>ENA-ORCV01000162-ORCV01000162.1-marine-metagenome-genome-assembly--contig:-NODE-162-length-100366-cov-4.744149_pt1 | contig 100366 bp, 95 predicted proteins | sample MGYA00237779_ERZ508509 | MGnify/ENA primary metagenome ERZ508509 (study PRJEB26180, sample SAMN06268772) | marine metagenome | isolation source: Bioluminescent Bay, La Paraguera, Puerto Rico | place... | reverse complement strand
TTCGATGTGTTGGTGCAGGAGGTGATCGATGCGATCACCACCGAGCCGTCGCGGATCTCGTATTCCTCGCCCTTCACGGGCTGGGACTTGCGCGGATCGATCAGCGCGTCGGGGGCGGGCCCTTCGGCGGCCATGTCGGTGGCGTCGGCGCATTCGTCCTCGCCGCGATATTCCGAGACCACCTCGAAGAATTTCGACGCCGCCTGATCGAGCGCCACGTAATCCTGCGGGCGCTTGGGGCCCGAGATGGCGGGCACGATGGTGCCCATGTCGAGGCTGAGCGTGTCGGTGTAGACGGGCGCGTAATCCGCCCCGCGCCAGAAGCCGTTCTCCTTGGCATAGGATTCCACCAGCGCGACGCGGGCGTCGTCGCGCCCGGTCTGGCGCAGGTAGCGCAGGGTCTCGTCGTCGATCGGGAAGAAGCCGCAGGTGGCCCCGTATTCGGGGGCCATGTTGGCGATGGTGGCACGGTCGGCGAGCGGCAGGTTGTCGAGCCCGGCCCCGTAGAATTCCACGAACTTGCCCACCACGCCCTTCTTGCGCAGCATTTCCACGACCTTGAGCACGAGATCGGTGCCGGTGGTGCCCTCGACCATCGCGCCGGTCAGCTCAAAGCCCACGACCTCGGGGATCAGCATCGAGATCGGCTGGCCGAGCATCGCGGCCTCCGCCTCGATCCCGCCGACGCCCCAGCCCAGGACGGCCATGCCGTTGACCATGGTGGTGTGGCTGTCGGTGCCGACCAGCGTATCGGGATAGGCGAAGGTTTCGCCCTTGTAATCAGCGGTCCAGACGGTCTGGGCGAGATATTCGAGATTGACCTGGTGACAGATGCCGGTGCCGGGCGGAACGACGCGGAAATTGTCAAACGCGCCCTGACCCCATTTCAGGAACTGATAGCGCTCGCCGTTGCGCTCATATTCGCGGTCGACGTTCTTTTTGAAAGAATCCGCATGGCCGAAATCATCGACCATCACCGAGTGGTCGATGACGAGGTCGACCGGCGCCAGCGGATTGATCTTTTCCGGGTCTTCACCAAGCTTTTTCATGGCGTCGCGCATGGCGGCGAGGTCGACCACGGCGGGAACGCCGGTGAAGTCCTGCATCAGCACCCGGGCCGGACGGTAGGCGATCTCACGGGTGGATTTGCCGTTCTTCAACCAGTCCGCGAAGGCCTTGATGTCGTCGACCGAAACCGAGCGGTCGTCCTCGAACCGGAGAAGGTTCTCCAGGAGGACCTTGAGGGAGAAGGGCAGGCGCGAGATATCGCCGATCCGGTCGGCCGCGGCGGCGAGGCTGTAATAGGCGTAGCTCTTGCCGCCTGCGGTCAGGGTCTTCTTCGTGCTCAGCGAATCACGTCCGGGTATCATTCGGGTCCCTCCGGTCTATAAAATTGCATGAAATTCCGGGCTCTTATGGCGCAAGGCGGCGAAAGGCGCAATTCTTCGTTTTGCGCCGGGTCGCGACGCAATTAGAACTGTGTTATGTCGCGCGGATATCCCCGTCCGATCCTTTTGAAGACCGCCCGAAGGAGATTTCGTTCCATGTTCAGTTCGCAGTTTTCGGTTCGTCCCGTTCTCGCCGTCGCACTCGCCGCGAGCGTGTTTGCGCCCGCCGCCGCCAGCGCGCAGGAGCAGCCCAGAACCGTCGCCACCTACAATGATTGGAGCGTTTTCGTGCGCGAGACCGGCGACGACAAGATTTGTTTCGCGGCGACCGAAGCCAGTGATAAATCGCCCAAGTCGGTCAATCACGGCGATATCTTCTTTCTGATCGCTTCCTGGAAATCCGGCGCCGCGAAAGAACAGCCGAGTCTGATGACGGGCTACTCGATCAACGCCAAGCCGGAGCCGGTTCTGCGTGTCGGGTCTGACAAATGGGATATGTACGCTTCTGAAAACGAGGCGTTTATTGAATCCGGCGAGGAAGAACAGCGCCTTGTGCGCGCCATGAAGCGCGGCGCGGACATGCGGGTGAGCGCGGTTTCGAAACGCGGCACCGCGACCAGCTATATCATATCCCTGCGCGGCGTCACCGCAGCGCTCGACCGCGTTTCGCGCGAGTGCCAGTAGGGTTATTCTCCGCTCATTCCGGCGAAAGCCGGAATCCATAACCGGCGGCGCCGCGCCTGTTGAACGAGATCCCGGCTTTCGCCGGGATGAGCGGTGGTCGTCTTGTTCCATCAAATCCTGTTGTAAGCCTCCAGGGTCAGGAACGTATCGAAATTCTCCGAAACGCAGAGCGTTTCGAGAAGGCTGATCGCTTCTGCAAAATGGCCGTTTTCCCAGCGCGCTTCGCCAACTTCCGACTTCACGACCTCGACCTCTTCGGCCATCACCTTGCGGAAATAGCCGGCGGTCATGGTTTCGCCGTTTGAGAGCGTCGCGCCGTTTTTTATCCACTGCCAGACGCTGGCGCGGGAGATCTCCGCGGTCGCGGCGTCTTCCATCAGCCCGTAAATCGCAACAGCGCCGAGCCCGCCGAGCCAGGCTTCGATATATTGAAGCGCGACGCGGATATTGTTCCGGAGACCGGTTTCCGAGAACGGGCCTTCCGGGGCTTTGAGAAGATCGGCGGCGGCGATCGGCCCGTCATTATCGCGGGTCACTTCGAGCTGATTGGTTTCGCCCGGCTTGAAAGCATTCGAGTAAACCGTGTTGACCACATCGGAGAGCGCGGGATGGGCGATCCATGATCCGTCATGGCCGTTGTCGGCTTCGCGCTGCTTGTCGGCGCGGACCTTTTCCTTGTTTGCGGCGTCTTCGTCCGGCGTCTTCGCCGGCAGGAACGCCGACATGCCGCCCATGGCGAGCGCGCCGCGGCGGTGGCAGGTGCGAATGAGAAGGCGCGAGTAAGCGTCGAGGAAAGGCTTGTCCATGCCGACCGCGTGGCGGTCCGGCAACATCCGGTCGGCGTGGGTTTTCAGCGTCTTGATATAGCTGAAAATATAATCCCAGCGCCCGCAATTGAGCGCCGCCGCATGATCTTTGAGTTCGTAAAGGAACTCGTCCATTTCAAAGACGGCGGGCAGGGTCTCGATCAGGCATGTCGCCTTGATCGTCCCGACAGGGAGGCCCGCATGGGTTTGCGCGTCGACAAAAACCTCGTTCCACCAGCGCGCTTCTTCGTAGTGTTCGAGCTTCGGCACGTAAAAATACGGGCCCGTGCCGTTTACGCGCAGGCGCTCATGATTGGTCAGGAAGTAGAGCGCGAAGTCCATGAGGCAGCCGGGGATCGGCTTGCCGTTCCGAAGGACGTGCTTTTCATCGAGATGAAGGCCGCGCACCCGGGCGATGAGCACGGCCGGGTCGTCTCCCAACGCGTAACGTTTTCCGGAGGAGACGTCTTCGAATGAAATCGTGCGGTTCACCGCATCGCGGAGATTGGTCTGGCCTTCGATGACGTTCTTCCAGGTCGGCGACAGGGCGTCTTCGAAGTCCGCCATGAAAACCTTAACGTCGGCGTTCAGCGCGTTGATGATCATCTTGCGGTCGACAGGGCCGGTGATTTCAACGCGGCGGTCGAGGAGGTCGGCGGGAAGCTCAGCGACGCGCCAGTCGCCTTCGCGCACGGCTTTCGAATCGGTGCGAAAATCCGGGAGCGCGCCGGCGTCGATTTTCGCCTGCCATTCGGCGCGGGCGTTCAGGAGCGCGTCCCGGCGCGCCGCGAAACGGTCGACGAGGCCGGCGAGATAGGCGCAAGCGTCTTCAGTGAGGATTTCGCGATCCGCGCCCGAGAGGGCTTCCGTGAATTCAAGTCCGCCGATTTCAGTCGTCATGCTGGGGTTCCCGTGTCTGATATATCGTCTCCTGTTATCCGATGCGGCTTGTGCGGCGCAACAATCTATGGCGCCGGAATATGCCGAACGCTTCGAAAACCGCATTCTAGGCGGGGATTGAAGGGTGGGGACAAGTTTGACGCGCCCGTCGGGGCGGGATTTTAAACCCCGCGCAGCGCCTCAAATCGCCGCAATCTCTGCGAGAAACGCGGTGGCGTCGCTCAACCGGCGATGGCGCGCTGTCACGCGCCGCGCGACAGTTCAGAGATTGGGCTTGTACTTCTCGCGCATGGTGACGAGTTCTTCCGCTGCTGTCGGATGCAGGGCGACGGTGTCGTCGAAGTCCTTTTTCTTAAGACCGGCTTTGACGGCGATGGCGAGGCACTGGATCATTTCCGCCGCGCCTTCGCCGACAATGTGACAGCCGAGAACGCGGTCGCTGTCGGCGTCGACCACGAGTTTCATCAGCATGCGCTCGTCGGAGCCGGAAAGCGTGTGCTTCATCGGCCGGAAATTCGTCTTGTAGATGTCGACGTTTTTGAATTCGTGGCGGGCTTCGTGTTCCGCGTAGCCGACCGAGCCGACCGGCGGCTGCGAGAACACCGCCTTCGGGATGAACGTGTAATCGGTTTTGGTCGGGTTGTTGTTGAAGCAGGTCTCGGCGAACGCCGCGCCTTCCCGGATCGCGACCGGCGTCAGGTTCACGCGGTCGGTGACGTCGCCGACAGCGTATATGCTGTCTACGGAGGATTTCGAGTAGTCGTCAACCTTGACGGCGCCGCCCTTGCCAAGTTCGACGCCGGCGTTTTCAAGGCCAAGCCCTTTTGTCGCCGGCTTCCGGCCCACCGCCCAGAACACCATGTCGGTGTCGATATGGGTTCCGTTTGACAGTTGCACGCGTTTCTGTCCGCCGCCGATGTCTTCGATCTCCGTAAACAGCGACTGGGTGATGACGCGGATGCCGTGACGGGTCATTTCCGAATGGACCTGCACGGAAATATCGGTGTCGAAGTAACGCAGGATATCTTCGCCGCGATAGACGAGGCAGACCTCGCAGCCGAGGCCACGGAAGATGCAGGCGAATTCGATGGCGATGTAGCCGCCCCCGGCGACGACGACGTGTTTCGGCAGCTCTTCCAGATGAAACGCCTCGTTCGAGGTGACGCCGAGCTCATGGCCGGGCACGGTTTCATCGACCCATGGCGCGCCGCCCGTGGCGATCAGGATCTTCTCCGCCGTCACGTCGCGGTCTTCGGCTTCGAGATGGATGGTGTGTTCGTCTTTCACCGTCGCCCGGGACTGAAAGATATCCGCGCCGGCGTTTTTGAGATTACGAATATAGATACCGTTGAGACGGTCGATCTCGTTGTCCTTGTTTTCGATGAGCGACTTCCAGCTGAAGTTCACTTCCTTCGCGGACCAGCCGAAGCCTTTGGCGTCTTCAAAAGCGTGGCCGAATTCGCTGGCGTAAACGAACAGCTTTTTCGGCACGCAGCCGCGAATGACGCAGGTGCCGCCGACGCGGTATTCCTCCGCGACGCCGACCCGCGCGCCGTAACTGGCGGCCATCCGCGAAGCGCGCACGCCGCCGGAGCCCGCGCCGATGGTGAAAAGGTCGTAATCGTATTTGCTCATGTGAAACCTGTTAATCCGGCTAATTAATCGGGGATAAAGCCGACGCGCGTCTCGAAGCGCTTGTCGTTGAATTCAAGAACCTCAAGCTTGAAGGTGTTCAGGAACTCCCGATAGATCGCCTCATGCACGGGCTCGAGTTTGCCCTTGTAGTCGAGCGGCACATGGATGATCGGCGACTGGGCGACATAGACGTCGAAACTGTCGCCGGTGACTTCGACGGCGATCGCGGTCCTGAGCCATAACGCGCCGGAGTCTTCCTGATTTTTCACGGTCAGCGCGATCCCGAACTGGATCGGTTCGAGCACGATCACCTCGCGGTGGGCGTAGCTGAACGCCGCCTCGCCGTAGTCCTTCCTCGGATCGAATTGTCCCGTCGGCGGCACGGCGCGCACGCAACCGTCATCGCAGCCGATATAGGTGGGAAACTCCCGCACCACCGCCTCGCCGAACCCCTTGCAGCGCATCAGGTTCTCGAACGCCGCCGCGCCGTAGGTTTTTATTGCGTCCTGAAGAGTTTCGAACCGTGTCTGCGTCATTGGAAGCCGTTCATTATTCGAGAGGGATCAGTTACGCGCCGGGCGGCGCAGTGGAAGGGTAGAGCACGCAATCGTGAAAGCCAATCAAGGCTTATCGATGCTCACCCCGGTCTCATCGCCGTAAATCACCATGTCGGCGACGCCGCAGAAGAGGCCAGTCTCGATCACGCCGGGGATGGCTTTGAGCGCCGTATCGAGAGACGCCGGATCTTCAATGCGGGAAAGCGCGCAGTCGATGATGAGATGGCCGCCGTCGGATTTCACCGCTGCGCCTTCCCGGTGGCGAAGTTCGAGTTTAGATGCGTCGAGGCCCGCAGCGGCGATGGTGTCGCGCATGGCTTGGACGGTGAGCGCCCAGCCGAAGGGTTCGATCTCGACGGGCAGGGGAAACGCGCCGAGCGCGGCGACGCGCTTCGACTTGTCGGCGATGACGATGAATGTCTTCGCGGCGCTGGCGACGATCTTTTCGCGCAAGAGCGCCGCGCCGCCGCCCTTGATGAGGTTGAGGTTGGGGTCCGCCTCGTCTGTGCCGTCAACAGCGAGATCGATCACGGTGGTCTCGTCCGGCTCGATAATTTCAACGCCAATCACTGCGGCCTGCCGCCGCGTCGCTTCCGATGTGGGAACGCCTCTGAGCGCGTATCCCGCCGCGATGAGCGGGGCCAGCGCTTCAACGAAACGGGCGGCGGTGGAGCCGGTGCCGAGCCCGAGCGTCATGCCGCGCTCGACATATTTCACCGCTTCGAGCGCCGCCTGTTTCTTGCCAGCTTCCTTGTCCATGAGGCGCCTATTTCTTTTCTGATTTTGACTTGCGGAACCGCGCCGCCCAGCCGGGAATGGTTTTCTGATGGCCGCGCGCCACGGCGAGCGCGTCCGGTTCGATGTCCTTGGTGACGACCGAGCCCGATCCCACATAGGCGCCGTCGCCAATCGTCACCGGGGCGACCAGCGCCGAATTCGATCCGATAAAGGCGCCGTCGCCGATCGTCGTTTTGTGCTTGTTGAAGCCGTCATAGTTACAGGTGATCGTGCCGGCGCCGATATTCGCGCCGGCGCCGATTGCCGCATCGCCGATATAGGTCAAGTGATTGACCTTGGCGCCGTCCTTGAGCACCGCGTTTTTGACCTCGACGAAATTGCCGACCCTGACATTCTCGCGCAACTCCGCGCCGGGGCGCAGCCTTGCGAAGGGACCGACCACGGCGCCCGGCGCAATGCGCGCGCCTTCGATATGAGAGAAAGGTTTGATCTCCACATTATCGCTGATCTCGACGCCCGGGCCGAACACAACATGCTGGCCGACCGCGACATCCTTGCCGATGATTGTATCGTAAGAGAAATAGACCGTATCCGGATCGGCAAGGGTCGCGCCGTTCACCATCGCCGCGCAGCGCGCGCGCAACTGGAAGACATGTTCAGCTTCGGCGAGTTCAAGCCGCGAATTGACGCCCAGCACTTCGTCTTCATCGGCTTCGATGATCGCGCATCGCTTGCCGTCGGCGCGGGCGAGGGCGACAATGTCGGTGAGGTAATATTCGTTCTTGGCGTTGTCGTTGCCGATGTCTTTAAGGCGCGCCGAGAGGAATGCAGCGTCGATCGCCATGACGCCGGAATTGCAAAGGCCGATTTCGAGTTCTTCCGGCTTCGCGTCTTTCGCTTCGATGATCGCTGCGAGCGCGCCCTTGTCGTCGCGTTTCAAACGGCCATAGGCGCCCGGTTCTTCCGGCGTGAAGCCAAGAACGGCGACAGCCGCGCCGCCGGCGACTTCTTCGGCGAGGGCCGACATGGTCTCCGGCGTCACAAGCGGCGTATCCGCGTAAAGAACGAGCACCGCGCCAGCAAAGCCTTCGAGCGAAGGCAAGGCTTTCATCACTGCGTCCCCGGTGCCGCGGGGCGGGTCCTGTACGGCGATGCGGACATTGCTGTCGATGGTTTTGGCGAAATCGCCGACTTCCGGCGCCTGGGAGCCGATGACGAGCGCCTGGCGCTTCGGTTTGAGCGCGCCCGCCGCGTCCATCACATGCGCAAGCATTGCTCGGCCGCCGATTGGGTGAAGCACTTTCGGCAGGGCGGATTTCATGCGGGTCCCGTGACCGGCGGCTAGAATCACAACCGCAATAGGCGGGGCGACAGTGTGTTGAGGCATCTTCCGGCTTTCGAGGCTTTCCTTCAGGGCGGCTCTATCATATGTCGCCCGGGCATGCAGCGATTCGGCGAACGCAAGGGGACATGAAGCTTGGCGGGCGAAAACGACATCAAAAAGGCGGTCTTGTTCGATCTTGACGGGACCCTCGTCGACACCGCCGACGACCTCGCTGCAGCCATGAATTACGCGCTAGGCGCGGCCGGTCTGCCCCCGGCGCCGCCTGCCGAAGTGCGTCATCTCGTTGGGTTTGGCGCCCGGCGCATGCTGTTAAGGGGGTTTGAGCTGGTCTCAGGCAAAACGCCGGAGGATGCGGCGCTCGACGAAGGGCTGAACGTCTTTCTCGACTATTATGCGGCGAACATCGCCGTGCACTCGCGTCCGTTCGACGGCGTTGTCGCGCTCATCCGGGAATTGCGGGACAAGGGGATTGCGACGGCGATCTGCACCAACAAGCGCGAGGCCATGTCGAGGCTTTTGCTGGACGAGCTGGGCGTCAGCGATCTGTTTGATACGGTGGTCGGGGCGGACACGGCCTCAGCGGCGAAGCCGGACCCGGCGCCTGTTTTTCTGTGCATGTCCAGAACCGGCGCCCAGCGCGCCGTCTTCATCGGCGACAGCGATACCGACATCAAGGCCGCGAAAGCAGCGCAAACGCCGTGTCTGGTCGCCGAGTTCGGGTACGGTCCCTTGACCATGAAATCAGAAACATTCGGCCGGTTCTCGCATTACGCTGAAGCCGGACCGCTGATAGAAAAAGCGTTTCTGGCCTAAGGGGCTTCCGCCGCCATGTTGCGCGTCGGCATGCCGTTGATCATATCGCTTCTGACGTCGGTGCGCGCCGACCGCATGGTCGATACGAAACCTTCGTCCTTCATTTCGACAAGCACGTCGAAACCGCGTTTACGCCAGAATTCTTGTATTTTTTCCGCGAGGCGGTTTGCGCCATCGCGATCACACAGGTCAGCCATTGACTACCCCGTTTCCTCCGTGACTGTTTTACAGGGTTGGAGAATATAAGAAATACTGATTTTTTCAAGATGGCGGGGCGGCTTTTTAAACCGTCGGGTTTACAAAATTTGCTGTTATAACCTCACAAAAACATCGTTCTGCGAAATTTTATCGCGCGTTACCCCCAATTATTATAAGATAAACTTATAACAAATGGAGTGGGCGATGAGCGAACCCGTAATTGAGGAATATGCCCGGTCGATCGGTGAGCGGATCCGCCAGGCGAGAAAGGCTCGAGGGCTCAGCCAGGCTGACCTCGCCAAACGGCTCGGCGTCAGCCAGCCGTCGGTCGCCAATTGGGAAAGCGGCGTCCACGATCCCCGGCGGCTGGTGCTGGCGAAACTCGCCGACAGTTTGCAGACGCCGCTCGACTGGCTGGCCGCCGGCGACCGGTCATCAGTCGAATCCGACAAGCACGCCGCCGCCGCCTACATCCGCCGTCCGGTTCAGCATGTGCCGGTCATCAGTCTTCGCGCCGCGATGTTGATGGCGCAGGACGTCACCGCCGACCCGCATCCGATGGCGGAAGATTATATTCCGGTGACGACGGCGATCGCCGACCTCTTCGCCGTGTTCATCGATGACGAGGCCGTCAACCTCGCTTTTCCGGGGGGGACGCTGGTGGTTATCGAATATGGCGGGAGGGTCTTGCCCAATGACGGAGACTTTTGTCTCGCGTCAGTCGATGGCGTGCCGTTGTTAAGGCGCTGGCGGGCAGACCCGGCGCGCCTTCAGCCTTATTCGACGGATCCCGCCTATACGACGACCCTTGTCGACCGGTCGGTCTCGATCATCGGCTGCGCGCGGGTATCGATCCGCATCCACTGAACTGCGTTATTGTTCGCTCACGCCGCGCGGCGGTCGTATTTCTGCATGATCTCGGGCAACGCGCCGTGGGTCTTGCGGAAGCGTTTGCCGGCGACGCCGATCAATTTACCCAACGTCGATACATCGGCGCCGTCCCGAGCCTTGTTTTCAATTTCCGCACAGGCCGCGGCCAGTAGTTGCGCGCCGACATTGACGCTCATCGATTTCAGCGCATGAGCGGCCTTGGCGATGATGGCGGCGTCGCCGCTGTCGCGGCTTTCAAGAAGCCGTTTCATGGCGTCGCGCGAATGGCTCTGAAACAGGGTCAGGGCGCGCAGCGGCAAGTTGGAATCGCCGGTCTGCATCGCCGCCAACTGATCAAGCACGGCGGTGTTGAAAACATCTTCCGGCGAGGCCGAGGTCGGTTTCGGTTCCTGGAACTGGACGACGCCCTCGGGAGCGGTCTCAAGATAGCGGCCGACGACTGTCGCCAGCGCTTCGATGGTGAAGGGCTTGGTCAGATAATCGTCCATCCCCGCCTCGCGCCACGCGACGTCATCGCTTTTTACATGCGCTGTCAGGGCGACAATCGGCATGCGGTTACGTTTTTTCTCGCCTTCGCGGCGGCGGATTTCCCGGGTCGCTTCAAAGCCGTCCATGTTCGGCATCGAGCAATCCATGAGTACGAGATCGAACCCGCCGGTCGCCGCCGCCGCGACGGCTTCGCGTCCGTCGGCGACGAGGGTGGGGCGGAGGTTGAGACGGGTGAGCGCTTCGCTGACCACTTCGCGATTGACGGCGCTGTCATCGGCGGCGAGCACGCTCTGTCCCTTGAACCCGGCGATACCGGCGTCGTTTTGTTTGGCGGAGCTGAGCGCCGCCTTGCCGCGCAGCGTCTTGTCGAAAATCCGTTCGATCTGTTCCATGACATCGCGGCGGGACAGCGGGGCGAGGAGAAGGTCTTCGGCAACGCCTGTTTCGAGCAGCCGGTCCGGCGCCGTATCGCCGAGCTCGCTGATGCAAATGCGGGCCGGGACCCATTGATGCGGATCGCCTTCGATCGCGTCCTGCAGTGCTGCGAGATAGGTCGGGTCCGCGAAGATCATGTCGGCATAGGCGACATGCGGGCCGATTTTGCTTCGGCGGTCGACAATTTGAGCCGTGACGCGGGCTTCCTTGAGGTAGCGCGCCAGCATTTTCGGCGTGGCGGTGCCGCTGATCGCGATGATCGCGCGTTTGCCGTCATGATTTTCGCGAACAGCGGGCGCAGGCGCGAGGACCCGCGCGGGGAAGCTGAAATAAAAGCGCGAGCCGCGGCCGGCCCGGCTCGTCACGCCGATCGATCCGTGCATGGCTTCGACAAGGCGACGGCTGATCGCCAGCCCCAGCCCGGTGCCGCCGAATTTACGGGTCGTTGTCTGGTCCGCCTGAGAGAACGCTTCGAAAATGCGCGCCTGTTTTTCATCGGCGATGCCGACGCCGGTGTCGGCGACGGAAAACTCGACGAGACATGCCTTCCCGTGTCCGGTAACGCGCTTGGCGGACACGACCACATGCCCGCTTTCGGTGAACTTCAGGGCGTTGTTGACGAGGTTTGAAAGGATCTGACTGATCCGCACCGGATCGCCTTCGATGACTTCCGGCACGTCGGGCGCAACATAAGCGGCGAGATCGATGCGCTTGGTTGTCGCCTGCTCCCAGAAAAGCGAAACGATTTCATCGATGATTTCCGCCGGCCGGACCGGGATTGATTCAAGATCGAGCCGCCCGGCCTCGATTTTCGAAAAATCGAGAATGTCGTTGATGATCGCAAGAAGACTTTTGCCGGATCTGGCGATCACGTCCGCATAGCGCTTCTGCCTGGGCGGGAGTTCGGTTTTCGTCAGCAGATCGGCCATCACCAGCATGCCGTTCATGGGCGTGCGGATTTCGTGGCTCATGGTTGCGAGAAACTCCGACTTGGCGACGTTCGCCGCCTCGGCGACTTCCTTGGCGGTCTGGAGTTCCTGCGTTCTGCGCTGCACGATCTTTTTGAGGTCGCGCTGATGGGCCTGGAGTTTTTCGTCGCGCTCCTGAAGCTGGTCGAGCATCTCGTTGAACGCGTCGACAAGCTGGGCGGTTTCGTCGTCCGTTTCATTGTGCGAGACCCGCATCGAGAAATCGCCGCGTTCGCGCACCGCGCCCATAACGCGCGCAAGATCAAGAATGGGGTCGGCGATTGAGCGCTGCATTTTGAGCGCGATCAAAAGCCCGATGCCGGCGGCGAATACGCCGGCGACGACTGCGTCGTAAACAAGCACCGCGATGCGCTTGTTCAGGCCGGATGGTTTTGCGACGATCTCGAGCTCGCCGATAAGAACGCCATCGGCGTAGATCGGCGCGACGACCCGCGCCTGTTCAGGGCCGAGCAGGGCGTCCGTAAACGCGCTTTGCGCCGCGCCGGTCGCCGGCGGGGCGCCGATGTCGGCGAACGTGTCGCCGGCGTCCGTTTTGATGCGGGCGTAAGCTGTCGGCCAGGCGCTGGTGATTTCTTCAAGCGCGTCGCGCGCCGCCTCCCGGTCCGCCGCTGCAATGGGTCCTGAAAGCGCCGCCGCGAAGACGGTCGCCGCGGAATTCAGTTCGCTGATCTTGTCAGGTCTGTAATGGGTGATCTCGCGCCAGGTGGACGACATCGTCACGATTGTCACCGCGCCGAAAATCGCGATGACAATCAGCGAGGTCAGCCTGCTTCGCAGCGATCGTCTGCGCTGTTTCACGTTCGAGCCTTTGTCGCGGTGATTGGGCACGGTCATCAGTGATCGCGACTATGGCTGAAATTACTTGCCAATTAATTTCCTTAATGCTTCGTGAAATCTCTTCTTAACAATTATTATATACTCTCCAACGCGCCGTTTATTTCCGGCATGGCGAGACTAAGGGGAGACCTGTGACGTCAAGGCAGCGCATCTTACTGGTCGATGACGATCCGATCATGCGCGAACTCGCCAGCGAGAAACTCCGCGCGGCGGATTACGATGTCGCGCTCGCAGAAGATGGCGCCGCGGCGCTTGAAATCCTGCGCCGGGACGGCGCCGATCTGGTCATATCCGACCTTGAAATGCCGATCATGGACGGCTTCAAGCTGACCGAGACCATTCGCGCCGAAGAAAGCCTCGCGCAAACGCCGGTGATTGTGGTGACCGCCAGCGATCACGCCGACGCTGTCGATCGCGCCTTCGCCGCGGGCGCAACCTCGTTCCTCGCCAAGCCGATCAACTGGACCTTGTTCAGCCAGGCTGTGATGTTCGTCTTGCGCGCCAGTAACGACCAGCATGCGCTGATCGCCGCCCGCGATCTCGCGGAGGCCGGCGCCAAATTCAAGGACGGCCTGATGTCGGTGATGAGCCATGAGCTCAGAACCCCGCTTAACGCCATCATCGGGTTCGGCCAGTTGCTGACCGATCAGTTCGAAAAGCAGTCCGACCCGGTTCACAAGGAGTATGCGGAGTATATCGTGGATGGCGGGCGCCGCCTCCTGCGCAACATTTCCGACATGCTCCTTGCGTCAGAAGCCCGTTCCGGACCGATCAAGATCGACGAGACGGAAGCCTGTCTTGAAGATGTTCTGGAAGAGGCCCGGGCGCTGGCCTCGAACGCCGTGAAAACCGCCCGGGCGGAAATCCGGCTGAATATCCAAAACCGCAATCTCGAGTTTCGCTGCGACGTCTCTTTGATGGCGCGGGCGATCGCCAACCTGATTGAAAATGCTGCGACTTTTTCGCCCCGTGGCTCGGAAATCACGCTTGGTGCGGCGCTGACCAAAAAAGGCGATCTCGCCGTCATGGTGAAAGATCAGGGGCCGGGCGTGCCGGAAGACAAGCTCGCCGAACTCGCCGCGCCATTCACAAAATCCGACATGTCCCTGCGCCGTTCCAAAGGCGGTCTGGGCCTCGGCCTGCCGCTCACCCACGCGATCGCCGCCGCCCATGGCGGCAAGCTGCACCTGCAGTCCAGGGAGAATGAGGGCGTCAAGGCGCTGGTCGTTCTGCCTGCATCGCGCCTGATCGGCGTTGCGGCGTCCGGAAACGCCTCTAACGCCGCTTGAATCATCACTTGCGTCGACAGCGCCGCAGGCGCTAAACGGGCGTCTCGCTTCAAAAAAGCGGGCGCGTAGCTCAGTGGGAGAGCACTACGTTCACACCGTAGGGGTCGCTGGTTCGAACCCAGCCGCGCCCACCAGTTTCCAAGGGGTTATGGCCTCCGCTTCGCGGCACTAGCACGCCACTAACACGCTGAGGAATTAAGGCCGTTTCGGTCCTCAACGCAATCTCATTGAAAAACTCATTAAGCGCGGCGGTCGTTTCCGCCATGAAACGTGGGTCATATTTCGCGTAGCGCTCAGTCGTGCGCCAGTTCGGCATGGTGTGTCCTAAAAGTCCGGCGATTTGAGCTGGGGGCACGCCCTGACGGCGCAGTTCGCTGGCTACGGTGTGACGCATCGCGCCAGGCGTAAACTGTTCTGGCAAGCCCGCCGTCCGCCGCACGGTGCGCCAGCTCTTATTGGCGTATTTGATTGGCCGACCGTGGTAATGCACCAGCGGCCCCTCATCGGCCATTTCAATCCAGGCGCGCGCAACATCACACATGGGCACGACTGGCCGCCTCTTTGCGGTTTGCGTGCGGCCTGGCGGGTTCAAGTCGATCAGCCCGCGTGACATATCACACTGAAAACGGGTCAGCTCTAGTACGGTGCTGGGCCGTGCGCCGGTCGCCAGCAGCAGGATGAAATACATCTGCATTTGCGGCGGCTTTTCCGCATCCCAAAACCTGGCAAGCTCATCGAGAGAGGCAATGTATTCGCGTGGCGGCGAATCCGGCAGTTTGATGCGTGGCGGGACACGGTCGATTTCTTCACATTGATATGAGCGGTTCAGCGCGGCGAACACTGCATCAAAGATCCGCCGAATGGTGGCGGGCCGATATTTTTCCTGCAGCTGCCGGTTAAATCGCTCTTGAGCGTCTCTGGTAAATTCAGCGATGGTCAAATCGCCAACACGCTCGATTGCGATTTCTAAATTCCGAGCTTGAACGCCAGCGCCAGCACCGGGAAGGTGTTGCGCATGTTGCGCGTAATAGCGCATGGCGATTTCAGCGATTGTCAAATTTTCGGCGGCCCTCAAAGGCTGCTGGCCGTACTTTATGAACCAGCTTTCGAGGAGGTCTGTGGCTTCCTCAAGGTTTTCAGTGCCAAGACTTTCGCGGCGTGTCTGTCGCGTAACGGGGTCAAACCAGGTGCGGCACCAGAATGGCGAATTGCGGCGTTTTGAGAGGTAGTATTTGCCGAACTGGGCGGGGCGGGATTTTCGCGGCATGTTGACGCCTCCAGGTAATCAAGAATTTGCCTTTCGTGATACTTCACCAATCGGCCAATCTTGACGAACTCAATCGCACCTGACCGGCGAAGCCGCTGTAAAGTTGACAGACTTATGCCGATTCTCAACGCAGCTTCGCTTTCGGTCAAGAGGCGCGGTATCTGTTGAAGCTCATGCGCCATTATTCCGTACCGAGAGGGGTTGGCGTTTCATCAAGTTCCGGGCGCGGGTCATAGCCTTCCTCAGCGCGCACCTCATTGGCCGTGAGGATTCGGTTTTTGACGGCGATTTCGTGCGCCTTCCAGCGCGTCTCTGCATCGCCGCGCAGAAAGCCAGACATATCGAGGTGCAGCTCATGCGTGTCGCGCGTTGCGGCGCTGAACACTGAGCGGCGGAACCCTTCCTCGATTTTGCGAATCCAGGGGGCCAGCGTGAATTGCGCAAACCAGCGGCCAGCCGTTTCGGAATTTGTAAAACTCGAATGGTCCCAAATGCCGACCAGCGGCAGCGGAATGTTGAACAGGCTGGCGATTTCTTCGCGTATCAGCCGTTTGGAAGCGGTCGCCTCCATATCTTCACGCGACTGCTGCAGCTCTTTGACTTCAACGCCAGCAGGAACAATCGCCGTGCGCCCGGAATTGGCGATGCCGGTGTAAAGACTTTCCCAGTCCCGGCGCAGCGCCGTAGTCGAGGCGTCACTGATTTTGACGCCCTGCTGCAGCTGCAGCACGGTCAGCTTGCGCCCGCTATTGTCATAGATGAATTCCTCCATCGTAACGGCTGAAAGACCCAGCCGCATGATGGAAGGCGAGCGCATAAGACGTGAGCGGCCAATCACGCCGTCATCAGAACGGTCGCGAATATGCAGCACCTCATCATCCAGCAGCCGCCGCGTGCGGCCCATGCCGCCCAGGGCTGAATATTCAGTCACGTCATAGACCAGGCGGCGATTGGCCAGCTGGCGGCAAGTGACGTTTTGCCAGGGATGCGGGCGCAGCTCGGCAACATCACCATTGCGGTCGGCAATCAATTCTGTGAGCGAGTTGCCGTGCAAGATAACCTGGGCCAGGCCCCATTCCAGATAGTCGGGCCAGGTTTGATACGCATTCGGACCATTTCTGATTAGGCGCGCAAGGGCGTGCGCGTCATCAATTTTCCGTTTGCCGTCACTTGTGCGGAAAACCAGCGCAGGCAGGCTGGCGACCGAACCGGCAATGAGGCTCACAGCCGATGAGCATGTGACCAGGCCCTCGGCCTGCTTTGGCGAAATGGCCGCACCTGCAACCCGGCCAACTGGCCAAGCAGAGCCGCCGCCGGTTAAAGCCGCCCATGACGGATCTGCATCGCGCGTCTCAAGCTGCGCCCGCGCTGGCGGATCAAACCTGTCGGCAAGGTTTCGTAAAAGGCCCATTACACCGTCTCCAGAAAGCGCCGGAGGGCGGCGAGACGCGGCGCGCCGTGCGTGGCGGACGCATAAACCGCCTCACGCCGCGCCTCTGCCGCCAGAGGCTGCGGCAACGCATTTGAATGGGGCGCAAGGAGAAATTGTTCCCCATTCCGTTGCCGCGCCTCGACCGTGCCGCCTGCATAAGCAGGCCACGAACTAATGACGCTGATTTCAAAAAGTTTTGCTTGCATGACGACGCGCACGCCATCCTCGCGCGTTTCATCTTCGACAAGCATGCCGAATGACATGCCGCCCAAGTCTGACCGCCGCGCAAGCGCGAGCGTATCGCGCCCCGCAGCCGTATCAGGCACGTCTAATTCAAAGCGCATTGCATCTGGCCCATTTTCAAGCCGAAGCGTTCCGCTGCTGCGCCGCCCCAGCACTTTGCCTGGGTCATGGTCAAGAAGGGCGAGGATATCCTCGCCCTTCTCTATGGAGTCCGTGAACGCTGTGGAGGCGATACGTTCGCGGAATTTCCCAAGCTGTGCCTCAGCGCCATACCGTATAGCGACACCGGCAAGTTTGCGGCCTTCAACGCTGTCAATTACAGCGCGGCGATATTCGGGTATGCGCGTCATGCCTTCGCCTCCGATTAAGACGTTGGCACGTCAGTTGAGGCAGCGAAGGATTCGTCGTGACGCAGCGCCACGTCTGCCGTCAGCATCGCGCGAATTTGCACGCCGCCGCGAGCGTAGGCAGTGCTTTCGAATGGATTCGTCAAAATATCCAACATCGACCAGTGGCCGATAATCAGGTCAGACCAATTACCGAAAATAATCTGCCCGGTCGCCGGTGAGCCAGAGGCATTTGGAACAGCTGTCGATGACACAGCCGCATATCCAGCAAGCTCGTTTGGTGACTGCATAATCATGACACTATCAGTGGATGCAGCCTTTAGGGTTGTCCGCAATTTTTTCTTGCTGGTCGGAGACATGGCGAAGCCCAGTGAACCCATGAGGGCATTGCCGCTTTCAACGATGTCGATGAGGTCAAGAACGCCAGACCATGAAGGCGTTGACAGCGATGTGGTTTTATCAACACCGGAAGTCGCCAGAATGCCGGTAGGCTCGTTTGAGCCGCCGCCATTCAATGCTGCGCTATCAATCGCGCTGGCAAGTGACGCGGCAAAATCGGCGCGCATAAGCGCTTCAATGCTGGGGCTGCTCTGCAGCAACATGTTGCGGCTGTATTCGGTAATGGTGCCCACATGCTTTGGTGCCATGCTCACCTGGTTGAATTGCGGGTCGGTTGCCGTAATAGCCGCATTTTCAGCCACCCAGGCCGAGCCAGCCGAAACCGATTGGCGCGGAATTTTTACATCGCCCTGCAGGCCAGAAAGGATGCGCGCACCGAGTCCGGCTGTGACCAGGTTTGCGCGCAGCAAATCAATGAACATATCGCCGCGAAAATCCTCTGCGATGATATTTGAACCAGGCCCGCCGCCTGGCGCGGCAGTAGTCAGTACACGGCGTTCAAGCTCCTGCGGTGTGGCTCGCCGTTCAAAAACCGCCAGCGGCACAAAAAATCCTTGCGGCTTTTTGCCTGCACGGCGTGTAAGTTCTTGCGAGACTTCACGTTCCCGGCCTGCATCAACGTCAAGGCCAGCAGCAGCAGCCATTGCGCGCGCCAGTGAAAAGCCGCGCTGTTCCCGGTCAAAATTCGCATCCGGGTCGCCGGTCAGCGCCTGGCCATCTGCTTGCCGGTCTGCAGCGTCAATGAATTGCCTGCGTTCAATCGCGCTGTCGGTTTTTTCAAGATCAGCGCGCAGCTCATCAAATTCCTTTTGCTGCGCATCTGATAAATCGCCCGACTCGCCTGCTGGATTGTCATTCAAATGACGCATCTTGCCGACGAGCCGGGCGCGTTTTTCCATCAGTTCCCGAAGGGTCATGATGATGCCTTTCTATCTAAGAGAGGGTCGGCGTCTCACGACGCTGATATTCCTCAGTGTACTGCGTCAATTTCCTTAAACGGCGGGCACGCAGCGACCCGATTCGCTATACCTATTCGCCCAATAGTTCTTGACCACGCAATTTGATCTGCAGGCGCTCATCGCTGGTAAGGTCGCGCGAGAGGTTGTCTAAGCCCAATTCCTTTTGGGCCTGGGATTCGGCTTCATGCCGGTCATTAATCCGACCGGTTAGTTGCTCAAACTTTTCGCGGCGCTCAGGTGTTAAAGGAACCTCTTCAAGAGCGGATGACTTTTTTAACCGTGTGTTTTTTGCGCGTATGGTTGGGACGGTTTCTTTGATGCGCTGCTCAATCATTTCCGGGAAACCATCGAGTAGCATTACGGTCACGGGTTTATTTTTGCGCAAATATGGATCTTTATCTGCACAAAGATTTTTTTGAAAATCTGCGATTGCAGACTGCAAAGACCGAAATTGATGGTCAGCGTTTTTTGGGTCGTGCACATTCACGACCGCTGAATCCTGCCCGGCCACTAATATCCAGGTTTCACCTTCTGGAAAGGTTTTACCCGCGTACCGCATTCTGGATTCGGCCTTTTCACGGTCGACTTCGAATGCGCCGCTTCCTTCGCCGCCAATATGCGCAAACCCCATTGCGGCAGGCAGTGCATATGAAGGGCTTACCCCCAATTCAACAAGGCGGCTTGCAATTGCGATGGCCAGTACGGTTTCCTGCGATAAAAGAGCGTCACTCCCACGGCCTTCACTGAATTCGTCTTTTCCAGGTCCATAAGCCTGGTAGCGCTGCGGCTCCCAGCGGCGAATTTGCGGAGCTGTGGCCCAAGGTATCGCCGCTGCGGTTTCTGGAATCGTGTACCTGGTGCCTGACATTGCTAATCATCCATAGGTGATAACGGTGACATCAATACCTATTGCCAAAGCAAATGTCGACCGGGTTTTTTCCCCACGCCCAAAAATCAAGCGAATCACCGCCGACTCCGTTAATCATTCCGTTGACGCCGCCGCGCGTTCCGTTTCAAAAGAACGAAATAAGAACAAATTTTGCCTGGAGCTGAAATTTCGCTATGAATAATTACCGCAATGACTGGACGGCCATCGACTTATTTTGCGGCGCTGGCGGGCTGTCGGAGGGGTTTCGGCAAGCGGGATTCCATGTGCTTGCGGGCAATGACATTGACGAATCCGCAGCTGAGACATTCAAGCTGACGCACCACGAAGCAAAGTTCCTGCACGGACCAGTCGAAAAACTGACTGCGCCAAATTTTCTGAAAGCAGCCGGGCTGGCACCAGGCGAACTTGATTGCCTTATTGGCGGGCCGCCTTGTCAGGGTTTCAGTGTGTATAATCACCAGCGCGGTATGCACGATGAACGCAGTCACCTTTTCCGTGACTACCTGAGAATCGTGAACGGCCTGCGGCCTTCATGGATTGTGCTGGAAAATGTCACAGGTATGACCTCGGCGGGCGGCGGTGAAGCTGTGACGGCGATAGTCGAGCGGCTTAACCGGCTGGGTTACGAAGTCGATTTTAGAATTTTGAAAGCTGAGGAATACGGCGTCCCCCAGGAACGCAGACGGATTATTTTTGTCGGCAACCGCCACGGCTTACCCATTGCATGGCCAGAGCCGACCCACGGAAAGGGAAAATTGCCTTTTGTAACGATATTCGATGCGCTTTCAGATTTGCCCGCGCTTGAAAACGGCGAAGATGCTTCCGGTGCAAAATACGCCACGCGGGCAAAGTCTGCATATCAGCGAATGCTGCGTGAGGGATCTGGCAAAGTGCTCAATCATGCCGCGCCCAGGCTCGCCAAGATCAACTTGGAAAGAATGAAACATATCCCGCAGGGCGGCAGCTGGCGGGACGTGCCATTTGAGCTGCTGCCAGCAGGCATGAAGCGGGCCAGACGCTGCGACCACACAAAACGCTATGGGCGCATGTCATGGGATGGCCTCTCATCAACCATACTCACCAAATGCGACTTGCATTGGGGAGCTTACATTCATCCCGATCAGGACCGCTCGATTTCAGTGAGAGAAGCGGCGCGGCTGCAATCATTTCCAGATTGGTTTGAATTCCAGGGCTCAAAAACCGAGCAATATATCCAGGTAGGCAATGCTGTACCGCCGCTCCTGGGTCGGCAAATTGCAGATGCGATATTGCGGGTAGAATCAGCCCAGACTTCACAAACTAGCCGCGCGGCCAAAGCAGCCTCAGCATAGTTTGATAGATTGGATATTCCGTGGCCATTGATCCCACGAACAGCATCGCAGAGGTGCTTGGACGCCCCTCCGCACTCGGATTTGATCCCGCTGCGCTGAATTACGAATGCCCGTACATTGGCTCCACGTGCACCAAGCGCGGCGGCGGCAATGATGGCTCATATCCGGTTTGCACCATTGCCAAGAACGGCAAGCCAATTTGCGTCTGCCCGAAGCGGTTTTATGCGATTGACTTTCTCAAGGATGTTGTCGATCACGCTTGGCCTGGCCAGAAACCTGACAATCCACAAATCGCCCGCGAAGTGCAAATGACGGGCTTCGGCAATGTCGATTTTGTTGTTGCTGATGTAGGTGGGGACTCGCAAATCAAGCAATTCTTGTCAGTCGAGCTGCAGGCGATTGATATTTCAGGCACCGTGAGAGACGCCTATGACGCGATGCTTGAAGGCCGCACGCTCGAAAAAAAGAAAGCATACGGGCCGAACTGGAAGAATGTATATAAACGGTTCGTAAGCCAACTAATCAGCAAGGGCTATTATCATCATCATTGGGGCACAAAAATTGTCGCTGTGCTGCAGGACGACATTTACGATTACATTTGCAACGACGCGCATTTTGCAAAATTCACCGATATTTCTGACCAGCAGGTCAACATCATTTTCATGTCTTACAAATATGTGGCGGGCAAGGATGGCAGCTACACGCTCGAATTAGACAAAGTTGAAGGCACTGGCCACACCAACTTGCTCAACGCTATTCTTTACAAGCCAGCGCCGACGCGCGCTGAATTTTGCAGGAAGATTTCCCAGGCACTAGCCAGAAACGATGGCTGACCGCGTTACCCCGCAAGTCCGCAGCCGGAACATGGCTGCAATCAAGTCAAAAAACATGAAGCCGGAAAGAGTTGTGAGAAGCGCAGCGCATAAGCTGGGGCTGCGATTCCGGCTGCATCGCAAAGACCTGCCTGGCAAGCCGGATCTTGTTTTTCCGAAATGGAAAGTTGCGGTATTCGTTCATGGCTGCTTTTGGCACCAGCACGCCGATGAGAATTGCAAGCTGAGCCGAATGCCAAAGTCGAACCTTGATTATTGGCGGCCAAAGCTGCAGCGGAATGTTACGCGCGACGCAAAAAACACTGAGACTTTGCAAGCGCTAGGCTGGCGCGTCATCACGATTTGGGAATGCGAAACAAAAGACGCCGCAGCGCTAAACCGCCGCCTACGGACTATCCCAAAGCGTGCCGCAAACCACAAATCCGCCAACGATAACAATCACTAAGTGGCTTTTTGATCCTAATTCCCAACTTCGAATGCAAATACTGCCCCCCGCCGGTACCCGGTCTTAACCTGTGAGAGATTTTTTGGCGCGCGGGTCTGGTCTGGCCTGCCATCACGCTACCCACCTCTGGCCCTTCGGCTGATTGCCGTGCTCAGCAGCGCAGCTGATGGCCGCGCCGTGTCAAACTCAGGGTATCTCACCACAGCTGCAGGCTCACCGCGCGCTCTGGCCGCAATAGCCTCATCAATCGCAGCGTCAGCATCCGTTGCCGGGCCATGCCTGACGCGCCGCTCTGGCCTCAGCGCATTGCTAAGCCATTGGGCCATGTCCTCAACGCGCTCTGGCGGCTGAGGCTCACGCACAAAACCATCAGTTATCCCCACTTCGCCGAGCCGGGCTTCCGCCCTATCTATTCCCTTTTTTATTCTATTACTTTCAGTAGAATATATTCGGCTTCCTTTCCTGTTTGATTTCAACGCGGTAGGCTCATTTTCGGGCTCGATTTGGTTACCGATCTCCGTTTCGTTGGTTACCGATCTCTCTGAGCCGGTTACCGATTGAGACGGTTTTCCACAGCTTTCGTGGCCGTCAGGCTGCGGCTCATCACCAGGGTGATCGGTAACCGTGGTGGTTACCGACTTTGAATGCTGATTGGTAACCGCAGTGGTTACCGATCTCAGCTGAGTCGATGGCGCGTGCGTGCGGCCATCACCGCGAAAGGCGTCATGGTCTCCCTGGGTGTAGATAACGCGATAGACGCGCAGCCTGCCGTCATTGCCTTGCTGAACAGCCTCAACGTAGCCAAGGCTGATTAGCTTTGCGATGGCCCGCGCCACCGTCTTGTAGTGAGCCTGCGCTAGGGCAGCCAAACGCTTGTGAGAGGCGTAGCACCCCTTGCGGTTTTTATTGAAGCCGTCATGCGCGGCAATGACCATCAGCACGCGCAAATCGATAGGGGCCAAATCTGGGTCTGACACAGCCCTGAAAGGCACGCCTGCAAAGCGCAGGGCGATCTGTTCATCAGCCATTATACTGCCTCCCGCGCCAAAATTGGCGCTTGAGGCGCGATTCGAAGTGCGGTAGCCAGAACGGTGCTGGACCTAACACAGCCAGCATTGACACGCATTCTGAGCCCGCCAGCGCCCACTGGCGGGCTTTCTTTTGATCTGTGTACAGATTTACGGAATTGCGTGTTAGTCATTAACACGCTTTTGACACGCAGCATCAGCTATCTCCCTGATTTTTGGGAGTGCGAATGACGCGAAGAGGTGTCTTAAGCCCTTGTTTTTCCTTACTATGGCCGGTGTTCACACCGTAGGGGTCACTGGTTCAATCCCAGTCGCGCCCACCATTTGCAGCTGGTCTGCCTGAGGCGGACCGATAAACGCGGCTTTTAGGACACCCGTCGCCACAATCTCGAACCCCGCGGTTCGGCGACCTTTATCGTTAATTGTTTGTTGAGTTCTTCTGGGCAGTTTTAGCAGGCCGCGATTGGTAATGTTGCAGTGCGCAATAACCGGCCATGACGCCGGAACTTGTTGTAATTTTGTAACGCCGTTCGACGGAGAGTCCGCTGACTGCAAAGTCCTCTGGACGCCGTAAGTCGGCGAGGGAATAGTGAAAAGTAGCCTTGGCAGTGTCAAAAAGCCGAGTTAACCGCGCCCCGATTCAGGGAGGGGCTATCAAGGGGTCTAGATGATGAAAAACGCTTCTGCGCTTACCGTTAACGCCGCCCGGCTCCTTTCAGGGGTCGCAATCAGCGCGATGATGTTCGCCAGTGCGAACGCTGACGAAATTGTTGTTACGTCGCAGCGCAAGCAGGAATCAATTCAGGATGTTCCGCTGTCGGTTACGGCCGTCTCTGCCGCCGATCTTGAAAAGCAGCAGATCGAGAGCTTCACGGATTTCCAGACGACAACGCCGAACTTCAGTTTCTCGCGGACGCAGTTCACCAGCGCATCCATCGTCATCCGCGGTATCGGCGCGCTTGCAGTCGCCGCCGACTCGGAGCCGGCGCTTTCCGTCCACATGAACGACCTGCCGCTGTCTTCGCCGCGTCTTTTTGAAACCGAATTCTTCGACATGGAGCGGATCGAAATTCTGCGTGGTCCGCAAGGCACGCTGTTCGGCCGCAACGCAACCGGCGGCGTTATCAACGTGATCACCGCAAAGGCCGACCCGGACGACATGTCCGCGAGCGCCGAGGTTCAGTACGGCAACTACGACCACGTTCAGGTCAAGGGCCACGTCAACATTCCGCTTGGCGATACGGCGGCTTTCCGCGTCGCCGGTCTGAAGATGAACCGCGACGGTTACTCTACAAATCTTTATGACGGCCAAGACGTCGACGACCGTGATATTGGCGCGGTGCGCGGCTCCTTGCGCTGGTACCCGACTGAGAACACTACGGTCGACCTTGTGGCAAGCTTCTTCAACGAAGAAGACAACCGCATGCGCTCCACCAAGACCCTTTGTACGCGCGATCCCAGCGGGGTTCGCGGTTGTTTGCCTGGCTCGCTTGGCTTCGACACCCCGAACATCGCCTCGACCCTGAATGTTCTGGCGTCCTCGGAGACCTATATCCTGGCTTCCGGCGGCAATCCGGCGGCCGGCGCGTTCGGCCTGTTCAGCGTCGCTGACCAGCTCGATCTCACCGGTCCGGCGAACCCGGCGGACTATCGCACCATCAACACGCCCTTCACGCCGACGAACGACGCTGAAGAGCTGATCTTGATGGGCAACATTCAGCACGACTTTGAAAATTTCAGCGTCAAGCTGACCGGCGGCTGGGGCCGTTCCTCGATCGACCAGCAGCAACAGCAAAACAACTTGTCCGGACCTGACGTGTCGATCCCGCTTGCTGTTCAGTTCGGGCTTCCGATTGATTACGCCTATGCGTTCTCCGACGGCATGATCCCGATTTCAGCTTTCGAGACCGAAGGCTTCGCCGGCTCGATCGGCGGCAACACGCAAGGCCGCACCAACACGCTGGCCGGCATCGATTATTCGACGGGCTACTCCGAGTATTACTCGATCGAAGGCATCGTCACCTCGAACCTTGAAGGTCCGTTCAACTTCCTTGTTGGCGGCAACTACAATCACTCTGAAGGCTACGCGAACTTCCACGTTGCGGGCCCCGCGCTTGACTACACGTCGATTGTCGGCGCCGGTATCTTCACGATGACAGACGGCGTCGCCTTCTACGGTCCGAATTTCTACAATGACGGCAATGTTGAGCGGAAGAGTATTTCGGCCTTCGCCGAAGTCTATGTCGACCTGTCCGAGCAACTGAAGTTGACCGGCGGCATTCGCTACAACAACGACACGAAGAATGTCCGCGACCGCGGCCTTCAGCCGTTCGGCAGTCTGGTTTGCGTCCTGAGCAATCCTACCTGCCCCATCAACCCGCTTAACCCGTTGTCGGTGCCGCCGTTCGCGGTGCCGCTTGGCACGGATGACGTCAGCGATTTCCTGGATCCTGATCCGTTTACGGCAGGCTCGCTCGGCGTCAGCGATTTCCGCGTCGATTCAAATAAATTCGAAGCAGTAACCGGTCGGGGCGTTCTTGAATGGATCCCGAATGACGGCCTGCTGATCTACGCGTCTTACTCGCGCGGCTACAAGCCCGGCGGTTTCAACCCGCTGACGGCGATTGGCGGCGGCGTTGCCCCGACCTATGAGTCCGAATTCATCAACGCCTTTGAGGTCGGTGCGAAAATCACCGGCGATACCTATACGCTCAACCTCGCAGGCTTCTACTATGATTACTCGGGCCTGCAGGTCTCGCGTATCGTTTCGCGCACCGCGATCAACGATAATATCGATGCAACGATCTGGGGCCTTGAAGGCGAGTTGCAATGGGAGCCGATTGATCGTTTCAGCTTCAACGCGACCGCGTCTTACCTGAACACCTCGATCGGCGACTTCTCGGCCTTCGATCCCGCCGACCCGGCGGCTGGCGATCCGAACGCCGAATTGTTCAAGGATCTGACGACGGCGGCGAACTGTGTCGTCACCCGTGACGCGGCCGATCCGGCGCTGATCGGACAGGTGGTCCCGGGGCCGATCACGATCACCCCGTTCTTCGTCTGCTCGGAACTGGAGAATATCGCCGCGTTGTTCAACGGCCTTTCCGGTACGAACTATGAAGTCGTGCCAGGCATCGAGCAGGATCTTTCCGGCAACGAACTGCCGGGCGCGCCGAACTGGCAATTCAATGTCGGCGCCCAGTATGCGATCCCGGTCGGCGCCAGCCATGACGCCACAATCCGCGTTGATTATTATCGCCAGGGCGATTTCTATGCGCGGCCGTTCAACACCGCGAACGACCTGATCGAAGGTTTCGGTCAGTTTAACGCCCAGCTTACGCTCGCACCGACGGATGGCCCGTGGTATGTCCGCGGCTTCGTTCAGAACGCGTTTAACGACCAGAACATCACTGGCGCCTATCTTCAGGACGCTTCGTCTGGTCTTAACACCAACGTCTTCTTGCAGGAGCCGCGCCGTTACGGCATCGCTATCGGAGCGCGCTTCTAAACTCTACGCCGGACGCGTCAGAGGGGACCTAGACAAGGCGGGCGGTCTTCGGACCGCCCGCCTTTTTTCTTGCTGAACAAAACAGATAAAATTGTCAGCGTCGATTTTACGCGATCTCAAAGGGAATTTGTTTTCAGTTAAGCGAGCGATGATAATCCCGAGGGCGTGATGGCGTTCAGCAAACAGAAGGCGGCGGCGCCGCAAATCAGCATGGACCGTCTGGCTGCCGTTGCTGGCGGCGCCGGCGCCGCGGCGACGGCGGTGACGGGCGGCGGCGCGAACAGGCCAAGAGTAAGTCTGGAGCCGGACGTCTCCCGTATTCGCAAGATCGCGATCGAAGAAACGCCTGAAGAGCGGAAATTGCGGCTTGCGGCCAAGACCGTCAATTTCAGCGCGACAATCCTTGCACGGATGATTATTCTCGCCGCCGCGGGCCTGTATGTGTGGAAAACCTACCAGTTCTCCGGGCAGGTCCATCGCGGAATCGCCATTGGCATGTTCGCCATGACCGCCGATCTCGGCAGGGTGGCGCTGAAAGCGCTCGAACCCGGATCCAAGTAAGCGGCGAAACATTCGGCGTCGACCGCGCGCCCTTGACCCTCCGTGTGCGATTTGCAAGGGTGCCCCGGAAATGAGCCGAGTGCTTTCCGGCTGCTTGCCGAAATAATCCTTTCAGTTGGGATCGCGAAGTTCGATGCGGGCGTTGCGTTTCGGGCGGCGCTCAACACCGATTACAAGATAGATCTGCGGAGAATGTTATGACAACGGCGAAAACCGGTGACGATGTTATTATCAATTATGTGGTGCGGACAGCCGATGGCCGCGTCGTTGGAAGTACGGAACGCGAAGGGCCTCAGACCCTCAAACTCGGCGCCGGCAATATTTTTCCTCAGATCGAAGAAGGGCTGGCCGGTATGACCGCCGGCGAGGAAAAGGCTGTGACGGTGAAATGCGCCGATGCGTTCGGCCCCCGCCGGGAAGAGCTCGTCGTCAAAATCCCGCGGACCCAGTTGCCGGCCGAACAGCCGCCGCAGCCGGGCATGCAGCTCTCCGCGCGCAGCCAGGACGGAAACACGATCCAGCTGCTGATCACTGATGTCGGCGAGAGCGAAGTGACTGCGGACGGCAATCATCCGCTGGCTGGCGAGGACCTCCATTTCTCGCTGACTCTGGTCGAGATCAAAAACGCCGCGTGATTTCAACGCCTTAAGCGTTTCGCCTTATTTGCGCCGCATTTTGTGATGCGCCTGTGACCGGCGGCGCCGTTGAAGCGCGCGGCTCTCGTCCCATCTCTTTCCCGAATCGGCATATCCAGTCTTACGACTGGCCGCCGAAGGAGAGAGACCGATGGGCGCCGTTGAAATTACATTGATCGTATTTATCGCCGGCAATTTCGCGCTTGGGGCGCTGAGCCTGATCACGCATCAAAACTTCCGTCATTAGGGCGGAAGTTCAAGCGGTTAGAGCGAAGCTGCGTCTATCCTTCGCCCAGTTGTCATGCGCCTTATCCATGCTTTCGCCAGGGCATGCCCCCCGCCGCCTGATGGCACGGGCGTTGCATCATATTGGGGCGAACCGAAATGGGATGGGGCGTCATGGCGAAGAAGACAGGCGGCATTTTCAAATCCGGCGAGGACGCCGATGCCGGTAACGATCTGGAGCAGGACTACGGGGCGGAGCCGGGAACCGGCGCCGAGCGGCCGGAAACTTACCAGTCCTTTCTCGGCGCCGGCAGCAGCGTTGAAGGAAAGCTTGTCTGCACCGGGCCGGCCCGGATCGCCGGCAGCGTCAATGGTGAGATCGTCGGCGATCATCTTATCTCCATCGATGCGGACGCCGATGTCAAAGCTGATCTCAATGTCAGGGAAGCGCGCATCGAGGGGCGCATCCACGGCAATATCAACGCTACGGAACGCGTCAGCCTCGCCGCCTCGGCGCGGATCGACGGAGACATCCAAACCCCGAGCCTGATGATCGAGCAGGGCGCCGAAATCAAGGGCCAGATCGATGTCGGCAAGCGCGCCGCGTCGATGGCGAAGCCCAACCCCGTTCCAGCCGCGCAAAAGCCGCTGGCGGAAGCCGGCCAGGATGCGCCGCGCCGCATGGCGGCCGAGTTCGACATCACGCCCGGCCAAAGCTGAGCGCTTTAATCTCATTTTACTAAAGGCGCCCGTCATCTTCGGCGGGCGTTCCGCTGTCAACCGCCGCCGCGCGATAGCGTGCGCGATGCAGCCTGTTAAATATTGCCCGCTTCCTTGCCGTTTCGTCCTATACTGGCGCTCGTCGCCCCGGCCGTGTTACGCGGCGAACAGGATCACTGATAACGGACCAAAGCAGCCTCATGACCACGCAGACAAAACGCAACTACCTCTTTATCTCCACGGACGGGCTTCACGCCGATTGCGCCTGGCGCGTCCAGCGGGAGGGCCATGAGGTCCGCTACTGCATTGAAAACCCCGCCGAGGCGGATATCGGCGACGGCTTTATCCCGAAGGTGAAGGACTGGGAGTCCCATGTGGACTGGGCCGACGTCATCGTCTTCGACGACGTGCTCGGCCAGGGCGAAAAGGCCGCCGCCCTCCGCGCCAGGGGCAAGTTCGTGATCGGCGGCACGCCCTATACGGACCGGCTCGAGGACGACCGTTCCTTCGGTCAGGACGAGCTGAAAAAGGCCGGCGTCAACATTCTTCCCTACAAGGAGTTCGACGATTTCGACGCGGCGATCGCCCATGTGAAGTCGAACCCGCGCCGCTATGTCATCAAACCTTCGGGCGAGGCGCAGAACATCAAGCGGCTCTTGTTCGTCGGCATGGAGGAAGACGGCTCCGACGTCGTGCGCGTGCTTGAGGCGTATAAGCGCGTCTGGTCCGACACGATCAAGATTTTCCAGCTCCAGAACCGCGTCACCGGCGTCGAGGTGGCGGTCGGCGGCTTCTTCAACGGCCGCGAATTCATGGACCCGATCAACATCAACTTCGAGCACAAGAAGCTGTTGCCGGGCAATGTCGGTCCCGCGACCGGCGAGATGGGCACGTCGATGTTCTGGACCGGACCGAACAAGCTCTTCCGCGAAACCCTCGCGAAGATGGCGCCGCGTCTCGCCGAAGAGGCTTACGTCGGCTACATCGACGTCAACTGCATCGTCAACGGGCAGGGCATCTATCCGCTCGAGTTCACGGCGCGGTTCGGCTACCCGACGATCCAGATCCAGTCCGACGGGCTCGGACTTCCGCTGGCGGACTTTTTCTATCAGATGGCGTCCGGTGGCGATCCGAAATTCAAGACCAAGAAAGGCTTTCAGGTCGGGGTGCGTCTCGTCGTGCCGCCCTATCCCTTCAAGGACAAGGAGACGTTTGAGAGCTATTCGAAAAACGCGGCGATCGTTTTTAAAAAGCCGATGAGTGAGGGCGTCCATATTCACGACGTCAAACGCGTCAACGACGAATGGCTGGTGACCGGCGGGGCGGGGCTCGCCCTTGTCGTATCAGGGCTCGGCTCGACCATGCGCGAGGCCCAGAAACAGGCTTACGCCCGTATCCAGAACATCCTCATTCCGAATATGTATTTCCGCGACGATATCGGCGAGCGCTGGTATGAGGATTCTGACCGCCTGCACACTTGGGGCTATCTGCGGGAGAGTTGAGGCGGGGTTTTTGTAAATCCATCCCTTACAGCCGCTCATTCCGGCGCAAGCCGGAATCTCTATCCGCATATGTTCCACCTGTTTAACGAGATCCCGGCCTTCGCCGGGATGAGCGGGGTTTTTTGTTATTGCGTATCCCTCCCCACAACCGCTCACTCCGGCGCAGGCCGGAGTCTTTCCAAGCTGGAAATGCTGCCTGAAGACCGGCCGTTATGACGGCGCGAACCGCGGAGAGTATTTTTAGATGAGCCTTACTCTCAACTCATACCCGTTCTCCCCGGCGAAGGCCGGGGTCCAGTCCACAGGGAAAAAGACGGGCTCCGCCGGGCGTTATTTCTTTAGCTGGATTCCGGCTTTCGCCGGAAAGAGCGGGGATTTTATATTGGGTCTGGAAAAAAAGCTCTTGACACTGACTAAGAATCGGCCAGATTTACAGCCTCGGCCTCAGGGGAAACGGGGCTCCGTCCCGTTTCCCCTGAGGCCGAGGCATCAAATAGTTGGAAGCATTTGTCGTCAATTGCATTTTGGATTTCGACCAATATTTTATTAATTTGTATACGGTGCATTCTGCGATACCTTTGTTCAAAGATTTTGGACGGCGTGATTTCAGGATTGATTGTTTATTTTCTAATCAAGGGTTTCTCACCTCACTGACAAGCGAGACACTCGTCATAATCCGTCTTGGCGGCGGCTTGCATCATTTCCGCCATGGGGTCGGCGGGGGCTGACGCATCGTCGTTGGCGACCTTCTTGCCATTGGCGTAGGCGGCGCGCTGCACCGATTTCGAGCGGCAGTAGTAGAGCGACTTCACGCCCTTCTCCCACGCGGTCCAGTGCAGCATGTGGAGGTCCCACTTGTCGATGTCGCCGGGCAGGAACACGTTCACCGACTGGCCCTGACAGATGTAAGGGGAGCGGTCGGCGGCGAGTTCGATCACCCAGCGCTGGTCGAGTTCGAAGGCGGTCTTGAAGACGTCCTTCTCGTCCTGCGTTAAAAAGTCGAGGTGCTGGACCGAGCCTTCATGCTCGAGGATCGAGGCCCAGACTTCTTCCGTGTTCTGATCTTTCTCGTCGAGCAGCTTTTCAAGCGCCCGGTTTTTCACCGTGAAGGAGCCCGACAGCGTCTTGTGAGTGAAGATGTTCGCCGGGATCGGCTCGATGCAGGGGCTCGCCCCGCCGCAGATGATCGAGATCGAGGCGGTCGGCGCGATCGCCAGCTTGTGGGAGAAGCGCTGCTTCATGCCGACTTCCGCCGCGTCCGGGCAGGGGCCTTTTTCTTCCGCGAGCTTCACCGAGGCCGCGTCCGCGCCCATGCGGATGTGCTTGAAGAGGCGCGTGTTCCACGACTTCGCCATGGCGCTCTCAAACGGGATGTTCATCGACTGCAGGAATGAGTGGAAGCCCATCAGGCCGAGGCCCACCGAGCGCTCGCGCATGGCGGAATATTTCGCCTTCGCCATGGAAGACGGCGCGTTGTCGATGAAGTCCTGAAGCACGTTGTCGAGGAAGCGCATCACGTCCTCGATGAACATCGGGTCGTCTTTCCACTCCCAGTAGGTGTCGGCGTTGATCGAGGAAAGGCAGCAGACGGCGGTGCGCTCCTCGCCTTTGTGGTCCTCGCCGGTGTGCAGCATGATTTCCGAGCAGAGGTTCGAGGTCGAAACCTTGAGGCCGAGTTTGCGCTGGTGCGCGGCCATCTGCCGGTTCACCGTGTCGGTGAAGAGGAGATAGGGCTCGCCGGTCTGGAGGCGGATCTCGAGGATCTTCTGCCACAGCTTGCGGGCGTTGATGGTGCGCAGGACCTCGCCGGTCTTCGGCGAGCGCAAGCCGAACTCTTCGTCCTTCGCGACCGCTTCCATGAAAGCGTCAGTGATGTTGATGCCGTGATGGAGGTTCAGGGACTTGCGGTTGAAGTCGCCGGAGGGTTTGCGGATTTCGAGGAACTCCTCGATTTCCGGATGGTGGACGTCGAGATAGCAGGCGGCCGAACCGCGGCGCAGCGAGCCCTGGCTGATCGCCAGCGTCAGCGAATCCATGACGCGGATGAACGGGATGATGCCGCTGGTCGCGCCGGCGTGTTTCACCTTCTCGCCGATCGAGCGCACGCCGCCCCAATAGGTGCCGATGCCGCCGCCGTTCGAGGCGAGAGCGACATTCTCGTTCCATGTCGAGACGATATGGTCGAGCGAATCGCCGACGCCGTTCAGAAAGCACGAGATCGGCAGGCCGCGATCGGCGCCGCCATTCGAGAGCACCGGCGTCGCCGGCATGAACCACAGTTTCGAAATATAGTCGTAGATGCGCTGGGCGTGTTCGGCGTCGTCGCCATAGGTGCGGGCGACCCGGGCGAACATGTCCTGGAACTCTTCGCCGGGGAGGAGATAGCGGTCCTCCATGGTCTTCTTGCCGAAGTCGGTGAGCAGCGCGTCGCGGGAGCGGTCAACGACGATATCGCGGACGAGCTTGAGGGCCGGTTTTGCGCTCGCCGGGGCTTTCGTCGGCGCCGCCTCCGGTGCGGTTTCGGGCGCGGTCTCGGCGGCGACTTCCAACTCTTTTGCAGCTTCCAACGACATGCTCTCCCGTCCCTCTTTTAAGTTTCGCCCCCGAAAAAAGGCGCGCAAAATCCCCTGTCGCCGGTTGCCCGAAAGGGGCCGCATCCGGCGCGGCTTCGCTGTTCTGTTGTGAATCACCGACGTTCCCCGTCGGCACAAGATATAGTGATAGACCTTCCCGCCAACGTCAATATGAAGTTGTTCGGTGGGCAAAAGTTTTTGGTTAAGGGACTCTTAACCGGGCGCATCCTGTGCGCTTAAAGGATTAATCCCGCGAGCCTTTTTCAAGCCCTTTAAGGTCTCGTTTCGCTTCCGGTTTGCGGGTGAAATTTTCTTCGTAAGCGTCGGTCCGCCAGCGCGCCGGGGCGGCCTGAAAGCCCTTGTCGACGAACTTTACGGACGAATCGCGGCGGCGCCATTCGGGGATTTCCGCATCCGCATCGGTCAAACCGGCGGCAGGCTGATTCGCGCCGGCGCCGCGGCCGCCGACCCGGGCGCGGAAGACGTCGATCGCGTCGGAAATCCGGCGCACGATATCGGCGGGGCGCGGCGCCTCGCGCGCCGTGAAGACCCCGCGCAAGACGTCGAGCGCCTCGGTGCGGGCTCTCGCCACCGCGCCGCCGCTGACGAGGGAGCCGAACGCCGACACGAAAAGACCGGCCATCGCGTAAAACAGCGCGCCGAACATCACGAGATTGGCGGCCCAGGGATATTTTGCGATTTCCGGCGGCGCCGGCAGGATGATTTCAGGCTTCGGCACGAACAGCACCACCGCGGCGAGAGCGCCGACCAGAAATCCGAGCACGAAGATAGGGCCGGCGGGTTGGCTCTGCGGCCGCCTCAGGAAACTGCGGAACGCCCGGTCGGCTTCCGCGCCGTCGGGGCTGGTGATGAACGAGACGTCCTGAAAGAACGTCCACGCTTTCAGCGCCGTCACATGGGAGCGGGAAAGATCGTCGATCGCGTCCGTATGATTGCGGCGGTCGTCCATGGCCTGGCGAAGGCGCGTCAGGTCGCGGTCGAAATCGAGCGCGGTCTCGGCGATGAAACCGCCGAGGTCTTCCGCCTCGCGCCGGACGCGCTCATTGCCGGCGTTGCCGGTGATGTTGAGGATGGTCACGACCAGCATCGCAACGCCGAGGCCGACAACGCCCAGGGGGAAAAACACGCGGACGAGGGTCATCGCGTCCTCCGCTGGCATGCCGGAAGAAAGCGCGGACATGTTATCGGGCGCAAGCCCCGCGATGCTGAAATAGAGCCAGAAGGCGACGCCGACCCAGAGCGAGCCGATCAGGAACCGCAGCCCTTGCGTGATCAGCGTGACCTCGCCTTCGGCGCGGTCGGCGAGGCGGCTGACGAGGTAATCGGCGCGTTCTTTCAGGGCGGCGGTGCGCTCGTCCATTTCATAGACGGACTTTTCAAGAAGGGTCCGCAAGGGCAGGCGGCCGGCGCTTTCCTCGCCGGCGTCGGCGGCGCCGAAGAGGCCGATGGTCGGGTCGGGAGAGACGAATTGCGGCGTTGTTGTCGTCGTCGGCGCCGCCGGCTTGCGTGAAAAACGCGCGGCGAGGAGGCCCGCCCTGTCGCTCAGGCGCGCCGCCAGATTCTTCAGCCATTGAATGACGTTCGTCACCGCCGCTTAACCCCCTCAGTCGCCTCCAACGTGCAGGCGAGACGCCATGGTAGACCATATTCGCGCTTTCGTTAATCCTCGCATCGGGAGGGCCAAGGCCTTTGAAATCAAGGGCGTACCGGCGTTTCGGCGGCGCCCCTGTCGCCATCGCCGGATTACGATTGCGCCCCGGAAGGCCGGCGTGAAAGGACGTACGCGGGATCGCCCGTTTCAGGCGTCGAGCCCTTCCCGTTTGATCTCCAGCTCGAGCCACTGATTTTCTGCCTCGGCGAGCGCCGTTTCAGCCGCTTCAAGATCCGATGCGCTGCGATTGAAGCCTTCGGGGTCGCGATCGTAGAAACCGGCGTCGGCGAGCCTCGTCTTTAGCCCGGCTATTTTCTCCTGCAATTCGGTGATTTTTCCGGGCAAGGTTTCGAGCGCGTATTTTTCCTTGTAGCTCAGCTTCGATTGCGTGGCGGGGCGTTGTCGCGGCGTCGCCGCCGCCGCTTTTTTCGCCAGCGCCGGCGTTTTGGTCTTTTCGGCGCCAGGCGCTGCGCCGCGCTGGACGAGCATGTCGTCATAGCCGCCGGGATATCGCCGCCACCGGCCCGGTTTTTCCGGATCGGTGGTGATGATCGCCGTCGCAATGTGATCGAGGAAACTGCGGTCGTGGCTGATCAACAGCAGCGTGCCCTTATAGTCGGCGAGCAGCTCTTCGAGGAGATCGAGCGTTTCGAGATCGAGATCGTTGGTGGGTTCGTCAAGCGCCAGCAGGTTCGAGGGTTTGGCGAGCGCTGCGGCGAGGGCGAGGCGGCTGCGCTCGCCGCCGGACAGGGAAGAGACCGGCGCGCGAAACTGTTCCGGCGCGAACAGAAAGTCCTGAAGATAGGTGGCGACGTGTTTTCTGGCGCCGCCGACATCCACCCAGTCGCCGCGTTCGTCGGTGATCGCATCGGCGAGCCGCATCTCCGGCTTCAGGGTTTCGCGGCGCTGATCGAGCGAGATGAGATCGATCCGCGCGCCAAGCGTAACCGAGCCTTCGTCCGGCTCTAGCGCGCCGGTCAGCATCTTCAGCAGCGTTGTCTTGCCGGCGCCGTTCGGCGCGACGAAGCCGAGACGCTCGCCTCTGGCGACGGTGATGGAAAAATCCTTCACAATGGGCGCGCCGCTGTAAGACTTTGAAATGTTTTCGGCGATGATGACGTTCTTGCCGGAGCGCGTGGTTTCGGCGGCGGTGAAGTTCACCGATCCCGCCGGACGCCGCGTCTCGCGCAATTCCTTGCGCATGGCGTGCAATTCGCCGAGCCGGCGCACATTGCGTTTGCGTCTGGCGGTGACGCCGTAACGTAGCCAGTGTTCTTCGGCGACGATCTTGCGCCCGAGCTTGTGCAACGCCGCCTCTTCCTCCTCGAGGGTTTTGTCCCGCCAGGCTTCGAAGTCCTTAAAACCCTGATCGATTGCGCGCGTCACGCCGCGGTCGATCCATACGGTCTTGGTCGTCAGGGTTTCCAGAAAGCGGCGATCGTGACTGATCAACACGAGCGCGGCGTTTAGGCACCCCAGTTTTTCTTCGAGCAGCGCGATGGCGGGAAGGTCGAGATGGTTGGTCGGCTCGTCGAGCAGGAGAATATCCGGCGCCGAGGCAAGCGCGGCGGCGATGGCGATGCGTTTCGCTTCGCCGCCGGAACAGGCCGACAGCCTTGCGTCTTCGCTGATGCCGAACGCTTCGAGCATTCTTGCGGCGCGATGAGCGTCTTCGTCATGGTCAAGATTGAGCCGCACATAGTCGCCAGCCGTTTCAGCGTCGCCGAAGTCAGGCTCCTGAGGCAGGTATCGGACTGTGACGCCGGGATGAATGAAGCGTTCGCCTGTGTCGGCTTCGATCGCGCCCGCTGCGATCTTCAATAACGTCGACTTGCCCGAACCATTACGGCCGACAAGGGCGATGCGCGCGCCGGGCTCGACTTCCAGCGACGCCGCTGTGAGCAAAGGCGTCCCGCCGAAGCTGAGGGCGATATCCGTCAATGATAGTAAATGACCGGCCATTGCACTGCTTTATCGCCGCCGCCCCGGTCACTGCAACCGACCGGATCGGTCGGTTTAACGAAATGTTGCGGCTCTTGTGACAATCTTCAGGATGGCGCGGCGCGCTGAGCGTCTCGTCCCGGGGCGTCGCTATGCATCCATTGAAACGATATTTGCGGGAAGTCGATGAGTCCGTAAGGGATTTTTCCGATCGGGTCGGAGCTTCGCGTCAAACGCTCTACCGCATCATCGGGAGAAGGCAGACGCCGAAACCGGCGCTGGCGCGGCGTATCGTCGAAGCGACCGGCGGCGCGGTTCCGTTACATGATCTTTATCAAGGGAGCCGACAAACCGGCGGCGAAGTCATCGGCTATTGCGGCGGCGGGGAGGCGATGGAGCTAAACCGCGACCGGCTGAAGCAATCGATCGCCGCAGTGGTGAGTCACATGGTTTCGGAAGATACGCCGCCGCCGGACGAACTTGCAGATATCGCCGCAGAGGCCGTCATCCATACCTATACGGCGCTTTCAAAAGTCACGACCCGTCAGGGCCGCGATCGTCTTTGCCAAGCTCTGCGGCCAGTGCTCGAAGAAATTCTGAGAGAGATTTCGGACGCTGATCCGGCGCCGTCGACGCTGCACCGCGGGGCCCGGCTTGCGACCCAGCTTTATTATCAATCATGGTCGCCTGATCGCTGACACGCGCCGGCGCCAGGCCGCTCGTGCGCAGTTCCGCAGCCCGGCGTTTTGCAAGCCGCCACATATTCCGGCCGATCCGCGCCGCATAGCGATCTTCTTCATCCGAACTCAACGAACATTTCTCCCGGGCCGTCGCTCTAAATTCCCCGATACCGTGAATTAACCCTAGCAATTTTGAATGCACACGTATAGGTTGTGATTGTTTATTAATCATAACCTTAGGTATAGGGGACGCTTATGACGCAAGACCTCCGTAAGGAACAGATACTGTTGTTGCGTTTCGAGAAGCAAATTGCGGGCCTCGCCGCGACGTTGGCCCTCGGCGCGACCGCCGCCAAGGCCGCCGATGGCAAGCTTCATGCTAGTGATGCGCAGGCGGCGTACGCCGATATTCAGGCCGCGCTGATGAATCTCGCCGAGGTGACCGGCCAGGCCCATGACGTTTTGAACGCACGGGCCATGGAGTACGGGGTGAAGGTTCTTCAGGCGGTCGGCGGCGGGACGCCGAAACATGATCCGCCGAGCGCTGTCGCATCGATACTTGGGATTGGATAATTTTTCTATTTTACGGCGCGCTCGTCGCAGCCGCGCTGATTGTTACGCATCTATCGCGGTCGCCGCAGCTTGCGGCGGCCGCCCGATATTTGGCGATCGGCTGGGGTTTCTCGTTTCAGCTCTGGATTTACCTTGATACGCCGGCAAGATCGCTCGGCTATGCGGCGCTCGATCTCGCGCTGACGGCGATCTTCTTTCAGATGGCGCGCCGACGGGTATTTCCGGCGCCGCTATACGTTCTGCACGCCGTTCTGGTTTTCTATCATCTGTATACGGCGACTTTTGAAGCGGACTACTACTGGGTCCAGGTGATGCTGAACAGAAGCTTCGAACTTGAGCTTGTCTATATCATCGCCTGCGCCGGCTATCGCATACGCATATTGGGCGCGCGCGCTTAAAGCGTGCGGATAAAGTCCGCAATATCCGCATGAGCGGCGCGTGTCTCATCGAGTTTCCAATGCATATGGAACCGGTGAAACATGCCATCGAACACGCGCAAATGGGTTTCCACCCCGGCGCGGCGGGCGGCTTCAGAAAGCCTCGCGGCGTCGCCAAGCAAAACTTCGCGCGAACCGGCGTGAACCAGCATTGGCGGCAGATAAGAAAAGTCACCGTAAATCGGCGAGACCGCCGGATCCTTTCGATCGCGGTCGGGAGCGTAAAAGTGGAACAACTGACGGGTAAACTTGCCGCCCATGGAGCGGATCAGCGGGTCGTGGTGATCGGCGGTGATCTGCGTGTCGCTAGCGCCATCGCCATCGATGCAAGGCGACAGGAAGACGGCGCCGGCCGGCGCCTTGAGGCCGTTCGTGCGCCAGCGCATCATCGCAGCGAGCGAAATCGCCGCGCCAGTCGAGTCGGAAAGCATGACAATACGGCGATCCGGATCATCCTTGATGAGAGCCGCATAGATTTTGTCGAGTTCATCGATCTGCGCCGGGAAATACGCGCGCGGCAACAAGGTGTAGTCGACGCCCAGCCCGGGGCAGCCGCTTAAATGGCAGGCGGGCAGCACGTTGGCGGCGTTGATCTCCGGCGAGCCGGCGACAAAGCCGCCGCCATGGACATAGAGAATGAGCGGCGCGCCGGGCTTTGATGATGAGGTTTCATAGCGCACGCATGAAACGCCCTCTATTTCACATTTGGAAAGCCGGTACTCGAAATCGATCTGGCCGAGGGTCTTGCGCCATTCGTCCTCGACCAGCCTGCGGGCGATGCTGCGGGTCAGCGGATTACGCCAGGTGTCGATGGTTGGGTAATGTTTGAGTGCGGCGATGCGCTTTTTTGCTTCATCGCTGATTACGCCGCCCGTCCGTCTCGCCAGCATGCCGCCCTCCGGTTTTCAGGAAGCGTTCGCCGCCGCCCGCCGACGATTCATGACCCGGCCGCCGCCAATATCCGGTTAACGCTCGGATGCGCCGGTAAGTGCTTGATATTTGACGCCGATTTGATGCAGGCGAAGGCCTGGTGATGAGCAGAACCGCGCCTCTTTGCGCCGAAAGTGTTGTTTCTTTTGATGTTTGGACGCGGCGGGGGCTTGGGCTAGGGTGCGCGCCGTCAGTCCAAGCATGGAGAGTATTTTGCGAACAATATGGATGATTGGCGCGGGCGCATTCGCTTTCGCCGCCGCCGCTTGCGGGTCACCGAGCGCGAGTTCAACACCGGACGCCGCCGACGGTGCGCAGCAGGTAGAGACAATTCCGCTGCCGAAACACGACCCTGCGCAGATGGCGAAGCTGGCGTCGAAAAACAAAAGCGCTTCGAAGAAATTCCTGAAGGAAAACGCCAAGCGCGAAGGGGTGAAAGTTACTGATAGCGGCCTTCAATACATGGTGCTGGAAGAGGGGCCGGAAGACGGCGCTTCGCCGGTCTCGACCGATGTTGTCGTTGTTGAATATGTCGGCACGCTGAAGGACGGTCTCGAATTCGATTCCTCGCGCGCCCATGGCGCGGCGGCGAAGTTTCAACTCAACAGGGTGATCCCCGGCTGGACGGAAGGCGTTCAGTTGATGAGCGAAGGCGACAAATACCGTTTCTTTGTTCCGTCTGAACTCGCCTATGGCGAGACCGGTACGCCGGGCGGGCCGATTGGTCCGAACGAAGCGCTGATCTTCGATGTTGAACTGATCAAGGTCGATAATCCGGAACGCAATCTGGAGGCGGCAAACGCGTTCCTGGCGGAGAACGCCAACAAGGAAGGCGTCAAAACCACCGCTTCCGGCCTGCAATACGAAGTGATTTCGAAAGGCGCCAAAGGCGGCGCCAGCCCGGAAGCGACCAATGTCGTCAAGGTTCACTATCAGGGGACGCTGATCAATGGCACGGAATTCGACTCTTCGTTTAAACGCGGCCAGCCGATTGAGTTTCCGCTGAACCGTGTGATCGCCGGCTGGACGGAAGGCGTTCAGTTGATGAGCGTCGGCGACAAATACCGTTTCTTTATTCCGCCCGCTCTTGCTTATGGCGAGACCGGCAGCGGTCCGATCGGTCCGAACGAAGCGCTGATCTTCGAGGTCGAACTCATTGAAGTGAAGTAGCGGGCGACAGCCTCAAGGGAAAACCCCGCCTGTTGAGGGCGGGGTTTTTTTTGCGCGCCGCTAGGCGTTTAAGCCGCACGCCGGGCGAATCCCGCAGTCTTCTGAACCGCCGCGCTGATCTGTTTCTGAGCCCTTGCGAGGGACGTTTCCGCATCCATCATCAGCCGGTCCGCAGCGACGATGTCGACGTCGGTGACGCCGATGAAGCTGAGGATGTGGCGCAGATAGGGCGTTGCGAAATCAATCGCCGAGCCGACTTCCGTTCCGCCTGATGCGGCGACGATAATCGCACGCTTGTTTTCAAGGAGACCGACCGGTCCGTTCTCGGTGTATTTGAATGTCACCCGCGCGCGGGCGACCTGGTCGATCCAGGCCTTGAGAGACGCAGGGATCCCGAAATTGTAGACCGGCGTTGCGATGACGATCAGGTCGGCGGCTTTCAGCTCGTCGACAAGGCCGTCTGAATAGGAAAGGGTCGCCGACTGGTCGGCGCTGCGGTTTTCTGGCGGCGTAAAGTTGGCGCCGATCCAGTCCTCATCGACAAACGGCGCGCCTTCAGCAAGATCGCGTTCGACGATGGTCAGTTTGCGGCCTTTATCGGCAAGGGCGGCGACGAGGTCTGACGTCAAATTGCGGCTGACGGAGCCTGCTCGGCGGCCGCTGGCGCTAACGACAAGAACATTGAGCGGTGCTTCGGTCATGATGAGTCTCCTTGGTTCGGATTAGCGGTTCGGGGTGAGGCTGAGGGCGCCGGGGCCATTGGCGACGAGCAGCAACAGCCCGCCGGCGATCGAGATGTTTTTCAGGAACATCACCGACTGGATCTGGTCGGTGAAATCGAAATGAAAAACCGCCGCTGCGAGGATCGAAAATCCCGCGAGCAGGAAGGCGGCGAAGCGCGCGTAATACCCCGTGATGATCGCAAGCGGTACGAGGATCTCGAGGCCGATTACGAGCGGCAGAAGCGCGCCGGGCGCGCCGGACGCCTCCATATATCCTTGCGTCGCTTCATAGGCGCCGAGCTTTGTGACGCCGGAAAACAAAAACAGGCTGGCGAGGAGGGTGCGGCCGGCCGCGGCGGCGTAGGGTGAAAGAGCAGTCATCTCATTTCTCCGTCTTGTTGAAACCGGGGGCGTGAGGGATCACGCCGACGCGGAGAAGCTATTTGTTCTTAAAAAAATGACAAGCTTGGATATTTAGAAATGATTGTTCTATAGAATAGAACAATGGACCGTTTTTCCGAACTCGACGCCTTCGTTCAGATCGCCCGCAGCGGCTCGATCAGCGCCGCCGCCGAGCGGCTTAATGTGGCGAAATCCGCCGTCAGCCGTCGCCTTGCCGATCTCGAAGCGCGTCTTGGCGTGCAGCTTTTCAATCGCACGACAAGGCGCGTGACCTTGACGGAAGCCGGTTCGAATTTTCTGAGCCGCGCCTCTGCGCTGCTGGACGATCTTGAAGAAGCGGAGGCCGAGGCGAGCGCCGGCATGACCGAACTCATCGGCAAGCTGAAGATCGCCGCGCCCCTCTCTTTCGGACTCAAGCACCTCCAGCCGGTGCTCTCGAAATTTATCGACGCACATCCCGGCCTCGATCTCGAAATCGATTTTTCGGACCGCAAGGTCGACCTCATCGAGGAGGGGTTTGACGTCGCGGTGCGGATCGGGGCGCTCGCCGATTCAAGCCTCATCGCCCGCAAGCTCTGCCCGGTCCGCCAGGTTGTCGCGGCGGCGCCGGCTTTCTGGAAAGAGTACGGCGCGCCGGCGCATCCGCGGGACCTCGAGAAGCTCCCCTGCATTCGCTATTCAAATATCGCGAGGCCCGAAATCGTTCCTTACTGGGGACCCGGCGGCGAGGCCGGGTCGCTGACCGCGACCATCAAGATGTTAGCTAATAATGGGGACTTCCTCACCGATATGGCCATCGATGGGCATGGGTATTTGATCGAGCCGACCTTCTTTCTCGTCGAGCCGGTCGAGGCGGGCGCCCTGCAGCCGGCGCTTTGCAATTTCGCCTGGGCGCCGGCGAACCTCTTTGTGCTTTACCCGCCGACCCGGCGCCTGTCGCAACGGGTTCGCGTCTTCATAGACGCTCTTGTCGAGCGTTTTCACAACAATCCGTATTGGGATGAGCGGATAAACGCCCGCAGCATTGACTAGGGCGAATTGCATTTTTTTATTGTTCGTTAACGCACGTCAGCATAAGGGCGAAATGCTGGCAATTGGTCAGCGTATCAGGGGAAGCTCAGAAAATGAGAAAATCCACGAAGGCCGCCAAGCCGGCGGCGAAGAAAACGACGGCGAAACGCAAAACCGCCGCCAAGAAAAAAACGGCCGTGAAGGGGAAAGCAAAAGCCGCAACGACGGCGAAAAAGAAAACGGTCAGAAAAGCGAAACTCAAAGTCGTCAAAGCGCCCGCCAAGAAAAAAGCGGCGAAAAAGACGGTGGCGAAAAAGCCTGCGGCCAAGAAAACCACCGCCAAGCGGAAGACGGTTCGCCGCAAAAAAGCGGCCTAACCGGTCAAACCGAAAAATGGTTGATGTCCCGGCCTCGCGCCGGGACATCCATTTTATATTATATTTCAATTATCTAAGGCTCTTTATAAACGGCGCTTGCAAATCATATAAAGAAATCTTTATATGATTTCGGAGGCTGCCATGAGCGATTCATATCCCGGAAGACAAGCGCGCATCGACGCGCTGAAAGAAACCCTCAAGAAACGAATTCTCGTGCTCGACGGCGCCGCCGGCACGTTTATCCAGCGCTTCGAACTCGATGAGGCGGGTTATCGCGGCGACCGCTTTGCGGGCTGGGCGAGCGACATCAAAGGCAATAACGACATCCTGATCCTGTCTCGCCCCGAGATCGTGCGCGACATGCATGACGCCTATCTCGCCGCCGGCGCCGACATCATCGAGACCAACACCTTTTCCTCGACCACCATCGCGCAGGCCGATTACGGCATGGAAGACCTCGCTTTCGAACTGAACCGCGAGGGCGCGCGGATCGCCCGGGAGGCGGCGGACGCAGCCGCGAAAGACGGGCGCACCCGTTTTGTCGCCGGCGCCATCGGGCCGACCAACCGGACCGCCTCAATCTCCCCGGACGTCAACGACCCCGGCAAGCGCAATACGGATTTCGACACGCTCGCCGACTCCTATGGCGAGGCGGCGAGAGGCCTCCTTGAGGGCGGCGCGGATGCGATCCTGATCGAGACGATCTTCGATACACTGAACGCCAAGGCGGCGATCTTCGCCGTCAAGGCGCTGTTCGACACGCTTGGCTTTGAAGTTCCAATTATGCTTTCGGTGACGATCACCGACCAGTCGGGCCGCACGCTTTCCGGCCAGACGCCGGAAGCGTTCTGGAACGCGGTGCGTCACGCGCGGCCGCTCTCGGTCGGCGTCAACTGCGCTCTGGGGCCGGACCTCATGCGCCCTTATGTGGCCGAGCTGTCGCGCGTTGCGGACGCCTATGTTTCCGCCTATCCGAATGCGGGGCTGCCTAATGCTTTCGGTGATTACGATGAAACCCCGTCGTCCATGACCAAACACCTCAAAGAGTGGGCGGAAAGCGGGCTCTTGAACATTGTCGGCGGTTGTTGCGGCACGACGCCGGACCACATTCGCGCCTTCGCCGAGGCGGTGAAGGGCGTCCAGCCGCGGGAAATCCCTGAACTCGAGACCGAAATGAAGCTTTCCGGACTTGAGCCGTTCAAACTGGCGGGCTGAACAAGGATCAAAGATGGCGTATCCGCCGCGGCCGCATCACGAGCACGATCGGGCGAAGATCGAGGGGCTTTTACGCGCCTGTCCATTCGCGCATTTCATCACGGGCGGTGAAGGCGGCCTGCGCGTAACGCGACTTCCTTTCGCCGTCGATGTAGAAGCCGGCGAGGTCCGCCGTCTCCGCGCGCATATGAACGCCGCTAATCCGCAATGCAACGCGTTGGATGACGCAGAGGCATTGGTCGCCTTTTCGGGGCCGGACAGCTATGTGTCGCCCAACTGGCGCACGGCGCAGGACCATGCCGGCACCTGGGACTACACGGCCGTTCATGTCTGGGGACGGGTTCGCGTTCGTGAGGACCGCGCCTTCTTCGACACGCTGATCAACGATCTCGCCGCAGCTGCGGAAGCGCGGTTTCAGGGGCTTTCAGAAAAGCCCGCCTGGTCGATCGAAGGCGTTACGGATGACTATGTAGAGCGTCTCCGTCCCCGGCTGCGCGCCTTTGAAATCGAGGTCAGCCGCATCGAGGCGATATCGAAGCTTCATCAGGATTTTCCTGAAGCCGATGCGCGCAGCGTCGCCGAGCATCTTGCTCGCAGCGGTCATGAGGCGAGCCGCGCCGTCAGCGCGGCGATCTCGCAGCGCCTGACGAAATAGTCGGAGCGCCTGTCTTCCCGGGCTAAAGGCGACGCCGGCATAAGGCTCACGAAAGATATTGCGCCGCCGCGCGCGGGCGGCCAAGCTAACGCTCATGACAGACATACAAAGCCAGCTCGACTGGATTTCCCGCCTCGTCGCTTTTGATACGACCTCTTCGCGTTCCAATCTGGCGCTGATCGAGGATGTAGAAACCTATCTGCATGGCCTCGGCGTTGAGACCTTCCGGGTGGAAAATGAGGACGGCACGAAGTCCAATCTCTATGCGATTGTCGGTCCCAGGACCGAAGGCGGCGTCGTGCTTTCCGGCCATACGGATGTCGTGCCGGTGGAAGGCCAGGACTGGAAGACCGATCCGTGGACTGTGGAGGAGCAGGAAGGAAAGCTCTACGGGCGCGGCGTTTCGGACATGAAAAGCTTTTCCGCGATCGGTCTGTCGCTGGTTCCGGAAATGCTCGCCGCCGGCCTCAAGCGGCCGCTTATCTTTGCGCTTTCCTATGATGAGGAGATCGGTTGCCTCGGCGCGCCCAGCATGATTGCGGAAATCGCCGGCAAGGTTCCCGCGCCCTCCGCCGTCATTGTCGGCGAGCCGACGATGATGCGGGTGATCGACGGCCACAAGGGGATCGCCTCCTTCCGGGTGACGGTGAAGGGCTTCACGACCCATTCGAGCCAGACCGACCGCGGCGTTTCGGCGGTCGAGGCGGCGGCGAAAATGATTTCGAAAATCGCCGACATGCGGGCGGCGCGGGCGAGAGAGGCTGATCCTGAATCGCCTTTCGATCCGCCATACTCGACCATGACCGTCAATGTCGTTCATGGCGGCACGCAGCTCAACATCATGGCCGGCGAAGCGGTGTTCGACTGGGATCTGCGCGTGGTGCCAGGCGATTCCCGCGAAGACATCATCGGGGAGTTCACGGACTTCGCCCGGGGCGTCGAAGCGGAGATGCGGTCGAAGGCCGGCGGCTGCAGCGTCACCATCGAGCAGATGACCAATGCGCCGTCGCTTTCCCCCCATCAAGACAATCCGGCGGCAGACCTCGCCAAGGCGATCACCGGCCATAACAGCACCGACGTTGTGGCCTACGCCGCAGAAGCCGGCCAGTTTCAGGAAGCAGGCTTTTCGACGGTCATTTGCGGGCCGGGCTCCATAGACCAGGCGCACCAGCCGAATGAGTTCATCGCTGTCGACCAGATTCGCGAGTGTACGGAATTCCTGCGCAAGTTGATCGCCCGGCTCGCGGCGTAACCGAAAGCTTCACCCTTCGTTCAGAGTGGTTGCCAAAAGGCGCCGTTTCGCGCGGCGCCTGGGGTTCGGGAAAGCTACGCTTTCTTAACCATGATTAGTATCGTCTATACAAAATTAAGCGATATCAATGCCTTAACGCTGTTTTTACGCTGTCCTGCAACGCTCGCCGCAATAGCTGAGCGCGCGAAAAAGGATGAACGCCTGTGAAAAAGATCACCGAATGCAGGGCCTGCGGATCGAAAACCCTGACGCCGGCGTTTTCGATGAAGATCGGCGGGCGTGCGCGCAAATCCAGTCATTATACAGATGATTATGTGTTGTGCGATCCGTCGCGCCATGCCCGCGCATGCGGCCTCCTGCAAGCGGGCGCGCACGGCGCGCATGCCGATATTGCGCCTTCAGGCCGTCACAGTTCCAATCGGGAGCATTTGCGCGCGGCGGCCACCGAAGCCCTTGAGCTGATTTCCGGACGCGACTGCGCGGCGCTCGATATCGGCTGCAATGACGGCGCGCTTCTTTCCTATTACCCGCGCTGGGTTGATCGTTACGGCGTCGACCCTTCGGAACTGGTGGAAGAGATCGGTTCATGGGCGTGGACGGCGAAAGCGGCGTTTCCGTCGGCGGAACTCGACAGCGCCTTCGGCGAGAAGAAATTCGACATCATCACGGCGGTTTCCGTACTCGAACAGATTGACGATCCGAAGGCGTTTCTGGCGGCCGCCAAAGCCCGGCTTACGGATGACGGCATCTTCGTACTTGAAACCCTTTATTCGCCGTCCGTGCTGGCGCGCAATGCGGTTGACGTGCTGCAGGCCGGCGTTGCGGCGGTTTACTCTCTCGGCGTTCTCGAGTGGATGGTGCGTGACGCGGGTATGAAAATCGTCAAGGGCGCGCTTACGTCGAAAGAGGGCGGGTCGATCCGGTTGTTCGTTACGCACAAGGAAAACAGCGAGTTCGACTTCGATCCGTGGTTCGAGCGTCTCGCACGGCTGTGGGATGAAGAAAACGCCCTCGCCATGCGCGCCATCCAGCCTTACCAGTCGTTTGAGCGCCGCATTGAAAGCGTACAGGAGTCGTTTGTCGCGCTTTTGAAAGACATCGAAAAGCGCGGCGAGACGGCGCATATTCTCGGCGCCGACGCGCAAACCGAAGCGCTGATCGGCTGGGCTGGGGGCGCGAAAAAAATCATCACCGCAGTGGTCGATACGGCCGAAGCCCGGGAACAGGATCGTCTCGGCAAGAACGGTCCGCCGATTATCTCCGAAACCGACAGCCGCGCCGCAGAGCCGGACTATCTGATCGCCCAGGCCCGTTACAAGCGCGAGACGCTGGAGCGCTGGCGCGAAACGATCATGCTCGGGGCGAAAATGGTATTCGTCACGCCCATGCCTCATGTGGTGAGCGCGGCGAACTACGCCACAGAATACGGCAAATCGATCGCAGGCGGCGACGGCGCCGCGGGCGTTGAAACCCTGCGCTCCATTCTTGCGGCGGCGGGCGGACCGCGCCTTGTTGCGGAAAACAAGGACAATGAGGCGGCGAAATCCGCCTGACTCCTCTCAGGTTGAGACAAACCGGCGCTTGTCGCCTTCGAGCACAACGGCCGTAAGCCGGCCCGACCAGCAGGCGCCGGTGTCGACGTCTATGCGCCAGCCGGCGTCCAGCGCGGATTTCAGCGGCTGATGACCATGGACCACCGTATAGGGCGGGCGCTCATCGGCTTTCGCCTTATGAAAGCGGCCGCGAATCCATAAGAGATCGTCTTCCTGCTGGTCTTCGAGCGCGACGCCGGGCCTTACGCCTGCATGAACGAATAAATAATCGCCCTCGATATGCGTCAGCGCGAGGGAGTCCAGGAATTTATGGTGCGCGCCGGGCATTTTTTGCGCCAGCTCTTCGGCGAGGTCTTCTCCGTCCCGCCCAAGAATGTTCTCAAGGCCGTAACTTTCAAGCGTTTCCTCGCCGCCCCAGTCCAGCCAGTGCAGCATCTCGTTCGGGTCGTGGAGGAAGTCGAGCATGATTGCTTCGTGATTGCCCTTGAGGAAGACGGTCGCCGGATGCGCCTTGCCGAACGCGATCAGCCGGTCGATCACCCCTTTGCTGTCCGGACCGCGGTCGATGTAGTCGCCGAGAAAGACGACCGAGGCGTTCTCGAGACCTTCAGCGTCTTCGACGATGATCTCGACCAGATCGTCAAGCAGGGTGGCGCAGCCGTGGATGTCGCCGACCGCATAGAGCCGCTTGCCTTCCGGCGCGCTGGCGCCTGAGCCGTTTTTCCTGAAGATCCGGTTCAACATGTGATGACTTTAATATATGCGGCGTTTGCCGGTTTTAACCACTGTCTGAGCGGTCAGAGTATCGGCGAGGCGTTAACTTCGCTATTACAAAACTGTGACCGAACTGCGATAACCGGATCAGGGAAGGGAGCGGAGACCCAAGATGAGCGTGCTTGTCACCGGGGGCGCCGGCTATATCGGCTCGCATATGCTGCTCGCCCTGCTGGACGCAGGGGAAAGCGCGGTGGCGCTCGATAACCTGTCGACCGGCGACCGGCGGCTGGTTCCTGACGGCGCGGCGTTTGTGGAGGCCGATGCCGGCGACGCAGCGGCGCTGGCGCGGATCTTCAACGATCATGATGTCACGGACGTCATTCATTTCGCCGGGTCGATCCTGATACCGGAGTCGATCAAACATCCGCTCGACTACTATGAGAATAACACTGCGAATACGCTGACCCTGATCCGGGCCTGCGTCGACGCCGGGGTGAAGCGCTTCATCTTTTCGTCAACGGCGGCGGTTTACGGCACGCCCGAGCGGGTGCCGATCTCCGAACAGGCGCCGATCCGGTCGATCGCCCCTTACGGCGCCTCCATGGCGATGAGCGAACGCATCCTTGAGGACGCCGCGAAAGCCCACGGGCTGAGTTTCGTCACGTTGCGGTATTTCAACGTCGCCGGCGCTGATCCGGAAAGCCGCGCCGGTGAAATCGGCAAGCCGACCCATCTCATCAAGGTCGCCGCCCAGATCGCGGTCGGAACCCGCAAGGAAAAGCTCCAGATTTTCGGCGCCGACTATCCGACGCCTGACGGTACGGCGATCCGCGATTATGTACATGTCTCCGATCTTGCTTCCGCGCATTTGCGGGCGCTGGAGCGGGTGCGCGCAGGCGCCTCGTCGGCGACGCTGAATTGCGGCTACGGGCGCGGCTACTCGATTTATGAAGTGATGGAAGCATTCGAAAGGGTGACGGGCGCGCCGCTCCCGCATGAGATCGCCACCCGGCGTCCTGGCGATCCCGCGCAGTTGATCGCAGACAACGCGGCCATCCGCACGTTGCTCGATTGGCGGCCGCGCTATGACGACATCGATTTTATCGTCGAAACGGCGATCGAGTGGGAGCGGCGGCTTTCCGCCTGCGCCGAGGCGGCTGTCTGATGTCATCGCGCCTTTTGTGGATGCGCCTGCTCTTCGCCGCGCTCCTCGTTTTCATCACCTATTTGACGCTGACGCCCAATCCCGATGACACGAGCGGTTTTGCGGCGGCGCGTTATGTGGCGAAGCTCCTTTTCGGCGACGCGCAATTCGCAGACAAGATCGGGCATTTTGCAGCCTATGGCGCGCTCGGCGCCGCGGCGTTCTGGGCAGAGACATTCATCTTCGGACGCAAGCGCTGGACGCCGCTCCTGCTCGCCGCATACGGCGCGATCCTGGAAGGCGTGCAAGGGCTCGGCGGCGTGCGCACGCCGGAATTCGCCGATGGGCTGGCGAATGCGCTCGGCGCGCTTTCAGGTTTCATCGGCGCCTACATTCTGGCGCAGCTTGTTCGTAAAGTGCGCGCGCGATGAACGCCGCAATCGTCATTCCGGCGCGGTACGCGTCGACGCGCCTTCCCGGCAAGCCGTTGCTCGCCGAAACTGGCAAGCCGCTCATCCAGCATGTTTATGAACAGGCGATGAAATGCGTCCGCGCCAGCCGCGTCGTCGTCGCCACTGATGATGAGCGCATTTTGAAGGCGGTTAAGGGGTTTGGCGGCGAAGCGATGATGACCCGCAGCGAACACGAGACCGGCGGCGCGCGGGTTGCAGAAGCGGCGGCGGGGCTGGAGGCGGATATCATCGTCAATCTTCAGGGTGACGAGCCGGAGATCGACCCGCAGGCCATCGACCGGCTGATTGAGATCAAATCCGGCTATCCGTGTTTTGCGGCGACGCTCGCCTGTCCTTTTGCCGTTGAGGCGCGCGCCGGCGCCGGTTCGCCGGACGATCCGAGCGCCGTCAAGGCGCTGCTCGGGGAACAGCTCGCGCCGGAGGTTTATCGCGCGCGGTTTTTTACGCGTACGATCTGCCCCTGGCCGCGAGACGCGCGGGGAGGGATCGTTTCCCCGGAGACTTATTTTCTGCATCTCGGCGTTTACGCCTACGCAAAAACCGATCTTCAGCGGTTCGCTGCAGCGCCAATCGGCGCGCTCGAACGGGCCGAACGGCTCGAACAACTCAGAATTCTGGAAATGGGTGGCGATATAGCCGTGGGCGTAATCAGCGAAGCCCCGCCGGGGATCGATACGCCGGAGGATTATGCGCGCTTCGCCGCTCGCATGTCTGAAAGGCGGCGGTGAACGCAGCGATACTGAACGCCGCTGCGTTCTTTTCGGGGGCGTCTGCCGGATCCGGCGCGATGGAAAGTCAATCGCATCTGACGATCAGACAAGTTGGGAATAGGTGTACGCCACCGGAGACAGTGCGACCATGACGATCGAGACAGCTGTCAGCATGGTGATTAACCGGGTCATTTTATTCTCCTCTCTCGTTACGAGACTGCAGGTAGGCGCGCTTTGGGGCGAAGAGAAGGTGTTGGCGCCGCAGTTCGGCGCGCGCGGCAAACGCTTCGGCGAATGACGTTTCCCTGATTTCAGTTCGTCGCTTCCAGGCTGCGTTTCGGCGTGGACAACCTGCCAAGTGTTAACAGCGAGATCACGCTTGGCCTTCTCGCAAGGCTTGCGCGGGGCGAACGAACATGGCCCATTGCCCTCTTCGAACCGAACAGGAGAGCGAGACGATGGAAAGCTTACTGGCGCTTGAAAACTGGTTCACGCTGCTGATGCTGATCATGCTGCAGGCGGTGCTGGGCTTCGATAACCTGCTCTATATCTCGATTGAGTCGAGCCGCGTGCCGGAAGCCCGCCAGCGTTTCGTGCGGCGCATGGGCATCGGGCTCGCGATCCTGTTCCGCCTTGTCTTGATGTTCATCGTGCTGGGGTTGATCAACAGCCTGACCGAGCCGTTGTTCGCCATCATCCTCGATGGCTTCTTCGAAGGTACGTTCACTTTTCATTCGCTTGTGTCGATCGCCGGCGGCGGCTTCATCATGTATACGGCGATCAAGGAGATCATGCATCTTCTTGCGGTCGATCACATTGAAGCGGTTGGCGACCGGCGTCCCCGATCCGTGACCAGCGTTATCCTGCTTATCGTCTTCATGAATCTCATTTTCTCCTTCGACTCGCTCCTGTCGGCGATTGCGCTGACGCATGTGATCTGGGTGATCGCGACCGCAATTATCATCAGCGGCGTGATGATGATCGCGCTCGCCGATCAGGTGTCGGCGTTTTTGAAAAAGAACCGCATGTTCGAAGTGATCGGCCTCTTTATTCTTTTCGTCGTCGGCGTGCTTCTGATCACCGAAGGCGGGCACCTGGCCCATATGGAGCTCTTCAATTTCAAGGTTGAAGCGATGTCGAAGGCGAGCTTCTATTTCGTGATTTTCATCATGGTGGTTGTGTCGGTCGTGCAGACCCGCTACCGCAACAAGCTCGAGGCGCAGCGGGCGAAAGAACTCGGGGCGCACGGCTGACGTCGCGCCTTGTGCGATATTTCGGAAGTTCGGTTAAGGAGACGCCGTCCGGTAGGGCGGCGTCTATTCCATCGGCCGGAAGATCAGGGTCATCACGACGCCGATCACGCCCAGAACGCCCCAGAGCGGGAGGCCCATGATCGTGCCGAGCGCCTGGGAGACGCCGCCGGGGGAGTTCTCGACGATCGCCGCGCTGTCGATGCCCATGAGATTGAGAATGTCCGCCGTCGAGCGCATCACCGTTTTGCCGGACTCAAGCGACGCAATGCCGTCCGCCCCAAGGAGCGCCACCGCCAGCGCCACCAATACCCAAGCAAGAAATCGAAACACCGCCATGCCGGCCCCCTCAACATCGTTAACGCGATACGCTCTAGGGGCAAGATAACCCGGCTGGGGCCGGGCCGCAATTCTTCGGGCGAAGCCGGGTATCTGCGGCGTTTTCACCCGCTTGCGCCCTTGCGCGGGAGGGGCGCGCCGCTATAGTCCGCGGCTCTTCGGGGAGGGCCCGGCCCGGAACGAAGAAACGCCGCTTCTCCGCGGCGAGGCGAACGCCATACACAGCGAGCGCGCTATAGATGAGGACGGGCGAGTGGTCGAAGGCGTCCCGCCGCGAAGGCGGCGAATGAACAGACCGGCGTGCGCTTTTGCGCAGGTCAAGGACAGGTGGCCGAGTGGTCGAAGGCGCACGCCTGGAACGCGTGTAGGCGGGCAACCGTCTCGTGGGTTCGAATCCCACCCTGTCCGCCATCCAAATTTTTACGGGCCTTTAGGCGCAGATGCACCCAAATACTGACTGACCGATAGACCGGCGCGACCTAGTTTCGCCGCATGGAACCTGTCGCGCAAGCCCTCATCAATGAACGCAAGAACGTCCTGTCTCGCCTGCGCGACCACGAGCGGATCGTCTGCGATCTGCAAACGACCATTGCCCATTTAGACGCGACGCTCTTTCACTTGGGCTATTATCCTGACGGCGCGTTTGCCCCAAGAAACCGAGGGCGGCAGGGCTGTTTTATACTGGCGAACTACCCCGCATTGTCCTGACGCTTCTCAGAAAGCATCCAGAGGGCGTCAGCCTCCGCGATCTGGTCGAAATGGTTTGCGATCAGAAAGGCTGGGAGAATGATGACAAGCGGTTTAACCGCGAACTGCGCCTGAAAATCTCCAGAGCGCTGGATCATCAAAAGTTACGCGGCGTTATCGAGCGGGTCGGCGACAGCGCCGTGGGTGTCTGGCGCGTCGTTTCGGTTTAGGCGGCTTTCTGCCAGCGCCCTGAGAAGGTGCGGCTCACCGGCGAAGCGAGAGCGTTGCGGAGTATACGGCCAGCGAGCGCGCCGTTTGTTGAGCGGCGGTGATCTTCTAACCAAGCAGCGTGAGCCGCGTATTGATGAAGGTGCTGCGGGCTAACCCAGTGATGCTGACCGCCGACCATGCGGCGAAGGCGCGAGAAATAGCTTTCAACAAAGTTCGTGTGAACGCCGTTAAGCGAATAGGCTTCGCTGTGATTGATGCGCTCGGTCGGAAACAACGCGTTGAGCATGTCCCATTGCGACGCCTCATCGGCGTTGACAATCGTTCCCGGCAGCAGGCGCGCCTTGGCGAACTCAACGCCTTCGGCTTCGTTCTTTGCAACGGTAGTGATTGTGCGTTCTTTGCCTTCGCGAATCGCGATGACGACACGGCGTTTGCCGGTCTGATAGCGCTTCAAGCGACGGTCAACACGGTTCGCTTTAAGGTTCCGGTCAGGGATCGATCCGCCGACGTAGCAACCGTCAATCGCGACTTCATCGTCAAGTTTGATGTCGCGGGCTTCGGCGCCAATCGCTTCGCGGAGTTTATGCGCAAGAACCCATGCCGACTTCGCATGAATGCCAAGTTCGCGCGCAAGCTGGAGCGAGGAAACGCCTTTCGCTGCTTTCGCCAGAATGCACATGGCGGCGAGAAGGTCCGTAAACGACAGTTTGCGCGAATGCAGGATTGTTCCTGACGTAACCGAGAACTGCTGGCGGCAGGCTGCGCATTTGTAGCGGCGGCGGCTTTTCAGGAAATAGGCGTCACAGCAACCGCAATGAGGGCAGACCGCTTCGCCGTCAGTTTCAGGCCAGCGCAGTTTGCAGAAGGTCTCGTAAGCCCTGTTCTCTCCAGCCTGATAAATGTCCTTTAATTTCAGGGCCCTAGAGGCGGCGGAGAGAAGGAAGTGTTGGGCCATTTGCATCATTACCGTTGCTTATACAACGTATGTGCTGCTTGAATGTGCAACGTTCAAGGGGTATATGCAACATTAATGATGCAATTACCGCAGGAATGTTACATGACTACGCTAACCCCTTGGGAACAAAAGGCAAAAACTCTTCTTAGAGTTGAAATGACAAAACAGGGCCTTTCCTACAAAGACTTGCAAAGTAAACTTGCCGACATTGGGGTGGCCGAGGAAGAACCGGCCATAAGAAACAAGGTCGGGAGGGGCAAATTCAGCGCCGCATTTCTTCTACAATGCCTAAGCGCGATTGGTTGCCATACGGTCTCGCTGGATTAGGGATATTGGCTGCACTTGTAGTGGCCGTCGCATTTTTTAATCAGCCGAAATGCACTGATATTTTAAACGGGCTCCATAATTATGATGAAAGCGCAGAGCATAAAAATTATGAAGGCAGCGTAACCTGTGAGGCAGACTGTCAGGTTACCTTTGGTCTCGCCCCTGAGGCCAAAAAATCCGCCGATATAGCCGAGAGCAAACAGAACGCTTACTGCGATAGCCCGGCGGAGCTTGACCTTCTCGCCCAAACCCGAATGGCGCACTGGACTCTTGTCAGTAGTGTTCTCGCTATGATTGGCGTTTTGGCGCTCATTTGGACCCTCTGGCTTACTCAGCAAGCTAACCGGGCCGCATGGGCCGCTGTTGAAACGACACAACAGGTTGGAAAGAAACAAATCGAGATTGCCGAAAGAACTGCGAACGATCAACGGGAGATCGGACAAGCCGGACATGCTGCCTTCCTGATAGTTTCGGGCGCAGACATCGGGATATGGGGTAGAAATGACGAAAAAATTGCGCTGGTTTTGCGAAATACGGGGCCTAGCGCGGCATTCAGTTTGCGAACTGCGGGAAATATATTTGGCAGCACCCAATTTGGAGATGTGCTTTATTCTCATTACGTTCCGCGCCCTACTGAATGGAACTCGATCATAGGGCCAGGCAACATCGACAAGGCCTTTTGGTTTGGTTTTGATCGGGAGGAAATTCAAAAAAAGGTCCCAAATTGCCAATATCTTTTCTTTACTGGCGCTGTGCTATGGCAAGATATTTTCCATACATGGCGGGGTATCCGATTCACTTATTACACGCACTTCATACCATGCGGGCCGTTCGACAGAATGAGGCGGACTATTGCGGGCAACGGCGCTCTTAAAGAGTGGCAAATCCAAGCCCTGTTGGACCCGTTCTATAAGGAGCGGAGATTGAAGTATGAAGATAAGCGCAAAGACAGCGAAGAACCCTTTCGCTTGTGACATCCTAAGCATTTTGAATCTCGCTTAGTTGGGTGCATCTGCGCCAAAAGGCCCGAATAGAGCGTTCTGTATAGCCGGGTCAAACATTACACAACTTATAATTGTTCATTTGTTTATCTTCCCTATAAAGATGTATTTTAATCGTATTGCGATTTTTTTGTTGCGTTGATGCAGAAACTGATCCTTATTGTCAGGGGAAAAGAGGGCGGCTCAGTCGCCATAAAGCTGTAAAACACGGAGCTTTCAAATGTCGTCATCAAATATCGCCGCACTCCGGCAACCATCGAACTCTCAAAGAGAAATCGATGTACGGGATGAACAACAAGCTTTGCTTGATGCTGAAAGCGCCTGCATGACTGCGCTTGAGAAATGCGCCAAAGCCACAGCCGGCTTTGCGTCTTTTATCCTGAAGACCGAAAGTTCTATATTGCACCCTCGCGTAAGGAAATTACACAGCAGGGTATCAGAGATCATGGGATATGCGCTGAACCTTCCTGCGGCGCTTTCTGACGGTCATAAAATCGCCCATGGCATCGCTAAAGCCAAATCCGACGCGATCGTAGTTATGACTGGCGGTATTCCCAAAGAAGAAAAGGGAAAAGAAGGAGAGAAAGATCCTGACCTGCTTCCAAGCCAATAAGCCGTTCCTTGATTAGGCGCTATGCTGTTTTTTCTCTATACGGGATTGGCGTTCGGTGTCGCTGTGCTTGCCGTGCTCTGGGGAAGCCAGAAGAAAATATTCGGCGCCGCGATGTTGCTTGGTTCGATCATCATATCGAATATCATTTTCATTTTTTTCGGCCGCTTGTTTCCAAACATCCACGACTTAACATTAATTTACGTCGCGATCGATGCCGTTCTCGCGTTTTGTTTTCTAAATATTTACAGGGATACATCCTGGCTTTCGCGTAACCGCTGGGCGGGGGCGCTGGCTCTAATTCAGCTTGCCATGGCAAGCGTTAATCTGGCCGGCGCTTTTAACGAAAATTATGGAACAAGCGCTGCCCATAGTCTTGCGCTCAATATACTGATGATCCTGGCGATCGCTGTCTGCATTATAGGCTTTACGCCCAAAAGTATGAATGAAGCCAAGGGCTTATTGCGCATGAAATTGTTATATCTTAAAGATGATTTGTTTCGAAGGACTCGAATTAGTGCGAGCGAGGCGGGATTGCCCAAAAAGCGCAGTGATCAAATCCGGCTGATCGATGAGCATATAGGCCAGAGGCTTAAAGATCTTCGGGGGAAATCAGGACTCAGCCAGGCCGAACTGGCAGAGCATCTCGGATTGACGCAAGCGCAAATCAACAAATTCGAAAGCGGAACTAATCGAATCGGCGCTTCCCAACTATGGGTGTTGGCGAAGTTTTTCAGTGTCAGCTTGGACTATTTCTCCGAAGGGTTGGAAGCGGCGCCGGAAGCGAAAACTTTCAAAATATAAGAATCACAGGCGCAGCTTGCGTAGGTCGCATGTGGCTCTGCCGGAATGTGAGCCTTTTATTATCTGATGAAAACCGAGCTCAAACTCTCGGCGCGATGTTGCTTCAGCGAGGGGCGATGAAAACTAAGAAAAAAATACAGATGCGCATGTCAAAGCGTTCAGCTTCAAACACAGGCTCGGCATTTCAACCTTCGAAGTTGTTTATAGATTATTTGATTCTTGTTCAGGCGTCACAACGCGCTTCTGAGGGCGAAGATTGGGAAAAAATAAATACCCGCAGGGAAAAAGTTACGAAGAAATTAGCCACGCGCGAGATCCAGTCGATTAACGGTCTTTTTGAAAAGATCTATGTATGGCGTATGGAATCGTTTGACCCATCCCCGTATGGATATGTTTATTTTGATGACCTTTTTCCATTTTCCCTGTATTGCGATTTGAAGCGGATGGTAGGTATTAAGGGCTCATTGAGCAGTTATGACTCGATGTTTGAACAAACTATTCGAAGCGGCAAAAGCGATTAACGCCCTGGAAGTAGTCTGCAGTTATCTGCATGAACGAGATAGCAAATGTCCATATTTAAACGGAGCTGTGTCATGACTGGCAGCGGCGCCTCGGAGCAAAAAATGCGCGCTGCACAGCATTATTCCGTTTTTTCAAGCCTTACCTCGCTTCTTACTGCTTTTCCGGCAGACAAGCGGCTCGAAAAAAAGGCGACGTATTAATGCGCTGGCCGGCAAATGGGCCGCGAAAATGCACTATAAATATGGCGACGGCGCGCCGGATCGGTGCCGGCGTATGATTGCGCACACCGCTCCTTACAGAAACAGGATCAGAAATCATCTTTGGTGCGCGATATATCAATTCCTTGATACGACCGATGCTAATAACCGCCTATGACCTGAATAGAACGGGCTGTCCCTATCAAAACCTCATCCGCATTTAATATTACTTGCTCCGAGTTTGAATTCCCTGATACGTAGAAATATTTCCCTGTTAGGTCGTTTAGGGAATTATTAGCTATAGCGTTGAAAGCAGGCGCGGATATGCTCTTCAAAACTGCAGTATCCGCATTTCTTTGTGAAATTTCCCTGTAAATTCCCCGAAAACAGGGATAATGGCCCGAGACCGGTTCGGTCCGGATCGCTTCCGCCGCTACCCAAATCCGGTCGAAACGCCAGTTCGCTGTAGCCTTCAAAAGCGCGCCCATTTTTCAGACGCTTGCGTAAGTTTTCGTCTCTCTGCGGCCTATGAGAGACGGCGCTCTTGCCGGCAGCCGGTCGTAATTGTCCGAGAGTCTCTGACAGCAGTTCGGTGGTTCGCCAAATAGGCCGAAGACGCCAGTCGCAGAATTTCAGGAAGCGGTCTGTTGCGTTCGAACGAGTGGCCTCTGTAGGTCGTCGATCATGTAGACGGTGACGTGCGGGCGCATCATTCAGCGCCGTACCGGGCGCGCATCGTTGTTCGCACCAGCCGACAGGCAGCGCGGTGACATTTGCTCTATGCAGATTAAGCTCTCCCGTCTTGCTGCTTGCGAGAATGGCGTCGATGCTGTCCGGCGCGAGAAATGAAAGGCGCAGGATCTTTGCACATATAGAAGTTTCTGCGGCATGCTGCTTAAGACAGCAGGGCTTGTAATGTGAGACTGTCTTCTATTTGTGAAGCTTCTGCGGGCCTACTGCTTTACGTTAAAAAAAGCGGAACTGTTCAAGTCGCGCCTTGCGGAATACGCATGACGTTTGCAGGTGCAATGTCAAACATTCGGCAGTGTAAACTCCTGCCTCGTGCTGATCAGATGGGGCTGGAGGGTGGTCTCGTGCGCCCTTATGTCTTTAAAGACGGCGGCGCGCGCCCGCTTTTGTGATGACGTGCTTGTCATGATTACTTTGCGTATTGATATTCACCGCGCACGATTTCATCGGATACAGCCTTATGCTGACGTTTGAGTGCGGAGCGGTCTTTGTTCACATGTGCGTAGGAGCGGCGCGCCAGCTTGGCGGTCAATCGAAAGCGATCATGTTGTTACAGAAAGGGCGGTTGCGCCATTGGTGTTTCGTCAGTGAACGACTGGTTCGGTTCAACATGTAAGAGTAACGCGCTGGTGCCGTGGCGATGACGGCAGGCCTGGTTTTCTTAATCTCTCTAGAGATTTTTGCGGCAAATAACTTGCGAGAGAGAGAAGTTTCCGCTAGTGTTTCTAAAAATGACACCGGTAGCAAAGAATGACACCGGTGTCAATAATAAGAAAAACGAACCACTTCGGTTTTTATATGGGAGGGTTAGCCATGGCGAATTCCAAGACTAAACGTGCAATCTTTGCAGGCGTTTCCTGCCTTGCTTTATCAATGAGCGCCGGCGCTGCGTTGGCGCAGGATGAGGAAGGCGATGATCAGATCGTCGTAACGGGCTTTAAAAGCAGCCTTGGCGCGGCGCTAAAGACGAAAAAAGACTCAACGGGCATCGTCGACGCTATCGTCGCAGAAGACATCGCCGATTTTCCGGACCTGAACCTTGCTGAATCGCTGCAGCGCATTCCGGGTGTATCAATTGATCGTCAGGCAGGCGAGGGCAGACGCATTACCGTTCGCGGCCTCGGGGGCGATTTCACGCGCGTTCGTATTAACGGTATGGAAGCGCTCACGACCGGGGGCGGGTCGGATGCTTCAGGCGGATCGAACCGAAGCCGCGGTTTCGATTTCAATACATTTGCTTCCGAGTTGTTCAATGAACTCGTCGTTCGTAAATCGCAATCGGCGTCCGTAGAAGAAGGCTCTCTCGGCGCCAATGTCGAGCTCAAAACGGCGCAACCATTTGATTTTGACTCTGGTTTTACGGGATCGTTGGCGGCTCAAGGGCTTTATAACGATCTTTCAGATAGCGTCGGTCCCAGGGTAGCTGGGCTTCTTTCCTACACCGATCCCGACGAGGTCTGGGGCTTTCTGGTTTCGGCCGCCTATTCAGACCGTAAAATTCGCGAAGAGGGTTTCTCAACCGTTCGCTTCGATGATTTCGCCTCTTTCCGTTCCGTCAATGGCACGACGTGTCCGCCTGATGTCGGAGACTGCGGCACGCTCTACGACTCCTATTATGCGCGTATTCCGCGTTATGGCCGCCTGGATTACGACCAGGAACGTCTCGGGATCACTGGCTCCCTTCAATTCCAACCGACAGAACGTACTCGAATTTCGTTCGACGGTCTTTATTCGAGTTTCGACGGAACCCGTGACGAAGAGTTTCTTGAAGTCTTCATTCGCAGCAACACCGATAATATCGACGTTACCGATTTTGAGGTGAATAGCGATGGCGTGCTCACCTATTTGATGGGCGATCTGCAAGCGGACGCCGGCAATGGTCTGGTTCCTGCGCGTAGCGAGCATCGTCGGGATTATCTCACAACTGAATTCTATCAGTTCACCGGCAACATCGAGCACGACTTTAGCGATTCATTCCGAGTGAATATCCTTGGCGGTATCTCCCGATCGGATTTTGATATTCCGATTCAGTCAACGATCTTCTTCGATGCAGCCAATCCGGTGACGGGATATGTCTATGACTTCAGGGATAACCCGAACGCCGCCTTTGTCGACTTCGGTTCTCTAGACGTAAACGATCCGACCGAATTTCTCTTCACGCAGTATCGCAATCGTCCACAGGGTGTCGATAACACCTATGACACTGTCCAGGCGAACGCCGCCTACGACCTGAATGAAGCGATCACAATGAGTGTCGGTATTAGCTGGAAACAGTTTGAATTCACGACCTTTGAATCGCGTGCAGAAGGCAATGTGGCTGATCTGGATGGCTACTCGGCGGCAATTCCGGTCACTGACTCGATCGCGTATCAGCTGATGGGCTTTGGCGACGGCCTTGATGCGCCAAGCGGCATCGACACGAGTTGGACTTCTGCCGATTGGGATGCAGCTGTTGCGATGATCGGTTTGTTATCGATCGATCCGGTGCAGCGGATCCAGGATACGCGCGGCGTCAAAGAGAAGGATCTGGGCGGCTATGTTCAGTTCGACTATCATTTTGATCTTGGCGGGATGCCGGTGCGCGGCGATTTCGGCGTTCGCTATGTTCAGACAAAAACGTCGTCGACTGGCTATCTGGGCGACACGGAAGTCACCATTGATAGAAAGTATGACGACTACCTGCCGGCGTTCAATATCGTGATGGAGCCGGCCGACGACTTCCTCGTTCGCATGGGCTTCGCCAAAGTGATGGCGCGGCCGTCGCTGGGGAACCTGACGCCGGGCGGTACGATCGACTCGTTCATGGGGCCTCCGTTCCAGATCAACCAGGGCAATCCAGGGCTTGATCCTTATCGGGCGACGAATATCGACCTGAGTCTTGAATGGTATTTCGCTGAGGATTCACTGTTTGCCGTTGGCCTCTTCCTGAAAGACATTGATACGTTCTTTGAGCGCTCTCAGGATGTGGAAACGACCTTCAGCGCAACTGGTCTTCCGCAGACCGTTGCGTCGCCGACGAGCCCGTTGTTCATGGACTATCTGGATATGGGGCTTGATCCCGACGTTATTATCTCCCAGGTGTCGAACGGCGACGGCGCAAACATCAAGGGCGTTGAGGTTGTCTACCAGCAGCCGTTTACCTTCCTGCCCGGGTTCCTGGGCAACACGGGGTTTGCCGGCAACTATACGTACGTCACGTCGGAATCGATCATCGGCTTCTCGCCGAACGCTTTCAACGCGACCTTCTATTATGAAGACAACCGTTTCAGCGCCAGGCTTACCGGCGCCTACCGGGACGCGTATCTCACGACAAATCCTGCATCGAGCGGGCGCACGGAAGGGCGTGAGGAGCGGGGCGTTGCATCGACGTTCAACCTGGATTTCGCGTCCTCATTCCGGGTTAGCGAGAATATCGAGCTGACCTTTGAGGCGGTGAATCTTACGGATGAGTATGAGCATCAGACATTCGACGTATTGATGCTGCCGACGCTCTACCACCACACGGGTCGGAACTTTATCTTCGGCGCGCGTTACGACTTCTAGTCCCTCCGTTATCAGCCCCGCAGTATGGGGCTGCAACAGGAAAGAAACCCGAAGCGGTTCCTCCCCCGCTTCGGGTTTCTTGTTTCTGATAGCTGAAAGAAGGGAGTGCTATTGCCGGCCGTAAAGGAGGGCGATTTTTCTGGTTTTGAAAATACGCGCCATCAGACGTATCAGTCAGAATAGCGGTGCGGTTAGTGAACCCATTCCTCGGTCAAAAATTCCGCGCTTTCGCCGTCATATTTGACTTCATACTTTTTCTCATCGCCGTTGTCGGAGACTGCGAAAAATTCGTAGATGATGACGCCGTCGGTCTGATCGCTCTCGATAATACGCGCCGGCTCAACGCCTGGCGCATTCTCGCGAAAGGCTGCGACGACCGCTTCCGGCGCTTCTTCCAGAACAATGTCTCTTTGAATTTCAACAACCCGCCAGCCCTCTCCGTCTTGCATGATGTCGAGTTCGATTTCATTGCCGTTCGCATCGACGCCGCCTACATCGTAATAAACGACGCCGTTGCGAATTTCTCTTTCGGCTTCCGTGAATGTAATGTCCGGACGCATTGCGTGCGCCGCTTCGAGAACGGCGGGAGGCACGTCTTCTATGCTGACATCAGCTTTATCGTTCAGTGTCGCGCCAATCTCCTGTTCCTGCACCTCTTTCTGTTCGGCGCAGGATGCGGCAGCTAAGCCGGTAAGCGCGCTCATGCATGTGAGCGTAAGAAATCGTTTCATGCTAGAATCTTTCCTGTTTCGGCACCGGCGTTGTTTGCCGGTGTTGCAGCGATTAAATGACAACGCAACACATTATCGTTTCGATAGCGAATGACGGCTTCCTGCCCGATCTTGATTTCGTGAACGCCGGTCACGGCGCCAGATGAGATCGTCATGCCTTTTTTCAGCGCCATGCCCCTTTTCGCTGTGTTTTCAAGAAGAAACCGCAAGGACTCTACAGGTCCGCCAGGAATGGCGCCCGCGGCGCTGACGCCAACAGTTTGCCCGTCGATAAGGGTTTCAAAAATCCAGTCATCGATGTCAAACGCAGACCAGCCGGGCAGTTCCTCGCCTATGATAAGGCCATTGTTGTTTCCGAAATCGGAAATGGTGACGAGCGGGCCGAGATCGTTGATCCCGGCGAACGGGCTGCTGGCGATCTCGATGCCGGCGACGACGGAACCAATCAGTTCTTGCGCTTCTTCAGTCGCCCACTCGGTTTTGCCTTCAGGCGCGTCTTCGGCGAGAATTAACACGCATTCCGCTTCAACCGCGGCGAAGCCGCCATCGAACACTGGCATTGCGATGTCATCGCCGGCTTCTCTCACGGCGCCTTTGAAGATCGGACCGGCCAGTCTGTTACAGTTGAGCGCAGCCGCCGTAGCGCCATTGATGCGGCCGACTTTCCATCCCGCAATCCTGTCGGACCACAGGCCGAGGGCGAGGTCCTGAATAGCATAGGCCTCGTCGAGGGACTGAGGCGCGACTCCCGGATAGGCTTTCAGCGGCTGCGCGGCGCGCCTCGCCCGAACGAACGCCTTAGCGATTGCGTCTCTGGCAGCAGCATTGTCTCCGCCCTTTTTTGTCTGCATTTTCGACCGCCTGCTTTTTGTCCGGAATGGAGTAGACAATAAAGGAAACCGGTGTCATTTTCAAATAAATAAATGTGACGCCCCCGACTTATCGAGGCCGGAGCAAGGGAGAAAACCAATGATTGCCGTGGCTTGCAAAAGATTGTTCTGTGCAGTTGCTCTATTTCTCGCCAGTGTTGGGGTTGCCGCCTGCGATAGAAGTTCAGGGGAAGTAGCCGCGCCTCAAGCCAACAGCGATCAGCTCGCCTTTCCCGGCGCGGTGGGCTGGGCGGCGACGACGCAAGGCGGGCGGGGCGGCGAGATCATCCGTGTCACCACACTGGCCTCGAGCGGACCCGGCAGCTTGCGTGCGGCGATTGCGACGGAAGGCCCTCGCATCATCGTTTTCGAAGTGGGCGGCGTGATCGATCTCGCTGGCGACAATATCTCGATTGAACATCCTTATGTGACCATCGCGGGGCAGACAGCGCCGTCGCCGGGCGTCACCATCATCAAGGGGGGGCTCATCATTCGCGGGCATGATGTGATCGTGCAGCACCTGCGCGTCCGACCCGGCGACCTTGGCGAGCCGCCGCGGAGTGGTCGCGACATCGATGCGATCACGACGATCGGCGCGTATAATGTGATTGTCGATCATAATTCCCTGACATGGGCGACGGATGAGAACCTATCCGCGTCCGGTCCCCGCTTTACGGGAAGCACCCCGGATGAGTGGCGCAAAGGCGCATCGCACAAGATTACATTTTCCAATAACATCATTGCTGAAGGGTTGGCGAATTCGACGCACGCTAAAGGGGAGCATTCCAAAGGTTCGCTTATTCACGATAATACGTCGGATATATTGATCTACGGTAATCTTTACGCAAACAATTATGAGCGCAGCCCCTTATTTAAGGGAGGCGTTCGAGGCGCGGTCGTCAACAACTTCATTTATAATCCCGGACAGCGCGTCTTTCACTACAATTTGCAGGGGCTAGAATGGGGCGATGTTCCATTTGAGAATGGACGTATGACGTTGATTGGCAATGTTGTCAGGGCCGGACCCGACACGCCGGCTGAGACGCCGCTGGTCATGCTTGGCGGTGATGGCGACCTAGAACTCTTCATGCGCGATAATGTGGCGCTGCGCCGTTTCGGCGAGGCGATGGCGTTGCAGGGGCGCTACACGACCAGCGCGGCGAAAATCATCGATGCTGAAGGACCGCTTGATTTGCCGGAAAAATTTACACCGATGGATACGACCATGGTCGAACGCTATGTCCTCGCCAATGCGGGAGCACGGCCCTGGGACAGGGACGTGCATGATGTGCGCGTGCTTGCTGATGCCGCCGAAGGCCGCGGCGGCATAATTGACAGTCAGGATGAGGTGGGCGGCTACCCAAAAATGGACAAAACAGAGCGCCCGTTTGATCCCGACCAATGGAATCTCGAAAACATGGAGCCGCTTTCTGATTCGCTCTATGATGCCGGTTCCAGCGCGCGCGGCACTTGATGCAAGCATTTGCTTCCCGGCGCGCATCAGGCGACAAGCGAAGGAACGTCTGACAGAGGGGTTTTCGTGACGCCGCGCTCAAAGAATTCAGATAACCTCGCCGGGCAGGGCGACCTGACAACGTCCGGCGAGCGCAGCAAGCTGCATAAGGTGACGATTAACGACATCGCGCGGCTGGCGAGCGTCTCAAAAAAGACGGTTTCGCGGGTCATCAATGAGTCTCCGCTGGTGCGCGAGGAGACCCGCGACAAGGTCAAGGCGATCATCAAGGAGTACGGGTATATACCTGATCCGCAAGCGCGTGCGCTGGCGTTTCGGCGGTCTTTCCTTATTGGCATGATCTATGACAATCCGAGCCCGCAGTATGTGGTCAACATGCAGCGAGGTATTCTCGATGCGCTGCAGGATACGAATTTTCAACTCGTACTTCACCCATGCGAGCGGGGAGACCCCCAAGTGCATGAAAAAATAGAACGCTTCGTTTCGCAACAGCGTCCGTTCGGCGTTATCCTTTCGCCTTCGATTTCGGAGGACGATGCGCTATGCGCAAAGCTCGCCGGCTATGAATGCGCTTATGTGCGCATCGCCTCCGTTGAGTTTGACGCGCCGCACCAGAATATCCGCACTTACGACACTGAAGGGGCAGCGGAAGCCGCGCGGCATCTTGCGGAAATCGGCCATACGCGCATTGCGCATGTTCATGGTATCAAGTCTTTCCGTTCCGCCCATGAGCGCCTTGAAGGTTTTCGCAAGGGGCTGAAGGAACACGGCCTTTCCCTGCCGAAGAAGTATATCGTTGAGGGGGCTTACAATTTCGACACCGGCGTTTCCTGCACGCAGAAATTGCTGCAGTTGAAAGAACCGCCAACTGCGATATTTCTCGGCAATGATGAAATGGCGGTCGGCGCCTACCAGGCGGCGCGAAAGGCCGGCTTGAAAATTCCGGATGACATCTCGATCGTTGGGTTTGACGACACGCCAATGGCGGCGCGCGTCTGGCCGCCGATGACGACCGTTCGGCTTCCTATCCGCGAGATGGGCGCGGCTGCGGCCAAGGTTTTGTTGTCATTTGACGGCGATGAGCGGCCGAAAGAGCGGATTACCTTCTTGCCGCAGATTGTCATTCGGGAGTCTACCGCAGCGCCTAAAAGGCTTGATTGACGCCTTGCCGGTACGCCTTCCAGATGTTATGACACCGGTTACCTAATCCCGTTGATTGGGTTTGTCCGCAGCTCCCAGAAGCAGGTAGGTTCAATGAAAATCGCCCTTATTATCGAAAACAGCCAAGCCGCTAAAAGCCAGGTCGTTCATGATGCGTTGACCTCGGTGGCTGAGCCCCTCGGCCACGAGGTGTTTCACTACGGCATGTACGGGCCGGAGGATAAAGCCTCACTGACCTATGTGATGAACGGGCTTCTTGCGGGTATACTGATTAACTCAAAAGCAGCGGATTTTATTGTGACGGGGTGCGGAACGGGCATGGGCTCCATGCTGGCATGCAATGCGATGCCAAACGTTTTTTGCGGCCTTGTCATCGATCCGACAGATGCTTTCCTCTTTGGGCAGATCAATGATGGCAATGCTCTTGCGATGCCTTATGCGAAAGGTTTCGGGTGGGCTGCGGAACTCAACCTGCAGGACTGCTACCGGAAATTGTTCGAAGTCGAACGCGGCGTTGGATATCCGAAGGAGCGCGCGGCCATCATGGCAAAAAACCGCGGGATCCTGAAGGAGCTCAAGGCTGCGTCCTGCAAAGACATGCTCGACGTGTTGCAATCGGTCGATCAGGATCTGTTAAAAGCGGCGATTTCCGGAGACCGTTTCGAGGAATATTTCTTCTCCAATGCTGAGGGCGATGCAATCACTGACTACGTCAGGAAGGTCCTGCGCTCTTGAGCGCCAGGAATTACAACTTTCTGAACATAGAAATTTCTGAAGGAATTATGGGGCAGGAAATGTTTAACTTGGAGGGCAAAGTCGCAGTTGTCACCGGCGCCAATACGGGCATCGGTCAAGGTATAGCAGTCGCGCTGGCGCAAGCAGGCGCTGACATTGCAGCCGTGGGGCGAAGCGAGGCCACGGAAACCGCAGACTTAATCCATGCGATGGGCAGAAAATGCGAGCTTGTATCAGCGGATCTCTCGACGATTGCGCCGGTCGATGACGTTGTTGAACAAACCGTCTCATCATTCGGCAAACTTGATATTCTCGTGAACAATGCCGGCGTCATTCGCCGGGAAGATGCGCTCAATTTCTCTGAGGAGGATTGGGATACGGTAATGGATACAAACCTGAAGAGTTTATTCTTCCTGTGCCAGTCTGCGGCCCGGCATATGGTTGGATGGGCGAGCCGGGATGGCGATCGCGGCAAGATCATCAATATTGCATCGATGCTGACGTTTCAGGGCGGCATCCGCGTGCCCAGTTACACCGCCAGCAAGAGCGGCGTTGGCGGATTGACAAAACTTTTAGCGAATGAGTGGGCGGCGAAAGGCATAAACGTGAACGCCATCGCTCCGGGCTATATCGCGACCAACAATACCGCCGCGTTGCAAGCGGATGAAACGCGCAATCGCCAGATACTGGAGCGAATTCCCGAAGGGCGATGGGGCGAGCCTTCCGATATAGGCGGCGCCGCCGTTTTCCTCGCCAGCAAGGCTGCGGATTATGTTCAGGGTCACATACTAGCGGTCGATGGCGGCTGGCTCGCCAGATAGAGCGCAATAACCAAGAGGCGTAAAATGTCGGAATATCTTACTTTCGGCGAAATCATGCTTCGGCTTAAGACGCCAGGACATGAGCGTTTTTTTCAGTCGCCGTCATTCGAAGCGACTTTTGGCGGCGGCGAAGCAAATGTCGCCGTTGCATTATGCAATTACGGCCTTGACGCCGGGTTTGTTTCTGCGTTGCCCGATAATGATATTGGCGAAAGCGCTGTTCGTGAGTTGAGAAGTTTTGGCGTTAATACGCGCCACATTAGGCGCTCGGGCGACAGGATCGGCATTTACTACCTTGAAGCCGGCGCCAACCAACGCCCGTCGAAAGTTGTCTACGATCGCGCCAATTCCGCAATCGCTGAATGCAAGCCGGGAGACTTCAACTGGCGGGAAATATTCGCGCAAGCGAGTTGGCTGCACATTACCGGCATCACGCCCGCGCTTACACAAAATTCGGCTGATTTGAGTCTTGAATGCGTTCGTGAGGCAAAGAATTCAGGCGTTACAGTGTCCTGCGACTTCAATTACCGCGGCAAGCTCTGGAAATACGGCAAGTCGGCGCCGGAAGTGATGACTGAGCTCGTTCAATACGTAGATGTCGGTATCGCTAACGAAGAGGATTGTCAGAAATCACTCGGCGTTACGGTCGATGTGGAGGTCGAAAGCGGTGAATTAGACACATCGAAATATGAAGCGCTCTCTGCGAAGGTGCAGGAGCTTTACCCGAACATGAGCGTAATTGCGATCACCCTTCGCGAAAGCAAGAGCGCCGATCACAATGGTTGGTCGGCGTGTTTGCGCGACAAGGACGGGTTTAGATTAAGCCGGCGCTACGAGATGACCGACATTATAGACCGGGTGGGGGGAGGCGACAGTTTTGCTTCTGCGCTTATTTATGGCCTTAACGCTTATACTGATCGCCAGCAGTCATTGGAGTTCGCCGTCGCGGCGAGTTGCCTGAAGCATTCCATTCTGGGCGATTTCAATCGCGTGAGCGTTTCCGAAGTTGAAAAACTGATGTCAGGCGATGGGTCGGGCAGGGTGCAGCGCTGAATTTTTTTGGAGCATGACCAATGATTGCCGAATTGCTCAGGAAGACGCCTGTCGTGCCTTTGGTGCAAGCGGATGAGCCGCAGGTCGCGCTAAAGACAGCCATGGCGCTAAAAGAAGGCGGTCTTGCTGTCGTGGAGGTCGTCCTGCGCACCGATGCGGCGCTTGACTGCCTCGAAACAATCGCCACTGAGGCGCCCGAGATCGTCGTTGGCGCCGGCACGGTTCTGTCGCTGCGGCAGGCGGAAGAAGCAAAGCGGCGCGGCGCGCGCTTCATCGTCTCGCCGGGCCTGAACGAAGAGATCGTCTGTTTCTGCCAGTCGAACGAAATGGATGTGTTCCCGGGCGTAGTCACCGCGAGTGAAGTCCAGCGCGCCTTTAATCTTGAGTTGCGAACCGTCAAGTTCTTTCCTGCGGGTCTTTCTGGAGGCGCGCCGATGCTAAAAGCGCTCTCTTCCGTTTTTCGCGAAATGCAGTTTATGCCGACGGGCGGCGTTTCAGCTGGGAACCTGAAAGAATATTTGTCGCTTTCATCTGTCATTGCATGCGGCGGCAGCTGGCTGACGCCGTCGAAAGAAATCGAGGCGGGCAATTTTGAAGCGGTAACGCAGCTTGCCCGAGAAGCCGTGGAAATTGCGCGTAGCGCTGGCGGATAAAGAAAAGACCGGGGCGGTAAGGGGAAACGAATGAAGCAGCGTTACTCATTCAACCGGCGCAGCGTGATCGCGAGCGGCCTAGCCTTGGGCGCGGGCCTTTCAGGTAGCGCGCTTGCATCCGGCGCCGGTGATCACCCTGTCGCGCTAAGTGCTTACGGCCCGATCAGAGGGTTCGTTCAGGATGGCGTCAATATTTTTAAAGGCGTCCGCTACGGCGCGGATACATCCAAGTCACGGTTCGCCAAACCAATGGCGCCTCAATCCTGGCAAGAGCCTATAGACGCCTTTAACTACGGCGCCGCTTCTCCTCAACGCGGCGACCGCGAAACGATGAGTGAGGATTGCCTTTTCCTGAATGTTTGGACGCCGGCCTTGAATGATGGCGGCAAACGGCCGGTCATGGTGTATTTTCACGGCGGCGCCTACAATTCCGGCTCTGGATCGGATCCCTTATATGACGGCGTGAACCTCGTTCAAAAAGGCGATGTTGTTGTCATCACTGTCAATCATCGCCTGAACGCTTTTGGATATTTGTATTTGCCGATTCTTACCGGCGGCGCTTTTCCGGACTCTGGTAATGCGGGCATCTGGGATCTGGTGCTGGCGCTTGAATGGGTTCGGGATAATGCAGCCGTTTTTGGCGGCGATCCTTCGCGTATTATGGTGTTCGGGCAATCGGGCGGGGGCGCCAAGATCGCCACGATGATGGCGGCGCCGGCGGCGAAAGCGCTGTTTCACTCTGCTGCGACCATGAGCGGTCAGCAGGTGACGGCGTCGGGGCCGCTCAATGCGACGGAACGGGCCCGCGCTTTTCTTGAGGCGGTATCGATCGCGCCGGATGACATTGACGCGCTGAAATCGGCGCCGGTAGAGACTCTTATTGAAGGGCTGGCGGCGGCGGACCCTATCAATTCATCCCGCGGACTTTACTTTGGCCCGGTCCTCGATGAACGTTTTCTGACGCGGCATCCGTTCTGGCCCGACGCGCCGAAACAGTCGGCCGATATTCCGATGATCCTCGGCAACACCCATGATGAAACGCGTAATCTTATCGGTCGGCGCGAATCCGATGCATTCGACCTGACGTGGGATGAGGTTCCGGAGCGCCTCGCAGCCCACTTGCGCGTCGATATTTCGCCGCGAGAAGTTCTCGATACGTATCGCACGCTTTATCCTGATTACTCCGCCTCTGATGTGTTTTTCGCAGCGACGACGGCGGGACGTTCCTGGCGCGGCCAGGTCGAGGAATCCGATGCGCGTGCGCGGCAGGGCGCGCCGACATGGGTTTATCAGATGGATTTCGGCTCGCCGCTCGACGGCGGCAAATGGGGCGCGCCTCACGCTTTCGATATTCCGCTCGCCTTCGATAACGTGGATAAGGAAGGCTCGACAACAGGAACAGGTGAGGCGGCGCGCAGGGTCGCCGATCAGCTGAGCCGCGCCTTCATCAATCTCGCTCGCAACGGCGACCCCAATCATGACGGCTTGCCGAAATGGCAACAGCATACGCTGCCAAAGCGCCAGGCCATGGTCTTCGATGAGAATACGCGTCTCGTTAACGATCCGCGAAGAGGGGAGCGGGAGCTCTTTGCCAAAGTCCCATTCACACAGTGGGGTACCTAGAAACAACGACCATCAATTTTGGCGGTTAATCGAACTATAAGAATATCAAAGACGCCGCCTTGAGGAAACGCAACTAGCCGGTCACAGAGTAATTGACCGATAAAATGGGCTTAGGACGTGCTAAAATGAAGATCAGCAGGCGATTGGCGTTAATCGGAAGCGTGTCTGTTCTCGCTGCTTGTGACCGGCAAACTTACCGGCCGCTCTATTCCAGTGATACGCATCCGGAAGAATATCCGACAGTACAAGCCGTCAAGGAAATGGGGCGATTGCTGGAAGAAAGAACGAACGGCGAGCTGACCGTAAAAGTTTTTGCTGGAGGGCAGTTAGGCTCGGAGAGAGACACGCTGGAAATTACGACTTTTGGCGGGCTCGATCTGAATCGGGTGTTTCTGGCTCCGCTCAACGCTATAGAACCCTTGACGACAATCCCGTCTCTTCCGTTTTTATTTCAGTCAACAGAGCATATGCGCGCTTCGTTGGACGGCGCGCCAGGAAATTCAATATTACGCTCTTTAGAGCCGCATGGCCTTATCGGGCTTTGTTTCTACGATTCTGGCGAGCGCAGCTTCTATAATGTCCGCCGGGAAATTCTTACGCCAGACGACATGAAAGGCATGAAGATAAGGGTTCCTAACTCGGATCTTAACGTTGCGATGATCCGCGCGCTTGGCGCAGATGCGACGCCGATGTCCTTGAGTGAGGTTTATCAATCTCTGGTGCAGGGCGTGATCGATGGGGCGGAAAATAACTGGCCTTCGTATGAGTCCGGCAGGCATTATGAAGCGGCGCCGTATTATTCCCTGACGCGGCATGTCATGACGCCTGAAGTGCTGCTCATGTCTAAAACACGCTGGGACAAACTTTCACCGGAACAACAAGAAATAGTAAGGCAGGCCGCGAGAGAGTCTGTTCCGTTCATGCGTAAACTCTGGGATCAGCGTGTCGCGCAAGCGCGCGATCGCCTCATCGAGGCAGGCGTAAATGTAAACGAGGTAAGCGATCTCAACCCATTCGTAGAACTTATGCGTCCGGTATGGGAGCGGTTTGTCGTGACAGATGACCAAAAGCGGCTTGTTCGTCAAATTGAAGAGCTGGGAGCCTGATGTTGAATCGACTTTCAAAAATTACGCATGTTGCAGCCGATTTACTGCTTAAGACCGCTGCTGCGGGATTAGTTCTTATGACAGCGATCATCGGATGGCAGGTATTTGGCCGATATGTGCTCAATTCAAGTCCGTCATGGTCGGAGCAAGCGTCGCTGACGCTGATGATCTGGTACGTTTCCTTTGCCGCTGCGGCTGGCGTCAGAGAAGGATTTCATATTCGAATTATCGCTTTGGAAAATGCGGCGAAGCCGCCGGTTCGCAAAAGTATGCGCATTGCTTCAAATTTTGTTGTAGCAGTATGTGGCGCCGCGATGCTGATCTGGGGCGGCGAACTCGTGGCGCGAACATGGGAACATGTAATTCCCTCCTTGGGGTTGCCGCGCGGGATTGCCTATCTGGGTCTTCCAATCTCCGGCTTCCTGATCATTTTGTTCTCGTTTGAGCGCATACTGGAGGAACTTGTTGGCGTCGATTTGAAGGACGAGGAGGATCCAAGATGGAGCTGACTGTCCTTATTTTGACATTACTGATTTTGCTGGCCATCGGCGCACCAGTCGCTTTTGCATTGCTTGGCGCTTCAATGGCTGTTTTTTTTGTCATGGATATACCGCTGGTTGTCGTTTTCCAGCGTGTCGCGGCAGGCATGAGCGTATTTACGTTGATGGCGATACCGTTTTTCATTTTTGCCGGCGATCTGATGTACCGGTCCGGTATTGCAGAACGCTTAGTGAAGGTTGCGGAATCGATTTTTGGCCGCGCGCGCGGCGGCCTAGGGCAAGTGACTGTCGGCGCATCCACAATGTTTGGCGCTGTTTCGGGGTCAGCAATCGCCAGCGCTTCAGCGATGGGCTCGACGTTAATACCGCTGATGAAAGAGAAAGGCTATGATGGCGACTACGCTGTCAACGTGACGGTCACCGCCGCTGTTGTCGGCCTTTTGATTCCGCCATCCCATAACATGATTATTTACGCTGCGGCCACGGGCGCCGGCGTCTCGATCGGCGATCTATTCCTCGCAGGCGTCATCCCTGGGATTCTCACGGCTGCGCTATTGATGGTCGTCGCGTGGATCGTTGCGAAGCGGCGCTCCTACCCTCGCGGCGTTTTCCCGGGCTGGCGCGCATTTGCTGTTGCTTTCGCCGCCGCCGTGCCCGGCCTCATGGCGGCGGTCATCATCATGGGCGGCATTTTGAGTGGCGTATTCACCGCGACTGAATCTTCGGCTATTGCGGTCATCTATACGATTATTGTCGGCGCCCTTGTTTACAAAACACTTGGCTGGCCCCGTTTTTGGGAGTCATGCCAACAGTCGGTTAAAATCGCGTCGATGGTGCTTCTCATAATCGGCGCAGCAACCGCTTTCGGTTATGCACTGGCGATCTTGGAAACGCCGACCCACCTTGCCAATCTCATCATGACGGCGACCGATAACCCAATCATCGTTCTGTTGATTATCAACATCATGCTGCTCCTGCTTGGCACATTCATGGATATGTCGCCTTTGATCGTCATCACGACCCCCATTTTTTTGCCGGTGGTGCAGAAGATTGGCATGGACCCCGTCCATTTCGGTATCATCATGATGCTGAACTTGGGTATTGGCCTCGTCACGCCGCCAGTGGGGTCGGTCCTGTTTGTCGGATCCGCGGTCGGAAAGACGCCAATAGAGCAAGCAGTTAAGACGATCTGGCCGTTTTACGGCGCGCTGATTGCTGCGTTGCTGGCCATTACCTACGTGCCGTCGTTGTCACTTTGGCTGCCTTCGCTTTTCAGGTAAGCCGCATAGGTCGTAATCGTAAAGGGCGAAGCGGATTTATATTGAATGGCCGTCAATCCAAAAGAACTCTCAGGCGCGCCAAGCAATTTACAAGGGCATGAGCCCGACAATCCATGGCATACAACTTTCCTGGAAAGTCTCCTGTTTCAGGATTAACGGTTTTCATTGTTCTCTCGCTGTTCCTGTTAGTTTAGCGGGGAGCTTGCTTGTAAAGCGCAGATTTGGCGCGGCTGACCACAAATTTTGTCACTGAGTTCGGTAGCAACCGCATTATCTTACAGTAAACTCCCATCTATAAGGGAAATCGCCGGAGAAAGGGTCGATTAGGTCGGCTTCCACCGCCATCTTCTATAATCATGCGTGTGAGTACTTACGGCCCTTCCCTTTAAGAGCCTGATCGCTTTCACTTCGCAATCCAGTGGATTCACGCCTGGAATTTTCCCTAATGCTCTGAACTATGGGAGCGTTTCAGCTTGCTGGACGCCGCTTATCCAAGGCGTCCTTTCAAGGCCGGCATTTCGCATTGCTTTGTCTTTGCCATATAATAAAATACGATATAGTATTAAATTATTGAGACCGCGCTGCCTGGCGCGAATTCTATTGCCGGTCTCGAAACAGCGGCGAGGTGCGACAAAGCAATCTGAAAGCAGACGCTCTCGTCACAATACACAATCCAAAATGGAGGAAACGATGGGACGGTCGCGTGGAAAAACTTCCGGTGTAACCAGAGTAATTGCTGCATTTCTCATTGCGGCGGCTTTATTCGCTGCTAACGGAACAGCAAAAGCGGCAGACCGATGTGCGCCTGATGGATCGGGAAACTGGAGTTGCGATTACAGCTATCGCGTAAACTGGTATTTGTGTAACGGTGTTCCGATAGGGCGCGGCGTCAGATGGCAGGTGCCGGAGGGCGCGCCGCCGCAAGGCGGTTGGCCGGTTGCGTTTTATTACAACGGTACAACACCGGCCGACACGAACCCGTTCGTGCAAGATGCTGATGCTTCATTCGGGCTCGGTTACGTGCCGCAGATTATCCATGAGTTACTGGATGACCCGGAAAATACGGGGAAAAAATACGCAGTGATTGCGCCGGAGCCGCCACAAGCGGCTGTCTTCCTCGAGTTCTGGAACACGAATGCGCCGTTTCCATATAGTACGACTTGCGATTACGATTTCTTTCCGGATTTCTTTTCTGAAATCAAGGGTGGCAGCTACGGCTCAGCATCGCAATACAACATGGAAAAGCGCTACGCGTTCGGCGTTTCAAGCGGGGGTTACAACTCGAGCCGGATGGCGGTGACATTTAATCAAGACAGGAAATGGTATCAAAGCTGCAGCCAGTGGTGCAACGAAGATACCTGGAAAGCCTTGGCGATTATATCTGCGTCCTACGCAAGCTGTTCAGGACCGGTTTGCGTGATTCCAAACTTGCCGAACAATCACCCCGCCACCAAATTCTGGCACGGCGTATTTGACTTGCTTGCGCCGGAATGGGCGGCGGAACTCTATTATGAAGAGCTGCAGGAAGACGGCGTTGATACTGAATTTCTGGAACATGAAGGCGGCCATGAATTCACGGCCGATACTCTTGGAACAGAGGGCGTGAAGGCTTGGTTCGACGAGCACTGAACGCAGCTCGAGCATGATGTAAAACATGCGGCTTTCGCCCCATGCGCTAGAGTTGGCGTGTGGGGCTGTTTTTTGCGAGTAAGGTTCCCTGGGCAAGGAACTCGCGGCATTGCTCGCGAACCTTTTCTTCCCGTTCTCCCGGCAGAACGCCGTCGGCGATGATATAGGAATAGATCAGAAAGGCGCGCGACTTCGCGTCTTCGGCCGGCACGCCGTTTGCGAGCAGTACGGAACCAAAATACTGGAGCCGATAAGCGTCAATTTCTTCCATAATGGAAGCGGCTTGTTTATTGCGATGCGCCCAAAGACGAATGGCCATTTCCATGCGCCCGCGCTCTTTCACGTCCGGACGCCGGAACGGAAGAAGGAGAACCCTCAGCAATCGTTCTTCCGGCGCCTCGTCGACTGCGCTTAGCTGCGCAATGACGGAAACCGTCGATTCCTTGCGCCAGTATTCAAGCAATTGGTTCAAGAACTCGTTGCGTGATTTAAAGCGCGCGTAGAAGGCGCCCTTTGTAACGCCGAGCTTCTCCGCGACCGGCTCGACGCGAACGGCGTCAATGCCGCCGCTGGCCATGATCTTCAGCGCTGTTTCAAACCATGTCTGGTCATCAATAAGCGTTGGCCGCCCGCGCGGGCGTTTTTGCGGCGCAGCCGTTGTTGCTGCTGCGGGAGATTGAGATTTTCCGCTCGCTGGTCGCGCTCGTGTTTTTTCAAGCGTTTCGGCCATGTCCCTTCCGAATTTTACCAAGCTTCGGTTCTAAATTTTACCAAGCTTCGGTTCTAAGGGTTTAAGCTGCGGGGTCAATTCCATACGGGAAAGCACTCAATAATTCTGCGCCAACCGCTTGCAGGTGTTGACACCCCTGATGTTTTGAGAAAATATCCATAAAAAAATACGATACCGTATTAAAAGATTGAAATCGGCCGCCATGGGAGGGAATTATGACTGCTAAATCAATACAATACGCATATGGAAGACTTGCGCTGAGCAAGCAGCGGCTGCTCGCAACGAGTGCGTTATCGGTATTTGCCGCCATAAGCATGATGGCGGGCGGCGGGGCGCTGGCCCAGGATGAAGGCGACGCCGCGCAGGAGTCTGGCGAGAAAGATCGCATTATCGTCTCAGCCCGCCGCCGCGATGAGTCGCTGCAGGATGTGCCTCTGGCCGTGACAGCTGTAAGCGGCGATGACCTTAAGCAAGTCGGCGCTCAGGACATTACCTATCTCACGCAATCCATTCCAAACACGACTTTGAAAGTCTCGCGCGGCACGAACACGACTCTTACGGCTTTTATACGGGGCGTCGGTCAGCAGGATCCTGTGGCCGGGTTTGAATCCGGTGTCGGCATTTACATTGACGATGTTTATCTCAATCGGCCGCAAGGCGCTGTGCTCGACATATACGATGTAGAACGGGTTGAGGTGCTGCGTGGGCCGCAGGGGACGCTTTACGGACGAAACACTGTAGGCGGTGCGGTGAAATATGTTACGCGCCGGCTCGGTGACGAGCCGAGCTTGAGGCTGCGCGCGTCAGGCGGCACATACGGCCAGTTCGATGTGGTCGGCACGGCGGAGGCGCCGATTACCGACCAGTTTGCAGTTGGAGCGACAGTCGCCTATTTCTCGCGGGAAGGGTACGGCGAGAACCTGACTACCGGCGACGAAAACTATAACAAGGACATATTGGCGTTTCGCGCCAGCGCCGAATTCGACAATGGCGTTGTTTTCGCGCGCCTGAGCGGCGATTACCTCAAAGACAAGTCGAACGCGAAAGGCGGGCATCGACTTGTCCCCGGTCTTTATTCGCCCCTGCCGGTTCTGGACAATGTTTACGATACACGCGGCGGCCTTCAGGGAAAAAATGAAGCCGAAGCTTATGGCGGCACATTCCTTGTTGAGATAGCGCTCAATGACAACTGGAAAGTAAAGAATATTGCGTCCTGGCGTGAAGACGAAAGCTTTCAGCTGATCGACTTCGACGCCGCCCCGGAAGCCGATATCGATGTACCGGCGGTTTATCGCAACGAACAGTTCACTGAAGAGTTCCAGATTCTATACGAGAGCGACGCTATCGCCGGCGTCGCCGGCTTCTATTATATCGACGCCAGCGCTTATCAGAACGCCGATATTGTTCTCGACTTGTCCGGATCGCTCCTGATGTTTCCCGGGCTCAACGCCAACCTCTTTGGCGATGTCGCCACAAAGTCCTGGTCTGTATTCGGCGATTTGACTTTCGATCTTGAAAATATATTTGGCCTAACGGGCGTGGAGCTTTCCGTCGGCGGTCGTTACACCAGCGATGAACGCATGGCGCATGTGTTAAAGAGGCAATTTCTCGGTAATACCGAGCCATTTGGAACCAACCCTCTGTTGCTTGTGACGACGTCTGACTTCACAGGCGAAGCCGAGTTCACGGATTTCAGTCCCAAGGCTACATTATCCTGGAGTCCGAACGGCAACCATAATTTCTACGCTTCTTACAGTCAGGGCTTTAAAGGCGGAGGGTTCGACCCACGCGGCGATTCATCGATTGTGACTTCCGATATTGACGGCGACGGCGACGTTGACGCGGATGATGTTTATGAGTTCTTCCTCTTCAATCCTGAAGAAGTGGACTCATATGAAGTCGGATGGAAGGCGTCTTTCGCTGATGGACGTGTAACGTCCAATTTCGCTCTATTCTATGCGGAATACACCGATGTGCAGATCCCGGGCGCGCTTGCTGGCGTCAATCCGACAACCATGACGCCGACTTTCTACGGCATCACCACGAATGCCGGCGCAGCAGAATTCGTCGGCATTGAATGGGAAGGCAGGGCGCTCCTCAGCGAAAACCTGTTTGGAAATGGCGATACGTTTTCGATATCCTGGGGCGGCGGGTGGATTGACGCCGACTATACCGAATTCGTAACCGGAAACCCGCCGATTGATGTCTCCGACATCCGCGTGGTGCAGAATACACCGGAATTTTCAGGCGCGATTACGACCCATTACTCTCATCCGATGAGCTTCCTTTCCAAGGATGGCGATATCGCGCTCATCACGCAAACGTCTTACAAGTCAAAGACGCACATTTTCGAGGTTCCTAATCCGTTGCTGGATCAGGACGGGTACGGTCTCTTTGACGCCAGTCTCGTATGGACTTCCAGCGATGGACGGTTGCAATTGGGGATTCACGGCAAGAACCTCACCGATCGCAGATATCGCGTCGCGGGATATAACTACCTCGCTCAAAATCCCGATGGCAGCATCATAACGCCTTATGTGTCGCTCCTGGGCCTCGAGGGCACGGCGACGGCGTTCTACGGGCCGCCCCGCACGATAACGGGCACGGTTGAGGTTCGGTTCTAGCCGGTGCTGCCCTCCCTTGCGCCGCGCTGCCAATGCGCCGTCTGATAATTCCTGACGGAAAAGTCAGGCGGCGCTGAAGGCGCACGTAAATACGAGGCGAACAATGTCAGGCGCCCTTCGCAAATGTTTTGATGCAGCCCGGCCGCTGTTGCCGGATATCTTGGCGCTGCATGAAAAATGGCGCGGCGATAAGGCGGCTGTTATCTGTGATAATGAAACGTTGACCTGGCGAGAGTTTGGGCGCGCCTCTAACCGTGTTGCGAGCGGATTGCGCGCGCTCGGATTGAAAAAAGGCGACGCTGTCGTTGTCGCTATGGAAAACGGTCTCGAAATGACGGCGGCGCTGATTGGCGTTCTCAAAGCGGGTTGCGTTTCCGCGCCGCTTAACCTGACCATATCGGACGAGGCGCTCGGCATGATGATCCGCGATTGCGGGGCCAGAACCATTCTGGCGTCCGAGAGCCAGCGGGAGCGGCTTGCCGGGCTGATCTCGCGCGATCAGGATATTCATCTCGTAGCGCTGGGCGAAAGCGACTCAACATGGGCGGGGTACCATGAATGGGTTGAACGTCAGTCTCCCGAGACGCCGTCCGTTGATATCAGGCCAGACGACCTTCTGAACATTATTTACAGTTCCGGAACGACAGGACGGCCCAAGGGTATTGTCCACACGCACCAGTCGCGCCTAGACTGGGCTTACGACCTTTCTGTTGCGCTGCGCTATCATGGGGGCGCCAGAACCCTTTGCACGCTGGCGTTATATTCGAACATCAGCTGGGTCATGATGTTATGCACTTTTCTCGCTGGCGGAACGTTAATCGTCACGCGGAAGTTCGACCCTGCGGAATTTGTAGAAAAGACTGCGTCCTTGCATGCGACTCACACGGCGCTGGTGCCGGTTCAACTTGACCGCATTGTCAATTGCTCCGCATTCAGTCGTGCAAAAGTCGCGTCCCTGACAGCAATGATGTCATGCGGTTCGCCGCTTCATGAAGGGCTAAAAAAGCGGATATTTGAATCATTTTCCTGCGGCGTTATAGAACTTTACGGTCTCACTGAAGGCGTAGTGACGACGCTGGAGCCGGAGGATGCGGAAGGCCGGCTGTCGTCGGTCGGAAAACCGCTGCTCGGCACGGATATCAAGATCATCGGCGATGATGACAAACCTTTGCCGCAAGGGGAGGCGGGTGAGATCGTCGGCGCCGGGCGCATCATCATGCCTTGCTATTTCAACCGACCGGATGAAACCGAGGCTGCGGCCTGGCTCGATAAAAACGGGCGCGCCTGGCTTCGTACGGGCGATATCGGCAAACTCGATGAGGAAGGCTTTCTTTATATCGTCGACAGAAAGAAAGACCTTATTCTGTCAGGCGGCCAGAATATCTATCCATCCGATATTGAGGCGGTCTTATTGCAGCACGCCAATGTAAATGCGGTAGCTGTCATTGCGGCCCCTCACGAGGAGTGGGGTGAAACGCCATTTGCGGTTGTCGAAGCAATTGATGGGGCGAGCGAGGCAGAGATTGTCGCCTGGGCCAACGCGCGGTTAGGCGCGCGGCAACGTATCAGGTCGCTGAAATTCATCGATGCGCTACCGCGCAACCCAAACGGAAAGATTCTCAAACGTGAGTTGCGCGCAAGCCTGTTCCCGGAGCATGTATTGTGAAATATGCTGAGAGACACTATGAGTCGAAAGACGGACTGAAGCTGTTTTTTCGCGATTACGGTCCAGCTGAGGGGCCTGCGGCGCCGGTCGTTTGTCTGCCCGGTCTGACGCGAAATTCCCGCGATTTTACCTTTTTGGCGCGCCACTTGGCCAGCGAGCGGCGTGTGGTTTGTCCGGATTTGCGCGGTCGTGGTTATTCGCAATGGGATGACGATTACAGAAACTATAACCCGGCGATTTACGTTGAGGATGTTATTCAGCTTATCGAAAGCGAGAGGCTTTCGAAAACAGTCCTCATTGGCACGTCGCTGGGCGGTTTCATTGCAATGATAATTGGCGCAACGAGACCTGATCTGGTGTCCGCAGTCGTGAGTAATGACGCCGGGCCGGAAGTCGACCCGAACGGTCTTGCGCGTATTTCCCAATATGCGGGCGCGCAGGGGCCGGCGCCATCATGGGCGGAGGCAGCGAAAGTGTGCCGGAACAACTATGGAGACGCTTTTCCCGGCCTTTCGAATGAAGACTGGATGGAATTTGCGCATCAGACTTACCGCGCCGGCGACGACGGCGTTATCCGGCTCGATGTCGACCCGCGGGTCGGCGATGCGGTGCGCGAGCTCGACTCCACGCCGGCGGATCTCTGGCCTTTGTTCTCAATGTTGAAGGACATGCCGATGCTTGTCATTCGCGGCGCCCGGTCGGACATATTAAGCGAAACGACCATTGCAAAAATGGTGAAAGTAAAACGCGACCTCAAAACCGCAACCATACCTGACCGTGGCCATGCGCCATTATTGAATGAAATTGAAAGTCTAGTTGCGCTCGATAGCTTCCTCGACGGGTTAGGCGAAAAGGCAGTCAACCCGGCGCTTAGTCGTGAGAGGGCGTAGATAACATGATGAAAGCGATCTTCAGCGTACTTGTTTTTCTTGTTTTAGCCGGCGCGGCGACCATTGCAGCATGGTACACGGTCGAAAGCCGCGGTATCGCCCCTGAGGTCCTTGAAGCGCGTTATGTGACGCCAGAAGATAGTTTCATTAGCATAGGCGGCGCGCGCGTACGCGTAAGGATTGAAGGGCCTGAAGACGCGCCGGTCATTATTATGAATCACGGATATACGCACAGCCTCGAAACGTGGAACGACTGGGCGGCCGCGCTGGAAGGCGAATACCGCGTCGTTCGGTACGATCTCAGCGGTCATGGTCTGACCGGCCCCGATCCTGAATTGCGCTACGCGCCGGAAGAGCGGGCGGCCTTTCTCGGCGCTCTGATGGATGAACTTGACATTGAAAGAGCGATTGTCGCTGGAAATTCTCTCGGCGGGCTCGTCGCATGGCGCTTTGCATCAGCTTTCCCGGATCGCGTAGAGGCGTTGCTGCTTGTTGCGCCGGGCGTATTCAGCATCAATGGCGTCAGCGACGAACCGGTTCCGGTTCCCTTGGCCATGCGCGTGTTTCTGATGACGGCGCCGAAGTCCGGAATGCGTAAGGCTGCGGAAAAGGTCTATGGGGACGATTCGAAGGTCACAGACGCAACGGTCGAAAGAATGCGCGACATGATCCGCCGTAAAGGCAATGGCGCCGCTCTTGTCAACGCTCTAACGGAATTCACGCTTCCGGACCCCACGGAAAAATTGAAAGCTCTTGAAACGCCGACTCTCATCCTGTGGGGAACCGAAGATGCGATTATCCCCATCGATCATGGCGAACGCATGGCGGCGCTAATGCCGAATGCGCAACTGGTCATCTTGGCCGGCGTCGGGCATGTGGCGCAGGAAGAAGCGCCTGAGGAAACCCTGACGCATGTTTCGCCATTTCTAGACGGCCTTTGAACCGATGAACCGCCGGGCGGCAATTAAATGAAAAGTGAAGTAACGCCAGTTTACCGGGCCTACGTCCTTTTTATTCTGGTCGACGTTTACACGTTCAACTTCATCGCCTGATTTGCGGTCCGTAAGAGCCGGCTCACAGCGCCGGGAAGATTAGCATGGCGCTTAATCCGACTGTTTTGTCTGAGTGCTGAAAGTCTTGTTTACTTCACTAGTTGTTTGTCGGGCGCAGAGAGAGCATTTCGCGCATCTCGTCGGAAGACGCCAGAGAGCCGCCGAGGTCTTCAACCATACGCCGTGCTTTTTTCACCAATGCAGCATTCGATGGAGCGAGGACGCCTTTCGAGAGATAGACAGCGTCTTCAAGGCCCACTCTGACATGTCCGCCTCCCAATACCGACTGGGCGAGCAAGGGAAATGCATGTCTGCCAGTCCCGAAGCCGGTCCATATTGATCCGCCAGGCAACAAGCTGCGTGCATGCAGCAGGGTTTCGATCGTCGGTGCAAACCCATACTTGACGCCCATCACAATTGAACAAAGGGGGGCGGGAGCGAGCGTTCCGTCCTTGATTAAATCATGAAGCAACATGATGTCGCCTGTATCGAAGAGCTCAATCTCCGGACGGGCGCCGGCCTTGCGGATAAGCTTCGCCATACGGCGCAGATTGTTTGGCGTATTGATGACAACTTCCTGCCCGAACACCATTGTGTTGAGGTCGAGCGTTGCAATGTCGGGTTTGAGTGCGGAGATGTGGGCGACGCGTTGTTCCGGGGGCAGCAGGTTTGTGCGCGGGCCAGGAACAACAGGGTTATTATCGGAAGGCTGGAACCGACCGCCCGGCCCGGTTGTCAGATTGATGACCAGTGAATGATTATGGCGGCGAATCTGTTCAACAGCCTCTTGATAGTAGGCCACTTTCATTGAAGGTTTGCCGGAATGCGGATCGCGTACATGTATATGAACGGCGGCGGCGCCTGCGTCGGCCGCTTCCAATGAAGAGTCGGCGATTTCGTTTGGTGTTACGGGAAGATTAGGGTTCTGATCGCGGCTCGTATGGTTGCCGGTAACCGCGCACGTTAAAAAAATCTTCGTCATAATTCCTCGTAACAATCGCGCCGGCCGGGATGAGGGATGGGCCCGCCGCTCTAATCACGATTGTTCGGTAATCGAACGGCGGTACGGTTTTTGATAATATATGGCTTGGCGCCGCCGGATAAAAGTCCATAAAGTCCTTATTGTACGCAAAACCGCGGATTTGGGCGTGTGGGTGCGTATTGGGCCGGTACTGTGCTCGGTTGCATACCGATCTGTCTTCTGCGTCTGTTGAACTTGCGCCCTCATATCGATGAAAGATCAGAAAGCGAAGGAACGCATGACGCCGTTTGACTACAGTGGAAAGCAGGCGCTTGTCATCGGCGGCTCTACGGGCATCGGCAACGCCATCGCGCAGATGTTTCGTCAATGCGGCGCCTCATCTCATGTTACGGGTACGCGCACTCACGCATCGGACTATTCGCCGTCCGATTTGAGCAATATGGAAGGACTTTCATATTCTCAACTGGATTTGTCACACCCGGATGCATTGTCACAATGGGACCACGGCTTTGAGGCGCTCGACGCTCTGGTTATTTGTCACGCGCTCTCTCTGTTCAACGGTGAAGAGTTCGAAGCCGATGTGTTTCGAAACGTCGTTGAGATAAACCTGAATTCTGTCTTTGATTGTGCGCAGCGCTTTAAGCCCATGTTGGCGCCAACCAAAGGGTCTATTGTGATCGTTTCTTCGCTTGCCGCTTATCGCACCATACCTATGCAACCGGCCTATACCGCTTCCAAAAGCGCTTTGCTCGGCTTGGTGCGCGCGCTTTCAATGGCCTATGTAAAAGAAGGCGTTCGCGTAAACGGGCTGGCGCCGGGCCTGGTTGAAACTAAAATGGGGAAGGCGGGGCACCCCGATTTCTCTGAATTGGTGAAAAAGACCGTCCGGCGCATTCCAGCACGCCGGACAGCCGATCCGTCCGAGATGGCGGGGCCGGCGCTCTTTTTGTGCTCGCCTCTCGCCAGTTACATCATTGGCCAGACATTGGTCGTTGACGGCGGTATGAGCCTTACGTCGTGATAACGGGAAGCGGGAGCGGGCGGTAAACTTGATGCACCCGCGCCGTAACTGCGTTAGCCGCCGAAGCAGGCGTCAATTGCTTCGCCTGCAGCCTCTGAGCGTTGCGCCTGAACTTCTTCAGCAGACAGCTCTGCAAGCGCCATGATCTCCGCTTCAACATCACCGCTCACAGATGCGGCGAGACATGAGCATGCTCCCTCAACATCCGATTGGGTCATTCCTTCAGGAACGCCGTTTCGTTCAACTGAACTGAGGCAGGCGCTTTCAACATCCGAGGCATAGGCCGCGGGGGACGCAAAGAGCAGTGAACCCGTAAGAAGTGCGATTGTTGTTTTTGAGATCATGGTGTTGCTTCCTCCATTGCATAATGTGCGTAATTCGAACATAAGTGCAATTATACACCATATGTTTGTGCTTAAAATCGCTTAATGCACGTTTATGAAAAACGAGGGCGGCGATCGTGACGCTACCGAAGTCAAATCGACCGATCGAAAACAGGCTCAAGGGCAAAACGGCTATTGTCACTGGCGCCGGTTCTGCGGCGGGCATCGGGTTTGCCGTAGCGGAAAGAATGGCGGTCGAAGGCGCCAATGTCATTCTGACCGACATAGACGCCGATGCGGTGACCGAGCGTGCTGGAGAGCTTCAATCGCAGGGTTTCAATGTCGCCGCATTTGGCCATGATATTATCAGTGAGGCCTCATGGCGCGATGTATTCATGCAGACGATTTCGGCTTATGAGGCCGTCGATATTCTCGTCAACAATGCCGGTATATGTATTCTCAACAAGATTGAAGCCATGTCGCTCGATGATTTCCGCCGTCAGATCGAGGTCAATCTGGTGGGTGCTTTTCTGGGGTGCCGCGAGGCGGTCGGGCGGATGAGATCGCAGGGCGGCGGCGGCTCGATCGTGAATGTCGCCTCGCTTGCGGCGATTGTGGGCATGCCCGGCACCGCCGCCTACGCCGCCAGTAAGGGCGGGATCAGGCAGATGTCGCGAAGTATCGCCCTTGAATGCGCAAGAGATGACATCCGGGTAAACACTGTTTTTCCGGGGATAACAGAGACAGGTATGCAAAATACCGCACGCAAAGACAATCCAGGCGTTGGCCAGTCTCTGTTGGAAACCGTACCATTGAAGCGTTCAGGCGCGCCCTCAGAGCAGGCTTCAATGATTGCTTTCCTGGCGAGCGATGACGCCAGATATATCACGGGCGCAGAATTTATTGTCGATGGAGGGCTTTCGGCTCAATAGTGAGTCCGGGAGACCCGGCATAAGCGCCTGCCGGCCTTGCTCAAATAAAAAAGGCCCGCCGGGAGGAAGGGGCGGGCCTTTCATTTTATCTCGGTCCGTCCCGGCGCGGAAATGCCGGGACGGGGTGAGATCAGGTGATTAGAAGTGAGCCGTTACCGATACGCCCCATTCGGCAGGTTCGGCGTAAACCGTGCGCGCCGCATATGGGTCAATGAAGCTCGACCGGAAGTATTCTTCTCCGGTAACGTTTGTGCCAAAGGCGGCAAGCTCCCATCTTTCGGTAGGATCAATCCATGTTGCGCGTAGATTAACCAGAACATGTTCGGGCTGAGTAAGCACGCCAGCGACATCGAACTTATACTCGCCTGAGTAGAACACATTGCCGTTCAGACCCATGCGGCCTCCGGCAAAATCCCAGCCATAGTCAAATCCGATATTACCGGAGAATCTGGGCGTGCGCTCTACTCTCGACCCTGTGGCGTCGAACAAGCTTGTAGTAATCGTTCCATAGGTCATGCTCATTGGGTCATCGTCAATCGACCCAATTGTTGCATTCGGGAAGTCCACATATTCCGCATGGACGTACGATGCGCTTAAGTTGACCTCGAAGTCAGGCGTGACAGCCCAAGTGATATCACCGTCAACGCCATAACTTTCAGCTTTAGCGGCATTAACTGTCGTGCTTGCGCCGCCGGCGCCATAAGACGTGACCTGAATATCCTTATAATCATAATAGAACGCAGCGAGATTCGCCATTACGGTCCCGGTATTGACCTTATAGCCGAGTTCGTAACCGTTGATGGTTTCCGGTCCAATCGGGGTTGCCGAAAAAGCCGATGCGGGCAGGGCGCCGGCTTTGTAGCCTTGGGAGAAAGAAGCATAGATGCTTGAACTCTCAGTCGGCTCGTAACGGATTACGCCGCGAGCGGTGAAGTCGTCAAAGGATGCTTCGGCGATAAGCTCAGAGTCAAAGGGGTACAGGTAGGAATAGACTTCCGGTTTGTCCCAAGTGTATCTGCCGCCGCCGGTGATGAATAGGCTATCAGCAATCTCATAAGTGGCGTCAAAAAACACAGCAACTGATTGCGTTTTGTTGCTTGAATCGAAGATGGAACTTCCATTCGTGTTGTAGTCGTAGTCATCTTTCGTGTGCAGATAAAATCCGCCAAGCACCCAGTTGAGCCTGCCGCCTTCCGCGGAAGCAAGGTTGATTTCCTGGGTGAAGGTTTCGTCAGGCACGGTCCAGTGCGAAAAGTTGAGAGCCGCGGATGACGCTTCGTAGTCCAGGCCCTGTTCGACTTTGTCTTTACGGAAACCCGTAAGAGAGGTCAGGGTGGCGAAGCCAAGATCAAACTCGCTTGTCAGCGTGATCGAGGTTGATTCAAATCTGGAGTATCCCGGAGTATCATGTGCGATAATCCGCGGCGCGTCAGGGATAATCGCACCCGGCACAGCAATGGCGATTGAGAACTGATCGCGCGCGACAACGTTCTGAGTTCTCGGGTCATCCTCGTAACTGTGCGAAAAGCCGAGAGTGAATCGCGCATTGTCGGACGGCGTCCACAGAACTTTCGATCGGACATAATATTGGTCGAACTCACCAGCATCTTCATCGCCGGTGAAAATGTTTGTTACATAACCATCGCCCCGCTCATAGGCTGCTGCCAGGTCTACGGCTAGGTCTTCGGAGACCCCAGTCGTGCCGTAGAATGCAAAGCTTGCATGATTGAAACGGCCATAGCCGATACGCGCCATGCCTGAAGGTTCGTGTTGCGGATCTTGCGTTGTAATCTGAATGGCGCCGCCGGTCGTGTTATATCCGAACAGCGTGCCTTGCGGACCTTTCAGGACGTTAACGCCTGCTGCATTCACGAGATTGAAGTTGCTGACAGCCGGCGTGGGAACATAGTAACCGTCAACATAGGTCGTGATATTTTGAGGCAGGCCTGGCAGTGCGACCTGACTACCGATGCCGCGGATTGTGGGCTGCACGAAGGTTCCCGAGCGGGTAAGGCGTAATGAAGGCACAACCTGCTGCAGGAACATCACTTCCGTGATGCTTTGCTTTTCGAGTTGTTCTGCGGTGACGGCGGAAATAGAAATAGGAACGTCTTCAACGCGTTCCGACCGTTTCTGCGCTTTCACGTAAATTTCATCGGCTAAAGCCGGGCTCAACACAGCGCTTGCCAAAAGTGACAAGGCTGTCCCAGCCAAAATTTGCGTCTTACACGAGGGGCTGCGCCATGTCGTAGAAGTTCTCATTTGAGTTACCTTACCTCCCTAGGACTGTAATTACGGCATCGGGGACTTCCGTGCCCCGATTGTTTGGGCGTCTTTCGGCCAAGCGTACGTTATTCGCACATCTTGAAATGGTATTCGAGCCCACAAGGGGTGTCAATTGAGGGCTTTGCACGCTTTTTTGCGTAGACGGAATTGAGAATGAACTGAGGTATCTGCGCCACACATCATCCGCTTTGTGCGGCTCGCTAAGTTGGATTGGGGGAGTGAGTTTGGATCATGTGCATCTTGGTGTGCGATAATCAACAAGATTTGCGGACGCTCATCATCATTGTTGTCGGAATCGTTGCGCAAATACTGCGGAGCAGTCTGCTGGCGATTCATCTCGCTTCAGTGTTGTGCGTTATGCGACGGTGGAATTAAGCTTGTACGATCGCACCGGCGTAGCAAACAGATTCGCTGCGGAGCTCAGGTTGGTTGCTTTGCGGCCTTCGATATGACTTCAGGTTTGGGCGTTAGCTTTTGGGTCTGTTTTTGTAGGCCGCCACGCCACCGGGGAGTTCTTCAGGCGTTGGAAAACGATACAGAAAATTCCCGCCGTTCACTTGCAGATTCGTTCCAGTGACAAAAGCCGGACCGGCAAGCCATGTCACTGCGTCCGCCAAGTCTTCAGGTTTGGCGATCCGTCCAAGGGGAACTTCTTTTTCAAATGCGTGGCGAATAACGTCATTTTCAAAGAGGCCTTGTGTGGCGGCGGAGTCAATTGGTCCCGGCAATAAGGCGTTCACTTTGATATTTCTCGGCCCGTATTCGATCGCCGCGCATCTGACAAGACAACTCGCGGCGGCTTTTGCACAAGAATAGGCGAAGACATTCCCGTCCGTTTGGCAAACCGCGGACATTGAGGAGATGATCGTAATAGATCCATCCGAGCCGATCGCCTCCGCCATGTATTTGATGAAGAAGACATGAGAGATGTAATTCAGGTCGAGCGTGTCCTGGAGCTGTTGTCGCGTGACCTCGGCAATGGGACCTCTTTGCGGCGCGCCGGCGGCGTTTACAGCAATGTCGACTTTGCCGAACGTCTTCAGGGCGAATTGCGCAAGGCTGGAAATATCGCCTTCATTCTTCGCATCGCATGAGAAAGATTGTGCTCCGATTTTCGCCGCCGCCTTTTGAAGCTCCTTGTCGCGTCGCGCGGCAATGATGACATTGCAGCCCTCCGACGCCAGCGCTCCGGCGATGGCGTATCCGCTGCCTCCTTCCGCAGACGCGCCAAGTACGACCGCGTTTTTCCCTTTTAAATGGTTCGGCATGTCGGACTCCGGGTTGCAGGCCGGCTGGCTATCTCAATTGACGGAATGTCGAACGAATATCTTCGAGAACAGCTTCGGGATTCTCATAAGGCGCAAAATGCCCGCCTTTTTCGTGCTCTTTCAGCTGCACGACATTGTAGTTGGCGATCCTTTCAGGTCCCCGGAGAGATGCCCGATCATTCAAAAATAGCGAGATTCCCGCTGGCGCTTCAAAAGCGGGCTGCCTTTCATGAGACGGCCGCCACGGATACCGGTCGGTGTCTGCGTAAAAACGCGAACTCGAGACAAAGCAGCCGCTTGCCCAGAAGATCATCGCCGTCGTGAGCATGTGGTTCTTGGTTTCCTCGGACTCAAAGTCCTCGGCGGGATCGCTCCATGCCTTTCTTCTCTCGATGATCCAGGCCAGGAGCCCCACCGGCGAGTCCTGCATGGCGTAAGAAATCGTTTGCGGATCGAGGATGGCGACCGCGACATGGCTTGCCACGCGGCGTTCAAGTTCAATAGCTGCAGCCTGCTTTTCTTCCGGCAACGCTCTAATTCGGCTTCCAAGCATGTCCCAAGGGCGCTCCTGGCTGAAGAGCCCCGGCCCGACAGCGTTGGTGACATGAATTCCAATGAGATGTTGCGGGTGCGCATGTGACATTTGAGAGGTGATGACTGCGCCCCAGTCGCCCCCTTGTGCGGCGTAGCGTTCGAAACCAAGCGTCTGCCGCATGAACAAGTCCCATAGATCGGCGGTGCGCCAGTAGTTCATGCCGCTTCTCGGGACTGGCGTCGAAAACCCAAACCCGGGCAGCGACGGAACAATCACTTCGAATGCATCGGCCGGGTCTCCGCCGAAAGACGCCGGATCGGCGAGGGGGCGGATTATTTTATGATAGTCCCAGAACGTCCATGGCCAGCCATGGGTCAGAATAAGCGGGATCGGCGCAGGTCCCGTCGCCTTCTCGCGAATAAAATGAATGGGATAGTCGTCGACAGTCGCGATAAAATGATCGAATGAGTTTAATTTTTTCTGCTGGGCAAGCCAGTCGTACTCGTTGAGCCAGTAATCCGTAAGAGACTGCAGGTATTCGCGATTGGTCCCGTAAGACCAGTCTTCATTGTCGAGATCAGCGGGCCAGCGCGTGCGCTTCAGCCTGTCCTTCAAATCTTCCAGCACGGTTTGATCGATATCGACGGTGAATTTTTTCATGTAGGTTGACTGCTTTTCGTTTTCGCCGGCGCGTCTCGCAAGGCTTTCGGCGCTTAAAGCTCAGGTGCAATTTCAACGCGAAGGCCGTCGAGGTCTTCAGTCAATTCTATCTGACAGGAAAGCCGGGAGTTTGTCTTGCGATGCGGGCTGATATCAAGCAAGGCGTCTTCATTCGGATCCATGGCTGCCAGACGATTGAAATAAGCCGGGTCGACGAAAACCTGGCAGGTGCCGCAAGAGCCGAACCCCCCGCAGCTCGTCATCGCCAGGATTTCTTCAACCCCGCCATCAATGATGGCTTGTCTCAAGCTGGTCTCGGCGTTGTATTCGATCTCATGTTCGTCGCCTGACCGGGATCTGACATGTATTTTGGGCATATTGAGCTGGCTCCTAGGGTTGCTAAGCGCGGCGTTATGACGTCCGGATTATGTCAGTCGTTCCGGGGTTTCTTTCGGGCTGGTTGCGCAAATACAGGCGGATTTCTTTCGGGATGAAAAACATTCTGCGCCGTTCTTGGGTACGTCGGCGCTATTGCGCTCACCTGCTCCAGAAGGTCGTGTTCTTCACGGGTTAACGTCAGCTCACACGCCCGGAGATTGTCTTCCAGCTGGGCCGGCGTGCGTGCGCCGATAATTAGGGACGTGACGCCGGGCCGCGCCAGCAGCCATGCAAGCGCTACTTGTCCGGGACTAGCGCCTTCATGACTGGCCGCGACGTCAATGAGGGCCTGAACGATTTTTCTCGCGCGATCGTTATCCACGCCGTGCAGCTGGTCAGTAATAGCGAGCCGGGACGCCTTACTGTCATCCTGTGCAAACTTGCCGGTCAGATAACCCTGGGCGAGCGGGCTGTAGATCAGCGAACCTATGTTGCGGTCACTTCCCGCCGGAAGGAGTTCGTTCTCCGCATGCCTGTATAAGAGGGAATATAAAATCTGCTGGCTTTGATAGCTGTTCCACCCGTGAAGAGCGGACAGGCCCAGCGCTTTGACCAGCTGCCAGGCGAAATGATTGGAGCATCCGATGTACCGAACCTTGCCTGCCCGGACGAGTTCATCGAGCGCCGCCAGCGTTTCTTCCATCGGGACAAGACTGTCGTGGTTGTGAACCTGGTAAAGGTCGATCCACTCGGTGTTCAGGCGCTTCAGGCTGGCCTCGCAGGCCGAAATAAGATGGTGCCGTGACAAGCCAATATCGTGCGCGCCGCGACCGGTGCGGCCAAAGGCCTTTGTGGCGATAAGAATATTCTTGCGCCGGCCGCCAAGGGCTTGTGCGAATATTTCCTCCGATTGACCAGCGGAATAGTTATCAGAAGTATCGAATAACGTGACGCCGCGATCGATTGCGAGATCGACAATTCTTCTGGCGTCGACGCCGGACACATTGCCAATCGCGCCGAACTTTCCTTCTCCGCCGCCGAATGTCATCAGGCCCAAGGCAAGTGAAGAAACTTGCATGCCGCTGCGGCCCAAAAATCTTTGTTCCATTATCGCGCCCTGGGATTCAATTTGAAAAACGAGACGAAGAAGAAAAAACCGCAAATAGCATGTTGTACGGCCATAATTATTTGTATAAAGAACAATTCTTGTAGAGATTGCTTCGTGCTGTAGGCAATGAGAGGTGATTGAAAGTGAGCGCCCCGTTCAAAAGCGTTGCGCAGGCCAGGTTGCTTGCGAGAAAAAAGCTTCCCCCAGCCGTTTATCACTATGTTGACGGCGGGAAAGAGGCGGAGGTCTCCGCTCATTTGAATGAAGTTGCGTTCAACCGAATTCTGTTTTCGCCCAAAGTATGCGCCGGCATTAGGGAAACGGACATTTCCGTGAACTTGCTGGGTAAAAAAACGTCCATGCCGCTGATTGTAGCGCCGACTGGATTTATTCGTATCGTTCACGCGGATGGGGAGATCGGCGCCGCGCGCGCGGCTGCTGCTGCAGGCGTGCCCATCGCGATCAGCACATTCTGCGGCGAGCCGGCTGGCGCGATCGCCGACGTCAATCCCGATACCTGGTTCCAGCTTTATATGATCGGCGGCCGGTCCGGCGCGGAGCGTTCTATCCGTCTGGCGCGGGAAGCCGGATGCCGCGTGCTTGTTGTCACCGTGGATGTTGTAGCGATTACGCCGATTGATCGCATCTCCCGGCCCTTGCCGATGAAAGTCGATTTTCAAAGCGCATTGGGCTTCCTGCCGGAGGTTTGGAACCGGCCTGGATGGTTGTTGCGGTTGATGCGTGGCGGGCTTGATATGCGTGCGCCGAACGCGCCGCCCGCAGAAGACGGGCGATTGATGCATCTCGGTGAGGCAGGCGGTTTGTTGACGGCGACGCCGCCTGATTGGGAAGACCTCAAATGGATACGCGACCAATGGCAAGGACCGATGGTGGTAAAGGGCGTTTTGCGTGCGGATGACGCGGTTCGTGCAGCGGCGATCGGCGCGGACGCTGTTTCCGTTTCCAATCACGGCGGAAAAGTGATGGATGGCGCGCCATCGGCTGTTTCCGTTCTGCCGGAAATCGTCGACGCGGCGGGCGGGCGCCTTGATGTTCTGCTCGATGGGGGTGTGCGCCGCGGCGCCGATGTGGTCCGCGCCTGCGCGCTCGGGGCGAAAGGCGTCATGATCGGCCGGCCCTATTTGTGGGGGCTTGCCGCTAAAGGAGAACGCGGCGTGCTCGACATACTGAATCTGTTCGAGCGCGGGATATATTCCACCCTTAGACAAATCGGTTGCCCGTCATTTGATCGCCTCGACAAAACTTATCTTCGTCCATTGCCTGATCAGGCCGACTGGAATCGGCTCGGGTCCGACTATGCCGCGCCGTAGAATGCAGCCGCTGCGGGGAAGGCTAAGCGCTTCATTTTTTCTTCGGCGTCAGGATCAGCGGCAGCGACACGATTCCCTGATTATTGCCTTTGCTTAATTTGATTGGTTTATCCGGATCGACTTCCAGCCGGTCGTATCGTTGCAGAATTTCCTCAAAAGCCATTCTGATTTCGAGTTTGGCGAACGGCGCGCCGATGCACCGGTGGACGCCGAGGCCAAAACCGATATGGGGGTTGGGTTTCCTGTCAATCACTGCTTCGTCAGGGCGTTCAAAGACTGAAGGATCCCGGTTGGCGGCGCCGAGGGAAAGCAACACGCGGTCGCCTTTTTTCATTTTTTCTCCGCCCAGTTCAGCGTCCCGCGTCAATGTCCGGCGCAGATAAGACGCCGGGGAGGCAAGGCGGACGAATTCCTCGGCGGCCCCGTCAATAAGATCAGGATTGGCGCGGATGCGTTCAAAATCTTCGGGATGTTCGGCGAACCACCAGGCGGCAGTCGCCAGTGTAATCGCCGTCGTGTCAAAACCGCCAATGAGCAAAAGACGGAGCATGGAAACTTTTTCGTCTAATGTCATGGGTTTGCCGCCCGCCTCGCCAAGCGCAATCGCGGAGACCATGTCTTCCGGAGGCGCTGTGACAGTGGCGATGCGAGTCTTGAGCGCTTCCTCAACGTAAGCGGTGAGTTTGTCTGTTGCGCCTGTCCGGACGTTTGTGGCGATTTCCTCATGGAGATTCATGACGAGACCGTCAAGATAGGGACCGTCCTCCGGCGGCAGCCCAAAAAGGGTCAGCGCTGCATGAACGGGAAAAGGCCTTGCAAACACCTTGAAGAAATCGATGCGAGTTTCATTTTTGAAGGTATCAAGAATATTCCTTGCGATAGTGCGTACTTGCGGCTCTCTCTCTCTTACGACCGCGGGCAAGACAAAAGGCTGTAATATTTTCCGGTAGTCACGCTGAATGGGCGGATCCGTTTCCGGCGGAATATGGGGGGTGCGGATTTGTTGTACGGGCAGGGTGATGCCCTGCGCTGAAGAATATGTCTCAAAATCCATAAAGGCGGTTTTGAGGTCTGCATAACGACCGGCGAGATAAAACCCGCCAAGCTTATCGCTATGAGGCAGGCCGGGCGTACTGCGCAGATCAGTCCAGAGGTCTTCGGCGCCTTCTCTTGCGCCGGGAGCGTGATGATCAAATTCTTTGAATTTTGAAGACGTCATGGCGGCTATCTGCTGCTGCTTGGGCCGTTGTCACGATTTCATGAGTTCGATAATCGCACATACGGTTTATATTCGACTATCCAATGAAGGGCAATCCAAGTCAAGCAAGGCTGTGCGCCGAGCCCGCCCGCCGGCGGGCCTTACGGGTCGGTTGGCTGCAGCGCGCGCCGCAGATGCATGCCGCCGTCGATAAGTATGGATTCGCCATTGATCGAGGAAGCTTTCGTCGCCAGCCAGACGACGGCGTCAGCAACCTCCTGCGCGGTGACGAAGCGGCCTTGTGGGATCTCCTTCACCATCCTGCCGCCGATCTTCTCATCTTTCAGTCTGGGTTCGGTCGTGGGAGTAAGGATGGGACCCGGTGCGACGGCGTTCACGCTTATTCCTTTCGGCGCGTATTCAAGCGCAGCGTATCGAACCAATGTTTCAAGCGCCGCCTTTGAGCAGCCGTATGAGAAAACGCCGGGCCATGGGCGGTGCGCTGCGATCGAGCTGATAAACACCATGCGGCCGCCACTCTTGATGTTGCGAGCCATATGCCGGAGGAAATAGACGGGCGCATAAAAATTGAGTGTTATTGCGTGGTCAAGCGTCTCCTGGCTAATGGCGTCTATAGTGCCGGTTACGCCTTCGCCAGCGACGAGAATTGCGATGTCGAACCCGGCCCCTCCATGGGCCTTGCGAGCCAGGTTTTCAACTTCGCTTTCGACTGTTGCATCGCAACTCATATATTCGCCGTTTATAAGCTGCGACAGCTCTTTTACGCCATCTTCAGTTCGGGCGCTGGCGCACACATTATAGCCCGCTGCTGCAAGGGTTTCGCATATCTTCCAGCCGGTTCCGTTGCGTGCGGAGGCGCCCAGGACGACTGCATTCTTTCGTGGTTCTGTCATCTTTTTTCCTCCGAAATCATGAACTGCCGTCCTGATTTGGCAGCTTGTAAATCGCACTGCCGCGCATGACGGGGCATTCAGGGCCCAACAATATGGCTTGCATAAACGCGGTACGTTTGGATCGTCGAAGAATACTCACGCGGGTTTCTATCCAGTCCCCGAGTGAGGCGGGGCTGAGATAGTCCAGCGAGAGGTTCATCGTGGGCGTGCCTGTGCGGATCATCAGTCCTTCAGTCGCGCCGCGCGCAAGGGAAAAATCCATGAACGTTGCAAGCATGCCGCCATGACAGACCATGCGCATATTGCAGTGATGTTTGAGGATTCGAAGTCCGTAGCGTATGGGCTCGTCATCGCGAAGCCCGACAGCGGTTGAAAAAACCGGCCCCGCGAGCTCAAGGAAAGGGCCGCCGACATTATCAAGCTTTTTCCAGTCCGGATTTGGCGTCAGTTCGCCGGTTTCAATATCTGCCGCCATAAGCCTGTCCCCGGTTCCGCTACAGTCCAATGAGCGAGCCTTGACTTGGCGCGCCGTCTGGCAAAAAGTGCGATAATAAACCAAAACACCGATTATCGATCAATCGCAAGGCCCTTATGTCGAAAATCTTTGCTAGCCCAGAATTGGCGCTGAAAGACGTCCTGTCTGACGGCATGACCATCATGTCCGGTGGGTTCGGCCTGGTCGGAAATCCGGAAAGTCTCATTCCGGAGATTAAAAAAGCCGGCATCAAGGATTTGACGGTTATCTCCAACAATTGCGGCGCTGAAGGATTCGGCCTGTGGATGTTGCTGGAGGCCCGCCAGATCAGGAAAATGATCGCATCCTATATTGGCGACAATAAACTCTTCGAGGCGCTATATTTATCCGGCGAAATAGAGGTCGAGCTGAATCCTCAGGGCACGCTGGCCGAACGGATACGCGCTGGAGGCGCCGGCATACCGGCCTTCTATACGCGGACAGGCGTAGGCACGATTGTCGCCGAAGGAAAGCATACGGAAATATTCGACGGCGTTGAGTATGTAAGAGAGCGTTGGCTCAAAGCTGACCTTGCGATCATCAAGGGATGGAAAGCAGATCCCGCCGGAAACGTCGTATTCAGAAAAACAGCACGAAACTTCAACCCGAATATGGGCGCTGCGGCGACCGTCACGGTCGTTGAGGTCGAAGAAATCGTCGATGCGGGCGATCTTGACCCTGACTGCATCCACTTGCCGGGTATTTTTGTCGACCGCATTGTTAAAAGCACGCTTAACGAAAAGCGGATCGAAAGATTGACGATAAGCGAATAACCACACACTGACGAGGAAAAAAGACGAATGGCGTGGAGTAGGGAAGAGATTGCGGCGAGAGCCGCAAAAGAATTGAAGAAAGGGTTTTATGTCAATCTTGGCATAGGCATTCCAACGCTTGTAGCAAACTATCTCAACGAAGACTCGGCAATTACGCTCCAAAGCGAGAACGGTATGCTCGGGATGGGGCCGTTCCCTCGGCGTGAAGAGGTCGACCCGGATATTGTGAACGCTGGAAAACAAACGGTCACCGAACTGCCGACATCCTCGTATTTTTCATCTGCAGACAGCTTTGCGATGATCCGCGGCGGGCATATCGATGCAAGTATATTAGGGGCGATGGAAGTCGCCGCCAATGGAGACATCGCCAACTGGACGGTGCCCGGAAAGATGGCGAAGGGAATAGGCGGTGCGATGGACCTTGTTGCGGGTGTGAAAAAAGTCATCGTGGTGATGGAGCACACGACGAAAGCCGGCAAGTCCAAGATTCTTAAAAGATGTACGTTGCCGCTGACGGGCGCTGCAGTTGTTGAGCTGGTGATTACAGATCTTGGCGTTTTTGAATGCGACAAGAAAAATCGGCAATTCAATCTTATCGAGCTTGCCCCAGGGGTGTCGCTCGAAGAAGTACATGAAAAGACTGAAGCGCCTTTGCATACAGAAGGGTTTGTTCAATGAACGATCGGTCCTGGGAAGATCTGGTTGATCTGGGCGCGTTATCGTCATGGATGGATGGCAAGGGACTGGGTCACGGCGACCTTAAGGATGTGGAGCCCCTTTCCGGCGGCACGCAAAACGTGATGATCGCTTTTAACAGAGCGAAGAGAAGGTATGTGTTGCGCCGTCCGCCGCGCCATCCGAGGGCGAACGGCAACGAAACGATGCGCCGGGAAATGCGCGTTCTTGATGCGCTTGCGCAGTCGGATGTACCGCATCCACCGCTCATCGCTGCATGTCCTGAAGAAAGTGTTCTTGGCGCGAGTTTTTATCTGATGGAGCCCATAGAAGGTTTTAATGTCACGACAGGCATGCCGCAGTTGCATGCAGGCGACCCGAACATAAGACGTAAAATGGGGTATGCGCTGATCGACGGGCTGTTAAAACTTGGACGCGTCGATTACGCCGCCGCGGGCTTGAGCGATTTCGGCAGGGCTGATGGGTTTCTCGAACGGCAAGTCAGCCGCTGGAGGCGGCAGCTTGAGAGTTATGCCGATTATAAAGGCTGGCCGGGCCCCGATGCGCTTCCTGCAGTAGAAAAAATTTCCGACTGGCTGGAGCGTAACAGGCCTTCGACGTTCACGCCGGGCGTTATGCATGGCGACTATCATCTGGCGAATGTGATGTACCGGCTCGACGGGCCTGACCTCGCGGCCATCGTCGACTGGGAGCTCGCGACAATCGGCGATCCGCTCCTCGATCTCGGCTGGGTGCTCTCGACATGGCCGAGACCTGAAGACAAAACGTCGATGAAAATCGAGCCTTGGGAAGGCTTTCCTTCATCCGACGAATTGCTATCAGCCTATGCAGCTGAAACGGATCGGGAAGTCTCCAACATGCCCTGGTATCTCGTTTTGGCGTGTTTCAAGTTGGGTATACTTCTTGAGGGTACTTATGCACGGGCGTGTGCAGGAAAAGCAGCAGAAGATATCGGCGCACGCTTTCATGCGCGTACGCTGGCGCTGCTTGAACGGGCGCATAAGCACATCGCCTGAAACGTTATGGGCGGAGGAAAGCGACTACATGGATAACTTGTTCGATTTAAGCGGGAAAACGGCGCTTGTCACTGGCGGGTCACGCGGTCTTGGATTTGAAATCGCTATGGCTTTCGCTGAGCGCGGGGCTGACATCGTTATCGCCAGCAGAAAGCTTGAGGCTTGCGAAGCGGCGGCGGAGAAAATTCGTGCGCTCGGCCGAAGATCTCTCGCTGTCGCAACGCATGCAGGGAAATGGGATGAGGTCAACGCTCTCATTGACCGGTCTTATGAAGAGTTCGGCGACATCGACATTCTCGTCAACAATGCCGGCATGTCGCCGGCGGTTGATTCTTACGAAATGACGGAAGAACTCTTCGACAAGATCGTCTCCCTGAACTTCAAGGGTCCTTTCCGGCTTTCCTCGGAAATCGGCAGGCGCATGATGGATGCGAACGGAGGGACGATTATCAATGTATCCTCCGCTTCTTCCTATAAACCGATGCCGCGCGTCGTTCCTTATGCGGGCTCCAAGGCGGCGCTCAATGCGATGACGATTGGCCTAGCTCACGAATATGGCCCGAAAGTGCGGGTGAATGCCATTACTGCAGGCCCTTTTCTCACGGATATCTCTAAAGCCTGGACCGAAGAGCAACGCACGATTGCGCCGAACGCTGTCCGCCGCCCGGGCCGGCCCGAAGAGATCGTAACGACAGCTCTTTATCTCGCGAGCGATGCGTCGAGTTTCGTGACCGGCGCCATTATCCATTGCGACGGCGGCTTGCGGTAGGCGTGCGTTTACCACGCCAGTGAGCTGCGTTCTTCAGGCGGATTCTTGACTGGGGCAGCCTTGCCTTCGTCCAGGGAAATATCAAGCTCGGACAAAATGGGCTTGAGTTTCTCTTCCGCCCAGACTTTACGCTTGAACAGCGTATCTGACGGAAAATCGCCTTCTGCGGCTTGATAATCGCGTAGAAGAATTTTTGTAACGTTGGCCAGGTGAAGCTCTGTGACGCCATCGGCGACGCCTTCGTGTAAAGCGATGGCAAGATGTTTTCCAAATTGCATTTCGTTTGAGAGCCCGATTGATCCATGCAAATGGATCGCGCGCAAGGTGACGTCTTGCGCAATCTTTGCTGTAGCGGCTTTGACGGCGGAAATCATCTTTCTGCCTTCTCGTCCGTGTTCTTTTTGCTGGTCAAACATCCAGGCTGTGTAAAGCACAAGAAGTCGAAATTGCTCATACTCTATATAACTGTTGGCGATGTCCATTTGCACCGCCTGACGTTGTGAGATCAGTTCTCCGTATGATGAACGGCTTAGGGCTCGTTCCGCCATCATATCGATCATTTGTTTGACGCGGCCGATGGTGCGTTGCGCATGATGCAGGCGGCCGCCGCCAAGCCGTGATTGTGCGACTTTGAAACCCTGACCGACCGGACCCAGCCTTGCGCTGTCCGGCACGCGAACATTGTTGAAACGAATCCAAGGGTGGCCGCCGCTATTGGGCGAGTCGGTAAAAAGGCCGATATTGCGGACGATTTCGAACCCGGGCGTATCTGTCGGCACGATAAACATCGTGGCGCGTTCATAGGGCGGCGCGTCGGGGTCTGTCACAGCCATAACGATAACAAAGGCTGCATGGTTGGCGCTCGATGCAAACCACTTGTCGCCGTTGATAACCCAATCTTTTCCCTCCTTGACCGCGCTGGTTTTGAAGTTGAGCGGGTCGGACCCTCCTTGCGGCTCCGTCATTGCGTAAGAAGAGAAGACATCATTATTCAAGAGCGGTTGCAGGTAGTTTTGTTTTTGCTCAGGCGTTCCAAACATTGCCAGGATTTCGGAGTTTCCGCTGTCGGGCCCATGGCAGCCAAACACAACCGGGCCAAATCCAGACGTGCCGAAGAGTTCATTCATGTAGGTGAGCTTGACGGCGCCGAACCCCGGGCCGCCTAAATGAGGGGGCAAGTGCGCCGCCCACAGGCCTTTAGCTTTGACGTCCTGTTGCAGCCGCTTGATGATTTTCCGGAGCGGCTTGTTCCCTATATCGTATGGCGCGTCTTTGTCGTAGTCATAAAGGTATTCTAGCGGGTAAACCTTATCCCGGATAAATT
>ENA-ORCV01000160-ORCV01000160.1-marine-metagenome-genome-assembly--contig:-NODE-160-length-102006-cov-4.870214_pt1 | contig 102006 bp, 101 predicted proteins | sample MGYA00237779_ERZ508509 | MGnify/ENA primary metagenome ERZ508509 (study PRJEB26180, sample SAMN06268772) | marine metagenome | isolation source: Bioluminescent Bay, La Paraguera, Puerto Rico | place... | reverse complement strand
CCGGTCGTATCGTTGGAATGGGTCAGGCCCGCCATGAAGATGACGCCCATTTCCTGGCAGAGACCCTGCACGGCCACGGCCTCGGCCGATGACGAACCACCGGTGATCATGATGGCGCCGTCGCGCTCGATCATGCGGGTCGCACCTGCACGAGCAACGTCGGACTTGGTCTGGCTGTCCGAGGTGACGAACCCGACCTTCTTGCCCAGGATACCGTTGCCCTTCAGGGCGGACGGGGTGAGTACGTTGAGCAGGCCGCCGTCGCCTTCACCGTTGAGGTGGGCAATGGCCAGCTCGTAAGCTTTCTGTTCGTCTGCGCCTTCTTCTGCATAGGCGCCGGTCAACGGCAGGTTGAGGCCAAGGGTGACCGTGTCGCCAGTGGGGTTGTTGCAGAATTCCTGCGCCCAAGCCCCCTTGGTGAACATCATGGGGGCCACGCCCGAACCGATAATGCCGGCCATGCCGGTCTGCAGAACCCTGCGACGGGACAGCCCGCGCTTCAAAAATGTCATCGATCTCCTCCTTGTGGCGCGGGGCGGCTGGTACTTTGCCAGCCACTTTCCGCCTGCCCAGTATTCGACATATTTGAAAACGTCGGCAATAGGTCATTGTAATTCCAGCAAAAACTTGTAAATTGTTGTTCTTCAAGGCGCGTCATCGAGTAAATTCGTTGACAAGTCGGCTGTTCGGGGGAGGGTGAGCATGCGCGCGCCAATCGGATTTCGGATCAGCAACAGGCGGAAATCGCTGAAGATTTCTCAGGCGGCGCTGGCGCGGCTGGTCGGTATTTCTCCCAGCTATCTGAACCTGATCGAAAACAACAAACGCGATGTCGGCGGTGCCTTGCTGCAGCGTGTGGCGCTGCATTTGAACATCGACATCGACGATCTGACCGGCCAGGCGGAGCAGAAACTGCTCCAGGATCTGGAAGAGGCCTATGCCGATCCCATGATCGAGTCGCTACCATTTCAGCCGGACGAACGCAGGCAGATGGTGGCGCAATATCCGGCAAGCGCGCTGGCGATAACGCGGCTGCACAGGGCCTACACAGATGCTGTCGCCAGCGCGGATGCCTTTGCTGACCGCCTTCGTTCCGATCCGCTCCTCAGTCAGTTGCTGCACCAGGTGCTCTCCGGGGTGACGGCTGTTCGCTCGAGCGCAGAGATCCTCGAGGATGTGCCCGACCTCGAGGACGGAGAGCGGCAGCGATTTTTGGCGGCTATCGGACGTGAGACTCGTAATCTTGGCGCTGTTGCGCGCAATCTCATCGGTCACTTTGAAAATGCCAGCGCCAGCCGGAGGAGTGTTTCGGCGGCCAGGGAGATCGACGATCTGTTGATCGAGCGCACAAATTACTTCCCGTCGCTGGAGGCAGCCGGTGAGGCGCTGCGGATGGACGTGGAGAAGTATGGCCGCTTTGGACTGCAGGGCCTGACGGAGGCCCTCGAACGGCAGTTCAACGTGACCGTCACAATTGGCGGGCCTCCACCTGCAGGTCCGCCCGACTTCCCCGGCCAATATCGCTACTTTCCCGAGTTGGGAACAATGTGGCTGCAGGGGGCGACGACGCTGGCGACGCGGCAGTTCCAATTGGCCCGTCTCTATGGGGAACTGGCGGCCGGTGCGACAATCGAGGCCGAGTTGGACGAGGCCGCATTGGCCTCACCGGCAGCGTTGCGATTGGCGCAGCGGGCGCTCGGTTCCTACCTCGCGGGCGCGATGATCTTCCCGTATTCGCCCTTTCTGGAGCAGGCGGAGGCAGGCGCCTATGACATCGATCAGCTGCGACAGACCTATTACGCCAGCTATGAGCAAGTGGCCCATAGGCTGGTCTCCTTGCGGCGGCCCGGCGAAGAAGGGGTTCCCTTCGGCTTTTTGAGGTCCGATCCGGCCGGCCGGCTGACCAAGCACTTCCCATTGCCAGGGCTTTTGCTGCCCTATTCGGGGCATGCATGTCCGCTCTGGGTGATTTATGGCGCCTTCCGAACGCCGGACATGCCGGTGCGCCAGGTCGTCCGCTTCTCCGATGGGTCGCGCTATCTGTTCGTGGCCCGCACCGTGCAACGCAGGGCGGCAGCCTTCCATGAACCACCGGTTATGGCCTCGGTCATGCTGGCCTGCAATGTCTTGCATGCAGACAAGACGGTCTATGCGCAGGGGCTCGATCTGGCCGACAACGAGGCCGATGTTGAAGTGGGGCCCACCTGCCGGCTGTGTACCAGGACCAATTGTGCCAGCCGCCAAGAAGAGCCCATGGCGCCGGCTCCAGGGGGCGAAAACTTACGAGCCACATTGGTGGGTGATGGTTTTGCTCTTGGCGCCGATGGGTGAATTCGGGTTAGTATCACAATGCGCGAAGGGGAGATCGCGCGTCTGGGGGGAGCATTGGCAGTCGACATTTTGATCGCCGAAGATGAGCCTAGCATACTGGAATCACTGGATTTTATTCTCCGCCGCGCGGGTTGGAGCATAGAATCGGTGACAGATGGGGAGGCGGTTCTGGAACGTGTGCGGCGCGAATTGCCGCGCATTCTGGTTCTGGATGTGATGCTGCCCAAGCGCAGCGGGTTCGACGTCTTGAAACAATTGCGAGCGGACGCGCCGACGCGACACCTGCCAGTGCTCATCCTGACGGCGAAGGGGCAGCAGCAGGATCGCCGGATCGCCGAGGAACTGGGTGCGGACGGTTTCGTCACAAAGCCCTATTCCAACGCCGAGGTGGTGGGAGCGGTCCGCCAGCTGCTGGGCGAAGATGACCGATCGTCGTAAGCTCGAAAGCGGTGTTCTGGTCCTTGCTGTCTTCAGCGCCCTGCTGATCGTTCCGCCGCTGGTTTATATCTTCAACCATCCGATCCTGGTCTTCGGACTGCCGCAGATTGTGGTCTATCTGTTCGTGGTCTGGGCTCTGATGGTCACTGCGACCGCGATCCTGACCCGTCACCTGCCGCGTGCGTCCGATCAGGACGAGCATGTGGGGAACGACTGATGCTGTCGGCGGATTTCGTCATCGCGACGGCCATTGTCTATGTTGGGCTGCTGTTTGTGCTGGCCTATTTCGGCGATCGGCACACCCGTGCCAACAAGTCCTCATTCCTGCGCCATCCTGCCGTCTACACCCTGTCCATATCGGTCTATTGCACCAGTTGGACCTTCTACGGCGCGGTGGGCAATGCGGCCCGCGGCGGGCTGGAGTTCCTGACGATCTATCTTGGTCCCACCATTGTCTTTGTGGGCTGGTGGTTCGTGTTGCGCAAGCTGGTGCGCATCGGACGCATGCAGGCCATTACCTCCATCGCCGATCTGCTGTCCTCGCGTTATGGCAAGTCGAGTCGCCTGGCGGTACTCGTCACCTTGATCGCGGTCATTGGCATCACGCCCTATATCGCGCTGCAACTGAAGGCGATTACCGCCTCGATCCAGGCTGTGGCCGAGTCGGCCGAGGGCGCGCGTGGCAGCCTGGCCGGGGTTGATGACGGGGCCCTGGCGTTCGGAATTGCCGCGGGCATGGCACTCTTCACCATTCTCTTCGGGACCCGCAATGTGGATGCCAAGGAGCAACATCACGGCGTGGTGGCGGCCATTGCCTTTGAGGCGGTGGTCAAGCTTGCCGCTCTGCTCGCAGTGGGCATCTTTGTGACCTTTGGGCTCGGAGGCGGTTTCGAGGCGATCTATCGCGGTGCCGAGGCGGCGGGCATTGCCATCTATGAGGAGGACCCGTTCGGCCCCAGATGGGTGGCAATGACTGTGCTTTCGGCGGCCGCGATCATCTGCCTGCCCAGGCAGTTCCAGATCACGGTGGTCGAGAACGCCAATGAGGACCATCTCCGCGTCGCCGGTTGGGCGTTTCCCGCCTACCTGCTGCTAATGAGTGTCTTCACCCTGCCGATCGCGCTTTACGGGATGACGGTGATGCCACCGGGCGCCAATCCGGACATGTTCGTGTTGACGCTGCCTCTTTCGGAGGGCCAGTCGGGCATTGCGCTCTTCGCCTTCATCGGCGGATTTTCTTCGGCCACATCCATGATCATTGTTGCCTCGATCGCCCTGTCGATCATGGTGTCCAACCATATCATCATGCCGATCATCCTGCGCTCCTCCAATGTCGGACAGGGGGACGGGCAGGACGTTCGTCGCCTTTTACTGCTCAGCAGACGCGTGTCGATCGGCCTGATCCTGACCCTGGGCTTCCTCTATTTTTCGCTGACGGGTGATGACGCCCTGGCGCCCATCGGCCTGATTTCCTTTGCCGGGGTGGCGCAATTCCTGCCAGCGATACTGGCTGGGCTCTATTGGCGGGAGGCTTCGCAGCGCGGTGCGGCGAGCGGCATTTTTGTTGGCTTCGTGGTCTGGGCCTGGACGATGTTCCTGCCCAGTTTCGAAACCGTTGTTCCCTGGGTCGCGGATGTCATGGAGCGTGGGCCCTGGGGCATCGGGTACTTGAGGCCGGAAAACCTCTTCGGTCTCAATGGCCTCGATCCGCTCGTGCATTCGGTGTTTTGGAGCCTGCTGCTCAATAGCGTGTTTCTCGTGCTGGGGTCTCTGCTCTCCAGTCAATCGGCACTGGAGCGCATTCAGGCCGCGGCCTTTGTCGATGTGTTCCGCCGCCGGCCCTTTGCCCATCGCGGCTTCATGCCGGGTTCGGCCACCGCCAATGACCTCTATTTTGTTGCCGAGCGCGTGCTGGGCGAGAAGCGCGCGGCCGCCTTGTTCGAAGCGGCGGCGGAAGAGCGCGGTGTGGAGCCGGCGATGCTGGAGCCGACGCCCGAATTCATCTCGCGCCTTGAGCGCGAACTTGCAGGCTCGATCGGATCGGCCTCGGCACATGTGATGCTGGCCAAGGTGGTGGCCGGCGGCGATGTGTCGCTCGAGGAAATGATGCAGATGGCCGACGAGACCCAGCAGGTCATCGAATATTCGCAGGAGCTGGAGAAGACCTCCGCGGAGCTTCGCGTGACTGCCCGGAAGCTGGAAGATGCTAATGCGCAATTGCGCGAGCTTGATAGCCAGAAGGACGAATTCCTCAGCCAGGTCAGCCATGAGGTAAGGACGCCGATGACCTCGATCCGCTCGTTCTCGGAGATTTTGATGGAGCCCGGCGACCTCAATGAGGGACAGCGCCAGCGCTTTATCTCAACGATTCACAACGAGAGCCTGCGCCTGACACGATTGCTGGATGAGATTCTGGACCTAAGCGCCCTGGAGCGCGGCGAGCGGAGCTGGCAAAACACGCCGGTCGATGGCGAAGAGGCACTGGACCGGGCCATCGGGGTTTGCGACGCACTTCTGCGGCAAAAGGGCATTCGGGTCGAATTCGGAGAGCGGGCGCACACCACCATGGTGGAGGGGGATAGCGACCGGCTGTGCCAGGTCTTCATCAACCTGATTTCCAACGCGGTGAAGTACAATGACGCCAACGATCCGGTGGTACAGATCAGTTCGAGCGTCAGATCGGGTCACTATGTCGTGGATGTCGCCGACAACGGTCCGGGCATCTCGAAGTCCGAACGCAAGATGATATTCGAGAAGTTCTGGCGCGGCGTTGAGGGGGGCGGCGACCAGGGTGGCGCGGGCCTTGGACTTGCCATCAGCCGACAGATCGTGGCGCGGATGAACGGAACGCTCGAGCTCGTCCCCGGCCCCTTGCCCGGCGCCTGCTTCCGGGTGCGTATTCCCGTGGTCAAATAGCCAGATCAGCCCAGGCCCTCGTCGGGAATGTTGAGCAGGTGTCCGCAGGCCTTGCAGTGCACCGCGTCTGGTTCGTGCCGGTGAAGCCCGCATTGCGGACAGGGAAAATTGACCTTGGCGGGGCGGAAGATCAGCTGCGCGAGGCGCACGAATAGCGAGATGCCGATAATCATGACGACAATCGACACGAGCTTGCCGAAGGTGCCCGGCAGGACAATATCGCCGAACCCCGTGGTGGTCATGGTTGTGACAGTGAAATAGAGCGCATCGACATAACCGGCAATGCCCGAGTCGCGCCGTGCAAAGGCTGTGTAGACGAAGCCCGTCACCACGAAGATGAAAACCAGCAGGTTGATCACTGCCTGTATCGTTTCGCGATACCCGCCCAAACCGCGTTTTTCGAGCGGCCGCCAGACCATGCTAGTGCGGGTCAGGGTCCAAAGTCGCAGGATACGCAGGAACCCTAGATTGAACAGCCATGTCGGGGCCAGCAGCGTGATCAGGATGAAGATATCGATGATGACCGGCAATTGCCGGAGCCATCGCAGCGGATGGGTCGATGCCAGGCCGCGGGCGATGAGATCGATCGCCAGGATCGCGGCAATCGAGTAGTCGATCCAAAGGAAGGTTTCGGTTTCGCGCAGCAGGGGCGTGGCAATGAAAAAGGCGATGATTGCCAAGTCGACCAGCAGGATGGTGGTCTGAAACCGCAGGGCCTGCGGTGATTGGCCATGGTAGAGCAGCCGCAGCTTCGATCTGAGCCGGCCCAGTCTGGTTTCCGGGGCTTCGGGTCTCGCGGTCGATCGGTCTGCGGAGCTCAATCTGGATCACTTGTTTGTGGACAGGGTCGAGCGCACCACAAAGGACCAAATCGCCTGCCATTTCAAGGCGCCGCGCGACTTCCGCAGTTGTGTGGCGTTCAACAGATCTGCGGATTGTTGCAGGGTGTCGTCTGATTGCGGGGCGGTCCGGGGGGCGGCAAGTTGACCAGCGAATTGGAGGAGCCGTTCTGGGGGGCGGCAAGGCAGGCCTGGGCGCCCGACACCCTGAATGGGGTGCCGAAACTGGCCTGGATGTTCGGTAGCGGGAAATTCGCCACCAATCCGTCGCGCTCCGGATTGGTCCAGGCCAGAACATCGGCGGCGCCTCCGCCAATCACCCCGAGATCGCACCGTCTGGTCAGGTCCACGCAGGTCGTGCCGCTGCACAATCGCAGGGCGCCCTCAAAGAGCAGGACGAAATTTTGTCGTCCGCCGACCGTGAGATCAAACTCTGTACCGCGCACGGCGATTGAGGCCGTCGGCGTGTCGATGGAGTAGGCTGATTTCGGGCTGTTGCCGGAGATGAAGCGGAAAGTCCCGGCCAGCGCATTGACAGCAAACTTGCTCGCGCCGCCGCCACCTCCGAGCAGATAGGTCTCAATTTGCAGGCTACTACGCGGGCCGACGACGAGGCGGGTGGCATCGTCAAACAGCAATTGCACATTGCCAGTGGGGCCAGTGACGATAGTCTCCCCGACGGAAACGTCGGCACCAACCACAAGGAGGCGATCGTTGGACCCCAGACGCGAAAGGGCATCGGGTTTGACTCCGACGGCCGTTCCCTCGCCGGCACCAAGAGTGACGCCGGACACAATCATGGAAGCAATAGCGATATATGTGGCAAGTCTAATCATGACTACATCCATCGATGATTGCTGCTGAACGGCACATGAACCGTTCGGGCGCCCGATCAATGTTAGCAGACTACATGGGCCGACGGAACAAGTCGCCCGGTGGCACCAGACGGTGCCGGTTCGACATGGGATCGGTTGCCGCAAACGCTGTGGCGCGCTATGTGCTCCCCAAACAAGACCGGCCCGGCGCCGGACAAGGGGAACCCCATGAAGTTGGCCTTCGTCATTCCCGCCTACAATGAAGAGGCGCTGATCGGCAAATGTTTGGAATCAGTGCTGGCGGAAATCGAGCGGTCCGGCGCGGATGCGGACGTGATCGTCGTCAACAATGCGTCGACCGACCAGACGGGCGAGATCGCCCGCAGCTTTGCGGGCGTGCGCGTTGTGGATGAGCCCAAGAAGGGGCTGGTAAATGCCCGCGATGCCGGTTTTGCGGCGAGCGAAGGCTATGAGCTGGTGGCCAATATCGACAGCGACACCATCGTGCCCGAAGGCTGGCTGGATGTGGTCATGCGGGAATTCGAACGCGACGCGAAGCTGGTCTGTCTCAGCGGGCCCTATGTTTATTATGACATGGCGCCGCATAACCGGTTCCTGATCAGCCTGTTTTATGGGCTGACTTACCTGATTTACCTGCTCAACCGCTTTGTGCTGCGCGTAGGGTCGGTGGTGCAGGGGGGCAATTTCGTCTTCAAGCGGGCCGCTTGGGCGGCGGTCGGCGGATATGATCGCAGCATCGACTTCTTCGGGGAGGATACCGATGTCGCGGTGCGCCTGTCCAAGGTTGGCGGGGTCAAGTGGACCTACGCGCTCAAGATGAAGACGTCGGGCCGGCGGCTGGAGAAGGAAGGGGTTTTCCGGACTGCCGGGACCTATACGCTGAACTTTTTTTGGGTGACCTTCCGCGGCAAACCCAAGACCAAGAATTACACCGATATCCGGCCGCAATAGTCGTTGGATTACCGGAAACGCGAGAGGGTAGCGCGCTTCGTGCAATGCGCTACACTTGTGTGAGCCACATGACGTGGCCGGAGTCGGCCGGCCGATGAGCATATCGTCCCAGCTTCCGCCCATTCCACTGGCAATGGCCAGCGCGAGTCTGCGCGCCTTGGCACAGGCAGCGGGGCAGACGGTGGAGGCGCGGGTGCTGAGCCAAGCCGCCAATGGCACGACGCAGGTGCAGGTCGGTCGGCAGGTACTGAACCTGACCTTGCCGCAAAGCCAACCGGTCGGGTCAGTCTTGACCTTGTCGGTGCAGCAGGCGGACGGGCAGTTGCGCCTGAGCGTCGAGGGCGTGCGGCCACCCGCAGCACAAGTGACGGTCTCGCAACCGTCGATGGCAACGACAACCCCGGCCACCAGCGTTCAGCTCTCGGCAGCGGCGCTATCCGGCTTGCCTGCCTCAGCGAACCCAAGCCTTAGGCCGTCCGCAGGAGGCGTTGTGGGGGCGCAAGCGCCGACGCCGCCGACGTCGACAGTTGGGACTTCGCCGGCGCCTCCGGCTTCAGCTGGCGTGGGGCCTGCTCGCCCCACCTATGGCGGTGTGCCGGCATCGACGGCTGTGTCTGGGACGGCGCCCAGTCCACCATCGGTCTCCGGCAACGCGTCGATTGCGACGAACGCGACCACACCCGTTTCGGCCGCACAGGCAGCGCCGCAACCTGTGAGTGGGGTTGTCTCGCCGATCGCGTCAAGTGCATCACCGGTGCAAGGGACGAAGGTCCCGACCGGTACAGTGGCGCAAACCGCTTTGCCATTGGCGCCGGGCGCAGCTTCGCCGCCTCCCTCAGCGCCGGTTTCGCCAGGGGCGCCGCCGGGCAACACCATTCCGGCACCGGCGTTTGGGCCGTCTGCGCCGTTGACAGCGCCAAGTGGCATTCCCTACGCGGCCCCGTCTTCTGCCGCGCCGGCAGTTGTGGTCAGCCCTGCTGGTTCTGCAGCAACTGCGTTGCCGCCCGTGGGGCAGGCTGTGCCCTCCAGCGTTGTCGGCCAGCATGCGCCCCAGCCCAGCTACGGCGGGATGGCGGCAGGGGGCTCAGTCAATACTTCTCCGGTGGCGCCGAGTGTACCGCCAGCCGCGGCCTCATCACCGCAGGCCGCTCTTGCTCAGATGGTGCAGCAAGCCATCCCCCGGCAGGACAGCGTGGTGGGGCTGACCACGGCCCTGACAGCAGCGGCCGGCAGATTTGCGTTGCCCGAGCCGGTGGCAAAGGCGGCGCAGCAGGTGCTTGCCCTGCGGGTGCCCCTGGACGGCGCGCGGCTAGACGGTACGATGATCAAGACCGCGGTACAAAGATCTGGAGTTTTCCAGGAAGCCCTGCTGGCGTCGGGACAGGGCGCGCAAGCGGCTGGTGACACCAAAACGGCGCTGCTCGGCCTGCGGCAAACTCTCGGCAACTGGCTTGGCCAGCAGGCGCCCGTCGCCCAGGTTGCTGCCGTTGCGCCACCCATGCGCGGCGTGCAACTGCGCGCGCGTGCCGGGGACGGCGGCACGCCCAATCTGCCGGACGATCTCATGGAGGCTGGCAAAGTGCTATTGGAACGGACCGAGGCGGCCCTATCCCGTATGCGTTTGCACCAGAATGCGTCGTTGCCGGACACCAACTCGGTTCGGCAGGATAGTCAGTGGAGCCTCGACCTGCCGGTTGTCATTGCGGGACAACAGCACCTACTGCAGATGCAGATTCATCGGGATGACACCGCCGACAATCAGGCCCCGGAGGATCGGGGCTGGCAAATTCGTTTCGCGATCAACCTTGCTGGTGCTGGAGAAATCGGCGCGCAAATAGCCATGAAATCCAAATCGACGGGTGTCATGCTTTGGGCAGATCAGCCGGAGACAGCTGCGGCGCTGGCTGCCGGAATTGAAGAGCTCAAAGGCGAGCTTGCCTCGATAGGATTGGTTCCAGGGGCGGTTGTGGTGCGTACCGGACCACCGGTCGCGCCGCAGAAACAGCCGGCGGGGTATGCCGGGCAACATCTGGACGCCAGGCGATGACAGCTGACGATCCGACCGAACGGCCTCTGGCTGTTGCACTGCACTACGAAGAAGGCTCGCGCGAGGCGCCGCGGGTGGTGGCCAAGGGCAGGGGGCTGGTCGCCGAGAAGATCATAGCGCTGGCGGAAGAGAATGGGGTGGTCATCGAAGCCAACCCGGTTCTTGCCGAAGCTCTGAGCGGGGTCGAGTTGGACGAGACCATACCCATTGAGCTCTATGATGCCATGGCTGTGGTCATCGGCTACGTGCTGCGCCAAACAAGGCGGTAACCTTGCGCGTCCCGCTGCGGCTTCCCATGTCCTTGTGGACCAGTTGGAGGACGCCATGATCAGGGAAGAAGACGAACGCGCCATTGAGGATTTGTTCGAACGCCTGCGACGCGTCGAGCGCCAGAGCGGCCCGCGCGATAGAGATTCCGAGGCTTTGATCCGCCAGCGGCTGGCCGAGCATCCTGCTGCTGCATACTATATGGCGCAGGCAATCATTGTGCAGGAAGCCGCCTTGCGCGATCAGCAGGCGCGCATCGAATCCCTTGAGGCCGATCGCAGCCGATCGGGCGGTTTTCTGGGCAGCATTTTTGGCGATGACGCCGAGAGGCGGGTGCGCCCCGAACAGGTGCGGCGCCCGGGGCCATGGGATCGCACAGATGGCGGTGGGTTTCTCGCTGGTGCCGCACAGACGGCCCTTGGTGTCACCGGCGGCGTGCTGCTGGGCTCGGCAATCGCTGGCATGTTCAGTGAGCCCGCGCAGGCCGCGGAAACTCAGGCGGCGCCCGAAGAGCCTTCCGTGGAGGAGGACATCGACGCCGGTGACGATTGGGGCGGCTTTGATATTGGTGGCGAGTTCTAGCGGTCAGCGGGTGCTGCGCTTTTCATAGAACTCGTTCCCGCCCGCCTCGAGAACGTAATACATATTGTTGTACGGGAACCGCAGGCCGGCAGTGTGGAAATGCTGGGCGTTCTGGACGCCGGGATGGCGGGCGCCGGAAAGGACCTGATCGGCCACCTGGGCGGCAAGCACCGCGCCGCTATCGGTCATGGGACGCGTCAGCACGCCCTGTGCAAACTGGTTCTTCTGCCCGACCACACCGCACACGGACTTGGGATAGCGCGGATCGTGGAGACGGTTCATCACGACGGTACCCACGGCGAGCATGCCGTCTGGGCTGGAGCGATTGGATTCGAAGTACATAGCCCGCATCATGCACTCTTTCTCGCTCAGCTGGGCCATGCCCAGATTGACGCCGAGAAAGCTGCACCCGCCCAGGCTGGTGATTGCCAGGACGGCCATGGAAAGGCGCAGAATGGTTGAACTGGTGCGGCGCATGGGGACATTCCGGGCTTGTTGCGAAAAGATCGCTTTGCCCGAAAATGCGCGCCTAGCCTTAAGGAACGCCTGAGCCGGAAGGTTAAGTTTTTCTATCTATCGCTTGAGGAGCCGCAAAAGCAGCAAGGTCGTGCTGACCAGCGCGATTGCGGGAAGCGGGTCGCGCCGCACCAGCCTGGCGCCGTGCATGGCCTGTTCGCCGGCCAGGCGCGCCCATTCTGAACCGTGCGCGGCCGCAGCGGTGCCCATTTCCTGTAGCTGGCCCCCTAGGTTGTGGGTGGTGTGTCCCGATAGGTGGGCGAGCTGATGGACCAGATGCTGGACGTCGCGCCGCATGGCCCGCACCTGGCCTTCAAGGTCGTGCTGCCCACGCCGCTGGTTGGTGAGCTGGGAGAGAAAAGCATCAAGGGACATGATCCGCTCCGCGTTTTTCGATAAACGGCCGGATATCTCGCGCGGTTCCATGCCCTTGAACTGCCACAGGTCGGCGCCATTTAGGTGGTGTGGAAGGAACCCGCATGACCAAGAGCACAGATCGCCTCAACCGGCTTTTCGACCGACTGGAACGGCGCATTCCAGGGCTGGCGGCAGGTTGGCTGGCGCGTCTGAGACGCCCGGGCGCCAGATGGGTGCGCATCCCGTTGGGCATTCTGCTGGTCTTGGGCGGCATTTTCAGCTTCCTGCCGGTGCTCGGCATATGGATGCTGCCGCTGGGCCTGCTGCTGTTGGCGGTCGACCTCATTTTCCTTCAGGGGCCAGTGAATACAGCCATACTGCGCGGCAGTCGCTGGTGGACGAACTGGCAGCGGTACCGGCGCGACAAGAAGCGACGCAAATAGGGGGCGTCAGGCCATTGCCGAATAATGGGCCTCGATGATGTCCACGGCAGCGGCCAGGCGCTCATCCACAATATGAAGATACTGGGTCCAATCGGCCATCTGCGTGACCTCGCCCTTGCCGTCGGAGATCCCCCGGATCGCCAGGAGCGGGATTTCGAAGGCCTGGCAGGCTCGCAGAATGGCAAAAGTCTCCATGTCCACCATGTCTTCGGGCACCAGATCATAGGCCGAACCGGAGACGATATTAGCACCCGTGGAGAGGCTGGCCGGATTGAGGCCGGGCACCGGTGGCGCGAGCCTCAAAGTCGCAGGCATGTCGAGGAAAGGGGTAACGCCCTTGGCAAATCCCAGCGCAGTCGCGTCCATGTCGCGGTAGGAAACGGTGACGGCCTGATAGACTTCGCATTGCTCCAGGCGCCGCGAACCTGCCGAACCGAGCGATACGACTAGCCGCAGTCGACGGCTTTCCGATGAGGCCAACAGGCGGGTCGTGTTGACGGCGGCCTCGACAGGTCCGACGCCGATCACGACCGGTTCGATACGGGCCCTCAGATGAGGACCATATTCGGCTTCTGCTGCCATGAGGTAGAGGATCGACATGCCTGCAAGTTTATCATGACGAGCCAGCCCGCCAAGCGCACTCTTTGCGCTTCCGTAATGTTGTGGTGCGTATGGTAATCACTGGCCACGCGGGATGTGGCACGGGATACACCGGAAATGCGCTTTGCGGTCGTTGGTGAACGGCGTGAATGGAGTGAGCCCGTTGGGCCAGTTGGTGTTGGGACGGCCGTTCGGCCTGTAGCGGTGGAGGCCGAGGCTCGGCGGCGCAAGGCGTCGCTCCATCTCGATGAGTGGCAATTGCGGGAATATGTGACCGGCCGGCCCGTCCCAGACGCCATTAGCCAGATGTGCCGGCAAATCGACCTGGCAGCGGAAGCCTTGCTTCGCCTGTCGTCGATACCAGCGGATTTTGCAGACGACCTCTACTGGCCACGACAGTGGTAGAGTCGCGGCCAGTAGAGGTCGGGCTCATGCTGCCTTCTTGGCTTTGGTCGTACGCGGCGCCCGCTTGCGCGCCGGCTTGATGGCCTTGGCAGCTTCGGTTGTCAGTGCGGCAACGGCCTTGAACCAATAGGCCTGGTCCTGACCTTCCGGCCGTCCGTCGGCTTCCCACATCGCATAAGCGCGGCGCTGGATTTCCTCGTGCATCTGGGCACTCCTTGGTGGCATGGCGGGGAAAGCCTGCGCTCTCATGGTTGAGCAAAGGTAAATGAAGCCATGTTGCTCGGCATAGCGCCTGGTCGGACAGCGCAAAGCTCTGGATTCGGTCGAAAGTGCGGGGACTGGTTCGTCGTGCTTTGTGTCCAAGGAGGAAGTTCACATGACACTAGCCAATCTCGAAGTCGTAACCCTGTTTGTTGATGATTTCTCTGCGACTCGGCAGTTCTACGAGCGCGTTTTCGACGCTGAGATCGTCTATTCCGACGATGTCTCGGCGGTTTTCGCCTTCGGCGGAGGCATGATCAATCTTCTTGACGTCAATCAGGCGCCAGAGCTGATTTCTCCAGCTGCCATAGGTGGGCAGGGCGCTCGAACTTTGCTGACCATCAAGGTCGAGGATGTCGACACCGAGTGCGAGCGGCTGGCCTCCCTTGGCGTCTCGGTGCTCAATGGCCCCGTTGATCGTCCATGGGGGCGCAGGACAGCGGCCTTTGCAGACCCCTCTGGCCATATCTGGGAATTGGCCCAGGTCATCTGAAGCATCCGACGTCCGTCGAATTGAGCATTTCATGCTCGTCGCTGCCTCGAGCGGGTCCCTCTAGGGCATCTTTGACTGCCGCTGACAGCCCCTGTCGCGACGGGCCGATAGTCGTTGAGGCGGGGTCGCCGCTCATCTAGAGTTACACCACGGCCAGCCAGGATTGGATCCGATCAAATGAAGCCGTTTCACCAGATTCTTGCGAATAACCTTGTCGCCAACGTCACAAACTTCACTGTGTGGTTCGCCATTACGTTCTGGGTGTTTCTCGAAACCCAGTCAGTGTTCGCCACGGGCATGATTGCCGGGTTCTATCTGGTGTTCACTGCGGGGTTCGGGTTCTGGTTCGGCTCGATCGTCGACCACAATGCCAAAAAGCACGCCATGCTGGCCTCCAGTGCGGCTTCCGCCTTCTTCTACATATTGGCCCTGGGGATGATACTCATTGAGCCGGAGGGCGCCTTTCGCGATCCCTATGGCTGGTATCTGTGGGGCTTCGTCCTGCTGGTCATGCTGGGTGTCATCGCTGGCAATATCCGCTCGATTGCCCTGCCGACCTTGGTGACAATTCTCATCCCTGAAGACTCTCGCGACAAGGCGAACGGTCTGGTCGGCATGGTCACCGGTATCGGTTTTCTCACCACCTCGGTGATCTCGGGATTTCTTGTCGCCTACACCGGCATGTTTGGCGTCATGGTGTCGGCCCTGGTGGCCACCGGATTGGCCTTTGTGCATCTGGGCCTGGTCCAGATCGATGAGGGCAGGGTGGCGGTTGACCCAGACAAGCCCGTAGAGCCCAAGCGGGTCGACATCGCCGGCACCGTCAGGGTCGTAGCAGCTGTTCCCGGCCTCTTCGCCCTGATCTTCTTTGCCTGCTTCAACAATTTTCTGGGCGGCATCTTCATGGCGTTGCTCGACGCTTATGGTCTTTCCCTGGTGCCGGTGGAAATCTGGGGGCTGACCTTCGGCGTGTTGTCGACCGCGTTCATTCTCAGCGGCATCATCATCTCACGCACCGGACTTGGCATAAACCCGCTTCGGACGCTGCTATTGGTCAATGCCATCACCTGGTCCGTCTGTTGCGTCTTCACCATCCAGTCCTCGTTCTGGTTGCTTGCCGCCGGGTGCTTCGTTTGGATGTTGCTTGGGCCCTATGCGGAGGCTGCCGAGCATACGACGCTGCAGAAAGTGGTCCCGCTGGAACGGCAGGGCAGGGTTTTCGGCTTTGCCCAATCGGTGGAACAGTCGGCCTCACCTCTGACCGCTTTCCTTATCGGTCCGCTGACCCAGTTCGTGGTCATTCCCTTCATGACAGATGGGGCCGGGGCAAATGCGATCGGCGGCTGGTTTGGTACGGGTCCGGATCGCGGTATGGCGTTGGTGTTCACCATCGCCGGATTGGTCGGCCTCGTGGTGACAATCCTGGCCTTCAATTCCCGATATTATCGGGAATTGTCCGCGGCTTATGCCAAAGGCAGGGACGATGACGGGGCCAGCGGCGGGGCGACTGTCGCCAACCCCGCCTGACCGGGAGCGATTGCTAGGCCGGGGCCGCGCCAGCCGGGGCGGCGGCCTCCGTCTTGGGCGGAAAGGCGAGGGCCAGCATGGCGGCCGCCAGTCCCACAGCGGCGGAGGCGACATAGAGCCAGTGGTAGTCACCGAACGTATCGTAGAGGTAGCCTCCGCCGACCGGTCCGAAGGCCATGCCGATAGCTGAGGTCATGGTGATGCCACCCAGAACCGTACCCATGACCTTGGGGCCGAAATAGTCGCGCGCAAGCACCGAATAGAGTGGCATGACGCCGCCATAGACGAGGCCGAGCAGCACTGCCAGCAGGTAGAAGTGGGTCAATTCAGATACGTAAATGTAGCTGTAGATGCCCACGGCCTGAAGCAGCAAGCCGCCAATGATGACGCGCTTGACGCCGATGCGGTCTGCCAACATGCCGAAAATGACGCGGCCGAACAGACCGGCGAACCCTTCGACGCTGTAAATGCTGGCGGCAGCCAGCGCAGATGCTCCACACAACATGGCATAGCTCACCGTGTGGAAAATCGGTCCTGAATGGGCGCCGCAACAGAGGAAGAAGACGGCCGCCAGAACGATGAATTGCGGCGTTCGGAAGATCGTCGTGATGGTGCGGGGAGGCTTGCTCGCGGGGACGACGTCGCTAGCCGGTGTGGGAGCCTCTGACAGCGCTTCCGGGGCCTGGCGAATGAGGAATGCCGCTGGTGCTATGAAGGCCGTTGCTGCGAGGGCAGTGAGCATCATGGCATCGCGCCAGCCGAACTGTTCGATAAGGATGGTGGCAAGGGGCGTCATGGTCATGGGTGCGACACCCGCGCCGAGCGAGACAAGGGAGACCGCAAGGCTTCGGTGCTTATCGAACCAGCCAAGCGTCGTGGCTATGAGTGGGGCAAAGAAGGCGCCGCCTGAGGCACCGACGAGCCCGCCATAGGCAAATTGGAAAACCAGCAGATCAGTGGCCCGGCTGGCGAGATAGAGACCGAGGCCAAGCATGGCGGCGGCGGTGAGAATGACCGGGCGGGCACCGATCCGGTCCGCCAATGTGCCCCAGAAGAATCCGGCAACCCCCATGACGATGAAGCCAACCGTCATGGCACCCGAAATGCCCGCGCGGGTCCAACCGGTTTCATCGCTCATGGGTTGGAGATAGACGGGCAAGGCAAACATGGCGCCCATGGCCAGACAGGTAATCACAGCGCCAGCAACAACGATCACCCAGCCATATTGTCGTTCCATTGCAAGTTCCTCCACAAAGGATGTCACCGGCACGACGGATGAGGCGCCAGGCTTTCGACGCAGACAAGCGAATTTTATCATCGGCACGGCAAGCCGCCTTGCCCGGGAGCACCGGCGGTCACATATTCAACGCATGAGCGAGAAGAATCCGGCCCGGCGCAGCGACGCCGTGGCGCCCAAGGGAGAGATGCGCGACGAAGTTGCCGCCTTCGTCAAGAAGGTGGGGCAGCTGGCGCGACCCAATGCCGGTGAGGACGGACGGCTGCTGTTCGGCATGGACGCAACGATGAGCCGTCAGCCGACATGGGACTTGGCCGTGTCGCTGCAGGCAGGCATGTTCGAGGCCATTCCCAAGGATGCGCATCTGCAGGTGCAACTGATCTATTTCCGGGGGCTGGGCGAGTGCCGCGCGTCAAAATGGGTTGTGGACGCCAAGGCTCTGGCCCGCCTGATGAGCACCATTGCCTGCCAGGGTGGTCAAACGCAGATCGGGCGCATCTTCAATCATGCCCGCGACGAACACGGAAAGCGGCGGATCAATGCGGTGGTCTATGTCGGCGACGCGATTGAGGAAGACGTCGACGCATTGTGCGCCAAGGCGGGTGAACTGGGCCTGATGGGGTTGCCGATCTTTGTGTTCCAGGAGGGCCATGACAGTCGGGTGGAAGCGGCCTTCCGCGAGTTCGCGCGACTGTCAAAAGGCGCATATGCGCGCTTCGATAGTGGAGCGCCGCAACAATTGGCGGACTTGCTCAAGGCGGTGGCGGCCTACGCCAGCGGCGGGCGGTCACAGTTGAAGCTGCAGTCGAGTGGTGCGGCGCGGGTCTTGTTGACCCAGATCGAGGGGCGATGAGCTGGATCTTTCTAGGGACCCTGGGGCTGATTGGTCTGCTCTGGCTGGGTTACGCGCTGCGCAACATGGATCGTCGCCTGCTTGTGCGCGGGTTGCGCTGGATCGTGGGTGGCGGCGCTGCGGCGATTGCGGCGGCGGCATTGCTGTTCCGGCGCATCGATATCGCCATGATCCTTGGAGCCGTCGCCGCTTCGGTATTGTTCCGTGGCCGGCTGGGGCAGTTTTCGTTCGATAGCCTCAGCTCGGGCTCTTCGGCCAATGTTTCAAAAGTCCGCAGCCGCTATCTTGCCATGGAGCTTGATCACGACACTGGCGAGTTGACCGGACGCATTCTGGATGGCCAGTTCGCTGGCTGGGATCTGATGGATCTCGGTGAGAACGAAACCCGTGTCCTTATCGACGAGATCGGCCATGACGCGGAAAGCGTCAACCTGCTGGAAAGCTGGCTGGACACCAACCGGGCCGGCTGGCGGGAGTATTTTGCGGAGCAGGACGCTGGAGGGGCCACGGCAACGGGCGGTGGTTCGGCACGCGATCCGGTGGCGGAGGCTTATGCCGTACTCGGTCTGGAGCCGGGGGCGAGCGACGAAGAAATCAAAGCCGCGCATCGCGAGTTGATGAAGGGTGTGCATCCGGATCGCGGCGGATCGGAGTTTCTGGCAGCCAAGATCAACGAGGCGCGGGATCTGCTGCTTGGGCGTTGACAGGGCAGATCAGTCGATCGCCTGCAGGCCCCGGTGCTGTCCAATGGCAACCCAGACCGCGAGCGGCAGCATGACCAGGCCCGCCCAGCCATAGGCCGGCAGAATACCGACCCATTGCGCCAGGAAGCCAAAGGCCAGGGTGCCGACAATGCCCGAAATATTCTCGGCCATGACCAGCGCGGAGGTTGTTGTCGCCCGGCTCCTGCCCTCCATGACCCGGTGGAAGCGCGCTTCGGCGAGCACGCCCAAGGGCGCCATGAGCACATAGGCCAGGCACAGAAGCAGCACATACCAGGGGCTTGATCCGACCGAGGCGGCGACCAGCAATCCACCACCCAGGAGTGGCAGAAGCCAGGCCAACCATGGCCGTCCCGCCAGCCTGTAAGCATGGATACTGGCGGCGGCGTAGATGAACTCCACAAGCGCGCCGGCGATGCCCCAGGCCCAGACCGGCAGATTGACTGCCAGGAAATAGAGCTGATCGAATTCCTCGATGAGTTCGAATACCACCAGGCCCACAGCGATATAGGTCGTGACGAAGCGCAGATTGGCGTGCCGGCGAAATTCGCCGATGGCGTCAACAAAATGGGAGAGGTAGGTGGCTGGCATCTCCACGACGTCATCAGCAGCGGGGCCTTTCCGGCCGCGGCGGCCATCGTGTAGTCCCAGGGCCAGTAAGGCGACGAGCAGCAGCGGTGGGATAGACAACCACAGGCCGAGATCAAAGTTGTAGAAAGCAACAAATCCGCCCAGCAGCGCGCCAAAGCCGATGCCCAGTTCCTCGGCCGCGTTGTCCCGGCCCAGGACCTTGTCGAACTGGGCAACGCGTCCCTCGCGTTCCATCCGCTCATAAAGCAAGGCTTCGCGAGAGCCCGATTGCAGGGCCTGCGCCAGGCTCCAGAACATAAAACCTGCCGCGTAGAGCCAGAAGCTTCCAGCGGCCAGGATCCAGAACAGGAAGGTCAGTGTTTTGAACAGTGGCGCGGCAACAAGCAGCCAGCGCCGGTCGAAATGATCCGAGAGCGCCCCAGAGGGCATTTCCAGCATGATCGCTGTCGCCGACCAGAAGGCGAGCAGCAAGCCGATCTCGGCGAAGGACAGACCTTCGAGCTCAAACAGGGCCGTATAGAAGGCGTAGGCCAGTATGAAGTCGAACAGGAACGCATAGGCGTAGTACAGCCCGAGGAACCGACGCAAAGCATGCGATGAATCCGATCTGGGCGTCGCGGTGGGGTCCGCCATCAGTGACTGCCATTCTGGTTGGAACTTGGCCAAGAAAGTCTAGGATCGCCCGGCGAGCCATGCTAAACCGACCGCAAAATCGACGCCATATCCACGGAATCGAAAATTGGCCCAGTCCGGTATCAAGCAGTTCCTTAGCGAAATTTTCTCCTGGTGGGGTGGGAACACCTGGGGCACGCGCCTGTGGATTCGGCGCTTTGGCGACTATGTCGGTTCTGACGAATTCGGCAATCGCTACTATCAGGATCGCAAGGCCAACCGCCGCTACGTTACCTATGCTGGTGGGTTTGCCGATGCGTCGGCCATTCCTCCCGGTTGGCATGGCTGGATGCATCATCGCTCCGACGTGGAACCGGCAAATGCCAAGTATGAGCCGCGCGCCTGGGAAAGGCCGCATCAGCCCAATCTCACCGGCACTGCTGCTGCCTATCGTCCGGATGGCAGCCTGCTCAACAAGGGTGAACGTCCGCGCGTCACCGGCGACTATCAGGCCTGGTCGCCGGAATAAGGTTGCCAAGCTTGGGGCTGGATAGACTCATTTTCATTCGGTCGCTGCTGGCAGCGGCCGTTTTGGCTTTGGCGCCTTCGGTGCAGGCCCAGCCGACCGCCAATCCGGTCGCGACTTTCGCCGGCCTGGACAAGATCACCGGCCGCATTACCCGGTTTGACGTCTATGTCGATGAGACCGTGTTATTCGGGGCACTCGAAATTACGCCACGCGCCTGCTACGACCGGCCCAGCAGTGACACCTTACAGCGCACGTCGGCTTTTTTGGAGGTCAACCAGATGCGCTTAGACGGATCAGCGCAGCGCATATTCACGGGCTGGATGTTTGCGGACAGTCCCGCGCTCAATGCCGTTGATCACGCTGTCTATGATGTGTGGCTGATCGAGTGCAAGACCTCGACCAATGTGCCGCCGCCTTCCGAGCGGTAATTTTTTCTTTCGGTTGTCTAGACGGCCCGCCGTCCCTCGTCGTGTGAGGCAAACATCAGCGTCTCGCTGATAAAACCGTCACAGGAGGGTTACCCGATGATGACACTGCCCGAGACCGCCGAGCGGCCTTCACAAAGCTATGTCTATGTTCCGTTCACCGTCACCATGCAGCAGATGCAGCGGCCGGCAAATGAAGGCTTTCCCCAGATATTCGCCTATATCGAAAAGCATGGTTTGAGGCCGATCGGAGCGGCCTTCTACAATTACCGTCGCATCAACATGGCGGAAACGCTCGATGTTGAGGCGGGCATCGCCGTCGACCGGGTTGGGCCGGAAGAGGGAGCGGTCAAAGTGGGCACATTGCCAGGCGGGCGCTTCATGGGCGTGACCTGGCATGGTCACCCGGACAAGCTCGAAACCGTGACGGGCATGCTGATCGCCTGGTCGAACCTCACTCAGCAGCCGTTCGATGGGTATCGCGATGGCAAGAACGATTATTTTGCCTGCCGGCTCGAACTCTACGAGAGCGACCCGACCGAGGTGCCGAATATGGATGAGTGGGTGACGACCCTTGCGTTCAAGCTCAAGGATTGAGTGTCAGAACAGCTCGTCCAGGGTGCAGTAGTAGAGGTACTTGGCCTCATCCCACTCGGCGCCATAGGCGGACAGGAAGGGCGCAATATGGTCGCGGCCGATATTGAACTCGATGCTCCGGCAGGCGAGGGCAAGGTCCTGCCAGACATCGGCCAGCCCTATTCGGCCGCAATCGACCATGCCGGAAAAGCGTCTGTCGAAGGCGAGGATATTGGGTGTCGAGGCATCGCCGTGCGTAACGATCTGCTGACCGGTTTGAGGACGGTTGACCTTGAGCCAGTCAAGCACCTGCCGGGCTGTCCAACCTGAGCGCGCGTCGTCGAAGTCGGTCTCGTCAACCAGGCCGGCCTCCACTCTGGATTCAGCCGCGGCCAGGCGCGCCTCGATGCCATGATCGAATGGGCAGGTGGTGGTGTCGAGCGCGTGCAGACGTTTGAGGCCCTGCGCATAGACGTGGACGAAGACGTCTGGTTGGTCGAGATAGTGGGTCAGGTCCTCGCCGGGCACGGCGCTCATCAGGAGCCAGAGACGCTCGTGACCCTGTTCGGCGTCCACAACACGCGGCGCTTTGAAGCCCATATGGGTCAGCCAGTTCAACCGTTCGATCTCGCCCGGCAACTCGGCCAGCGGATGCAGCGGCTCGGACTTGAGGAAGGCGGCATTTCCGTCGCCAAGGGCGATGCGCCAGACGGACGCGGAGGATTCACCGATGTTGATCGGCGACCAGTCAAGGTCGCGCAGGGGCGAGAGGCTTTCGGGAAGATCTTCAGGCTTCATCGATGGTCCCAGGCGTTCCAATTGCCTTCGCGCAGCAATGCCAGGCCCAAACGGTCTTCATATTCGGTTCGGGGGATTTCCATGCCGCCGAGCGAAGCAAGATGATCGGTCAGGAACTGGGTGTCGAGCAGTTCATAGCCGCCAGCGTTCAGGCGGTCGACCAGATGGGCCATGGCCATTTTGGAGGCGTCGGTGCGGCGGTGGAACATGGACTCGCCGAAGAAGGCCGCACCAATGGCCAGGCCGTAGAGCCCGCCGACCAGTTCATCGCCGTCCCAGACCTCCACGGTATGGGCAACGCCGCGCCGGAAGAGCTCTCCATAGACGGCCCGTATGGTGCCGTTGATCCAGGTGGATTGGCGATCGCTCCCGACTGTGGCGCAGCCCTCTATGACGCCCTCCCATTCAGTATCGACCCGAACGGACCAACCGGATTTGCGCATGGCCTTGCGCAGGCTCTTGCTGGTGTGAAAGCCGTCCAACGGGATGATCCCGCGCATGTCCGGGCTGACCCAGAACAGGTCCGTGTCCTCGGCGTCTTCCGCCATGGGAAAGATGCCGGCCCGGTAGGCCCGAACAATGAGCTCTGGGGTTATCTCGATGGAAAAAGGGTCTGATTTGCGAGCCATGGCATAAAGATAAGGGGCGCTCTCGCGCCCCTCAATACTAGGCCTTGTTCGCGGCGAGGAATTTTTCCAGCCAGTGAATGTCGTAATTGCCTGCCAGAATGTCCGGCTCCTTGATGAGGCGCTGGAACAGGGGCAGGGTGGTCTTGACGCCATCCACGACAAACTCGTCAACGGCGCGGCTGAGGCGCTTGAGACACTCCTCGCGCGTGCGGCCATAAACGATCAACTTGCCGATCAGCGAGTCGTAATAGGGCGGGATTCGGTAGCCCTGATAGACCGCAGAATCGACGCGGACACCAACGCCACCGGCCGGATGGTAGAAGGTGATGGTGCCGGGCGAGGGGGCAAAGGTCTGCGGGTCCTCGGCATTGATACGTACTTCAATGGCGTGGCCGTAGAACTGCACCTGGTCTTGCGTCATCGAGAGTTTTTCGCCCGACGCAACCTTGATCTGCTCATAGACGATATCGATGCCGGTGATGCGCTCGGTGACAGGGTGTTCCACCTGCAGGCGGGTGTTCATCTCGATGAAATAGAACTCGCCATTCTCATAGAGGAACTCGATCGTGCCGGCGCCGGAATATTTCAGCTTGCGCATGGCGGCGGCGCAGATCTCGCCGATCTCGTCGCGTTCCTTGGGCGCAATGGTTGGGCCGCCGGCCTCTTCCCAGACCTTCTGGTGACGACGCTGTAGCGAGCAGTCGCGCACACCCAGATGCACGGCATTGCCCTGGCCGTCGCCCAGCACCTGCACCTCGATATGGCGCGGCTTGCCCAGGTACTTTTCCATATAGACCGAGGGATTGCCGAAAGCGGCCTTGGCCTCGGTGCGCGCGGTGGACCAGGCCTCAATCAGGTCCTTTTCGGTCTTGGCGACCTTCATGCCGCGGCCACCACCACCTGCGGTGGCCTTGATGAGGACCGGGTAGCCAATTTCCTTGGCCGTGCGCTTGGCGTCTTCTTCGGTCTCGACTGCGCCGTCAGAGCCGGGAACGACCGGAATGCCGAGTTCGACCGCGGTCTTCTTGGCCGTGATCTTGTCGCCCATGATCTCGATGTGGTGCGCCGAGGGACCGATGAAGGTCACATTGTGCTCGGTCAGGATCTTGGCGAAGCGCGCATTCTCGGAGAGGAAGCCATAGCCCGGGTGCACCGCATCGGCGCCAGTGATTTCGCAGGCAGCCATGATGGACGGAATGTTGAGATAGCTGTCCTTGGCGGCATTGGGCCCGATACAGACACTCTCATCGGCCAGGCGCACATGCATGGCATTGGCGTCTGCCGTGGAGTGCACGGCAACCGTCTGGATGCCCATTTCCTTACAGGCGCGCAGGATGCGCAGGGCGATTTCGCCGCGATTGGCGATCAGAACCTTATGGAACATGGTCGCCCCCTTACTCGATGACGACGAGCGGCTCGCCATATTCGACCGGCTGGGCGTCATCCACCAGAATGCGGGTGATGGTCCCTGAACGATGTGCCGGAATCTGGTTCATGGTCTTCATGGCCTCGATGATGAGGACGGTCTGACCCTCGGACACCTTGGTGCCAACATCGACGAAGGCCGGCTTGCCAGGCTCGGGCGAACGGTAGGCCGTGCCGACCATGGGCGATGTGAGGGTGCCGGGGTTGGAGGCCAGATCTTCAGCGGTTGCAGGCGCTGCAGCGGGAACGGAACCCGAAGGCGCGCTGGGAGCGGCCGGGGCAGGCGCGGCGGCCGGTGGCGCCATATAGTGCATGGGAGCCGGTGCGTAGGCGGGAGCCTCGGCAGGGTAAGAGCGTGTCACGCGGACCCTCAAATCTTCCTGCTCGATTTCGATCTCGGCAAGGTTTTCCTTGTTGAGCAGTTCGGCGATGGCGCGGATCAGGTCCTGATCCACCGATGACTTGGTCATTCTGTCGGTCTCCCGGCTTCCCGTGATGAAGCGTTATTTGAGTTTGTCGGCCAAGGCCATGAGGGCCAGTCTATATCCAAGCGTACCGAAGCCGCAAATGACGCCGAAGGCCACCGAAGACACATAGGAATGGTGACGAAAGGCCTCACGCTGATGGATATTGGTCAAGTGCACCTCGACCACAGGCAGGTTCACGGCCCTCAGGGCATCGTGTATGGCCACGGATGTGTGCGAATAGGCGGCAGGATTGATCAGGATGGCGTCGGCCGTCTTGCGGGCGTCCTGGATCCAGGTCACCAGCTCGCCTTCATAGTTGGACTGGCGGAAGTCGAGGCCCAGCCCCAACTCCTCAGCAGCAGTCCTGCACAGCGTCTCCAGGTCCTTGAGTGTTTCGGCGCCATATGTGCCTGGCTCGCGCGTGCCGAGCAGGTTGAGGTTCGGGCCATTGAGGACGAGAACGCGTTTTGTCATTATCCATGCCTTGTGCACCGGCCTTTTTGGCCAGCGCAAGGGCGGTTACACGAAATGCACTGAAAAGGCTAGATGAGGCAGTTCAACTGCATTGCGTCTTTCCGCAAGCCCGCATGTCTGCAATGCGGGCCCGCAGCTCGTCCGCGCCGATGGCACCGGGAATGATTTCGTTGCCGATGATATATGTGGGGGTGCCGGTGATGCCCAGCGCCTGGGCAATCTCGTAAGAGGCCTGAATGGTTTCTGCGACCCCGGCGTCTCCCATGCGCAGTTCCAGATCGACGGGAGACAATCCCAGATCTTGGGCGGCAGCGAGCGCCACGGTCTTATCCACCTTGCCGCGGCTGGTGAACAGGGTGGAGTGGAAGTCCCAATAGCTTGCATCGGACTGGCCGACGAGGACCGCCACGCGCGCGGCGTCGATCGATTCATTGGAGAGGATTGGGAATTCCTTGAGGATCACCTTCAAATTGGGGTCCTCGGCCAGCAGTGCCGCCATGTCCGGCAGGGCCGCGCGGCAGTAGCCGCAATTGTAGTCGAAAAACTCCACCAGGGTGACGTCACCGTCCGGATTGCCCAGCACGATCTGGCCCGGCGCATTGAAGATCTTGTCGTGGAACTCGGCCAGCGCCGTTCTGGATCGCTCGGCCTCCTCGGCACGCAGGGTTTCCTCCAGAGCGGTAGAGACCCGCTGCAATACCTTTGGATCATCGAGCAGGAACTGTTCGATCATCGGGTTGAGCACCGCCGGATCGATCTGGGCGGTTTCGGGGATCGCGACGGTCTCTGGCACTTGCGCCGTCGCCTGCGAAGCCTGCTCTTCCAATACCTGCTCGACGATAGCCCGAACGGCCAGGGCATCGATTTCCGGCTTGGGCTGATTGAGAAAGGAATAGCCCAGTGCACCGGCGAGAAGTCCGGCAAGCGCGGCCAGTACGATGGAGAGGCGGTTCATTTCGGGCTCCGGTCGAGTCAGTGGGGAGTTTCTAGCAGATGGTGCGGTAATTTAGCAGTGCGTTGTCGCCGGCCGGTTTTCGACCGCATCAAATGTTGTTGAGAAGGCAAGTGGAGCGCGCTAGTCCGGTGTGAGGAACCGGAGGCAGCATGACCGAAGAACTGAGCGAGCTGTCCAGCAAGTTGACCGACGGCCTGATGCCCTTTTTCGCCATGGACATTCTCAAGCGCGCCAAGGCTCTGGAAGCGCAGGGGCGGGCAGTCTGTCATCTGGAAGTGGGGGAACCCGGTGCGCCGCCGGCGCCGAAGGTGATCGAAGCGGTGGCGCGGGCGTTGCCGAACCCGCAGGGTTACACCAATGCCAAAGGGCTCGATGGCCTGAGGCAGGGCCTGGCCCTCTATTATGAGCGGCAACACGGGGTCGCCATCGACCCGGATTTGATCGTCGCGACCATGGGATCGTCCGCCGGGTTCATCCTGGCCTTTCACACGGCATTCAAGCCGGGCGCGCGTATCGCCATTACGCGCCCGGGCTATCCGGCCTATGTGAATACGCTGCTCGGTCTGGGTTTCAACCCGATCGAAATCCCATTGAGCGCCGAGAATGGCTGGCGCCTGACAGGAGAAGACATAGCACGGGCCCATCTGAAGATGTCGTTCGATGGATTGCTGTTCGCCAGCCCGGCTAACCCGACCGGCGCGGCTGTCTCTCGTGATCAGCTTGCCGACATTGTTGCGACGTGCAGGCGGCTGGGCGTCCAGCTCATTTCTGACGAAATTTATCATGGGCTCGATTATTCAGGCCCGTCAGTCAGTGCGCTCGAGTTGTCGCGTGATGCCATCGTCATCAATAGTTTTTCGAAATATTACTGCATGACCGGCTGGCGGATCGGTTGGATGGTACTGCCGGAAAGTCTCATCCGCCGGGCCGAAATTCTGCAGCAGAACCTGTTCATTTCTGCGCCGACCCTGAGCCAGATCGCGGCGACCGTGGCGCTCGAAGAACGGGAATATGCAGAGGAACAGAAGGCTGCCTACGCGCAGAACCGCCAGCTTCTGGGGCGGGGCCTGCGCGAACTCGGATTCGAGCTGCCCCGCGATGGCGACGGTGCCTTCTATGCCTATGCCGGCATCAAAAAATTCTCCAACGACGCCATGGATTTTTGCCTGACCATGCTGGAGAGGGCTGGGGTTGCCGCAACTCCGGGGATCGACTTCGATCGGACCGACGGTAATGGCTATGTGCGGTTCAGCTACGCGGGAACACAGGCAAGCATGCTGATCGCATTGGAGCGAATGCGCGCTTTTCTTGCAGCAGGGCGATCATGACGATTCCGGTTCTTGAAACTGAGCGACTGGTGCTGCGTGCTCCCACAATGGCGGACTACCCGGCCTATGCAGCCTTCATGGCCTCGGACCGATCACGGATGATGGGTGGTCCGCATGTCGGCTGGGCTGCCTGGGGCATGTTTGCGGGTGACGTGGCGATGTGGGAACTGTTTGGCCACGGCGCGCTGATGATTGACCTGCAGGCAAGCGGCATCTGCGTCGGCCAAGTGGGGATCAACCATGGTCCGATGTTCCCGGAAAAGGAACTCGGCTGGATGCTCTATGACGGATTCGAGGGCCAGGGCTACGCGACAGAGGCAGGTGGGGCTCTCAAACACTGGGCGTTCGAGACGCTCGGGCTTGAGACACTGGTGAGCTATTTTCATCCCGAGAACCACAAATCGATGGCCGTGTCGGCGCGGCTCGGCGGTGTGCGGGACGATAATGCCGTGCCCCAGGACGAAGGCGATGTCGTCTATCGATATACCGCAGGTTAAGTGACATCGTCAGTTTATCCCGGGAAAGAAAGAAGGGCGGCCCCGAAGGACCGCCCTTGATGTCTCTAGCCGAGGCCCAGACGGCGTTGCCACCACCCGACCTTCTTCTTTTTCTCCGGTTCGCCCTCGGCCGCTGCATCGCCTTCGGCAGGCGCGGCAGGCTCTTGTTGGGCGGCAGCGCTTGAGGTCACAACCACGCCTTCGGGTGGCAATTCCTTCTTCGCTCGGCGGCTGCGGGCGGGCTTTTCTGCTTCACCGGCGGCCGATGGGGCCTCCACCGGCGCCGTCTCGAAAACTGCCGTTGCCGCCGTTGCATCGCTGGCCTCGGCCTTTGGCTTGCGCGCGCGTGGCTTGCGCTTGGGCTTTTCCTCCGGCGGGGGCGTGTCGGAAACAGCTTCCACCGGCGTGGTTTCCTCCGGTGCCGATTCTTCGGTTTCCGTAACCTTCTTGCGACGGGTGCGTCGTGGCTTCTCCGCAGGCGCTTCCTCGGCTGCCGGGCTGGCTTCCGTCACCGGCTCCTCGCTAACTTCAACGTGCTCGATCACGGCATCTTCGGGCGCAGAGACGGCAGCCTCAGAAGCCTCGGTGGTCTCACCATTCTGATCACGACGATTGCGGCGACCGCCGCGGCGGCCACGGCGGCGGCGGCGGCGGGTCTCGCCGTCACTTTCACCTTCGGCAGCCTGGCGCGAAACCGTGTCCTCTGCGTCCTCGGTGTCCTCACCGTCGGCGTCGCTATCCTGTTCGCCATTGGATTCGGCGGCTTGCGGGATTTGCTGATCGCCATTGCGACCGCCACGCCGACGGCGGCGGCGGCGGCGGCGTCCCGAGCCTTCGCCCTCACCCTGCTCCGAAGTGCGGGCCTCAGCCTCTTCGATCTCTTCGACCTCTTCTTCTTCAGCGGTGTCGTCGATTACCGCGCTGTCGACCCGAACATGGGCTGCCGCCCGCTGATCGGCATAAGCGGAGACACGTGCCTCGCCTTTCTCGATTGCAAACTGATGGCCAGTCAGCTTGCTGTCAGCAGTGATGGTAATGGACAGGCTATTGCGCGCTTCGAGCTGGCTGAGCGTGTCGCGCTTGTAGTTCAGGATATAGAGCGCGACTTCTACCGGCACGCGGACATTGATGGACTGTCCTTGCTTGCGCAGCACATGATCCTCGATATGACGCATGATCATGAGCGCAAGGCTCTCGGTGGAGCGCACCAAACCGGTGCCTTCGCAAACCGGGCATTTATGCGTGGAGCTTTCGACGACGCCGAAGCGGATGCGCTGGCGGCTCATTTCCATCAAGCCGAAATGGCTGATGCGGCCCACCTGGATGCGGGCGCGGTCGTCCTTCAGGCACTCCTTGAGCTTGCGCTCGACGGCCCGGTTGGAGCGGTTCTCCATCATGTCGATGAAGTCGATGACAATCAGCCCCGCAAGATCGCGCAAGCGCAGCTGGCGCGCGACTTCTTCAGCCGCCTCCAGATTGGTCTGGAGCGCAGTGTCCTCGATATTGTGTTCTTTGGTCGAGCGGCCCGAGTTGACGTCGATTGATACCAGCGCTTCGGTCGGGTTGATGACGATGTAGCCACCAGAGGGCAAGGTCACCGTCGGCGAGAACATCTGATCGAGCTGGTTCTCAACCCCGTATTTGGAGAACAGCGGCTGCTCTTCCCCATAGGGTTTCACGTTCTTGGCGTGGGACGGCATGATCATCTTCATGAAGTCCTTGGCCTCGCGATAGGCGTTGTCGCCGGCGACCAGAACTTCATCGATGTCCTTGTTGTAGAGGTCACGAATAGTCCGCTTGATCAGCGAGCCTTCTTCATAGACCAGGCATGGGGCCGAACTCTGCAGCGTCAGAGTGCGGACGCTCTCCCAAAGCCGCATGAGATATTCGAAGTCGCGCTTGACCTCCGCCTTGGTGCGCGAGGCGCCGGCAGTCCGCAGGATGACGCCCATGCCTTGCGGCACTTCGAGATCGGCGGTGATTTCCTTCAGGCGCTTGCGATCCGCCGCGTTGGTGATCTTGCGCGAGATGCCGCCGCCACGGGCGGTGTTGGGCATCAGCACCGAATAGCGGCCGGCAAGCGACAGATAGGTGGTGAGAGCCGCGCCCTTGTTGCCGCGTTCTTCCTTGACCACCTGCACCAGCATGACCTGCCGGCGCTTGATGACTTCCTGAATCTTGTACTGGTGACGCCGCTGCTGGCCGGAGCGACGACGCTCGGGGACCTCCTCAAGCGCATCGGCACCACCGATCGACTCCACAGGTTCGCTGTTGGCCGGGGCCTGCTCAATGTGATCCGCGTCACCGGGCTCCTGCGGATCGGCTTCTGCATCGGGCTCGGTCACGCCCTCGGGCAAGGACACCGAGTCGTCAGCATCATCGTGATGATCATCATCGTGCTCTTCGTCGCGCAGCAGAGCTTCGCGGTCGGCTACCGGGATCTGGTAATAGTCCGGGTGGATTTCCGAAAAGGCCAGGAAGCCATGGCGATTGCCGCCATATTCGACAAAGGCAGCCTGCAGGCTGGGCTCAACCCTTGTTACCTTTGCAAGGTAGATATTGCCCCGCAACTGGCGGCGGGTCGCCGATTCGAAGTCAAACTCCTCAAGCCGGTTACCTGCGGTAACGACAATCCGTGTTTCTTCCGGGTGGATGGCATCCACCAGCATTCTCTTGGTCGCCATAATGAACTCCGCGCGCCCGCGCGCCGACAAGAGGTTGCCGGAATACCGGCCTCCTGGTCGTGGCGCATTGCGGGGCGAATAGGTTTGATACTGTATGGCGCGAACCTCTCACGTTCTGCGCCGAAGTCTGGGTGGTCAGGGCCGGCACATAAGGCGTAGCAAAGCGGCAATCGGTTCTTTCGATCGCGTCGCGCTCTGTTCGCCAGCGGGCCATATGACCTCTTCCTATTGGGCGTCAGGCCCGGGGGCCTGCTGCCGTCCGGTCCGATCTGGACCGAAATTCGTCAATGCAGGGCGCGGAAACCGCAACTTCCGCTTCAGGTCACAGGGGGCAAGTGCTTGCCCCGAAAGCGACCGTGAAACATACGCGCCTACATATTAAGCGTGTAGGAAAGTTGCGCCGTAATGGCAACAGGAAAGTCAAATTGGCCGGTTGCTCACAGTTCCGGCCTCTGCATTCTTGGATAGGCGCGCAAATCATCGCATAAGGCGGTTTCTGCCGAAGAATCGCCGCATGCCGGCGTCAGGCAGTGCTCGGAACTTTTGGAGCCGGCCGCCGTCTTGACCAGACAAATTCTGATAGCCCTCGTGCTGGGTCTCGTTGCAATGCTGGGCATGCCGCTTGGCAGCGCAGGGCAGGACGCCGCGACCCTGCCGCCCCTGCCCAATGTCATTGATGCCCGCGTCACGGTAGCGCCTGACCGCGCTCGCCTGGTTGTGGACCTGGCAGATCGGACTGAGTTTTCCTTCGTGTCCCTGGACGATCCGGCACGTCTGGCAATTGATGTTCGAGCGGGCACGTTTTCGGTGCCGGAACCTGAAGGGGTGCTGACGGATGAGGGGCTGGTGGCAAGCTATGCGATCGAGCAGGCCGCGGCGGATCGCGTACGTACAACCTTGACGCTGACCGGGCCTGCCCAAGTGCAGCAGGCCTATGTGCTGGACGCTTTTGAGGGGCAGCCGGCGCGGCTGGTGGTGGATATTATCCCAGCGACCGACGATGAGTTTGCCGCCAATGTGGAACAGGACAGGGCCGCGTCACAGGCCGCTGTGCCGGCTGTTTCAACACCGGCGGGTGGGTCCGAACTTCCTATTGCGACGCGGCCGCTGGTGGTCATCGATCCGGGACATGGGGGCATCGACAGCGGTGCCGAGACGGCGGATGGGGTGAAAGAGAAGGACATTGTACTGGCCTTCTCCTTGCGCTTGCAGGAACTGCTAATTGAATCGGGCCGCTTCGATGTGGCGCTGACGCGGGAGGACGATTCCTATCTGCGGCTCGAGGAGCGAGTGGATCTGGCGCGCACAAACAAGGCCGACCTCTTCATTTCCATTCATGCCGACAGTTTTCAGCAGCCCGAAATCCGCGGCGCAAGTGTCTATACGCGCGACGAGAACGCGACCGACGTGCTGGACAAGGTGCTGGCGGACAATGAGAACGCCTCCGATGTAATTGCCGGTTTTGCCATGCCGACAACAATGGCGCCGGAGGTGGTGGACATTCTGCTCGACCTGATGCGGCGCGAGATGCGGGTGCAGTCCTTCATGGCCGCTCAATCCATCGTGCATCAGCTTGAGCCCAGCGTGGCGCTGCGCCGTTTCCCGGTGCGGCAAGCCGACTTCTTCGTGCTGCAGGCACCCGACGTACCCTCAGTGCTGGTCGAACTTGGTTTCCTGTCCAACGCCAGCGATATCGCCAACCTGATGCAATCGGACTGGCGTGACCGCACGGCGGAGGCTATTGCGCGCGGTATCTCCACCTATTTCGACAGCCTGGAAGAAGAGCTGTGATCATCAAGACCACGAAAATCTGCTATGATTCCACGCTGATGGCTTCAGCGAGCGCCAGGAAAGAGAGCTAGATGTTTCGACTGCTCGGATGGCTGTTCGGCTTCGGCATGTTTCTTGCGCTCGGTGGGGTGGCGGCGGCTGCGGTCTATTTGGCTGCGGTCAGTGCGCAACTGCCAGACTATACGGTGCTGCAGGACTATCAGCCGCCGGTGACAACGCGCGTTCACGCCGCCGACGGTACGTTGCTGGCCGAATATGCCCGTGAACGGCGGCTATTCCAACCGGTAGAGACCGTTCCGCCACTGGTAGTTCAAGCGTTTCTGTCGGCTGAGGACAAGGACTTCTTCAACCACAACGGCATTGCCGTTGATGGGGTGGTCCGCGCCTTGCGGGACAATCTGCTCGCGCGGCTGGATGGCAATAACTCGATCCAGGGGGGCGGCTCGTCCATCACGCAACAGGTCGCAAAGAACTTCCTGCTCACATCCGAGCAAACCTGGGACCGTAAGATCCAGGAGGCTATTCTGGCGCTGCGGATCGAATCCACCTTCACCAAGAACAAGATACTGGAGCTCTATCTCAACGAGATCTTCCTTGGGTTGAACTCGTATGGGGTGGCGGCGGCGGCGCTCAACTATTTCGACAAGGCGCTTTACCAGCTCACGCTGCCGGAAGCGGCCTATATTGCTGCATTGCCCAAGGGACCGAACAACTATCATCCCTTCCGTCGCACCGAAGCTGCCATCGAGCGGCGGAACTGGGTCATCGACCGAATGGTCGAGAATGGCTACGTCTCCTATGAAGAGGCGGAGGTGGCCAAGCAGGAACCGCTCAACGTCATTCCCCGGGCGGCCGGGAGCCAGCTCTATTCGGCGGAGTATTTTACGGAAGAGGTGCGGCGCGAACTGGCCAAGCTCTATGGCGAGGACCAGCTCTATGGCGGGGGTCTCTCTGTGCGCACCACGCTGGAGCCGCGACTGCAGGAATATGCACGCCGGGCGCTGATGGATGGGCTTATCGCCTATGATCGGGGGCGGGGCTTCCGCGGGCCGGTTGCCAGCGTGGAATTGGGTGACGACTGGGGGCTCGCCGTTTCGGCAATCGTGCCATTGAGCGACGTGCCGGAATGGCAATTGGCCGTGGTGCTGGAGGTCGGCGACAACCAGGCGCGGATCGGGCTGCGGCCGGATGATGACGTTGATGGCGCCGTTGCCCCGGAGCGCATTGAAGGCGTCCTGTCGGGCCCAGAAATCAAGTGGGTCTCGCAGGCGGTTCAGAACATCCTGAAGGTCGGTGATGTCGTCTATGTCTCGCCGGTTTCGGGCAAGGACGGGGTCTATACGCTCGAGCAGGTGCCTGAGGTCGAGGGCGCGCTTGTGGCCATGGACCCGCGTACCGGCCGCGTGCTGGCGATGGTGGGCGGATTCTCCTTCGCCGAAAGCGAGTTCAACAGGGCAACGCAGGCACTGCGCCAGCCGGGGTCATCCTTCAAGCCCATCGTTTACGCGGCTGCCCTCGACAACGGCTATACGCCGGCCTCGGTCGTGCTGGACGCGCCGGTGGAAGTGCGTATGTCCGATGGATCGGTCTGGCGGCCTGAGAACTATTCCCAGGAGTTCTACGGGCCGCAGACCTTGCGGCGGGGGATCGAGCGCAGCCGGAACGTCATGACGGTGCGCCTGGCGCGCGACATCGGCATGCCCCTCATCGCCGACTATGCACAGCTCTTCGGTATCTACGACAACATGCAGCCGGTGTTGGCGATGGCGCTGGGGGCCGGCGAAACCACCGCCATGCGCATGACCGCAGCCTATGCGACCATTGCCAATGGTGGGCGCAAGATCGTGCCGACATTGATCGACCGCATTCAGGATCGCTATGGCAACACCGTCTACCGGCACGACCAGCGCTTTTGCGATGGCTGCGCTGCCGAAGATTGGCGCGGGCAGGGGGAACCCCGCATCATTGATAACCGCCCGCAAGTGCTCGATCCGATGACGGCCTACCAGATCACTTCGATGATGGAAGGCGTGGTGCAGCGCGGCACAGGTACAGCCGCGCGCGCGCTCAACCGTCCTGTCGCCGGCAAGACGGGCACCACCAATGACTACAAGGACGCCTGGTTTGTGGGTTTCACCCCCGAATTGGCCGTGGGTGTCTATGTCGGCTATGATCAACCCCGATCGATGGGGTCGGCCTCGACGGGTGGGGGCATGGCCGTTCCGATCTTTACCAATTTCGTGGCCAAGGCGCTGCAGGGCAAGCCGGCGACGCCGTTCAATGTCCCCAGTGGCATGACTACGGCCTGGATCAATCCCAGTACGGGCGTTCAGGCCTTTGAAGGCGAGGCAGCCATTGCGGAGGCCTTCAAGCCGGGCACGGGCCCTAATCTGATGACTTCGGTCATTGGCCTGGATGTGCAGGCATTCGACGCCATCCAGCGGCAGCAGATGATGCAGCAGCAATATGGCGGTATGTTCACGACAACGCAGCCGAGCAACCGTGGCACTTTCCTTGATCCGAGCCTGAGCGCGCCGCGTAGCCTTTCGCAGTGACCATCTGGGCTGTTGAGAGCGCGACGAATGCGCATGACAAGTTATTGCGCTTGCGTTGCTTGTGAGCTAGGAACCCAGCCCGTGCCCCTCTGGCGGAATGGTAGACGCAGAGGACTCAAAATCCTCCGCCGCAAGGCGTGCGAGTTCGAGTCTCGCGGGGGGCACCAGTTTCCGAACATCGCTGGTCTTGGCTTGGTGGCGAACGTTGACGCGGTCAATCGTCGGGCGTAGAGACTCCGGTGTCATTGCCCTGCCTCCAGCGCCCGTCCAGCCGGCATCGCGTAAGCGGTGTGAATAGGTCCCCCCGACGGACTGACATTTCGATCAGCACAATCGGATTCGGGGTTCCCGGCGGTGACCGGCCAATTTCGAACCATGCTGGAGTATTCCATGGACCCGACATCAACCCGCCCGCTCTGGCAGCGCTTCAGTCTGTTCCTGATTCCACTAATGGCATCCAATATCCTGCAGGCCCTCTCTGGGACAATTAACGCCATCTATGTCGGTCAGCTGATCAGCGTGGAGGCACTTGCCGCCACAGCCACCTTCTTTCCGATCATGTTCTTCCTGATGAGCTTCATTATCGGCTTGTCCGCAGGCTCGACCATCCTGGTTGGCCAAGCCTGGGGCGCCCGCAATGTCGACAAGGTCAAGCAGGTTGCCGGTACGACCCTGGCGGCCGCCAGCGTGCTGGGTCTCCTGGTCGCCCTGGTGGGCGGCATCTGGACCGAAGAGATCATGCGGGTCCTCGGGGCGCCCGACAATATCCTGCACCTTAGTGTCGGCTATGCCCGGATCGTATTGATCGGTATGCCGGGGTTCTTCCTTTTTCTGGTCGGCACGTCCGTTCTGCGCGGGGTTGGTGACACGATCACGCCCTTGCTGGCGCTGGTGCTTTCGCTGGTGGTGGGGCTGGTCGTCACGCCGGCCCTCATCCTGGGCTGGGGAGGTCTGCCGCAATTGGGCGTCAACGCCGCCGCTGTCGCCATGATTGCGGGCTTTTCGACTGTCCTGGTATTCCTGTTCTTCTACCTACGGATACGAAACATGCCGCTGGCGCCCGACGGTGTGTTGTTCCAAGCCATGGTTCGGCCCGATATCAAACTTCTCGGGTTGATCCTGAAGCTCGGTATCCCGGCGGGCCTGCAGATGGTTATTTCATCCATCGCGGGGATCGTCGTGGTGGGGCTCGTCAACCGCTTTGGCTCTGACGCCACGGCGGCCTATGGGGCGCTTGGGCAGGTCATGAGCTATGTGCAATTTCCAGCGATGTCTATCGGTATCGCGGCGTCGATCTTTGCTGCCCAAGCCATCGGCGCGCGCCAGATTGAACAGATCGAAGCGATCACCCGGACGGCGCTGGCACTCAACCTGATCATCACAGGTGGCCTGGTCGTCCTGGCTTATTTGTTCAGTCAGCACCTGGTGGCTTTGTTCATTACCGACGCAGCCGTCGTGGATCTGGCCGAAACGCTGCTGCATGTGGTGCTGTGGAGCATTTTGTGCTTCGGCTGGAGTGTGGTGTTCTCCGGCGTCATGCGCGCCAGCGGGATGGTCTATGCACCGATGGCACTATCGCTCGCCTGCATCCTGCTCATCGAGCTTCCCGGCGCCATATGGTTAAGCCAGACCAGCCTTGGCCTGACCGGAATTTGGGTGGCCTATGCTGCCAGCTTCACCATGATGCTGGTTCTGCAGGCCGGACTCTATCACTTCGTCTGGAAGCGCAAGGAGATTGTGGCACTCGTATAGGGTGCCCAGCGCTTCGTTACTCGCTACCCAGGGTCATGCGGAGGGCGCGCTGACCGCTGGGGGCGAACACGTCGATCTCGACATGCGCAGGGTCGTGTGCCATCCGGCGCGTACGCGCCGACAGGGCCATGACAACACCGAGCAGGTCTCCGACAGAGCGCTTCTGACGCGGCAGCATCCGTTCGGTCATGCCGGAAAGCGCCTTGTTGCGGATTTTCATATCCGGCGAGGCGAGGGGCGATCGGCCTATGAAATTGGCCAATTCGACAAGAGCACTGCGTTCACTCATTGGGCTACTCCATACACAAGCACCAACTTGCTTCCCCGTGGCCTCGCTTCAGAGACCGTAAGTCCGGCCGGCGGTTGATCCGCCGTGCCTGTCACACTTATTCAGCCCTGCATCGCCAGGCAGGCCAGGTCCTGGTCCTTTAGGCGATTGCACATGTCAGCGGCAGCGTCGCGATCGCCGAAGCCGACAAAGCGGGCACGATAGAAAATCTGGCCGTTCTTCTCGAAACGCTCCACATAGGAGCGGAAATCGCCCAGCGAGCCGACCTTGCTGGCAGCGTCAGACAGCATGGCCCGGGCGCTCTCTTCGGAGGGACCGGCACCGATCTGGACGATCCAGCCAGAGATCGGGGCCGCATCGGCAACCGAGCCTGAGTGCATGAGATCTACAGGCTGACCGGCACCACCGGAGACTTCACCTGGCGGCAGCAGCGGGGCTGAAGCCGGGGTTTGTCCAAGCGCAGCCGGTGGCGCGCCGAGATTGTAGGTTTCGCTGAGCCAGGCGCCGATCACATCCTGGCTGGGATAGGCCGGGGCAGCCTGGGTCGGCGCAGCCAGTACGTTGGCCGCCTGGACAGCAGGGGAGAGCCCCAAGTCAGTGGGTACAGGCGTGGGCAGCGTAACGGGCGCCGCGGAAGCGACGGCAAGCTGAGGAACCTGCTGCGGCTGGGCGCCATTAGTGGCAACCAGGGCAGCGAGGCGGAAGTCGGGCATGGGGGTAGGCATTGCAAATGTCGGTTTGCGCGGCTGTGCCAATGCGAACTGCGTGTTGCCCTGGCGGCCGGGAACCGGGACCATTGCCGTCTGGAGATAATCACCGCGGCGGCCCTTGGAGAGGTAATTCGAAACCAGCTGGCGCACCTTCTCGTCGCGCGAGGCGGCGGAGTTGAACCCAAAGGCAACGACCACGATGTGGCGATTGTCCTTGCGTGCGGCCGTTAGCAGGTTCGACCCGGCGGCGTTGATGTAGCCGGTCTTGATGCCGTCGACTGCGCCCATATAGCCCAGCACACGGTTGTGGTTGCCATAGGTCTTGCCGCCATAGCGGAAGGACGTGGTCTGGAAATACTCGTAGTACTGGGGGAAATGCTGGTAGACGGCGATGCCAAGAATGGCCTGGTCGCGAACAGTGGTGACCTGTCCGCCGTCCGGGAGGCCCGAGGCATTGCGGTAGGTGGTGCTCGACATGCCCATGGCGCGGGCCGTGGCCGTCATGCGTTCAGCGAATTTGGATTCGCTGCCGGAAATGTGTTCGGCGATCACGCGGGCCATGTCGTTGGCAGAGAGCGTGACCAGCGACTTGATGGCATCTTCCACCGAAATGGTCGAGCCGGCGCGCAGGCCCAGCTTGGTCGGCACGGCCGAGGCCGCATGACGCGACACGGTCATCTTGGTCGAGAGGCTGAGATTGCCAGCCTGCAATTCCTGGAACAGCACGTAGAGCGTCATCACCTTGGCGACGGAGGCCGGGTAGCGCTTTGAATCTGCTTGCTCTTCGTAGAGAATTTTGCCGGATTTGGCGTCGACCACGATGCCGGCATATTTGCGGAGGTTTTCAATGGCCTGGACCGGCGCCGCGGCGGAAAGACCGAGGGCGAAGGTCACGAGAACGGCGGCGACAACACGCAGAAACGCAGTGCGCCAGGGGGTCTTTGCCAGGAAAATCACCCGGTACTCCAATTACTTACTCGGGCTAATGGCCCGTACGCTACTCGTTTGACGCTGGCGGTTTCGAGTGTCCCCAAACCCCGAAAAACCGACCTTCCATGAGGTTAGCGATGCGCCGTTACGATTCCGTAAAATGCGATGTTTTTTCGGCTCAGAGCGTCAATCGGGCAACAGACTGCTGGCGCTCCTCACGACTTGCAGGTCCAGAGTGCTGATTAATGCGCCATTGGCGCGCGCTCACATTTTCGGGATGGCATGGGCCTTAACACCGGCCCGATTTTGCCTACATAATGGTGCCAGCCAACTGCTTCGTTTCCTCTGGCGACAGAGCGCCTACCATGACCATGACCCTCAAGCTGCCCACCGATAATCTTTCGCCCATCCGGCCCGTCGTGCCGCCGCGCGTGACTGCCGGCCCCAAGGACGATGACGGCGGCCGCAAGGGTGGGAACGATGCGGATTTCGAAACCGGGACGGTGACCAAGACGCGTCCCAAAACCAAGAGGCCGAACCTGTATCGGGTTCTGCTGCTCAACGACGACTACACGCCGATGGAATTCGTCGTTCTGGTGCTTCAGGACGTCTTCAACAAGTCACGCGAAGACGCCATGCGCATCATGCTGCACGTCCACCAGAAGGGGGTCGGTGAGTGCGGCGTATATCCATACGAGGTGGCCGAGACCAAGGTCACCCGCGTGATGGATACGGCACGCAAGAACCAGCATCCGCTGCAATGCGTGATGGAAAAACAGTAGGAACATCATATGCCCTCATTTTCGCGCGGACTCGAAAAGGCCCTGCACCAGGCGATGAACCTGGCCCGTGAGCGCAACCATGAGTTTGCCACGCTCGAGCACCTGCTTCTGGCCCTGACGGACGACCGTGACACGCTGGCCGTTCTGACCGGCTGCGACGTCGATATCGACGCGCTCAAGAGCGACCTCGAAGATTTCATTAATGAAGAGCTGGACAGTCTGGTCGTGCAGAACGGCCAGGATGCGAGGCCCACGGCCGCCTTTCAGCGCGTGATCCAGCGCGCGGTCATTCACGTCCAGTCGTCCGGTCGCGAAGAGGTTACCGGTGCCAATGTGCTGGTCGCGATCTTTGCCGAGCGCGAGAGCCACGCTGCTTATTTCCTCGAACAGCAGGACATGAGCCGGCTGGACGCGGTCAATTTCATCTCCCACGGCATTACCAAGTCGGGCCCGAGTGAAGAGCGCAAGGTCCGCGGCGCGGATGAAGGGGAGGGCACCTCGGAAGGCGGTCCGGAAGCCAAGAAGAGCTCGGCGCTCGCCGATTTTTGTGTCAACCTCAACGAGAAGGCCCGCCAGGGCAAGATCGACCCGCTGATCGGGCGGGACAGCGAGTTGCGCCGGACTATTCAGGTGCTCTGCCGTCGTTCGAAGAACAACCCGCTTTATGTGGGTGACGCCGGCGTCGGCAAGACCGCCATTGCCGAGGGGCTGGCGCGCAAGATCATTGAGGGCGACGTGCCCGAAGTGCTCAAGGAAGCGGTCATCTACGCGCTCGACATGGGTGCGCTGCTGGCAGGCACGCGCTATCGCGGCGACTTCGAAGAGCGTCTGAAAGCGGTGATGAAGGAACTCGAGAAGATGCCCAATGCGGTGCTCTTCATCGATGAAATCCACACCATGATCGGTGCTGGCGCCACCTCAGGCGGCGCGCTCGATGCCTCGAACCTGCTCAAGCCTGCCCTAGCCAGCGGGGCAATCCGCTGCATCGGCTCGACCACCTACAAGGAATACCGGCAGTTCTTCGAGAAGGATCGGGCCTTGGTCCGGCGCTTCCAGAAGATCGACGTCAACGAGCCGACTGTTCCGGACGCGATCGAGATCGTCAAAGGATTGCGGCCGTATTTCGAAGAGTTCCACAAGCTCAAATATACCGATGAAGCGCTCAAGGCCGCCGTGGAGCTGAGCGCGCGCTATATCACCGACCGCAAGCTGCCGGACAAGGCGATCGATGTGATCGACGAGACCGGGGCCAGCCAGATGCTGCTGCCGGAGGACAAGCGGAAGAAGACCATCGAGGTGGAGGACATCGAGGCCACCATAGCTTCGATAGCGCGCATCCCACCCAAGTCGGTTTCCAAATCCGATGCGGAACTGCTATCGGGGCTCGAGCAGAGCCTCAAGACAGTGGTGTTCGGGCAGGATTCGGCGATCACGGCGTTGTCTTCGGCGATCAAGCTGGCCCGTGCAGGCCTGCGCGAGCCGGAGAAGCCGATCGGTTCGTATCTGTTTACCGGTCCGACCGGTGTCGGCAAGACCGAGGTTGCCAAGCAGTTGGCCGATACGCTGGGCGTGGAACTGCTGCGCTTCGACATGTCCGAATATATGGAGCGCCATACGATCAGCCGACTGATCGGTGCGCCTCCGGGCTATGTCGGGTTCGACCAGGGTGGGCTGCTGACCGATGGCGTCGACCAGCATCCGCATTGCGTGGTGTTGCTGGACGAAATCGAAAAGGCCCATCCGGACCTCTACAACATTCTGCTGCAGGTGATGGACCACGGCAAGCTGACCGATCACAACGGCAAGGCGGTGGATTTCCGCAATGTCATCCTGATCATGACGTCCAATGTGGGTGCCGCGGAACTGGCCCGCGCGCCGATCGGCTTTGGCCGCAAGCGCGAGCAGGGGGATGACGAGGATGCGATCAACCGCACCTTCAGCCCCGAATTTCGAAACCGGCTCGACGCCATTATCTCCTTCGCGCCGCTGCCGCGCGAAGTGGTGCGCCGGGTGGTGGAGAAGTTCGTGCTGCAGCTTGAAGGCCAGCTGGCCGAACGCGGCGTTACGATCAATCTCACCCCGGAGGCCGCCGACTGGCTCGCCGAGCACGGCTATGACGAGCGCATGGGCGCCCGCCCGCTGGGCCGTGTGATCCAGGAGCATGTCAAGAAGCCTTTGGCCGACCAAGTGCTGTTTGGCGAACTGGTCAATGGTGGCTCGGTGACGGTTGCAGTGGTGGGCGAGGGCGCCGAGGCCAAGCTGGAACTGGTGGCGGTTCCGCCACGCCCGGCCAAGCCCAAGGCGTTGCCCAAACCGAAGAAGCCCAAGGCGACGGCAGACAAGAACTGAGATCTTCTCAGGTTGAGATGATGAAAGGCCGGGAGCGATCCCGGCCTTGTTTTTTTCCGTTCGCGCTTTTTCGTCACGGAATGCGGGCCTGACGACTGGTCAGGGCAGGGATGCGTGTCGCCGGGTTGTTCGAACCTGATCCCGTCGTTATAAGCCTCTCGTTCGTCGGACTCGGTGTTTCCTGCCGAGTGGCTTCTCCGGGCGCCTATCCCCCGGTCACAAGTATCATCGCGCATTCAAGGCGGTTCCCAGCCGTCTGCGCCCTGGGTCTTGTCCATGTTCAATTTCGAAAACTACCGCGCCGAGTGGGTGCGGAATGTGCGGGGCGACCTGCTCTCCGGTCTCGTCGTCGCCCTGGCCCTCGTTCCAGAGGCTATCGCTTTTTCCATCATCGCCGGCGTCGACCCCCGGGTCGGGCTCTATGCTTCGGTGGTGATCGCCATTGTCATTGCTATTTTTGGCGGGCGTCCCGCCATGATCTCTGCCGCCACGGCGGCAACCGCGGTGCTGTTCGGCTCACTGGTGCGCGAGCACGGGCTCGACTACCTCTTGGCAGCGACCATTCTGGCTGGCGTGCTGCAGATCGGCGCGGGCTATCTTAAGCTGCATACCGTGATGCGGTTCGTGTCGAAATCTGTGATGACCGGCTTCGTCAATGCGCTTGCGATCCTGATTTTCATGGCGCAATTGCCCGAGCTGATCGGCGTGCCGATGATGACCTATCCCATGGTGGCACTGGCGCTTCTGATCATCTATCTGTTCCCGCGCGTAACCACGTTGGTGCCCTCGCCGCTGGTGGCCATCATCGTCGTTGGACTGGTGGTGTTCTTCGGTGGGCTGGATGTGCACCTGGTGGGTGACATGGGCGAACTGCCCACGGCGCTGCCGTTCCTTCTCATTCCGAATGTGCCGCTGACGCTGGACATGTTCTGGATCATCCTGCCCTATTCGGTGGGGGTGGCGGCCGTTGGTCTGCTCGAATCCCTGATGACAGCGCAGATCATCGACGATTTCACCGATACGCCGAGTGACAAGAGGCAGGAGAGCATCGGACAGGGCATCGCCAATATCGCCTCCGGCTTTTTTGGTGGCATGGCGGGTTGTGCCATGATCGGCCAGTCGGGCATCAATGTGCGTTCCGGCGGACGTGGGCGTCTGTCCACATTCCTTGCCGGAGCCTATCTGCTGGTGCTGCTGGTGGTGCTTGGTGACCTGTTGCGCAATATCCCCATGCCGGCGCTGGTAGCGATCATGATCATGGTGTCGATCGGCACGTTTGACTGGCAGTCGATCCGCAATCTGCGCGATCACCCGCGTTCGTCATCCATGGTGATGCTCTCCACGGTGGCCTTTGTGGTCTATACCCACAATCTGGCAATCGGCGTGCTCGTGGGAGTGCTGCTGTCTGGCGTGTTCTTTGCCTGGAAGATCTCGCAGATCTTCCAGGTGCGCAAGGAGCTGAGCGAGGACGGCAAGACGCGGGTTTATCACGTGCAGGGACAGTTGTTCTTCGCTTCGGCCGAGCAATTCATGCGGGCTTTTGACTTCGATGAGGCGGTGGATCGCGTGGTGATCGACCTGACACACGCCCATATCTGGGACATTTCCAGTGTGGCCGGGGTCGACAAGGCGGTTCTCAAATTCCGCAAGCTGGGCCGGGAGGTGACGCTATCGGGCATGAACAAGGCCAGCGCGACCATCGTCGACAATCTCGGCGTGCACCATAAGGCAAATGGCGACCTGCTGGTGGGTCACGGATGATCTGAAGCCCGGCTCCTCAGCCGGGCTTTTCATATCGCCGAAGCGCGAGCGGCGCGGAGATGGCCGAAGGTGAAGGCGGCGTAAATCGCGATCGGCAAGCCCAGGGTGCCGATGCCGAGAAGCCGGTAGAGCAGGGCACCAATAGCGGCGCCGGCAAAGAGTGCAAACCACACAGTCAGGTGTTGCAGCCAGCGCAAAGGTGGGGCGGCTCCCCGCAGTGCCAGCGCCAAATCCTGTCCGGCCATATAGAGCGTGCCGGTGACGAAAGTGGCGCCAAGGCGGACCGCGCCGCGCATGGGCAGAATGGCATTCTGTCCACCAGCACTGGCCGCAAGCACCAGCATGGCCTGGTTCGCAGGATAACCGGCCAGCGCCAACGCCAGCGTGGTCACCACGCCCACCAGCACAACGGCGCTGACGGCGGCTGGTCCCCAGCGTGGGCTGGAATAGGCGGCAAGGGCACCCAGCACGCTACCGATGAAGAACAGGGCGATGAGCGAGGCTGTGAGCAGCACCACGGGCCATGCGCCATCGACCAGGGCGGCACCGCCCTGGGTGGTGTTGCCGCTCATGAAGGAGGTGAAATAGCCGCCCAGCTCTATGAAGCCGACCGCGTCTATAAGGCCGGCGGAGCCGGTCAGCACCATGCCCAGGACGAGGTGGCGCGTGGGTGTCATGGTGGGGTCAGAGCGCAGCGGCGATGTCTTTGGCGAGGACGGCCAGTTCGGCGTCGTCGGCCTTGCTGCCGGCATGAGCGCCAAGCGGCACACCGTCATAAATGGGGATGACGTGGAAATGCAGGTGGAAGACCGTCTGACCCGCGGGCGCTTCGTTGAACTGCACCAGGCGCAAGCCATCAGCGCCTGTGGCGGTCTTGAGCGCCCTAGCCACACGCTGCACCAGCGGCATGACGGCCGCGAGAGCGGCGGGATCGGCATCGAGCAGGTTGCGGGAGGCGGCCTTGGGGATGATCAGCGTGTGTCCGCGGGATTGCGGAAAAATGTCCATCATCACCAGAGCGATCTCGTCCTCGTAGACCTTGTGGCAGGGCAATTCGCCCTTGAGGATCTTGGCGAAGATGTTGTCGGGATCGTAGCTCATGGGCGCCTCGGCGAGTCTGATGCTTATTTGTTTACGGCGGCGCGCAGCTTGGGGGAAGCCCGAAGTCACTGACCACCGCTAAGATCGCTCCTGCCGCTCACCTTTGCGGAAGGGGGTGAACTGCTCGAGCAGTTCCTGCTGCTGCTCGATGGCCGGGCGCTCGTCGGCCAGATAGTCTGCGACGGCACGCCGCAGGCCGGGATGGGCGATCCAGTGAGCCGAGTGGGTCAGCACTGGCTCGTATCCGCGCGCCAGCTTGTGCTCGCCCTGGGCCCCGGCCTCAACGACAGCCAGCTTATGGCTGATCGCGTAGTCGATCGCCTGGTAGTAGCAGACCTCGAAATGCAGGAAGGGCACATCGCGGACGGCGCCCCAATTGCGGCCGTAAAGCCTGTCCTTGCCCCGGAAGTTGATGGCGCCGGCGATGGGTTCGTCGCCGTCATAGGCGAGCATGAGGACCACCCGGTCGGCCATGTATTGGCCGAGCAGGGAGAAGAAGGTGCGGTTGAGATAGGGCCGGCCCCATTTGCGCGCGCCGGTATCTTCGTAAAAGGCGAAGAAGGCGTCCCAATGGTGCTCAAGAATGTCGGTACCGGAAAGCCAGCGGACCGTGAGTCCGTCGGCCAAGGCATCGCGGCGCTCGCGGCGGATGGTCTTGCGCTTTCGCGAAGACAGGCTCTCGAGGAACTCCTCGAAGCTGGCATAGCCGCGGTTATGCCAGTGAAACTGCGTGTCCGTACGGTGCAACCAATCGAGGGAGCTGGCAAGTGCCGCTTCGGCCTCGGGGATGAAGGTGAGGTGCACCGAGGATGCATCCAGTCGGGAGGTCAGCTGCTGGGCCGTCGAAAGCAGTGCAGCACGGGCTTCGAGGCCACCGGACGGCACCAGCAGCTTCGGAGCGGTCGCGGGCGTGAAGGGAACCGAGCCCTGCAGCTTGGGATAATAGCGGCCGCCGGCGCGCTCCAGCGCGTTGGCCCAGCCGTGGTCGAAGACATATTCGCCCATGGAATGGGATTTGAGGAAAAGCGGCAGCAGACCTACCGGCTCGCCGGTGTCATTGGCGAGCAGAACATGCTGCGCCTGCCAACCGGTCCTGCCGGTGGCACACCCTGATTCCTCCAGGGCCAGAAAGAAGGCGTGGTCGAGAAAAGGATTGTCGGGGATGCCGTCGGTCGCCGGGACGAGGTTATTCCATACCGCGGCCGGGATATCGGCCGTGGTGGGATGGATTGTTGCCGTGTAACCGCTTGCAGACACTGGGACGAGCGCCCTGAGAATGGGTCTGGTCGATATGGGGTGGCCGGGCCCGGGCGTCAACCCGGGCCACGTCCCTTAAACCTCGACGATGGCCTCGATTTCAACGGCTGCACCCATGGGCAGGGCAGCTACGCCAAAGGCTGCACGGGCGTGCTTGCCCTTGTCGCCGAGAACGCCGACCAGCAAACTTGAAGCGCCGTTGGCGACCAGATGCTGCTCGAAGAAATCGGGGGTGGAGGCGACCAGGACCGTGAGTTTGACGATCTTCTTGATTTCGTGCAGCGGCACGCCGGCCATGTGGACGATCTGGGCCAGGATATTGACGGCGCAAAGCTCGGCCGCGTTGCCGCCCTGCACGACATTCATGGTGTCGCCTAACAGGCCTTGTACTACGCCGGATTCGTTGGTGGAGAGCTGGCCGGACACGTAGAGCAGGTTGCCGCTGCGGTTGACAGGGACATAGCTGGCCACCGGGGCCTTGGGCGCCGGCAGTTCATAGCCGTATTCGCGGAGCTTTTCGATCGGGTCGGTCATGTGGTCTTGCCTTCGAGGTCGTCTGCTTCTTCTTCGGATGCCGGGCCCGAGAGCGGTTCGGGCCGGGAGGTATACAACTTGCCACGGACAACTGCCGCGCGGCCAAAGCGCGTGCGGACCTTGTCCATGGCGCGCTCGGCGGCGGCCTTGCGGGCCACCTGCGGTTCCAGCAGATCGCCCGGGTCCGAGCCGTCCGCTGGTTCAAGGCCTGAAACCCCGATGCCAATGAGGCGGAACGGCGTACCATCTACCTCCCGCGCCAGAAGGGCCATGCCTGCTTCATAGAGCGCATTGGCAAGCTGTGTGGGCATCATCAGGTGTCGGGCGCGTGTGCGCAACTTAAATCCGGCTGTCTTGAGCTTGATTGTGACCGTGTTACCCACCACGCCCTTGGACTTGAGCCGGTCTGATAGGCGTTCCGAGCATTTCAGCAGTTCGGTGGAGAGTTCATCGAGGGAGGCCAGATCGCGCAGGAAGGTGGTTTCGGAAGAGATGGTTTTCATATCGCCATCGATGGATACGCGGCGAGCATCCTGGCCGCGGGCGAGCCTGGCCAGGCGGGCCCCGGATTCTCCATAGAGCCGGATCAGGCGGTCAGGGTCTTCCTGCTGCAATTGCCCAATAGTGTGGTAGCCGTCCTTCTTGAGCCGCTCGTAGAATACCTTGCCGACCCCGAAGATCAGGTTGATGGGTTTGGGCGCCAGGAACTCGATTGTTTCGGCGACCCCGATGACAGCGAAGCCGCGTGGCTTGTCGAGGTCGGAGGCGATCTTGGCGAGGAACTTGTTGTGGGACAGGCCGACCGAAATTGTGACGCCAATATCCTGCTCGATGGTCCGCGCGAAACGGGCCAGGCTCAGCGCTGGGGGCGCCTTATGCACCCGCTCGGTGCCAGTCATGTCGAGAAAGGCCTCGTCGATGGAAATCGGTTCCACCAGAGGGGTTAGTGCCTCCATATGGCGGCGGATTTGGCGGCTGACGTCAACATATTTGGCCATGTCGGGCTTGATGACGACGGCCTCAGGGCAAAGCTCGCGGGCCTTGAACATGGGCATTGCCGAGCGGACACCAGACTGGCGCGCGATGTAGCAGCACGTGGACACCACGCCACGTTGCCCGCCGCCAATGATGAGCGGCTTGTCGCGCAATGACGGATCGTCACGTTTCTCAACTGAGGCATAGAAGGCGTCGCAGTCGACATGGGCGACAGAGAGCGCGAACATCTCTTCATGGCTGCGGAGGCGGGGTGAACCGCAGGCCGGGCAGCGCGTGGGCACCTGGGCGGTCGAGCCCGAGGTCAGGCAGTCGCGGCAGAACCAGTCCGTCGCCATTTCATTCGACTTTATTGAGGTGGTGCCAGACCCGCATGAACTGCTCCGGCGTCATGCCGGAATTGGCGCATAATGCGAGCAGAATCGCTTCATTTGCGGCAAAGTAGTCGATGAGACCACGTTGCAGGCGCGTGGAGCCGACCGCCGACCGCAAGGCATCCGGTGTCATGCCTGCATGTTGCATGAAGGCCAGCAGCTCTTCGGGGTTTTCCGCGAGAAACCCCAGGCAGGCGTCTGCGAGCGCGCCTATGTCGGGCGCGGTACGATTGGAAACAGGCACGCAGCGGTCTCACTTGGTGTTTTGTTAGAGTTTGGATGTTAGCCCAGAATGCATGTGAAAGCGAAGTGCCGCCGACGGGCGAGTCGACGTTTTCCGGGCCGGACACCCGGTGGTGTCCAAGCGAGGTAGAATGCCCAAGACTGTGATGATCGTGGAAGACAATGAGCTGAACATGAAGCTCTTCAACGATCTGCTGGAATCGCGCGGCTATGCCGTCATCCAGACCCGCAACGGGATGGAAGCGCTGGACCTGGCGCGGGCGCATATGCCGGACCTGATCCTGATGGATATCCAGCTGCCTGAGGTTTCCGGCCTTGTGGTGACCAAGTGGCTCAAGGACGATGACCAGCTCGCTCATATTCCGGTTGTGGCGGTGACGGCCTTCGCCATGAAAGGCGATGAGGAGCGCATCCTGCAGGGCGGCTGCGAGGGCTATATCTCCAAGCCGATTTCGGTGTCTCACTTTCTGGAAACCATTGCCCACTATATTGGGCCTGCCTGACGCCGCAGCACACCCTGCGGCCAGCTTGGGCGGGGGCTTGAAGCCGGTGCGTATTCTGCCGGTTGGCCGCTGGTATCCGGAGTAATGCTGTGACCGCGCGCGTTCTGATTGTTGACGATATTCCCACTAATGTCCGTCTGCTTGAGGCACGGTTAGCCGCAGAATACTACGAGGTGCTGACGGCCAGCTCAGGCGCTCAGGCCCTGGCGATCTGTGACAGCCAGGACGTCGACATCGTGCTGCTCGACGTCATGATGCCTGAGATGGACGGTTTCGAAGTCTGCCGGCGCCTCAAGGCCAATCCGAAGACCCACCATGTGCCGGTGCTTATGGTCACCGCACTGGATCAGGCTTCCGACCGGGTCCAGGGGCTAGACGCGGGCGCCGACGACTTCCTGACCAAGCCCGTGGACGACACCCAGCTCATGGCGCGGGTGAAGAGCCTGGTGCGGCTCAAGTCTCTGACCGATGAATTGCGGGCGCGCGCCCTCACAGGACAGCAGATTGCTGTTGAGGATGCGCTGCGGGCCATGGACAGCATTTCTGCCAGCGGTGGCTCTGTGCTGATCATCGATACGGATCGGCGACATGCCGAGCGTATCCAGGGCTATCTGACACCTGATCACGCCGTGGACATATTGACCGAGCCGGCCGATGCCGTCTTCCAGGTGGCCGGGGCAGGGTATGAGCTGGCCCTGATCAGCATGAGCCTTGATGGGTTTGACCCGCTGCGCGTCAGCTCGCAGATCCGAACGGTAGAGCATTCGCGCAATTTGCCGATCATCCTGATGGCGGATGCGAGCGACAAGCCGCAAGTGGTTCGGGCGCTGGATCTCGGCGTGAACGACTATATCAGCCGGCCGGTGGATCGGAACGAATTGCAGGCGCGGGTGCGCACCCAGATTCGACGCCACCGCTATGCCATGGAACTGCGCGAGAGCGTGAACAACACCATGGCACTGGCCGTGACCGACGAACTCACTGGTCTCTACAACCGGCGCTATTTCGACAGGCATCTCAATGTGATGCTGAACAAGGCGCAGGAGCAGGACCGGGACGTGGCGCTGATGATCCTGGACATCGATCACTTCAAGGCCGTCAACGACAATCACGGCCATGATGCAGGTGACGCGGTGCTGCGGGAGTTCGCGGCCCGGCTCAAGCGCAATATTCGCGGTGTCGACCTGGCCTGCCGCTTTGGCGGCGAGGAATTTGTCGTACTCATGCCGGATACCGATACCGGACAGGCGGAAGCGGTGGCCGAACGCGTACGGCAGGCCATTGCAGAAAAGCCGTTCGAAATCGGCGCGGCGCGTGCGCTATCGGTTACGGTTTCAGCCGGGGTGTCGCTCAATGAAACCCATGCCGATACGCCGGAGAGCCTGATCAAACGGGCTGACGTCGCACTCTATCGCGCTAAGCGAGAAGGGCGGAACCGGGTCATCTTCGACGCGGCCTAGCCGTGGTTTCCTAAATTGCCGCGCATTAGGGTTATTTGTTTTAGTTAACAAACGGTTGCCCGCCGTTGCGCGATGGATTCGCTTGGCCTTTGCCGGGGTTGGGATTAGGTTTGCTACAGATGGTCTTGGGACAAATCCCAATACCCTCTGCTCCCTACGGCCCATCTCAGGTCCGCCGCAACTCCTGAGTTCCGTAGGGCGGTTGGTCCGGACGCGGACAGAGTGGCCTCTTCGACATGCCGCTCCGGACCAGCCACTCTTTCTATTCAGAGTGGGATATGTTGTGCGCAGTCACCTGTGGACGCAGTGACGCCCCATTCCTTGTGCATCGGCCAGAAGGCGCTTGTGTGAGGAGTGGGGACGCAAGCATGCGCAGCCTGGCGACCAAAACAAAACCCCCGCAATCACTTGCGGGGGTTTGTTCATTTTGGCTGGAAAGCAAGATTACTTGATCTTGGCTTCCTTGAATTCGACATGCTTGCGCACGACCGGGTCGTACTTCTTGAACGCCAGCTTCTCGGTCTGGGTACGGGCATTCTTCTTGGTCACGTAGAAAAAGCCGGTATCGGCCGACGAGACGAGCTTGATCTTGATGGTGGCGGCCTTGGCCATTTCTTGAGTCCTTCACAAAGCGAAAGGCGCCGCGGACGGGGCAGCGCCGGAATTTGCGCGCAAACTACGGATTTGCGGCTAGATGTCAAGTCGATAACCGTACCCTGTCAGGGCGCCCGGATTGCGGGCCAGCGGAGGTTGACGTGCGGGGTCAGTCGCGCTGGCCGGTTCCGAATTCGTACATGCGATTTGCCCATTGCAGGCCGACGATGGCCCCCTTGATCGAGGGCAGCATTGCGAGCGGCAGAACAATGGCCAAGGGTATCATGGTCACGACGTAAGTGATGGGCTGGACATGATAGGTCATGTCCAAATGCAGCATCAGGAAGATGATGATGTGCCCCACGATAGTTATGGCGATGTAGGGTGGAAAGTCGTCAGCGCGGTGGTGGCTGAGTTCCTCGCCGCAGACATCGCACTGATCAGCGGTCTTGAGATAGGCGCGAAACATCTTGCCCTGGCCGCAATGCGGGCAACGGCACATCGCACCGCGCCACATGGCCTGGGGAACGCTGCGCTCATCGAGTGCGCGAATCTGATCGGTCATCAGCTACCTCTTTCTCCGGCCCTTTGGACCGAAGCTCCTAGATGGGCCTTTTCGCGGCCGTCTTGAAGGTGGCGGATTGCCACGCTTACCTTCGGAAAGCAGCTCAAACCGTAACGCGCCGGCTACCGGCGCGGCTTCGAGCAGCCGGACCTCAACACGGTCCCCCAAGGTAAAGGTTTCACCGCTGCGCTCGCCAATCATAGCCTGCCGCTCTTCCACGAAGCGATAGTAATCCTGACCCAGGGTCGAAGCGGGGATGAAGCCATCGGCGCCTGTTTCAAGCAGGCGGATAAACAGGCCCGACCGGGTGATGCCGGAAATCCGGCCCATGAAGCGGGCGCCGACGCGCTCGGCCAGGAACTGGGCCAGCAAGCGGTCCGATGTTTCGCGCTCGGCCAGCATTGCGCGGCGCTCGGTGGCCGAAATGTGCTGGGCGACGCCGGGGAGCTTGGCCGCTTCTTGGTCAGTCAGGCCATCGTCGCCGAGGCTAAGGGCCCGGATCAGGGCGCGATGTACGATAAGATCGGCATAGCGGCGGATAGGCGAGGTGAAATGGGCGTAACGATCCAGGTTGAGGCCGAAATGGCCATAGTTTTCGGCCGCATATTCGGCCTGGGCCTGTGAGCGGAGCACCATTTCGCTGACCTGCTCGATATTGCCGGCCTTGCGGGCCTGGCCGAGAATGCCATTGAAGTCGGAGGCGCGGACGCTGTCAGACTTTTTGACTGCGATGTCGAGCGAGCCGAGGAAGTCGCGCAAGGCCTGCAATTTTTCGGACGAAGGCTCGTCGTGGACGCGGTAGAGCAGTTCGGTACGCTTTTGCTCCAGCGTCTCGGCGGCCGCGACGTTGGCCGCAATCATCATTTCCTCGATGAGCCGATGGGCATCAAGCCGCTCGGGGATATGGATGTCGCGGACCATGCCTTTTTCGTCGAGCAGGATCTTGCGCTCCGGAAGGTCCAGCTCGAGCGGGCCACGTTGGTCGCGCGCCTTGCTCATCGCGGCATATGCAGCCCAAAGGGGCTTCAGAATCGGCTCAAGCAGCGGACCGGTCTGATCGTCGGGGTTGCCGTCAATGACGGCCTGGGCTTGCTGGTAGCTCAGCTTGGCCGCCGATCGCATGAGTACCCGGTGGAAGCTGTGGCTTTTCTTACGGCCATCGGCACCCAGCACCATGCGTACCGCGAGTGCGGCACGGGGTTCACCTTGTTTGAGCGAGCACAGTTCGTTGGAGATGCGCTCGGGCAGCATGGGCACGACGCGGTCGGGGAAGTAGACCGAGTTGCCGCGAAGATAGGCCTCGCGATCAAGGGCGGTGCCGGGGCGCACATAGGCGGCCACGTCCGCGATGGCGACGGTGACCACATAGCCACCCTGGTTTTTCTCGTCCTCGTCCGGTGCGGCATGGACAGCGTCGTCGTGGTCCTTGGCGTCGGCCGGGTCGATGGTGATCAGCGGCAGGTCCCGCCAGTCCTCGCGGCCCCTGAGGGTCGCTTCCTTTGCTTCCTCGGCCTCGCGCAGCACGCTCTGCGGGAAGACATGCGGAATCTCGAGATTGTGGATGGCGATGAGGGAGACTGCGCCTTCCGAATGCGGATTGCCTACTACCTTGGTGACCCGGGCACGGGGAATCATCAAACGGCCGGAAAACTTAACCTCGACCTCGACCAGATCGCCGTCGCCGGCGTCACCCAGATCGCCCAGGGCGATGCGCATCTCTTTCTGCTTGCGGTCAACCGGGATGAGTCGAGCGCCGTCCTCGTCCCTGCGGACGATGCCAATATGGGCCCGGCGGGGTTTGTCCAACACCTTCATCGGCCTGGCCGTGTAGTCGGGGATGGCGTCTTCGCCTGCATCGATACGGGCGAGGATGCGATCGCCAGGGGCCGGTACCACCCGAGCGTGGGAGCCGATCAGGACGCGTACGCGCGGCATCTCGCCTTCCTCAGGGTTCCACTGCGCGGGGAAGGCGTGGAGATCATCCGGGTCGGCGTCGCCGGGAATGTCAAGTACGGTGACGTGGGGCAGGACGGCCGTGCGGCGCAGGGCCTTGCGCGTACGCGTGATAACGCCTTCGCCCTCCAATTCGGCCAGCATGGCCTTGAAAGGACGCCTGAGATCGCCGCGAATGCCAAACACCTTGGCCAGATCGCGCTTGCCCTTGATATTGTCTTCCTGAGCAAGCGCCTCAAGCAATTGCTCGCGCGTCGGCAGACGCTCGGCAACGGGCAATCGCGGGCGTTTCGGGCCTGACGTGTTCTTGAATTTTGGAGTTTTTGCCATGAATACTGTTCTGGAGAATTGCCCTCTATGTAGGGGATCGGGGCGGCTTTGCCAAACCTGAGGATAAGGGCGATGGTGCGCAAACGGCGCGTCCCTCTTGTGACGATGGGCGCCGAAAGGCTAGACCTTGCAGGAACGTCACAAGGAGGGGATTGTTCGTGCCCGCCGAAATTCTTCCGATCATCTTTGCCGCTGTCATCGGCTATCTATCCGGATCGATTCCGTTCGGTCTGATCCTGACCCGGGCGGCCGGCCTTGGCGACATCCGTTCCATCGGTTCGGGCAATATCGGCGCCACCAATGTGCTGCGCACGGGCAACAGACCTGTGGCCGCCGCGACGCTGGTGCTGGATGCGCTCAAGGCAGTGGCGCCCATCCTCATCGCCCGTTACTTCTGGGGTGAGGATGCCGCGCGGGTCGCGGCTTTGGGGGCGTTTCTTGGACACTGCTTTCCTGCCTGGCTCGGTTTCAAGGGTGGCAAAGGTGTTGCCGTGATGATCGGCTCGCTACTGGCCTTGTCCTGGCCGGCCGGGCTGATTTTCTGCGGCGTGTGGCTGCTGATAGCCTTCACCCGCAATATCTCGTCCCTTGCGGCGCTGACGGCCGCCGCGACCGCCCCAATCTTCGCTTATGTCTTCAGCGGTGAGCGCCTCGCACTGGTCGTGAGTGGATTGGCGCTGCTGTTGTTCTTCCAGCACCGGGAGAATATTGGCCGACTTCTCAAGGGAACCGAACCCACCATCGGCGCCGGCAAGAAGGCCGGATGATGCAGGCGGCGGGCATGACAACCGAACTGACGCCCGCCCAACGCATCGCCTGGCTTCGGCTGATCCGCACCGACAATATCGGGCCTGTCACGTTCCGGCAGCTGCTTAAACGTTTCGGTTCGGCTGAAGCCGCGCTGGAGGCTTTGCCTGCCCTCAGCGCCAAGGCCGGGCGTCCGATGACAGCGATCAGTCAGGCTCGCGCTGAAGACGAAATTGCCGGTCTTGCACGCTATGGGGCGCGATTGGTGGCCCAGGGCGAACCTGCATATCCCCGGCATTTGGGGTTGATTCCAGGGGCACCACCCTTGATCAGCCTGGCCGGTGGCGAGGGGCTGGACTGGCACCGGACGGTGGGCATTGTGGGCGCGCGTAACGCTTCCACGGCTGGGGTGAAAATGACCCGCATGCTTGCCGCAGATTTAGGTGCGGCAGGGTTTACGGTGGTTTCCGGACTGGCCCGGGGGATCGACACTGCCGCGCATCGCGCGAGCCTGCCAACGGGCACCATAGCGGTGCTGGCGGGGGGCTTCGACTGCATCTACCCCAATGAGAACATTCCACTGGCGCATGACATTCTCGACAATGGCGGCGCCTTGTTGACGGAGATGCCCCTGGGCTGGGAGCCACGAGCGCGTGACTTTCCCAGGCGCAACCGGCTGGTGTCTGGCCTGTCGCTGGGTGTGGTGGTCGTGGAGGCGGCAAAGCGATCCGGTTCGCTGATCACCGCCAGGCTCGCCCTCGAACAGAACCGGGACGTGTTCGCGGTTCCCGGCTCGCCGCTCGATCCGCGCGCCGAGGGCGGAAACTTACTGATCCAGCAGGGGGGCCGGCTGGTTACCAATGCTGCCGATATCATTGAGGTGGTGAGCAGCGCCGATCCGGCCCGGCATGTCTTGTTCGATCCGGAATGGGAGCCTCCTGCAGATGATTCAGTGGACAGCGAGCCTGTAGCGGATGAGCGGGCGCGCCTACTCAATGCGCTGAGTTCCACACCCATCGAAGTAGACGAGCTGATCGTCCAGACCGGCATAGCGCCCCATGTGATGCAGATCCTGTTGCTCGAGCTCGACATCGGCGGGAAGGTCGAATGGTCGAGCGGGCAGTTGGTGGCGCTTCGCCACGATTGAGAGCCGTTTGGCCGGTCGATCCCGTGCGCCCGGGGCCGTCTGCTCTCAGCAGAAGATCGGTTCAGGGGTCAGGATGATACCGAAACGGGATTGAACGGTTTGCCTGATATGGCTGGCAAGCGCGGCAATGTGCGACTGTTGGGCCCCACCGTAATTGACCAGAACCAGGGCGTGGCGTTCCGATACGCCGACCGGGCCCATTCTGTATCCCTTGAGGCCGCTTTTTTCGATGAGCCAACCGGCAGACAGCTTGGTCCGACCGTCGGCTTGGGGATAGCTGGGGGCGGAGGTGTCCTCTTCCAGGATTTGCGCCGCGATGTCCGCGGCCACGACCGGATTGTGGAAGAAGGAACCGGCATTGGGGGTCACACGCCAGTCCGGTAACTTGCTGGTGCGCAGGGCGATCACCCGCTCCATGACGACGCGTGGTGAGAGATCGCCTGCACCGGATAACTCCGCCAGGCCGGCAAAACCCAGATTGGGCCGCCAAGCCTTGGGCAGCGCCAGCCGGATCTTGGTGACCACATAGCGATCAGGCTCGTGCTTGAAGACGCTATCGCGATAGGCGAAGGCGCACGCTTGGAGACCAAAAACGGTCATCTTGCCGGTCCGCCGGTCAAAAGCGTCCAGGGAGTGGAAGCTGTTGGCCAGCTCGGATCCGTAGGCGCCAATATTCTGTACCGGGGCGGCGCCGGTCGTGCCGGGGATCAGGGCAAGATTTTCAAGACCACCCAGCCCCTGTTCAACTGTCCAGGCGACGAGGTCATGCCAGTTCTCGCCGGCGGCGGCTTCGACAAGGGTATGGGTGGCGGTCTCGTCGACAATCCTGCGGCCGCGGGAGGCAATCAGCGCGGTGATACCATCAAACCCTGGCGCCAGAACGACATTGCTGCCGCCGCCCAGCAGGCGAACTGCGAGCGCTTCGCTGCTGGCATAGTCGAACAGGGCAGGGAGCTGATCTGCGTCCTCAAGGACGAACCCAAAGCGGGATCGTGCCTGCAACGCCAGCGTGTTGCGGGAGGCAAGGTCGAAATCGGGAATCAGCGAGGCGGTGAGGTCGGTCATTGCGCCCATAGACACCATTTCTGCCGGGTCGTGGGCAAGTGTGAATGCGGTCCCGCTGCGATTGCCAGCGAGACCGGGATTTGGCTAGCGGCCGCCTTCGATCCTGCGGTGACGCTGGCCGATGCCGCCGGTGCCATAGGGGTAGTCGTCCATTTCGGGCTTGCTGACGGCATCGAGCCGCTGCAGTTCCTCGGTGCTGAGGACGAGGCTGGCGGCACCGAGATTGTCCTTGAGCTGTTCGGACGTACGGACACCCAGGATCACGGAGGTTACAGCCGGCTGTGCGGACGTCCAGGCCAGTGCGACCTGTGCCATGCTGATGCCGCGGGATTTCGCGATATCTTCAACCGCACCAATGATGTCCCAAGTGCTGGATTTCGCATTGCGCGCTTCATAGGCTTCCATGCCACGCTTGGGATTTTCGCCAAGGCGGCTGGCCCCGGTGGGTATCTGGTCGCGCTTGTATTTGCCCGAGAGCCAGCCGCCCCCCAGCGGCGACCAGGGCAAGAGGCCCATATTGGCGTCCTGGCAGGCCGGAACGATTTCGTGCTCAATGTCGCGGACAAGCAGATTGTACTGTGGTTGCAAGGTTACCGGAGGGGCAAAGCCCTGCATCCTGGCGATCCAGACGGCCTTGGTGAGCTGCCAACCAAGGAAGTTGGAAAAGCCGTAATAGGCGATCTTGCCCGAGCTGGTCGCGTCGTCGAGGAAACGCAGCGTTTCCTCGATCGGCGTCAGCGCATCGAAGGCGTGCATCTGATAGAGGTCGATCTGCTCCACGCCAAGGCGGCGCAGCGAGGCTTCAAGTGCTTCGGACAGGTGCTTGCGCGAAAGGCCGATGTGATTGGGCCCATCCCCCATGGGAAAGCGGCCTTTTGTGGCGATAACCAGGTCCCGCAGTTTTTTGGTCTTGAGCCAGCGGCCGACAATCTCCTCGGATACGCCTGCAGAGTAAACGTCCGCAGTGTCGAGGAAATTGCCTCCGGCGTCGACATAGGCATCCATGAGCGCATGAGAGGTCGCCTCGTCGGACTCTGCGCCGAAGGTCATTGTGCCGAGGCACAGATGGGACACGACGGCACCGCTATTGCCCAGGTTGCGATATTGCATTGGATTTCCTCCTCGATTGACCCGGCCGCAATTGCGCATCGTTGCACAGGCAAACGCGGCTCGATCAGGCATGATGGTATTGAACCGGGGCGCAGGACGCGCTGCATCATCTGAGCATGTATGGAAGGCCGCGCGCAAGCCCTCTATCGGCAAATGCCGATGAAGTGAAAACGCCACCGTCCGGTCTCCCCGTTGACACCGGCTACGGGCTTCACCATGTTGCGCGCTCTTTGAGCAGCAGTTGCGGAACCAAGATCCATGAAGGTCGTCGTCGTTGAAAGTCCGGCCAAGGCCAAGACAATCAACAAATATCTGGGCAAGGACTATGAGGTCCTGGCCAGTTTCGGCCATGTCCGCGACCTGCCGGCCAAGGACGGTTCGGTGCGGCCGGACGAAGATTTCGCCATGTCCTGGGAAGTCGATACGGCGGCAAAAAAGCGCATCTCCGACATAGCCACGGCCCTGAAGGGGGCGGATGGCCTTATCCTGGCGACCGACCCGGATCGCGAGGGCGAGGCGATTTCCTGGCATATCCTGGACGTGCTCAGGGCCAAAAAGGCGCTGAAGAAGGATACTTCGGTGCAGCGCGTGGTGTTCAACGCCATTACCAAGGACGCTGTGACGGCGGCCATGGCCAGGCCGCGTGACATCGACATGCCCCTGGTGGACGCCTATCTGGCACGCCGGGCGCTCGACTATCTCGTCGGCTTCACTCTGTCCCCCATTCTGTGGCGCAAGTTGCCTGGCTCTCGCTCGGCTGGTCGTGTTCAGTCCGTGGCGCTGCGGCTGGTTTCGGATCGCGAACGCGAAATCGAAAAATTCCGGCCCGACGAATACTGGTCGGTCGAGGCGCAGCTGGCGCAAGGCGGCAAGAGCTTCCTGGCGCGCCTGTTTGCCGTGGACGGCAAGAAGACCGACAAGCTGGATATCAAGACTGGCGAGGATGCCCAAGCGCTCAAGGCGCTGATCGAGGGCGGACAGTTCAATGTCGCCAATGTCGAAAAGAAGCCGACCAAGCGCAACCCCTATGCGCCTTTCACGACTTCGAGCCTGCAGCAGGATGCGTCTTCGCGCCTGGGCCTATCGCCCAGCCGAACCATGCAGATCGCCCAGCGTCTCTACGAGGATGGGCTAATCACCTATATGCGAACCGATGCGGTTCAAATGGCGCCCGAGGGTATCGCCATGGCCCGCTCGGTGATCGGGAAATATTTCGGCGAGAAGTACCTGCCGGAAAAGGCACGGATCTATCAGACCAAAGCCAAAAATGCGCAGGAAGCGCACGAAGCGATCCGCCCGACAGACATGTTCAAGCGGCCGGAAAGCCTCAGTCTTGATGCGGATCAGGCCAAGCTCTATGGGCTGATATGGAAGCGTACCCTCGCCAGCCAGATGGCCTCGGCAGAGATAGACCGCACAAGTGTCGATATCGCCGTCAACGTGCCGGGCCGCGCGGTGACGCTGCGGGCAACGGGCTCAGTCGTGACCTTCCCGGGTTTTCTCACGCTTTATGGTGTTGAGGCCAAGACCGATGGCGATGAGGACGACGAGGATGGTCGTGAGCTGCCGCCCCTGACTGTCGGCGACAAACCGAAGCTGGAAAAGGTCGAGATCGAGCAGCATTTCACGCAGCCACCGGCGCGTTATACCGAGGCGAGCCTGATCAAGAAGATGGAAGAGCTCGGCATCGGCCGCCCGTCCACCTATGCGGCGACGCTGGCGACGCTGAAGGACCGCAATTATGTGAAGCTTGAGGGCAGGGCGCTGCATCCAGAGGATCGCGGACGCATCGTGACCTCGTTCCTCGAGAGCTTCTTTTCGCGCTATGTCGAATATGGCTTCACGGCACATCTGGAAGAGCAGCTCGATCAGGTTTCGGCTGGCGAACTTGACTACAAGGTTCTGCTACGCGATTTCTGGCGGGACTTCACGGTTGCGACCGAGGAGATCAAGGATTTGCGCGTCTCTGAGGTGCTCGATGCCCTCAACGACATGCTGGCCGACCACATCTTCCCCGCGCGCGAAGACGGAACCGATCCACGCAAGTGCCCGACTTGCGGCACAGGTACGCTGTCGCTGAAACTTGGCAAGTTCGGTGCATTCATTGGTTGCTCGAACTATCCCGAGTGCAAGCATACGATGCAGCTTTCGGACGCGGCCACGGGCCAATCGTCGGAGGCGGCGGCGGGCGATGGCGTGCTCGGCACGGATCCGGAAAGCGGCGAAGAAGTTTTCCTCAAATCCGGCCGTTTCGGGCCTTATGTGCAATTGGGTGACGGCAAGGAACCCAAGCGGTCGTCGCTGCCCAAGGGCTGGGAAGCCGCCAGCCTGACCTTGGAAAAGGCGCTGCAACTGTTGTCATTGCCGCGCGAGGTGGGGCTGCATCCAGAAACCGGTCTGCCCATTTCGGCAGGCATCGGGCGTTATGGTCCGTTCCTGCTGCATGACGGCAAATATGCCAATCTTCCGGATGTGGAAGAGGTGTTCACCGTTGGTCTCAACCGCGCCGTCGACCTTATCGCGCAGAAGGCGGCCGGTGGCGGTCGTGGGGGACGTGGCGCGGCGGTGGCCGCTATTCAGACGTTCGAGCATGACGGCGGACCGATAACCGTGCGTTCCGGCCGCTACGGACCCTATGTCAACCAGGGCAAGGTCAACGCGACATTGCCGAAGGATCTGAAGCCGGAAGATGTGACGCTGGAACAGGCGATCGCCCTGATTGCAGCGCGCGCCGAAGCAACCGGCGGAAAGAAGAAGGCGCCGGTCAAGAAAGCCGCGGCAAAGAAACCGGCTGCCAAAAAGGCAACGGCCAAAAAGGCTCCGGCGAAGAAAGCGACCAAGTCCGAAGACGTGCCGTTCTAAGGCTCTCTGACTCTTCTTAGGGAATTTGTGCTGCAGCAACCCAGGCTTGGCTGCGGCTAGCCGATGGTTCGTTCGATGACGCCGAGCCAGTTTTCCAGCGCGATCTTGCGGACCAGAGGCTCGCCATAGCCCTTGTCGAGCAGGGCCTGGAGGAGCTTGGGCACACCGGTAACGTCGCCGATTTCTACCGGGATCATGGCGCCGTCGAAATCCGAGCCTAGGGCCACGCCGTCCTCACCGACGGCCTCGACGAGTGCGTCAACATGGCGGACCATCAGCTCGAGGGGTGTATCGGCATCGAACCGCCCATCGGGCCGCAGGAAGCCAGTGGCATAGTTGAGCCCGACTACCCCCTTGCTTTCGCGGATGGCCGACAATTGCCAGTCGAGAAGGTTGCGGGTGCTGGGGCAGACGGCGTGCACGTTGGAATGGGTGGCGACCAGCGGTTTGGTCGAGATTGCGGCGACGTCTCGAAAGCCTGCCGCGTTGAGGTGACTCAGGTCGACAAGGACGCCGCGTTCATCGCACAGGCGCACCAGCTGCCTGCCGGCATCGGTGAGGCCAGGACCAATATCGGGATCGGCGGGGAAGCGGAACGGTACACCCGTGCCGAATGCGTTGGCGCGGCTCCAGGTGATGCCGATGGATCTGAGGCCGGCCGCGTATAGAACCTCAAAAGTCCTGAAGTCGGTGTCGATGGCCTCGGCGCCTTCGATGTGGAACAGAGCGGCGAGACGGCTCGACTTGATGGTCGACCGGATTTCCGCGGCAGACCGGCAGATATTCAGGACTTTAGCACGTTCGAGCTGCAGCAGCAGGGCCGCCATGGCGTTGGTCGACTGCAGTGCATTGGACTGAGCGAGCTCAGGCGGGAGGTTGCCCCTGGTGTAGTCCGGCGCTGCGGCAATGGCGGCGGGGGTTGTCTTGAGTGGGGGCGGGAAAATGGCGAAAAAACCGCCCACCATGCCGGCCTGCCGGGCACGCGGCAGGTCCAGGTGTCCCTCCTGGCTCCCCTTAATGAACAAGTCGAGCTTGTCGATGCGCGGGTGATCGAGAAGTCGCAAAAGCGTGTCGTTATGGCCATCGAAAAAGGGGATGGTCACGCAATGTCCTCGTGGATGAACACAGTCCGACCGCCCATAATGGTGCGCATGACCTTGCCCTGCATCCGCGCGCCCTCAAAGCTGGTGTTGCGGGAGCGCGAACGGAAACTCTTTTCGGTTACCTGCCATGGATATTCGGGATCAACCAGGATGAGGTCGGCCGGCGCTCCCCGACTGATGCGGCCACTTTCCAGCCCCAGAATTTCGGCAGGACGGCTGGTCATGGCGCGCAGGACGGTGATCAGGCCAAGGTCACCGGAATGCACCAGGCGCAGGGCCGCTGCCAAAAGGGTTTCAAGACCGATTGCGCCATTGGAGGCTTCCGCGAAGGGCTGGCGCTTGACCTCGGTATCCTGCGGGTCGTGATCGGAATGGATCGTGTCGATAATGCCTTCGCGCAGGGCTGCAATCATGGCCTGGCGGTCATCTTCCGTCCGCAAGGGCGGGTTCAGCTTGAAATAGGTACGATAGCGGCCGATGTCATTCTCGTTGAGGCAGAGATTGTTGATCGAGATGCCGGCCGTAACCTTCTCGTTACGGGACTTTGCCGTCTTCACAAGCTCTGCCGAGCCGGCGGTGGAGATCTGCGCGGCGTGGTAGCGCACCCCGGTCAGCTGGGCCAGTTGCAGGTCGCGGGCCAGGGGAATGGTTTCGGCTTCGCGCGGGATGCCCCTGAGGCCAAGGACCGTGGCGAACAGCCCTTCATTCATCACGCCATCGCCTGTCAGGGCAGCATCCGACACGTGATGGATGAACGGCATGTCGAAATTGGCGGCATAGCCCATGGCGCTGCGCAAAAGAGACGAGGATTGTATAGATTGGGCGCCATCAGTGAGACAAATCGCACCGGCGTCCTTGAGCAGGCCGAACTCGGTGATCTCCTTGCCTGCGAGGCCCTTGGTGATGGCCGCAGCGGGTAATATCCGGGCGGGTGACTGCGCTTCGGCGCGGCGGATCAGAAAATCGACCAACGCACCATCGTCCACGGCCGGCGTGGTTTCGGGCATCATCACAAAGCTGGTCACGCCGCCCGCCACCGCTGCTGCACCGGCGGACGCCAATGTCTCGCGATATTCCTTGCCTGGTTCGCCTACGAAAACGCGCATATCGATCAGACCGGGCGCCAGCACCTGGCCATTGGCATTGATCACTTCGGCATCATCAGGAACACCCGCAGGCCCGCCAACGGCGAGATCGCTGATCCGTCCATCTTCGATGAGTACGGCGCCCAGCTGATCGGTGTTGGATGCGGGGTCGACGATCCGCGCATTGTCGATGACAAGAGGGCGGGTCATGGGGTGTTCCTCGCGGGCAGAAGAGCGTCCAGAACCGCCATGCGGACGGCAACGCCCATTTCGACTTGATCGGTGATGACCGAACGCTCGCTGTCGGCGATGGCGGGGTCGATCTCAACGCCGCGGTTCATGGGGCCCGGATGCATGACGATAGCGTCGGGCTTGGCGTGCCGGAGCTTGTCCTCGTCGAGCCCGTAGAAGCGATAATATTCCCGCACCGACGGGATCATCTTGCCATTGGCGCGTTCGTGCTGGAGGCGCAGCATCATGACGACATCGGCGTCTCGAAGCCCTTCCTCCATGTTGGTGAAAACCTCGGTGGCCAGGTTCTCTATGCCCGGTGGCAGCAGGGTGCGGGGGGCGATGACGCGGGTGCGGACATTGAGCGCACCCAGCAGCAGGAGATTGGACCGGGCCACGCGCGAATTGGCAATGTCTCCGCAGATGGCAACCGTGAGGCCGGCGAGCGTACCCTTGTGGTTACGGATCGTCAGGGCGTCGAGCAAAGCCTGGGTCGGGTGCTCATGGGCGCCATCGCCTGCGTTTACAACGGAGCAGCCGACTTTCTGGCTCAGCAATTCCACTGCGCCGGCCGCAGAGTGGCGAACCACGAGCACGTCGGGACGCATGGCGTTGAGCGTGGCGGCAGTGTCGATCAGGGTTTCGCCCTTGGAGACAGACGATGTCTTGACCGACATGTTGACCACGAGTGCGCCCAGCCGCTTGCCGGCAATCTCGAAGGAAGACTGGGTGCGGGTCGAGGGCTCGAAGAAGAGATTGATCTGGGTTTTGCCAGAGAGCGTGGGGAGCGACTTGCGCTCCTGGCGGGAGATCTCGATCATCCGTTCGGCGCGGTCGAGAAGATCGACGATTTCGTGCTGCTGGAGATCAGCAATGGAAATCAGATGGCGCTGCTGGAACGGGGGGAAGTCGCCCGAGAACCGGGCGGAGTTTTGCTGCGGCATGTCGCATCCCTTGCGATTTGCTGCGGTCTATCCGAGGGGGCAGGGTGGGGCAAGCCCACCCATGCCGTTTCGCAAAATTATCTCGGGCTCTGCCGCCAAAGTGCCTGGGAAAAGCCCAGACCGAGCAGCAGTTCCACGGCCATGGCCGCAAGCAGCGATGCTGGAGGTATGCCGTCGGATGTGAGGGCAATCACACGCCCGAGACCGAAACCAAGATAGAGCAGGGCACCGACAAGCAGCGCGCTACCAAGCCATGCCGGGTTGATGAGGCCCACAGCCATGACAAGGGCGGCGAGCAGGATTGCGCCGGCGGGGGCTTTCATTTCGTTTAGCAGGGCGATGTCACCGCCGACGGTTATGCCGTAACCTGCGTAGAAGGCAGCCGGTGCGAAGAGGACGGCAAGGGACAGCACGAAAGCGATCAAGGCGCCCGTGACGAGCAAGATGCGGTTGGTCCAGACCATGGATCAGGCTGCCTCGGCCCAGCCGCCGGATCGGACAACGCCGCGGCAGTAGTCTGCGAAGTCACGCGGCGACCGCCCCAGCGCCTGCTGGACGCCATCTGTGAGGCTTTCGTTACGGCCATCGAAGAGTTCGCGGAACAACTCGGTGTAGAGAGTGGCGTCGTCGGGACCGATCTCGCCCGCCATGGCGGCGTGGAAGTCGTCAAGTGAGATCGGGGCGTAGGTGACTGTTCGACCGCTGGCCGCGCTGATTTCGGCAACGGCGTCGGCAAAGGTCAGGAGACGGGGGCCGGTGAGCTCATAGAGCTGGTTGTGATGACGGTCGTCGGTGAGTGCGAAAGCGGCGATTTCGGCGATGTCGCCCACGTCCACGAAGGGCTCGGCACACATGCCCGCGGGCAGGGCAATGACGCCGCCCATGACGCCAGGATACATGAGCCCTTCTGAAAAATTCTGGTTGAAGAAGGCGGCGCGAAGCACGGTGTAACCGAGGCCGCTATTGCGGAGCACATTCTCGGCACGGACGGCGCCGCTTTCGCCTCGGCCCGAAAGCAGGACCATGCGCTTGAGACCGGCTGCCTTTGCGATTTCTGCCAGAGCGGCGATATCGTCCGCGCCTTGTGGAGCGGCAAGGTCGGGGTAGTAGGCGACGAAAGCGGTTTCGACGCCGGCAAAGTGTTGGGCCCAATTGGAGCGATCCTGCCAGTCGAAGGGCAGAGCGGTGCGGCGGCCGACCGGGCGCGTGGCGCGGTTCATGGCGGCCAGATTGGCGACGACCCGGCGGCCGACCTTGCCCGAAGCACCGATGACAAGAATTGGGGTATTGGTCATGAGAAATCTCCCGTTTGCAGTTGCCGCCGAAATTTTGTGTGACCAGCCTGGACTTTCCATCGCTGTATTGCCAGATATCTATGCAGATCGTCCAAAACAAGCGCGAGCAACGACCGATGTCCGGTGTTCACTTCCAGCCGCCTGACGCCATCGATCCCCTGGGTGACGTGCTGCACATGCTGCGGCTCAACGGTACGCTCTATTGCCGGGCGGAGCTTGCCGCACCCTGGGGCGTTGCGCTGCCACAGATGGACAATTCCATGCTGTTCATCGTCATCATCTCGGGCGAGGGCTGGATGCGGCTGGCGGGCAGGCCGCCGCTGCTGGTGCGCGAGGGCAGCATGGTGGTGTTGCCGCGGGGTACGCCTGTGGACCTTGCAAGCGCCGCAGACGGGCAAGCTGTGCCACTGTTCGACCTGCCGGCGACCAAGGTCAGCGAGCGCTATGAAATGATGGAAATTGCCGGTCCGGGCGCGGTCACACGGGCGATGACGGGCGTCGTCTCGTTCGACGACGTGGCAGCGCGGCGGCTGGTTGATCTCTTGCCGGAGTTGCTGATCGTCGACCGCTGGCATGATGCCGCGGGTGGTTGGCTGCGCAGTACGCTGGATCTCATCTCGCACGAGGCAGCGGCACTCAAGCCGGGCGGAGAAGCGGTCATCACCCGGCTGGCAGATATCCTCATCATTCAGGCGATCCGCACCTGGCTCGACACGGCTGCCGAAGCGCAGACAGGATGGCTGGCCGCCTTGCGTGACGCGCAGCTGGGCCGGGCGCTGGCCGCCATTCACCGGGCGCCGGGCGATGAATGGACGCTCGAGCGACTTTCGCGGCTTGCGGGGATGTCCCGGTCGGGCTTTGCGGCGCGATTCAGCGAAATGGTTGGGCAGCCGGCGATGCGCTATCTCACGGAATGGCGGCTGCAGAAGGCCCGCCTGGCCATCGCCAACGGAAACGAACCAATCGGGCAGATCGCGCGAAAGGCCGGCTACTTGTCCGAAGCCGCCTTTGGTCGAGCCTTCAAGCAGACATTTGGCGAGTCCCCTGGCAGCCTAAGGCGTGCCGGCTAGCGGGACCGCAACCGATCCAGCGCGCCCTGGAGGATGTAGCTGGCCGCCAGCTTGTCAACGACCTCGGCGCGGCGGTCGCGGCGGAGGTCGGCCTCGATCATCATGCGGGTGACTGCAGAGGTCGACAGGCGCTCGTCCCAGAAGGCAATCGGCAGGTTGATCTTGGGCGCCAGATTGCGGGCAAAGGCGCGGGTCGACTGCACCCGCGGACCTTCGGTGCCGTCCATGTTGAGGGGTAGGCCCAGCACCAGAGCAACCACCTGGTTTTCGGAAATCAGTTCTATGATGCGCTCGGCATCCTGGGTGAATTTCGTGCGCTTGATGGTCTCGAGCGGCGTGGCCGAATAGCGCATGCCATCGGAGATGGCGACACCGATGGTCTTGGTGCCCAGATCCAGGCCCAGAATCTTGCCAGTCTCGGGAATAGCGCTCAGGGGGTCTTCGGTCACAAGGGGCTCGCGATAATGATCAGAACTGTCCTATAGGCTGGCCACGAGACTTTGGCGACGGGAAATGGACATGAAGCTCACCTGGTTTGGCAGTTCGACATTTCGGGTTCAGACGGGCGGGCAGGTGATTGCTCTTGATCCGGAGGGAGCGCCTGCGGGCGTTGATCGGAGTGAGCTTGTCAGTGGCGCCGACCGGGTCGTGAGGGCCGCTGACAGCTTGGTCGATGTCGATCCTGCCATCTGGAGGCCGCGGCCGACGGAACGGCTGCTCGATGCGGCGGACGGGTTGCGGCCGGTGGAAATCTGGTCCGTCGGCCCATCCGGGCTGTTGCTCGATGGGGATGACGATGTCCCTTTGCTGCTGTTGGGCGGACCAGTCCCGGAGCTTGGCCGGTGGGTGGAAAAGGCCGCGGTCGTGATGTTCGGCGCCGATCTGGCTGGACGATGCCATGCTTTGCTCCAAGGGCAGGCGCCCGGCCTTGTGGCGGTGGCCGGTTCGGATAGAGAAATCGATGCGGTATTCGCGGACATACCCAACCTTCTGGATGGGACGGGCCTGATCGCGCTGGAACCGGGTTTGGCAGTGGAAGCCTGATCCGTCGCATAAGGCATTTTCATTGTCATTTGCCGCATGGCGTTGCTAATAACGCGGCAACACGCCGTTTCTTGGAGTTTTTGCATGTCTGTCGACGCTGCCACCGTCAAGCGCATCGGCCGTCTGGCCCGTATCCGGATCGAAGAGGACGAGGTCGCCGGTTACCAGAATGAGCTCAATGCGATTCTGGGCTTTGTCGAGCAACTCGGCGAGGTGGATGTGGAGGGTGTGGAGGCCATGACCTCCGTGACCCCGATGACTTTGCGCCGCCGCGATGACGTGGTCACCGATGGAAACTATGCCGACAAGATCGTCAGCAACGCGCCGCTGACCGAAGACAATTTCTTCATGGTCCCCAAAGTGGTGGAATAAGTGGCCATCTCGATCGCCGTCGAATCGCCGCTGCAGGACGAAGTGCGGGCACTGGTTGCCCGGCTGAATGACCATTTGCTGCCGCTGTCGCCACTGGAATTCCAGTTCAAGATGACCGTAGAGCAGATGGCCGACAGCGCGACGACGCTGTTCGTGGCGCGCGACGAGGCCGGAAAAGCCGTCGGCATGGGCGCGCTCAAAATGCATGGCCCTGACTTGGGCGAGGTCAAGCGCATGTACACCGTACCGGAAGTGCGCGGTCAACGTGTGGGCCGGCAGTTGCTGGAGCGGATCGTGGAACTGGCGCGTGAGCGCGGGCTTCCTGTGGTGATGCTTGAGACGGGTACCGGTGACGGCATGGCAGAGGCGCATCGGCTCTATACGCGGTATGGATTCGTGCCCCGCGGACCGTTCCTCGACTATCCTGACAGCGAATGGTCGGCGTTTTTCGAGCTGCGCCTGGATGCGGAGAAGGCGGCATGAGGTGGTGGGTCGCCGCTATGCTGCTGCTGGTCGCTGCGCCCGTTTCGGCGCAGGAGGACCTGCGCATCATCCGAGACCGTCTCTACGTCTCCGATGCTTCTGCCTGCGAGGCACTCGCGGACAAGGGCGTAGACGCATGGATGGATGTGGACTTCCTTAGTCTCAGCTTTGTCGATGGTATTCAGTCCATGGAGTTCCAATGCCGCTTCTTCGAGGTGAAGGAACGCGAGGGCAGCACGCATCTGTTCATTGACGCGGTTTGCGAAGTGCCCGGGGAGGTCTATCCCGACATCCTTGCGGTGACGCCCTACACCGAAACCCAGATTCAGGTGGTGTCAGGTTATGACGCCGCCATGGCCGCTTCCGGCCAATTCGAAACCGGCAGCGAGGTTGCGACGCCCGGCGCGACGCTCTACACACGCTGCGACAATCTAAGCGAGATCCCCGTTGACTGACCTGACCAAGCTGAGCCTTGCGGATGCCCGCAAGGGCCTCAAGGACAAGAGCTTCACCGCACTCGAACTCACGGACGCCTATATCGGCGCCATCGAGAAGGCCAATCCGAGCCTCAACGCCTATGTGGCAACGACGCCCGACCAGGCGCGTGAAATGGCCAAGGCCAGCGACGAGAAGCTGGGCAAGGGGCAGGGCGGGGCGCTGGAAGGCATTCCGCTTGGCATCAAGGACCTGTTTGCCACCAAGGGCGTTCATACCCAGGCGGCCAGCCATATCCTCGATGGCTTCAAGCCCGAATATGAATCCACCGTCACTGCCAATCTGTGGCGGGATGGGGCGGTCATGCTGGGCAAGCTCAACATGGACGAATTCGCCATGGGCTCGTCCAATGAAACATCCTATTACGGCCCGGTGATCAGCCCGTTCCGGGCGGAAGGCAGCAATGCCAATCTGGTGCCGGGCGGGTCTTCGGGCGGTTCGGCGGCGGCCGTGGCGGCCTGGCTCTGCGCCGGTGCGACCGCAACCGACACGGGTGGTTCGATCCGCCAGCCGGCGGCCTTCACAGGCACTGTGGGCATCAAGCCGACCTATGGCCGTTGCTCGCGCTGGGGCACGGTGGCCTTCGCCTCCTCGCTCGACCAGGCCGGGCCGATCGCCCGAACCGTGGAAGATGCGGCGCTGCTGATGACCTCGATGTCGGGGTTCGACCCTAAGGATTCGACGAGCGTCGATATTGCCGTGCCCGACTTTGCCGCTGCGGTCGAACGCGGGGTGAAGGGTCTGACCATCGGTGTACCCAAGGAATACCGCATGGACGGCATGCCGGCCGAGATCGAAAAGCTCTGGGCCGAAGGGCTGGAATGGCTCAAGGCCGAGGGCGCGACCGTCAAGGACATTTCGCTGCCGCATACCAAGTACGCCCTGCCTGCCTATTACATCGTGGCGCCGGCCGAAGCCTCGTCGAACCTGGCGCGCTATGACGGCGTTAAATACGGGCTGCGTGTATCCGGGAAAGATATTACAGATATGTACGAACTGACCCGCGCGGCTGGCTTTGGCCGCGAGGTGAAGCGACGCATCATGATCGGTACATACGTGCTGTCTGCCGGTTACTTTGATGCTTACTACGTCAAGGCGCAGAAGGTCCGTACGCTGATCAAGAAGGATTTCGAGGACGCCTTCAAGGCGGGCGTCGACGCCATCCTGACGCCGGCGACGCCGTCGGCCGCTTTCGGCATTGGCGACGAGGCCCTGGCGAGCGATCCGGTAGCCATGTATCTCAATGACGTGTTCACCGTGACCGTGAACATGGCCGGCCTGCCCGGTATTGCCGTGCCCGCGGGCAAGGACGGGCAGGGGCTGCCCCTTGGCCTGCAGCTGATCGGCAAGCCGTTCGACGAGGAGACGCTGTTTGCTGCGGCGCGCGTGATCGAAAAGAGTGCTGGCGGGGACTTCGCACCAAAGCAGTGGTGGTGACCGAGGCGTTGACCGTGGTCAAAAAGGCCACGGTCAGGGTGGCTTAGCATCTCCGGGCGAACGCCTGGAGAGCATGACATGGTTGAATTCAAGATCATCAAGGTCTCGGAGACCCCGTATCTCTACGTCTCCAAGACCAGTTCAATGGCGCCGGAAGACATATCCCGCAAGATGGGCGAGGCCTTTCAAGAGGTCTGGGCCTTCATGGAGAGCCAGGGCATCAATCCCGCCGGAGGGGCGCTGTCCGTCTATTACGACTACTCTCCGGACAGCATGACTTTCCGCGCCGGCTTCACAGTGCGCCGGGAGGATCTGGCCAAGGCGCAAGGCGAAATACGTGGAGATGTCACGCCGGCCAGTGAGGTTCTGCACTTCCGGCACAAGGGGTCCTACGCCACGCTGCGGGACGACTACGACCTGATGATGAAGCACCTCGCGACCCTTGAGCGTGAGATGGGTACGCCGGCCTGGGAAATCTATCTCAATTCGCCAGATCAGGTGCCGGAAGCAGAACTACTGACCGACGTTTACCTGGTGCTCAAGTAGCCACCCGCCATTCGGCCAGATCGATTCCACACCAGCTCGCGCGTTCGCGGCGCTTGATTGCGCCGCCGATCCGCACTATTTGCGGCCAATGCAGAAGTTGAAACTGGTGGAGACGCGCCTCCTATCCGCGTCCGGGCCAACAGGAATAGTGCCGATGGCCGTTGATATCTTTACCTCGCTCGACTGGTCCGAGCCGCCCAAGGACATGAGCAAGCCGCTCCAGGCCCTGTGGTGGCTCAAGAAAGGCGAACTGCGCGTCGGTCCCGAATGGGAGAGGGCGCATAATATCGTCCAGTCCATGGAAGGGGTTCAGGCTTTCGACTGGGTCCATGCGCTGATGCACTGGATCGAAGCCGATATGGGCAATGCCGACTATTGGTACCGTCGTGCCGGCAAGCGCCGCGCCACCGCAAGCGTGTCCCAGGAATGGGAGCACATTGCAGCGGCGCTGAGCGAAGTGACGAAGCATTAGCCTCTTCACATCATTCCATGAGGTCGTCATCGCCGGGCTTGTCCCGGCGATCCATCTTGTGGAGGCATAGATTGCCGGGACAAGCCCGGCAATGACGAAGGCCTAGGGGGCGCAATTACCTATTGTCCAACTGGCTGCGGACCAGTTCCAGGCCGCGCCTGGTGATGCGATAGGGTTGGCCGCCTTGGGACTTGATTGCCTTCTTAGCCTTGAGCTTGTTGAAGATGAGCGGCGTGATGCCGTTCATCAACCAACCGTCGCGGTTGAAGAACTCGAAGCCGACGATCTTGCCGCGCTCGTTCTTGATGGCGGCGATGCGGCCGCCCTGAGCAAGGGCGTGCAGCACCCGCTGTTCGTCTCGTGAAATATCCATTGAAAGTCTGAAGCCTGAAGAGGCGAGCAAAAAGCTCGCGAACAATCCTGGCCGCGCTACCCTGCGGGGCAACGGCGTCCGGTTCATTCATGCCCCGTCGCGTGCGGACGGGGTCTCAGGCAATCTCAGACTGGCTAGACATATCGTTGTGCTACCGCGCGCGGCTCGTATGGGCTAGTGCCGAACGGACACAGAGGACCCCAAATTGGCGCGCCTGGTGGCAGTGGAACGGCGCAGTTGAAGGTCTTTGGACAGTACCGCGATGCCAACGCCGACATACCAGATGGTTTGGGGCCAGACGGCCAGACGTTCCATCGTGCCGCGCCCCCAGGGAACACCGCCAAGCGCGTGACCCAGACCGGCAAGCAACACGACAACGCCGACCAGAGCTGTCAGTCCGGCCAATTGCGGAGCGCTCTGGTGCAGTGTCAGCGCGAGCAGCAGAAATCCCAGCCCTGCCGCTGCGATGGAGGCGACGGCCCCGACGATATGAACGAGCATGTCGCGGTCGATCGGGAAGGCGCCAACCAGGATGGCCCCCAGACCCCCCAACGCCAAAAGTCCTAACGCCCAGGATGTGGTTTGGCCGGAAGGCCAAATCGGCCGCGTGAGCAGGATGCCAATGATAGCGGCCGCGCCATGTATGATGATGCCAAGGTTAAAGACTGCATGCAGCGGGGAGCAAACAAGATCGGTGCTGCCTGTGGTGGCGACCAGATAGACCCCGCAGTTCGATACGCCGAGAAGGCTGATGTCGTAGCGGAAGAGGTCGTGGCCCGGCGCGGCCAAATGGGCGGCCAGTTGCGCCAGAAAGAAACTGGCGCATACCACCCAGCACAGACCACCCAGCCGGACCCGATCGATCATGCCAATCTCCCGCTGATCCAACAATGCGGACCGGGGCCTTGCCGTTCCATTCGTCCCTGGTCGACGGGTTGAATTCGAGTGTGCCCCGGTGCACACCACCAAGACGATTTCGAAAGAACGGGGACCGGATGTGACCGCCAAGCGACCAGCAGAATGCCAAACCAAAGATGACGTGCGTGCCGAGATCGACCGGATCGACCGGGCGCTGCTGGCCCTTTTTGCCGAGCGCCATGCCTATGTGACGCGCATGGCCGAAATCAAGACCGACCCGCATGAGGCTTTCGATCCGGCACGGATCGAAGCGGTCATAACCAAGGTCCGGGAACGCAGTTTGGACCTTGATCTTGACGAGGATCAGGCAGAACTTATCTGGCGAACCCTGATCAGTTGGAACATCAACTATGAAAAGGGCATCATCGCGGCGCGCAAGCGGAGCAGATAGGAGGCGCGGATGACGGGCGTTCTGATACGCAAGGCGGAAATGACGGATGCCCCGCGCCTGGCAGATATCGCCTTCCGCGCCTGGGAGAATGGTATCTTCCCGATATTGAGGGACAAGCCGGGGCTCAAGGATGCAGAGCGCCGGCGGCTGTCGCAAGCTGTGGGGCAGGGTTGGCGACATACAATCGTCGCCGAACTCGACGGGGTGGTGGTTGGCTGGTGCTCTCGCGTTCCCGGCCGGAGCTATATTCCCTATCTCTTCGTCATGCCCGAGATGCAAGGACACGGGATCGGCGCGCTCCTGCTGGATCGGATGGAGACCATCCTCGAATTGCAGGGGGCCGAGCGCGTTCATCTGGAAACGCCTGCCGACCATGTCCGGGCCGTCCGATTCTACGAGCGGCAGGGTTATCGCATCCTGGCCCTGAAGCCGGATGGACGGGAGGGGCACTCGCCCTTCATGAGTGTGCATCTCGAGAAGCGGCTGCGGCCCTATGACGGAGACATTGACGAGGATTGAGGCGCGGCAGACAGTTGCAAGCCCAGGGCAACACGGCTAAGCAGTTGGCCAGATTTGCCTTGTCTTTCAGGACCGCCCAGTGACCCTCGTTGATACCCGCACCCCCGACAAGAAGCGCCTGATTTCCGGTTCGACCGGAGACTGGGAAGTGATCATCGGCATGGAGGTGCATGCGCAGGTGACCAGCGAGAGCAAATTGTTCTCGGGATCATCCACGGCCTTCGGCAATCCACCCAATGCAAATGTCAGCTTCGTGGATGCGGCCATGCCCGGCATGCTGCCAGTCATCAACGAGGAATGCGTGCGCCAGGCTGTGCGGACCGGACTGGGTCTCAAGGCCAAAATCAACAAGCGCAGCGTGTTCGACCGGAAGAACTATTTCTATCCGGACCTGCCGCAGGGCTACCAGATTTCCCAGTTCAAGGACCCGATCGTGGGTGAGGGCACGGTGCTGCTCGACGTCGATGGCGAGAAGATCGAGATCGGCATCGAGCGCCTGCATCTGGAGCAGGACGCCGGCAAGTCGATCCACGACCAGCACCCGAATATGAGCTTTGTGGACCTCAACCGGTCCGGTGTGGCGCTGATGGAAATCGTCTCCAAACCCGATCTGCGCTCGGCAGAGGAAGCCAAGGCCTATCTTTCCAAGCTGCGGACCATCCTGCGCTATCTGGGCACCTGCGACGGCAATATGGAACAGGGCTCCATGCGCGCCGACGTCAATGTCTCGGTGCGTCGCCCGGGCGGTGAATTTGGGACGCGCTGCGAAATCAAGAACGTCAACTCGATCCGTTTTGCCGGTCAGGCAATCGAATATGAAGCGCGCCGGCAGATCGACATTCTCGAAGATGGCGGTGAAATCGACCAGGAAACCCGCCTGTTCGATCCCAAGAATGGCGAAACCCGCTCTATGCGCTCCAAGGAAGAGGCGCATGACTATCGCTATTTCCCCGACCCGGACCTGCTGCCGCTCGAATTCGACGATGCGTTCATTACTGACCTAGCCGAGCACCTGCCGGAGCTGCCGGATGAAAAACAGGCTCGCTTCATCGCTGATTACGGCGTGACGGCCTATGACGCGATGGTGCTGACGCTCGATCGCGAGACTGCGGACTATTACGAGGCTTGCGTTGCCCATGGCGGCAAGAAGCGTGATGGTAAGGCCGTGGCCAATATCCTCAATGCAGACGTGGCGGCCTATGCCAACAGCCAGGGCCTGGCGGTTTGGGAAACCCATCTGCAGCCCGGCCAGATTGCCGGCCTGGTCGATCTGATTGCCGCCGGGACGATTTCCTCCAAGGGCGGCAAGGACGTGCTGCAAATCCTGATCGCCGAGGAGCATGAGGGCGATCCGGCCGAGATCGTCGAGCGCCGTGGACTCAAGCAGGTTACCGATCTGGGCGCGATCGAGAAGATCGTCGATGAAATTATCGCCGCCAATCCCGAGCAGGTCGAGAAGGTCAAGGCCAAGCCGACCATGATTGGCTGGTTTGTCGGCCAGGCCATGAAGGCCTCAGGCGGCAAGGCCAATCCCCAGGCTCTCAACGAGCTGATGAAGAAGAAGCTCGGGATCGAATAGTCTCAGGGCGCGGTGTTGTCGCTGCGCTCCCTTGGGTCCTTATCATTCGGCGTTTCGCTATCCTGTTCCCGCCGCAGCGGTGTGATGCGGGGATTATCCGTGTCATCGGTCGGCAGGTGCTTTGGCATGGCCGGCACCTGCTCGGGCGTGATGTCCCGGTTTTCCGGGCGACGTTCAAGCGGATCTGGCATTCACACCTCCCTTGGCCGGGGGTCGTGGCCGGGATCGGGGGGAATCTCCGGGGCCGGCGAGGGCCAAGGGTCCTCCACGGGCTGATCGGGCGTTGGAACTTCCGAGGGTTGCGGTGGCACCGGATCGGCAGGTTGCGGCTGAGGGGGCTCCGGCTGCGGGACGATTTCGGGCGTCGGGCGGGGATCGATATCGGGTCTGGGATCTGGCATAGCGGTTCTCCTGCCCGCCAACGTGAGGCCAGGCAGGAGAGTTCCATCGACCCGTCAGACGGGGACGCGACGCCAGACGGCGCGGATGCGCCCATCAATAAACAGCAAGCCGAAAAAGATCACCAACATGCCCAGGAGCTGGATCGGCAGGATCGTTTCTCCCAGTACGGTGACACCAATGATCAGCGCCGAGATCGGGGCGATGAAGGTGGTGGTCGCGAAATTGGTGGCGCCGACGCGCGGCAGGATACGGTACATGATCTGGAAGGTGAAGGCCGTAGAGAGCAGCCCGATGGCAAGGGCTGCGCCCCAAGTTTCCGGCCGTGTCATGACCGGTGCGCCTTCATTGAGGAAGGCCACGGGTATGGCGACGACGGCGGCGCCGGTGAGCGCGATCGCGGCGAAGGCGGTCGGTTCGACATGCTTGAAGCTGCGGGTTATGTTGAGGGTCAGCGCGTAGCAGAGGGTGGCGCCAAGGCATGCCATCACGGCCCAGAGTTGTGTTGTGCCCCCCGCTGACAAGGCCGGAGAGACCAGAATCGCCGCCCCGATGAATCCGAAGCCGACACCGGCGAATTTCGTCGGTGTCGCCTTCTCGCCGCCAATCCAGAAATGGGAAATGACCGCGGTGACCATGGGGGTCAGGGCGTTGATGATGGCGGCGATGCCGCTGGCCAGATGCGCCTGGGCCAGGGGAAACAGCGCGAAGGGAATGGCATAGGCGATGACGCCGAGGCCCGCCAGCTGCAGCCAGAGCCTGGGATCGCGCGGGATGGGCTTGCGCAGGGCGAGCATGACGGCCCAGCACCCGAGGGCACCAATGCCCACGCGCAGCGAAGTGACCCAGAGCGGGCCCAATTCGCGGATCAGGACGGCATTGAAGACAAAGGAGCAGCCCCAGATGGCGCCAAGCAGAACAATCCAGAACCAGTCACGCAGACTCATCTCGCCAATCCTTTAAGTGAAGGACGGCACGCTACGCCCGACCGGAACAAAGGTCGAACCGATTTTGACGATGGGCGCCATCAATTGCTGTGATGGGTTGACTTGGCTCAGCCAGTGTAGCTGACTTCGCCTCGGGCTAGCTTGGCCAGTGCCTCGGGGTAGGCCCGATGCTCTTCAACCAGAATGCGCGCTGCCAATGTCTCGGCGGTATCACCCGGCATAACAGGAACCCGGCGTTGCAAGATGGCTGGCCCCGCATCCAGATCCGCGGTCACCCAGTGCACGGTACAGCCGCTCTCGCTTTCTCGGGCGTCCAAAGCCTGTTGCTGAGGGTGCAGGCCCTTGAATTTGGGAAGTAGGGAAGGGTGGATGTTGAGCATACGCCCAGTCCACCGCTCAGCAAAATCCTTGCTAAAGATACGCATGAAGCCAGCAAGGCAAACGAGATCAGCAGCCCAAGCGGTGAGTGCTCTCTCGATCTCTGCGTCAAAGGCCTCGCGGCTCGCATAGTCCCTGTGTGAGACGGATGCGGTTGGGATACCGTTTTGACGGGCGAAGTCGAGGCCGGCGGCGTCCGCCTTGTTGGACAGTACGCCGACAATCTCGGCCGGATAGTCCGGTGCCTTGGCGGCCTCGATGAGCGCAGCCATGTTGGAGCCGCGGCCTGAGATGAGGATGGCGACGCGCTTTTTCGTCGTCACAGCGCCAGCTTGCCCCGGAAGGTGACCGGTTCGCCGGAACGTTCAGTCAGCTTGCCAACGATAGCAGCGGTTTCGCCCAAAGCGGTGAGGCTGGCCACCAGCTTGTCCGCATCTTCTGGAGTGACGGCCACGAGCATACCGACGCCGCAATTGAAAGTGCGCAGCATCTCGCGCTCGCTCATGCCGCCTGCCTTGGCGAGCCAGCCAAAGACGGCAGGTACGGTGACTGCGCCAAGGTCGATATCGGCCGCGAGCTCTTCGGGCAGCACGCGCGGAATATTGTCGATGAAGCCGCCGCCGGTGATGTGGGCCAGGGCCTTGATGCCGATGCCATCGCGAATGGCAGCCAGCAGGGGCTTAACATAGATGCGGGTTGGCTCCAGCAGCGCTTCGGCGAGCGTCTTGCCCTTGGCGAACGGAGCGGCAGCGTCCCAACCCATGCCGGACATCTCGACGACCTTGCGGACAAGAGAATAGCCGTTCGAATGGACGCCAGAGGATGCGACAGCCACCAGTACGTCACCAGCAGCAATGTCCTTGCGCGGGAGCAGGGCGTTGCGCTCGGCAGCACCGACGGCGAAACCGGCAAGATCATAGTCATTGCCGTGATACATGCCTGGCATTTCGGCGGTTTCGCCGCCGATTAGGGCGCAGCCGGCGAGTCGGCAGCCCTGAGCGATGCCCTCTACGATGGCGGTACCTTGGGCCACGTCGAGCTTGCCGGTAGCCAGGTAATCGAGAAAGAACAGCGGCTCGGCACCCTGCACGATGAGGTCGTTGACGCACATAGCCACGAGGTCCTGGCCGATGGTGTCGTGCTTGCCGGTGTCGATGGCGATCTTGAGCTTGGTGCCCACGCCGTCATTGGCGGCAACCAGAACCGGATCGACAAAGCCCGCTGCCTTGAGATCGAACAGGCCGCCGAAGCCGCCGATCTCGCCGTCGGCACCCGGACGACGCGTGGAGCGTACCGCCGGCTTGATGGCTTCGACCAAGGCATTGCCCGCGTCGATATCTACGCCGGCCTGCTTGTATGACAGCCCATTTGATGGCAGGTTTTGGGGGTCGGACATGAGCCTTCTTGCCATGCTGGGGATTGCGGGCGGAAACTCTCGCGCGCGACCCGGGTTGGTTGATATTTTCGGTGCTGGCCGTTAGACGGCCTGATAGCTTTTCGATTACCTGGACGCAAGGGCTGCCCGGCTTCATGGCACTCAGAAATCAAGTGGTCATCTGGATCGGGCTTCTGCTCGCGCTTATCCTGTCACTCTGGATCTTCCGCGGCGTATTGCTGCCTTTTGTGGTTGGCGCCGCTCTGGCCTATCTCCTGAACCCGCTGGTCAACCAGTTGCAGAAGTGGCGATTCAATCGCGTCTGGGCGACGGTAGTGGTGCTGTTCAGCGTGCTGACCGTCATCGTCAGCGTGTTCTTCATGTTCGTGCCGCTGATCGGCCAGCAGATCATCGGCCTGATCCAGCGCCTGCCGGGCTATGTGGGTGACTTGCAGGAACTTGCGGTCGCCCTTTCGCCCGAGATCAACGAGTGGCTTGGGCCAGGGCGGGCCGAACAGTTCCAGTCGAGCCTCAACGATCTGGCGCGCCAGGCGCTCGGCTTCATTGCGACCCTGCCGGCCGAACTGGTCAATATCGGTCTGACGGGCGCTGCCGTTGTCGGCTTTACCGTATTGGCGCCGGTGGTGGCTTTCTATCTCCTGCTGGACTGGGAAGGCATGGTGCGCGGCATCGATGAGCTGCTGCCCAAGCAGCACAAGCGGGAAGTCAAAGGGATCCTGCGGGAGATCGACAAGTCCATGGCCGGCGTGATTCGTGGGCAGGGCAGTGTGCTGCTGCTTGACGCGGCGTTCTACGCGACGGCCTTGAGCCTGGTGGGGCTCAATTACGGCCTGGCTGTCGGCCTGATTGGCGGGCTCCTCAGCTTCATTCCCTTTGTCGGCTTCACGGTCGGGCTTGGCCTGTCCGTCGGCATTGCCATCGTGCAGTTTTCGCCGAACTGGTGGATGGTGGTGTTGGTGGCCAGCATCTATCTGTTCTGGCAATTCATCGAGGGCAACATTCTCTACCCCAAGCTCGTTGGGTCCTCGATCAACATCAACCCGGTTTGGATGATGTTCGCTTTGCTGGCCCTGGGCGCCGTGTTCGGATTTGTCGGCCTTCTGCTGGCCGTGCCAATGGCGGCCATAGCCTCCGTGCTCGTGCGTTATGGCGTGCGCAAATACAAGGAAAGTACCCTCTATCTGGGCCCCAAGCGGGCCGCGCCCAATGACGATGCCGCTTCCTGACCTGGGGCCGCGGCAGTTGCCGCTCGACTTCGAGCATGAACCGTCTCATGCCGAAGATGACTTTCTGGTGGGCGCGGGCAATGCACTTGCACATGCGCGCATCCTGGCCTGGCCGCATTGGCCGGATGGGGTGACGCTCGTTGTCGGGCCGCCGGCGTCGGGGAAGTCGCATCTGGCCAGAATCTTCCTCGAGCGGAGCGGCGCTATTGCGGTCACACCCGATAGCATCACCACAATTGCCTCTGCACCGGGGCGCGAGGCTCTGCTGGTCGAAGACGTGGATCGGCTCGCCTATGACGAGCACCATCTGTTTCACCTGCTCAACCAAGCCATACGCGGCGAGCGCACGATGCTCCTCACCGCTCGGGAAGAGGTTGCGCACTGGCCGTTGCGGACCGATGATGTGCGTTCGCGGGTGCGCCGGGCACCGGAGTTCCGTCTCGAGATCAGCGACGACATCGAGTTGTCACAGATGTTCGTGAAATTGTTCGGTGATCGACAGATCAAGGTGGACCCCAGGGTGATCGGCTATATCGTCCCGCGCATGGAGCGCAGTTCGGAGGAGGCCGCGATCCTGGTGGACCTGATGGACAGGTTGGCTCTTGCAAAAGGGTCAGCCATTACCCGCACAATAGCGTCGGAAGCCCTGGTGATGCGCAAAAATGCGCACGGGCTGGACCGGCGACAGGATTGGGACGCTGAAACCGATGAATGAGATGAGCGATATCGCCGAGACCGAAGGGTCGGTGCCGGACATTGAGGCATTGCGCAGCAGTCCGGCCCGCTTCGTCAACCGCGAGGTCAGCTGGCTGCAATTCAATATGCGGGTGCTCGAAGAGGCCGGCAATGAGGCGCATCCGCTGCTTGAGCGGCTTCGTTTTGTGTCGATCTCGGCCAACAATCTGGACGAGTTCTACATGGTCCGCGTCGCTGGTCTCAAGGGCCAGATCCGCGCCGGAATGACCAAGCAGAGCGCGGATGGACTCTCCCCCGCCGAGCAACTCGAGGAAATCGCGACCCTCGCCCAGCACCTGCAGCTTGAGCAGCAGGACCACTGGAAGGATTTGCGCGAAGAGCTGTTCGCCCAGAATGTGGTCATTCATGAAGCCGATGACCTGACCAGCGAGCAAATCGCCTATCTTCAGAAGCTGTTCCGGGAAGAAATTTTTCCGGTCCTGACCCCGATCGCCGTCGATCCTGCGCACCCATTCCCCTTCATCCCCAATCTGGGCTTGGCTTTGGCCTTCGAACTCAAGCGGCCCAACAGCGACCAGCATTTGACGGCTTTGGTTCGCATTCCCGGCAATCTGGATCGTTTCATCAACCTGCCAGGCAGCCTCGTCTCAGAAGGCCGTTCCGAGGTCGTGACGATCGACACACTGGTCAAGTTGTTCTTCCACAAGATGTTTCCGGGCCATGAGGTGGTCGGCTCCGGCGCATTCCGGATCATCCGCGACAGCGAAATCGAAATTGACGACGAGGCCGCCGATCTGGTCGTGGAGTTCGAAAGCGCTTTGCGCCAACGTCGCCGTGGTCAGGTCATTCGCCTGGAGATTGAACGCTCCATGCCCCGCGCCTTGAAGCGGCAGATTGGCGAACAGCTCGGCGTCAAGGAAGCCGATGTGTTCGAAGTGCATGGCTTTCTGGGCCTGGCCGACGCGCGCAAGATTTGCGACGTGGATCGTCCGGACCTCAAATTTCCGCCCTATCTTGCGCGTTTTCCAGAACGCATCCGGGACTATAACGGCGACAGCTTTGCCGCCATCCGCGCCAAGGACATTCTGGTGCACCACCCGTTTGAGAGCTTCGACGTGGTGGCGCAGTTCCTGATGCAGGCGGCTCGCGACCCGGATGTGGTGGCGATCAAGCAGACGCTGTATCGCACCTCGTCAGACAGCCCGATCGTCAAGGCGCTGGTCATGGCCGCGGAAGCGGGCAAGTCCGTCACCTGCCTGGTCGAGCTCAAGGCGCGGTTCGACGAGGAGGCCAATATTCGCTGGGCGCGTGACCTGGAACGTGCCGGTGCGCAGGTGGTGTTCGGCTTTGTCGAGCTGAAGACCCACGCCAAGCTCAGCCAGGTGGTGCGCCGCGAAAAAGGCAAGCTGGTGAGCTACTGCCATATCGGCACCGGCAATTACCACCCGATCACTGCCAAGATTTACACCGACCTCAGCTACTTCACCATCGACCCTGCCATCACGCGCGATGTGGCACGGGTGTTCAATTTCATCACCGGCTATGCCCGTCCCACGGAACTTGAGACGATTGCCGTTTCGCCGGTCAATCTGCGGCAAACCCTGGTCGACAATATCGCCCACGAGATCGAACTGGCACGCAACGGGCAGCCTGCACGCATTCTGCTCAAGATGAATTCTCTGGTGGACCCGCAGGTCATCGATGCGCTCTACGACGCCAGCCAGGCCGGTGTGAAGGTCGATCTGATCGTGCGGGGCATTTGCTGCCTCAGACCCGGGATTCCGGGCTTCTCGGACAATATCCGGGTCAAATCGGTCGTCGGTCGCTTCCTCGAACACAGCCGCATCTACTGCTTCGGCAATGGCGAACCGATGCCGTCGCCGCGAGCCAAGGTCTATATTTCTTCGGCCGATATCATGGGCCGCAATCTCGATGGTCGTGTCGAAACCCTGGTCCCGATCCTCAACGAAACGGTGCACAAGCAGATCCTGGACCGCATAATGGTTGCCTATCTCAAGGATAACCAGCAGAGCTGGGAAGTGCTGCCTGATGGCAGTTCGCACCGTATAAGGGTGGCTGAAGGGGAGGAGCCCTTCAACGCCCATGACTACTTCATGACCAATCCCTCACTGTCCGGCCGCGGCAGTGCGGGCATGTCGGAGAGCGACGAGGATTGAATTTGACACAGTTCTGGGGCGTCGATGCCGATCCAACTGCGCAGGGGCGCATAAAGGGAGCTCGTCCTGTTGCGGTCCTCGACATCGGCTCCAACTCGGTGCGCCTGGTGGTTTATGAACGCCATGCGCGGGCGCTGACCCCGCTCTACAACGAGAAGGCAGCCTGCGCCCTCGGGCGGGGCATGGCCCAAACCGGACGACTGGCCGACGCCAACATGGCCAAGGCGCTCGAAGCCATGAAGCGCTTTGCGCTCGTGGCGCGCATGATGCGGGTCGGCAAAGTCTATATTCTGGCCACGTCTGCGGTACGTGACGCGGCCAACCGCAACGAGTTTGTCTCCGCAGTCGAAGCGATCATGGATGCGCGCGTCCGCGTCCTGAGTGGAGAGGAAGAGGCACACTATGCCGCGCTGGGCGTGGTTGCGGGCATTCCCGGGTTCTGTGGCGTTGTCGGTGATCTTGGCGGCGGCAGTCTTGAGCTTTCCGATATCGCCAACGGACTGGACACCAATGGTGAGAGCTTCGAGCTGGGCGTTATCCGATTGCAAGACGATGCTGACAGCTCGCCCAAGAAGGCCGCGAGCCTGGTCCGGAGCCGGCTGGAAAACTCCATACTGGGGAAGGCTGAGCCCGGGTCGCGATTCGCTGCTATTGGCGGCACCTGGCGATCCCTTGCCAAACTGCACCAGGCAGTTCGGGAATATCCCCTCCATATGGTGCAGGACTATGTGGTGCCGGCGAACGAAATGATCGCCTTCTGCGAGGAGATCGTGTCTGCCGATGCCCTCAAGGGCTATCCCGGCTCAGGCAATGTCAGCAATTCCCGGCGCGAACTGGTGCCATTCGGCGCGGCAGTGCTGGCCGAAATTCTGCGGGCAGGGCGGTTCGATAGCGTCGTATTCTCGGCATTGGGCGTGCGCGAAGGCTATCTCTTCGGCATGCTCGACGAGCGGGAACGGGGTATCGATCCGCTTATCCAGGGCGCAGAAGAGCTTTCAATCCTGCGGTCCAGGTCGCCCGCGCATGCCAATGACCTGGTTGAGTTTACAGCCCAATATTTCGCCGCGATCGGCGCTGAGGAAACGCCGGAAGCAGCGCGTCTGCGGGTGGTTGCCTGCCTGCTGGCCGATATCGGCTGGCGTTCGCATCCTGATTACCGAGGACCGCAAAGTGTGGACTCGGTGGCTTATGGCTCGTTGACCGGCATAGACCATCCTGGGCGCTCCTTCCTGGCGCAGGCCCTGGCAGTGCGGTATGACGGCCTCAAGTCCAAGGCCGCACAGGTGCTGGTGCCACTCGGCTCGGAGGACTTGACTGCCCGCGCACGGCTGATCGGGTCGATGATGCGTGTCGCCTACCCGATGACCGCTGCAATGCCCGGGGTATTGCCACGCACCCGGTTCAGCGTCGACGGGGAGACGCTGGTGCTGAACCTGCCGGCCGATTTTGCGTTCCTCGACGGCGACCACCTGCGTAATCGCCTGCGTCAGTTTGCCGAAGTCGCTGCCCACCCAAGCTGGCGCGTGGACGTCGGATAAGCCTATTCGGCGGCCTCGGCCTGGCTGACCGGAAATTCCACGATACCCTTGCGGGTGGCAATCAGCCCAATCCGGCCATGCTTGATGGCCAGGGCCTTTTCACCGAACAGCTTGCGCCGCCAACCTTTGAGTGCGGGCACATCGGCATCGTCATCCAGCACGAGGGCGTCGATTTCATCAGACGTCGCGATGATGCGCGCGGCGACGCCATGCTGTTCGGCGACGGCCTTGAGGAGAACGCGGACCAGGTCGCCGACCGCACCTTTGGGTGAGGGCCCCCGATAGCGCTCCGGCAGGGTCGGCAGCGCCGATTTTGGGAGCGCATCCACTTCCTTGAGCAGCGCGATGATCTCTCCCGCGGCACTGCTGCGGCCAAAGCCGCGAGGCACGGCGCGCAGCTTCTCGAAGGCGTCGGGGGTGAGGGGGCGCTGGGTCGCCAATTCTGCCAAGACGTCGTCCTTGAGAATGCGGCTGCGTGGCTGATCGCTGTCCTGGGCGCGCTGCTCGCGCCATTTCGCCAGAACCTTGATGGCCGCCAGGTCGCGGGGGCGGTTAAACCGCATCTTCACTCGCTCCCAGGCCTGCTCTGGACGCACGACATAGGTGTCGATGCTCCGCAAGGTGGTCAGTTCGTCCTCCACCCAGTCCCAGCGACGCGTTGCTTCGACCTGCTTGCGCAACTCCCGGTAGATGTCGCGCAGATAGGTAACGTCGGCGATGGCGTAGGTACGCTGCTTTTCGGTGAGCGGCCGGGCCGACCAATCGGTAAAGCGGGACGACTTGTCCAGTTCGACCTTGCAGATGGCGCGGACCAGGCTGTCATAGGAGGCGCTGTCGCCGAAGCCGCAAACGCTGGCCGCGACTTGCGTATCGAAGATATTGTGCGGCACCGCGCCCGTGAGCTTGACGAAGATTTCCACATCCTGCCGGGCCGCGTGGAAAACCTTGGTGACGTTCGGATTGGCCAGAAGCGCAAAAAAGGGCGCCAGCTTGATGTCGGGCGCGAGGGGGTCAATCAGCACAGCCTCGTCGTCGGTTGCCACCTGAACCAGACAGAGACGGGGCCAGTATGTCGTTTCCCGCAGGAACTCGGTGTCGACCGTCACAAACTCGAACTGGGCAGCGCGCTCGCAAAAGGCCGCCAGCGCCTCTGTGGAAACAATGAGGTCCATACGTCATACCGTCTCAAAATCGTCACTATTCTTCCTAGCAGGTGCGCCGGGATTGCTCCACCTTGGATTTTTCGAGCGGTGAACGGGCCGCCGGGGTTGAGCGCTGATGCTTGACAAGTTTGCCCCGCCATGCGCTTTTCCCGCGCAAGATTCCGGCCTTTCTCTAGCATTTTCGAGACCTGACATGACCCTCCATCGCTACCGTTCCCACACCTGTGGCGCCCTTTCGGCGGGCGATGCCGGCAATAATGTACGCCTGTCTGGCTGGGTGCACCGCGTCCGAGATCACGGCGGGTTGTTGTTCATCGATCTGCGGGACCACTATGGCATCACGCAGTGCGTCGTTGACCCGGATTCCGCCGCCTTTGCCGACGCTGAGAAGGTGCGCTCGGAATGGGTGTTGCGCATCGACGGCGAGGTCAAGCCGCGCGATGTCGCGGCGGTGAACCCCAATATTTCGACCGGTGCCATCGAGGTATTTATCCGCGAAATCGAAGTTCTCTCGGTGGCCAAAGAATTGCCGTTGCCGGTGTTTGGTGACGCCGAATACCCCGAGGACATCCGGCTGCGCTATCGCTTCCTCGATCTTCGGCGCGAGAAGTTGCACGCCAATATCGTCAAGCGCACCAAGATCATTTCGGCCATGCGCGCCGGGATGGGTGACGCTGGCTTCACCGAATTTTCCACGCCGATCCTGACGGCATCGTCGCCCGAGGGTGCGCGTGACTTCCTGGTGCCCAGCCGCATCCATCCTGGCAAGTTCTTCGCCCTGCCGCAGGCCCCGCAGCAATACAAGCAGTTGCTGATGGTGGCTGGCTTCGACCGCTATTTCCAGGTTGCACCCTGCTTCCGCGACGAGGACCCGCGCGCCGACAGGTTGCCCGGTGAATTCTACCAGCTCGACCTCGAGATGAGCTTTGTGACCCAAGAAGACGTGTGGAACACGGTCGAGCCGGTCATGACCGAGGTGTTCGAAAAGTTCGCAGATGGCAAGCGGGTGACCAAGGGCTGGCCCCGCATCCCCTATGCCGAAGCCATCCGCAAATATGGGTCGGACAAGCCAGACCTGCGCAACCCGATCGAGATTCAGGCCGTGACTGAGCATTTTGCCGGATCCGGTTTCAAGGTCTTTGCCAACCAGATCGAGGCCGATCCGAAGGTCGAAGTCTGGGCTATCCCGGCCAAGAACAAGGCCGGCGCCGAGCCGATCGGTCGCGCCTTCTGCGATCGCATGAACGCCTGGGCGCAGGGTGAGGGGCAGCCGGGCCTGGGCTACATCTTCTTCAAGGAAGGGCAGGGCTCGGGACCGATCGCCAAGAATATCGGCGAGGAACGCGCTGCCGCACTCAAAGCCCAGCTTGGACTGGAAGACGGCGACGCGGTCTTCTTCGTCGCGGGCCGTCCGGAGAAGTTCTACAAGTTCGCCGGTGAAGCCCGGACCAAGGTCGGTACGGATTTGGGTGTTGTGGACACTGATCAATTCGCGCTGTGCTGGATTGTCGATTTCCCCTTCTACGAATGGGACGACGAAGAAAAGCGCGTAGATTTTGCCCACAACCCGTTCTCCATGCCGCAGGGTGGGCTGGACGCGTTGAACTCGGAAGATCCGTTGTCGCTCAAGGCCTATCAATACGATGCGGTGTGCAACGGTTTCGAGATTGCTTCGGGGTCGATCCGTAACCAGGAGCCCGAGACGATGATCAAGGCCTTCGAACTGACTGGCAAATCGCGCCAGGAAGTTGAGGAGCAGTTCGGCGGTCTCTACCGGGCGTTCCAGTATGGTGCACCGCCGCACGGCGGAGCGGCATTTGGTATCGACCGCATCGTGATGTTGCTCTGTGGCGTGCAAAACCTGCGTGAAATCACCGCGTTCCCGATGAACCAGCAGGCGGAGGATCTGCTGATGGGCGCGCCGAGCGCGGCTGCCCCCAAGCAGCTCCGCGAACTCAGCATCCGGTTGAACGTTCAGAGCTGACGGCTCCAAAGCAGACCACCACTGTGATCACGTCAAAGGAGGCGACCCAGGGTCGCCTCTTTCATCTTCATCATGGTTAGCGCCGGTTAATCAGCATTAACGACCCGTTAAAGCCTTGCTTGCTACGCAGGTAGGCAAGATTTTCCGAGCTCGGATTCGCAGGTGAAATCCAGGTTATCCCATGTCCTGATGCTCTTGGGCGCCATCCTGGCGTTTGTGCCCATTATTGCGGTGGACTACCTGCTTGATGCCTATGTGCAATACCGGGAGAAAGAAAAGGCTCAGCTATATGTTGAGACCGTTAGCTCACACTTGAATTCAAGCATAATGGATGGTGTGAGCGCTTTACGGAAGGTGATTGCCGCGAGCCCTTCACTATGCACGCCAACATTCGTCACCAACGCTCAGGAAGCCATTGAAGCGGGGTTGAACCTCAAGCAGTTCCTGGTCGAAAACCTGGACGGGGTTCAGTATTGCGACGCCTATGGACGCGTCGTGGATTATTCGCCGCTGTCGCAGGCGCTGCCGGTCCCCGGCCTGACCGAGACCATTGCCGTCGTCAAGCTCGGTGACTTGGCCATGCCGGCGCTCAAGATTACCCAGACATTCGGAGAAACGCGCCGGGTCTCGACGTTCGTGCCATTGATGGCTCAATCCGAAGCCGCCCTGACCGACACCTTGCCGGACTCGTCCATGCTGCGCGTGACGCTCACCAATGGGCTGTCGATCGTCACGCTTGGCGACCCGTCTGGGTTTGACCGCCGGCAGTCGAGTACGGATTATATAAGTGCGCAGGGCTATGCAGGGCAGTTCCCAATCAAGGTGGAATATGCGGTGCCCTTTGCCATGGCGCGATCCGGATATGCAGACCTTGATGTGATTTTCACGGTCATCGCCTGTCTCGCCAGCGCAGTCTTCCTGCTGTTCAATCTGAGCTATGCAAGGCGCTCGCGCGTTCCGGCGTTCGATCTGGAGCGGGCGATAGAACGCAACGAAATCAAGCCCTATTATCAACCCGTGATCAATCTGCGGACCGGCGAACTAGTGGGTTGCGAAGTGCTCTGCCGCTGGGAAAAGCGCAACGGCCAGGTTATCCCGCCGGGCGCCTTCATCGACTATGCGGAGGTTACCGGGCTCGCTATCCCGATGACGGTTTCGCTGATGGAACAGGTGCGCAACGATTTGGGCGAGCTGTCCAAGACGCTGCCGAACATGAAGATTTCGATCAACCTGTTCGAAGGGCATTTCCGCGATGTGGGCATTGTTGAAGACGTGCAAGCCATCTTCGGTCAGTCGCCGATCAATTTCCGGCAGCTGGTTTTCGAGATCACCGAGCGGCGGCCACTGACCAACTCGATGGCGACGACAAGCGTTATTTCAGGGCTGCACGCGCTTGGCGCGCGGCTGGCCATGGATGACGCAGGGACCGGGCATTCCAACCTCGCTTATCTTGCGACGCTGGGGGTCGACGTCATCAAGATCGACCGCATTTTCGTTGATATGATCAAGCCAGGGACCACCCAGGTGCCTGTGCTGGATGGCTTGATTGCCATGGCGAAGGATCTTGATTGCGAGATCGTCGCCGAAGGTGTCGAAACGGAAGAACAGGCGCTTTATCTGCGATCAAGGGGCGTCCTGCACGCGCAGGGATACATCTTCGCGCCGGCGTTGAAGGTGACGGCCTTCAAGGAACTGGCTCTGGCCCTGCATTCTGCGTCCAATCCGCAGCCGCGGCTGGAAGTGGTCGCATCGGCGGCCTGATCCTGTCTGCCCGGGAGATAGACGGGGCCTCGCGCTCCATTTCTGTCACATGTCTGTCTCCGTAAACGTTGCAGCATTCCAAGCCGCCGCATTTTTGCCGCGGACTCGACGCCTTGGGCGTATCCGGCCTTTTCAATTTAAGAGATTGATGGCACCAACGCGCCGATTGGCCTGCCGGGAGAGAGCTTCGTGTCCACCGATATCAATGAGCAGCGCAAGGCATTGCGAGAAGCCGCGTTGCATTTTCATGAGTTTCCAAAGCCCGGCAAGCTGGAGATCCAGCCGCTGAAGCCTCTGGGCAATCAGCGCGATCTGGCTCTGGCCTATTCGCCCGGCGTGGCCGCTCCATGCGAGGAGATCGCGCAGACACCGGAGGCGGTTGCTCGTTACACATCCCGCCAGAATCTGGTGGCCGTGATCTCCAACGGCACGGCCGTGCTGGGGTTGGGCAATATCGGCGCTTTGGCGAGCAAGCCGGTGATGGAAGGAAAAGCCGTTCTCTTCAAGAAGTTTGCCGGTATCGATGTCTTCGACCTCGAGATCGACGAAATCAATCCGCAGAAATTCACCGACGCAGTCGCTCCCCTCTGGCCTACTTTCGGTGGGATCAATCTGGAGGACATCCGCGCTCCGGATTGTTTCGAGATCGAGGAAGCCCTGCGCGAACGCATGCCGATCCCGGTTTTTCATGACGACCAGCATGGTACGGCCATCATCGTCGGTGCTGCGGTCCTGAATGGGCTGGAACTGGCCGGCAAGACGATCAGTGAAGCCAAAATCTGCACATCCGGGGCAGGGGCGGCCGCGATTGCCTGCCTCAACGTGCTGGTGGCGCTGGGTGCCAAGCATGAGAACATCTGGGTAGCCGACAAGGATGGGCTGGTTACCCACAAACGCAATGACGTCAATGACAAGTGGCGTGGGCAATTCCGCCGGACCAGCGAGGCGACGACGCTGGCCGAAGTCATCGATGGTGCCGATGTCTTCCTGGGCCTGTCGGCAGCGGGGGCATTGAAGCCCGAAATGCTGGCCAAAATGGCGCCGAAGCCGCTGATCCTGGCACTGGCCAATCCCAATCCGGAAATCATGCCGGAGGTTGCCAAGGAAACGCGTCCGGACGCCATGGTCTGCACCGGCCGGTCGGACTATCCCAATCAGGTCAACAACGTCCTCTGCTTCCCGTTCATCTTCCGGGGCGCGCTCGATGTGCACGCCACGACGATTAACGAGGAGATGAAGCTGGCGGCCGTCCGCGCCATTGCCAAGCTGGCGCGTGAGCCGGGGCTGGAGGTCTCAACTTCCGGAGCACCGGCGGTCTACGGACCAGAGCACATCATCCCCAATCCATTCGATCAGCGGCTGATCCTGCGGATTGCTCCGGCGGTGGCTCGCGCGGCGATGGAATCGGGTGTGGCCAAGAAGCCGATCGAAAACTGGGACGCCTACCAGGACAGCCTCAACCGGTTTGTCTTCCGGTCTGGATTGGTGATGAAGCCGATCATCGACCGCGCGCAGGGGCAGGGCAAGCGCATTGCCTTTGCCGATGGCGAGGACGAGCGCGTATTGCGGGCGGCTCAGGTGCTGCTTGAGGAAGGTCTCGCGCGTCCGATCCTGATTGGCCGCCCCGCCGTTCTGGAAGCGCGCATCGAACGATTTGGCCTCTCCATCCAGCCAGGGCGCGATTTCGAGGTGATCAACCCGGAAGATGATCCGCGCTATCGCGACTATGTCACCCTGTTCCATTCGCTGGTCGGTCGCCAAGGCGTGACCCCGGACACCGCGCGGACTATTGTTCGCACCAACACGACTGTCATTGGCGCGCTGGCGGTGAAGCGCGGCGACGCTGATGCCATGCTATGCGGGCTGCAGGGCCGCTTCATCAAGCACGCGCGCGACATCAAATCCGTTCTCGGCCTTCAGCCGGGTGTCACCGAGGTATCGGCGCTCTCGATGCTGATCATGCCGCGGGGTGCGTTCTTCCTGACCGACACCTATGTCAATCAGAACCCAAGCGCCGATGAAATCGTCTCGATCACGCTGCAGGCGCGGGATCACTTGAAGCGTTTCAATATCGAAGCCAAGGCGGCGCTGCTCAGCTACTCCAATTTTGGGTCACGCGACGGCGATAGCGCCTACAAGATGCGAGCGGCCTATGACAAGCTCAAGGCCATTGCTCCGGACATGATCGTCGAGGGCGAAATGCAAGGTGACCTGGCACTCAATGAGGCCCTGCGCGAACGCTATATTCCCGACACGGTGTTGAAGGGTGAGGCCAATCTACTTGTGTTTCCCGATCTCGATGCTGCCAACCTCTCCATGACGCTGCTCAAGGAGATGAACAACGGCTTGGCTGTTGGTCCCATCCTGATGGGCACTCAAGCGCCGGCGCATATCCTGGCGCCGTCGGTTACCAGCCGCGGCATCGTCAACATGGCGGCGATTGCTGCGAACGAGGCATTGGGCGCGGCCTCCTGATGCGGGAGGCCTTTCCGCCACTTTTGCGGTCTCGGCGCGGTGTTGAAACTCTGGAGTTCTCGACTCTGCGCCGGGTGTGATGGGCGCCCGTTTCAACCGGGCATTAATGCCTTGTCAGGCATGGTTATGTGTCTGAACCTGGTTTGCGCATGCCCACCCGCCTCAAACGTCCTGCATTTTGGCGACCACTGGCCCTGACAGTGGCTTTGCTCTGTTTCCAGGGCTATCTGGGCTATTCGGCGATTTCGGGTCAATTCGGCATCGAGAATCGGGAGGATATCCTGGCCGATATCGAAGTGCTGCAGGATCGCAGTGCTGCACTTCAGGCGGAAATCGACGCCTATCGGCACAGGGCGGCGTTGATGAACCCCCGTCATCTGGATCCTGATATCGTCACCGAGCGCGCACGGGCGCTTCTGAACATGGCCCATGCCGACGATGTGCTGGTCATGGTGAACCCGGACACGGGTAAACCAATTTCCGGTCAATTCGTTGAATTAATCGACGATCAGTTAATCTCGATAATACAAGCGGATTCAACGCTTTAGACTCTATCCGAAGCGTGTTGCCGGGCAATGTTATTGGCCTGCGGCTTGCAGTATCATGCACAAAGTGGCCTGATCGGGCCAGAGCGGCAAATTCCCCGACCCAAGCGGAGTGTAGAATGGCGCGCAAGGCGACGGCCACCAAGGCCAAGACGCAGCCCAACGTCCCCCAGTTCACCCAGGAACAGGATCTCGAAGCGTTTCGCGAGATGCTGCTGATCCGTCGGTTCGAGGAAAAGGCCGGCCAGATGTATGGCATGGGCCTGATCGGCGGCTTCTGCCACCTGTATATCGGTCAGGAGGCGGTTGTCACCGGCATCACCATGGCCTCTGAGAAGGGCAAGGACGCCCAGATCACCGGTTATCGCGACCATGGCCACATGCTGGTCATGGGGCTCGATCCCAAGGGCGTCATGGCCGAATTGACTGGGCGTCAGGGTGGCCTTTCCAAGGGCAAGGGCGGCTCGATGCACATGTTCTCCAATGAACACCGCTTCTATGGCGGCAATGGCATTGTGGGCGCCCAGGCCTCGCTGGGCACGGGGCTTGCCTTTGCCAGCAAATACACGGGCGACGGTTCGGTCTCGATCACCTATTTCGGCGACGGTGCCGCCAATCAGGGCCAGGTCTATGAGAGCTTCAACATGGCCAAGCTCTGGAACCTGCCGGTTGTCTACGTCATCGAAAACAACAAATACGCCATGGGCACCTCGATCGAGCGCGCCGCGGCGACGACCGATTTTTCCCAGCGTGGCCTCAGCTTCAACATTCCGGGCGAGCAGGTCGACGGCATGGATGTGCGCATGGTCTATGATGCTGCTCAGCGCGCCATTGAGCATGCCCGGTCCGGCAAGGGCCCCTATATCCTGGAGATGCTGACCTATCGCTATCGGGGTCACTCCATGTCCGACCCGGCCAAGTACCGGTCCAAGGATGAAGTCACCAAGTACCGGCAGGAGCGCGATCCGATCGAGCAGGTGCGTGCGCGTCTGCTTGAAGGTGGCAGCATCACCGAGGAAGAGCTCAAGAAGATCGAGACCGAAATTCGCGCCATCGTCACCGAGGCGGCAGAGTTCGCAACGAACGATCCCGAGCCGGATGCGTCCGAGCTCTGGACCGATATCACGATCGAGGCCTGAGGCAGTTTATGACCATCCTGCTTGGCGTCATCCTGCTGTTTGCGGCGCTGTCGGCGGTTCTGGCTGCCGTGCAGGCCGTGGCCATCAGCAAGCTGGCGCCTGCCCAGGCCTGGCGCGGCTGGCTGTTTGGCTGGTGGCGCTTTGCAGAGATCGAACGCCGTGCCGGACTTGCCGGCGAGGCTCAGGCTGGCATCTACAAGCGCGCAGTTATGGCCGCACTCGCTTTTGGGCTGCTGGGCCTGATCCTGAGCGGCTGGATGGTCAACCAGCGCCCAGCCGGCGCCGCCGATGTCTCATCCAGAAAATTGAATGGCTGGCGGATTGATGCCGCAGCCCTGTCCCCGAATTCCTCTATCCGCCCGTTGGCCTCCATGCCCGGCGCGATTCTTGTGGAGAGCTGATATGCCCCAAATCCTCATGCCCGCTTTGTCGCCGACCATGGAAGAAGGCAAGCTTGCCAAATGGGTCGTCAAGGTCGGTGACACGGTCAAGGCCGGCGATGTACTGGCCGAGATCGAGACCGACAAGGCCACCATGGAAGTCGAGTCGGTCGATGAGGGTGTCGTCAAGGAAATCCTGGTGGAAGAGGGAACCGAAGGCGTAAAGGTCAACACCCCCATCGCCCTGGTGCTTGCCGAAGGCGAAAGCGCAGAGAGCGCTGCGGCCCCGGTGGCCGAAACGGCTCCCGAACCTGCCGAAGCCCCCGTGGCAGCCGCCGGGAAGGCGGCCGAGTCAGCGCCTGCGGCAGCTGTTCCCGCTGCGCCGAAATTCGAGCCGCAGGCCGATCCGGACCTGCCGGAAGGCGTGGAGATGGTCGAGATGACCGTGCGCCAGGCGCTCAACGAGGCCATGGCCGAAGAACTACGCCGCGACAAGGATGTCTTCATCATGGGTGAGGAGGTCGCCGAGTATCAGGGCGCCTACAAAATCACCCAGGGCCTGCTGCAGGAATTCGGCAAGGACCGCGTGATTGATACCCCGATTACCGAGCACGGCTTTGCCGGTCTCGCCGTCGGTGCCGCCTTTGCCGGCTTGAAGCCCGTCGTTGAGTTCATGACCTGGAACTTTGCCATGCAGGCGATCGACCAGATCATCAATTCGGCTGCCAAGCAGCTCTACATGTCCGGCGGTCAGGTAACGGCGCCCATGGTGTTCCGCGGCCCCAACGGTGCCGCCGCCCGCGTCGGCGCCCAGCACAGCCAGGACTATTCGGCGTGGTACAGCCACGTTCCGGGCCTCACCGTCATCGCGCCCTATAGCGCGGCCGATGCCAAGGGCCTCCTGAAGGCCGCCATCCGCTCGCCCAATCCGGTGGTCTTCCTCGAAAACGAAATCCTCTACGGTTCGACCGGCCTCGTGCCCAAGGTCGATGATTTCGTGCTACCCATCGGCAAGGCCCGCATTGCCCGCAAGGGTGCGGATGTCACCATTGTCTCTTTCTCCATGGGCATGCGCTATGCCACCCAGGCCACCGAAAAGCTGGTTGCTGCCGGCGTCGACGTGGAACTGATCGACCTCAGGACGCTGCGTCCGATGGACAGCGAGACCGTCATCGAGTCGGTCAAGAAGACCGGGCGCCTGGTGACCGTGGAAGAAGGCTGGCCGCAGGGCGGTATCGGTGCCGAACTATCGGCCCGCGTCATGGAAGGCGCCTTCGACTATCTCGACGCGCCGGTCATGCGCATCACCGGCAAGGACGTGCCAATGCCCTATGCCGCCAACCTCGAAAAGCTGGCGCTGCCCAACGTTGATGAAGTGATCGCGGCCGTGAATGCCGTGACCTATCGTTCGTAAGGAGACCCGGGATGCCAATCGATATCACCATGCCGGCGCTCTCTCCGACGATGGAAGAGGGCAAGCTCGCCAAGTGGCACGTCAAGGAAGGCGACAGCGTTTCCTCAGGTGACGTGATCGCCGAAATCGAGACCGACAAGGCGACCATGGAAGTGGAAGCCGTGGATGAAGGCAAGATCGGCAAAATCCTTGTCGATGAAGGCACCGACAATGTGAAGGTCAACGCCGTCATCGCCGTGCTCTTGCAGGAAGGTGAGGACGCAAGCGCCATAGGTTCTGCGGCTCCGGCGCCGAAGTCAGAGGCTCCGAAGAGCGAAGCACCCAAGGCGGAGACGGCCAAGGCTGACGCTGCGCCTGCACCGGCGGCAAAGACCGAGGCTCCCAAGCCAGCCGCTGCGCCGGCCAAGGCCGAGGGTGGACGGGTCTTCGCCTCACCTCTGGCCAAGCGTCTCGCCAAGGAGGCCGGCATTGATGTCGCTGCCATTTCCGGCACAGGGCCGAAGGGCCGTGTGATCAAAGCCGACGTGGAAGCTGCCAAGTCGGGGAAAACGCCGCTCAAGGCCGCAGCATCGGCTCCGGCCGCTGCCTCTGGTGGCGCCGCCATGGCCGGTGGGCTCACCAAGGCCCAGGTTCTGGCCATGTACGAGGAAGGCACCTACGACCTCGTTCCGGCTGATGGCATGCGCAAGACCATTGCGGCGCGCCTGACCGAGAGCAAGCAGACCGTGCCGCATTTCTACCTGACGGTGGACTGCAGGATCGACGCCCTGCTGGCTGCCCGCGAACAGATCAATGCGACGGCGCCCAAGTCCAAGGACGGCAAGCCGGAATTCAAGCTTTCGGTCAATGACTTCGTGATGAAAGCCTGGGCCATTGCGCTGCAGCGCGTACCGCTTGCGAACGCCACCTGGGCCGGGGATTCGATCCTCTATCACAAGCGTTCGGACGTTGCGGTGGCCGTGGCCATTCCAGGTGGCCTGTTCACTCCCGTGGTCAAGAGTTGCGATACCAAGAGCCTGCGCGAAATTTCCGAGGCGGTGAAGGATCTCGCCACCCGTGCGCGCAACAAGAAGCTGATGCCGCACGAATATCAGGGTGGCGCTTCGGCTGTTTCGAACCTGGGCATGTTCGGCATCAAGGATTTTGCCGCCGTCATCAACCCGCCGCATGGCACTATCCTCGCGGTCGGCGTGGGTGAAGAACGGGTCTATCCGGACAAGGGCGAGATCAAGATCGGCCAGTTCATGACCTGCACGCTTTCCTGCGACCACCGCTCGGTCGATGGTGCGCTGGGTGCTGAAGTGCTGGGCGTGTACAAGGGGCTGATCGAAAATCCGGTGATGATGCTGGCATGAACGCCAGAAAGCCAAGCTCAGCTGCCCCCGAAATGGAAACCCGGCTCTACCGAGCCGCGGTCGCCGCGACGGAGGGTTGTGAGTTGAAAGGCGCAACAATGCCCTACACGTCAATCAACGGTAACATGTACTCGTTTCTCGACAAGAAAGGCGTTGTTGCCGTGCGGCTTGGCGAAGTCGAGCGTGCGGAACTGGAGCAGATTGGCGGCGAGCCCTATGTGCACGAGAGCGGCGCGGCAATGAAAGAATACGTGTCCCTACCGATGGGCATTCTATCCGATGAGAAACGCGCCGCGGAGTGGCTCTGCAGGAGCCTGGCTTTTGCAGGCACCTTGAAGCCCAAGGCGACGGCTCGGAGCACGAAGGCATGAAGACCATTCTCGCCTATGGCGACAGCCTGACATATGGCGCGGACCCTGGTGGCGGGCCGCGGCATGGTTTCGAGCACCGCTGGCCGACGACATTGGAAAAGGGTTTGGGTGGCAAGGCGCGGGTGATTGCCGAGGGTCTGGGTGGCCGGGCCACGGCCTATGACGACTGGACGGCGGCCGCGGACCGGAACGGTGCGCGCATCCTGCCGACCATCCTTGATAGCCACAAGCCGCTCGATCTCATCATCTTCGTGCTGGGCACCAATGATCTGAAGCCCTTTGTGGCCGGTACGGCTGCCTTCGCGGCTCGTGGCGCCCGACGGCTCATAGAAATGACCCGGGGACATTTCGCTGCTACCGGCGAAGCCGTGCCTCAGATCATTCTCGTATCGCCGCCGCATATCGTGCCGACAACCAACGAGGCCATGCTGAGCAATTTTGGCGGTCTCGATCATCTGCTGCGTGAGTCGCAGGACTTTGCGCGGCACTACCGTCGGCATGCCGAGGAAACCGGGGTCACCTTTTTTGACGCCGCGACGGTCGCCAAGGCGGACCCGCGCGACGGCGTGCATCTCGATCCGGCCAATACGGCCGCTATCGGCGAGGGGCTGGTGCCGCTCGTCAAACAGGTTCTGGGCATTTAGCCCGATTACTTCTGGAGGCCCTTATGGCTGACCAATACGATCTTCTCGTCATCGGCGCTGGTCCCGGCGGTTATGTCGCCGCCATTCGCGGCGCGCAACTGGGCATGAAAGTGGCCATTGTCGAGCGTGAGCACATGGCCGGCATCTGCTCGAACTGGGGCTGTATCCCTACCAAGGCGCTGCTGCGCTCGGCCGAAATCTACGGCCATATGGGCCATGCGAAGGACTATGGCCTCACCGCCGAGAAGTTCGGCTTTGACCTCGACGGCATCGTCAAGCGTTCGCGCGCCATTGCGGCGCAGATGAACAATGGCGTGCAGTTCCTGATGAAGAAAAACAAGATCGACACCATCTGGGGCGAGGCCACGATCACCAAGCCCGGCGAGGTCAAGGTCGGCCCTTCCAAGAAGCCGGTAGTGCAGCCGCAGGGTCCGGTGCCCAAGAATGCGCTGGGCGAGGGGACTTACAAGGCCAAGAACATCATCATCGCCACTGGCGCCCGTCCGCGCGTGCTGCCGGGCATCGAACCCGATGGGGACAAGATCTGGACCTATTTTGAGGCGCTGAAGCCCGCCGAAATGCCCAAGAGCCTCGTCGTCATGGGCTCGGGCGCCATCGGCATCGAGTTCGCGTCCTTCTACCGCTCGCTGGGTGCGGACGTGACTGTCATCGAGCTGCTGCCGCAAATCCTGCCGGTGGAAGACGCCGAGATTTCGGGCTTGGCCCGCAAGCGGCTGGAGAAGCGCGGCATCAAGTTCCTCACCGAAGCCAAGGTCGCGAAGGTCGAAAAGACCAAGGACGGCGTGATCGCCCATGTCGAGACCAAGGACGGCAAGACCCAGCAGATCGCTGGTGACAAGCTGATCTCGGCGGTTGGCGTCCAGTGCAATATTGAAGGCCTCGGCCTTGAGACTGTGGGCGTCAAGACCGAGCGCGGCGCCATTGTCATCGATGGCTATGGCAAGACCAATGTCGAGGGCATCTGGGCCATTGGCGATGTGGCCGGTCCGCCGATGCTGGCGCACAAGGCGGAGCATGAGGCTGTCATTACAGTCGAGAAGATTGCCGGCATGAAGGTTCACGGCCTCGACAAGACCAAGGTGCCCGGCTGCACCTATTGCGAGCCGCAGGTGGCCAGTGTCGGGTTGACCGAGGCCAAGGCCAAGGAAGCGGGGCGCGAAATCAAGGTCGGGCGCTTCCCCTTTGTCGGCAATGGCAAGGCGATTGCGCTGGGTGAACCGGACGGGCTGGTGAAGACGATCTTCGATGCCAAGACCGGGGAACTTCTGGGCGCCCATATGGTTGGTGCCGAGGTCACCGAGCTGATCCAGGGGTTCGTGGTTGCCATGAACCTTGAAACCACCGAGGAAGAGCTCATCCACACCATCTTCCCGCATCCCACGCTCAGCGAGACGATGAAGGAAAGCGTGCTCGACGCCTATGGTCGCTCGCTGAACATCTGACCGATCGGCGCGGTGCGCGGCGCCGAGGCGGAACGTACAACCACAGGAGTTATCCACATGGTCAAGGCAATCCAAATCGGGCTGGGGCACTGGGGTTTCAGCTGGTCGAAAGACGTTATCCCCAATGTTCCCACTGTCGAGATGGTGGGCTATGTGGATACCAATCCCGAGGCCACTGAGCGGGTGCAGACCGAGCTGGGCGTGGACCCACAACTCTGCTTTCACAGCCTGGAAGATGCGGCCAAGCACACCGATGCGAAACTGGCGCTCTGCACGCTGCGGACCGAAGCACACTATCCGGTCGTCAAGCGGTGCCTGGAACTGGGCTATAATGTGCTGGTGGAGAAGCCTTTCACCACCACCATTGCCCAGGGCAAGGAACTGGTGGCCCTCGCCAAGGTGCAGGGCAGGGTGCTCATGGTCAGCCAGAACTATCGGCACCAGCCGGCGCCGATTGCCGCGGCCGATCTGATCGCTGCGGGCAAGTTCGGCGCGCTCAACATGGTCTCGATCGATTTTCGGCGCCATGGCCCGAGCCAGGGCTATCGCTATTGGGACATGCCCGACCCGCTGCTCGCGGACATGTCGATCCACCATTTCGACCTCATGCGCTTCGTTCTGGGTGATGAGCCGGTGCGGTTGTCGTGCCGGACCTGGAACCCGCCTGGCAGCCCGTTCCATTTCGATCCGAGCGGGGTAGCGACGATCGAATTTTCCAAGGGCACGGTGGTGTCCTATCGCGCCAGCTGGATGAATTCGGGGCCGGTGACGCCCTGGGCCGGCGAGTGGGTGATGGACGGCGCCGAGGGGCAGATTGCCTGGAGTTCGCGCGACCATTTCCGCGACAAGGCCGGCCCGGACCAACTGACCTTGCGGCCGCTCGATGGCAAGGCGGAGAAGGTCAAGCTCAGCCCGGTAAGGTTTGCCGATCGCCAGGGCACGCTCAACGCGATCGCCACTGTGCTCGATGGTGGTGCCGTTCCGCGCGGATTCAGCTCGGGCGAGGACAATCTCGGTTCATTGGCCCTAGTGCAGGCGACGATCCTGTCGGCCTCGCGCGGCGGGGACTGGGTGGATATGACGGAAATCCTGGGATAGGCGGCTTGCATGGCTGCCAATCACCCATAAGGCCGGGTTGAACCGGCCGCTCTTGGGAGCGATATAGGGCTAACTCTTTGGGCCGCGTTTCTTTGTGAAACTCCAGGCCCCAGTCAGGACTGAAATGGTCACGCTCATCGACAACTCGGTTGCAAAGCCGCGCCACCCGGAAAAGGCCAACCGGCCCGACAGCGTCGTGCTGCGCAAGCCCGACTGGATCCGCGTCAAGGCGCCGGGCTCGCCGGTCTACAATGAGACGCAGAAGATCGTGCGCGAGAACAATCTCGTCACCGTCTGCGAGGAGGCCGGCTGCCCCAATATCGGGGAGTGCTGGAGCAAGAAGCACGCGACCATGATGATCATGGGCGAGATCTGCACACGCGCCTGCGCCTTCTGCAATGTGCGCACCGGCCTGCCGACCGCCCTTGATCCGCACGAGCCGGAAAATGTCGCCATTGCCGTCGAGAAGCTCGGGCTTGAGCATGTCGTGATCACCTCGGTCGACCGCGACGATCTCAGCGATGGCGGGGCGCAGCATTTTGCCGATGTCATTCTCGCGATCCGTGCTCGTAACCCGAAAACGACGATTGAAATCCTGACGCCGGACTTTTTGCGCAAGGACGGGGCTTTGGAAATCGTGGTCGCGGCCAAGCCGGACGTCTTCAACCACAATCTCGAAACCGTGCCTTCGAAATATCTCAAGGTGCGGCCCGGGGCGCGCTATTTCCACTCAATCCGGTTGTTGCAGCGGGTCAAGGAACTGGATCCGACCATCTTCACCAAGTCCGGCATCATGGTCGGGCTGGGCGAAGAGCGGAATGAAGTCCTGCAGCTCATGGACGACCTGCGCTCGGCAGATGTCGATTTCCTGACCATCGGGCAATATCTGCAGCCCACCAAGAAGCACTATCCGCTGCAGCGTTTCGTGACACCGGAAGAGTTCAAGTCCTTTGCCACCGTGGCGACGTCAAAGGGTTTTCTTCTGGTTTCGTCGAGCCCGCTGACCAGGTCGTCGCACCATGCCGGCGAAGATTTTGCGCGCCTCAAGGCCAACCGCTTGGCGAAGCTCGGCCACTGAGATGAAGCGCTTCTACGAACGGCATGTGCCGCATCTGCCGGAGCGGATGTTCAACATTGTCTCGGACCTTGAGGACTATCCGCGCTTCATCCCCAATTGCCAGGCGATGCAGGTTCGACCCGATCCGGCGGCGGGGGGCAAGGATGTGCGGCTGGCGCGGATGACCATCTCCTTCGGGCCGATCACCCAGGCCTATACAAGCCGGGTGAGCCTGGACGAAACGGCGCGGACCATCCGCGCCAAGGCCGTGGACGGGCCCTTCGCCTATCTCGACAGCGTCTGGAGCTTCGAGCCTGAAGGGCAGGGGACGCGTGTCCGCTTCGAAATCGACTTCAAGATTTCCAATCCGCTGATTGCGGCAGTGGCCGAGCCGGCCTTTGCCGGCAAGCACGCCCGCCTGCCCGACCTGCCGAAGCGCATCACCCAGAACGACGTGATGGTAACGCGCGGCGTCGGCGATTCCATGGCGCTTCGAACCGCCTGCCACAATCCGCGCATCCACGCCCAGACCGCGCCTGACGGGGCGGACGCCCGCGCCGTCTTCGACGCCGTCGAGCAGGCCCGTGTCGAGGCGATCGGCGCGCGCCGGATGCCGGGCGTCGGCGACAACATCTCGGCGATGATCGACGACAAGTTCACGCGCGCCAATCTCGCCACCGTCACCGAGCGCGAGCAGGCGCCGCTGTCGGAAGCCGTCGCGCTGCTCGTCCGCGAGAAGCTGACCGGCCGGCCGACCCCGCCGGGCGCCGCCGCCGTCGCCGATCTGTGGCGCGACTGGATCGACGACAAGGCCGCCGGCGATTTTGCCAATCTGGAAGCGTCGATCGACGACCAGAACGCCTTTGCCCGCGCCGTGCGCGACATGCTCGTGTCGATGGAACTCGCCGACGAGATGGCCGGCGAGGAGCCGGAGGATTCCGACGAGGACAACGAGGACGAGCCGGAAGCCGACGAGGATACCGAGGGCGGCAGCCAGGAAGACAGCGGCGAGGAGCAGTCCGAGGCCGAGGACAGCCAGGCCGAGAGCGAGCAGCCCGAGGCCGGCGAGATGGACGCCTCGCAGGCGACCGCCGACGACATGGAGGAAGACCTCGACGCCGACGCCGAGGAGCCCGGCGAGGCGATCCGCCCCGACCAGCCCTATAACGACATCCTGTCGGGCATCGATTACAAGGTCTTTTCGACCGAGTTCGACGAGACTGTCACCGCCGAAGAGCTCTGCGACGAAGCCGAGCTGGAACGCCTGCGCGCCTTCCTCGACAAGCAGCTCGCCAATCTTCAGGGCGTCGTCGGACGCCTCGCCAACCGGCTGCAGCGCCGCCTGATGGCGCAGCAGAACCGCTCCTGGGATTTCGATCTCGAGGAGGGCTATCTGGACCCGGCCCGCCTGCCCCGCATCATCATCGACGAGATGGCCGGCACCTTTGCGCCGCTCTCCTTCAAGCGCGAGCGCGACACGACCTTCCGCGACACGGTCGTCACCCTGCTTCTGGACAACTCCGGCTCGATGCGCGGCCGGCCGATCACGGTCGCCGCCACTTGCGCCGACATCCTCGCGCGCACGCTGGAGCGCTGCGGCGTCAAGGTCGAGATCCTCGGCTTCACGACCCGCGCCTGGAAGGGCGGCCAGAGCCGCGAATCCTGGCTCTCCTCC
>ENA-ORCV01000158-ORCV01000158.1-marine-metagenome-genome-assembly--contig:-NODE-158-length-103778-cov-10.872200_pt1 | contig 103778 bp, 99 predicted proteins | sample MGYA00237779_ERZ508509 | MGnify/ENA primary metagenome ERZ508509 (study PRJEB26180, sample SAMN06268772) | marine metagenome | isolation source: Bioluminescent Bay, La Paraguera, Puerto Rico | place... | reverse complement strand
CCGATCACGCTCTGGAAATCGCGCACCAGCTCGGGATAGGGGTGCGGGCCCGCCGCGGTGCCGATGATGTAGAAGGTGTCCTCGACATTCGCGACCCAGTCGCGCAGCGCTTCGTTCATCGCGTCCTTGAGCGTGCCGCGCCCGGCGGTGACGGGGCGGACCTCGGCGCCGAGCAGCTTCATGCGGAAGACGTTGGGCTGCTGGCGGCGGATATCCTCCGCCCCCATGAAAACCGCGCAGGGCAGGCCGAAACGTGCGCACACGGTGGCGGTGGCGACGCCGTGCTGGCCCGCGCCGGTTTCGGCGATGATGCGGGTCTTGCCCATCCGCACCGCGAGCAGAATCTGGCCGATGCAATTGTTGATCTTGTGCGCGCCGGTGTGGTTGAGCTCGTCGCGCTTGAACCACACCTGCGCGCCGCCCCCCTCGGGAGAGCCAACCCGAATCGCTTCGGTCAGCCGCTCGGCGAAATAGAGCGGACTCGGGCGCCCGACATAATGTTCGAGCAGGTCGTCGAACTGTTCCTTGAACTTCGGATCGGCCTGCGCCGCGCGGTATTCGCGCTCCAGGTCGAGCACCAGCGGCATCAGCGTCTCGGCCACGAAACGCCCGCCGTAATCGCCGAAATGACCGCTGTCGTCGGGCTGATTGCGGAAAGAGTTAGCCTTCGTCGCCACGTCCAGATTCCGTTCGTGCTGAGCCTGTCGAAACACCGTTTTCGTTTCGGCGCGACGCTCCGGGTCGAGAGCAGCCCTTCGACAGCCTCAGGGTGAATGGGTCAAGGGGATATTGCCCCCCATGCCGCAAGCGCAACGGAGGACAAGCTTTCGCGCTGATGAACATTATGTTGCGTCCTTCCAACACATTACAAAAGTCGACGAATAACATTGTTTGTAAATTGCGGTTCAGATTGGCGGGTCCATATCGCGCATCGCACCGCTCAAACCAATACGAACAAGGGCGGGCAGGACAAAGGAACACAGTTATGCGCAAGATTGCATTCGCAGTTGTCGCGGCCGCCGCCGCCGTCGCCGTTCCGGCGCAGGCACAGGACGCCGCCGGTGAAGGCCGCGTCGAAGCCCGTGGCGGTATCGTCTGGGCCAGCGGTGTCGAGGAAGCCGTTGCCGGCGTCGCCGCCGGTTACGACTTCAACCTCGGCGAGGCTGCCTTCGTCGGCGTCGAAGCTTCGGCCGACCACATCCTCGCCGACGGCGCGGATTTCGTCTGGGGCGTGACTGGCCGTGTCGGTGCCAAGGTCGGCGACGACGGCAAGCTGTTCGCTGCCGGCGGCTACAGCTTCGGCGAAGGCGAAGACGTGCCGCATCTCGGCGCGGGCTACCAGCACAATGTCGGCGAGAGCGTCTATCTGAAGGTGGAATACCGTCACTTCTTCAGCGACTTCATCGACGTGAACGCGGCCACTGCCGGCGTCGGCGTGCGCTTCTAAGGCAGGCGACGAATCACAGCGAGAGGGCGGCTCCCGGCAGCGGGGGCCGCCCTTTTTTTATGCGTTCGCGGATATTCCAAGTCCCGTTCGTGCTGAGCCTGTCGAAGCACAGGCGGCGGGCACTGCGCCCGGCCCTTCGACAGGCTCAGGGCGAACGGAGGTTGAATTGCTCAAGCCTCGCAGGCGCGCACCGCTGCGCAGAAGGCCTCGATCTTCGCGATGTCCTTGACCCCTGGTGCGCTCTCGACGCCGCTGGAGGTATCGACCAGTTCCGCGCCCGTTGCGGCCAGACCTGCGGCGACGTTCTCCGCCGTCAGCCCGCCGGCCAGGCCCCACGGGATCCGGTGGTCGAAATCGACCAGCAGCTGCCAGTCGAATGCTTCTCCATTGCCGCCGGGAAGCGCCTTGGCCGGAGCGTCGAACAGCAGCCGGTCGACCCGCCCCTCGAACCGGCGCGATTTTTTGAGCGTCTTGGCGTCGCGCACGCCCAAGGCCTTCCACACTTCGATCCCCAGCTTGTCGCGCACGAGGCCCGTCCATTCGGGCGTTTCGCTGCCGTGGAACTGGACCACGTCGGGCCTGACCGCACCGATCGCCTTGGCGGTGGTCTCGATATCGGCATTGGCGAGCAGCAGGACCGTCTTGACCCCCTCCGGCACATGCGCGCGCAGGGCGGCGGCCTCGTCGAGCGGCAAGTGACGCGGACTGGGGGGAACATGGACCATGCCGATATGCGTCGCGCCCGCACCCGCGGCGGCGGCGATGGTTTCGGGCGTCGACAGCCCGCAGATCTTGATTGCGGTCGGGGGCATGCGGCTAGAGCGTCGCTTCGATCGCCCGTGCCGCCGCCACCGGGTCTTCCGCGCGGCTGATCGGGCGGCCGATCACCAGCACGCCGGCGCCGTCGTCGCGCGCCTGGCGCGGGGTGACGACGCGTTTCTGGTCGCCGACCGAGGAACCCGCGGGGCGCAGGCCCGGCACGACGAAGAAGCCATCGCGCCATTGCTTGTGGACCGCAGCAATCTCCTGCCCCGAGCAGACGATCCCGTCGAGGCCCGAGGCCTCGGCCAGTTCGGCAAGCCGCAGCACCTGGTCGTGTGCCTTGCCCTTCACCCCGGTGCGTTCGAGGTCGCGATCGTCGAGGCTGGTCAGCATGGTCACGCCGACCACCTTGCAATGCTCGCCCGCGGCCGCCTTGGCATCCTCCATCATCGCGCGCCCGCCGCTGGCATGGACGGTGACGATGGTGGGTTCGAGCACGTGGATCGCCTGCATCGCCCCGGCGACGGTGTTGGGGATGTCGTGCAGCTTCAGGTCGAGAAATACCGGCAGCCCGACATGCGCGATCTCGTGCACCCCGTGCGCCCCGTGCGCGCAGAAGAATTCGAGGCCGAGCTTGACCCCGCCGACATGCGCCTTGACCTTCTGCGCCAGAGCCTTCGCCGCTTCGAGCTGCGGAAGGTCGAGCGCGAGGTAGACCGGGTTGCTCACGGCTTGTCGGGCTTCGCGGAGGTCAACGGGCCGCTGTCCTGCTCTGGCACGTCCGCAGGCGGAGGGGGCGGCGGCGGAGGAGGCGGCGGCGTTTCGGCGTTCGGCTGGTTCGCGGCGACGCTCGTGCGCGCGGCGGTTTCGAGCGATTCGATCCGCCGGTTGAGCCGCCAGCGCATGCCCTTGTTGTAGAGCCAGGTCGGGATGAAGCCGAGCAGGAAGAACACCAGCGCGATGATCCCGACCGGCCATTCGAACAGCAGCCGGTCGCCATTGTCGAGCGGCCAGAACCGCACCGGCACCTTGTCGCCGAGATTCATCGAAATGAAGAACACCACGACCGCTGTGATCGCGATCCAGACTATCAGGCGGACGACCTGCATTTCAAATCCCCTTCGACTTGCCGGCGATGCTAGGCGGGATGCGCGGGATTGAAAACCCTGCGGTCATCCGAACACGTTTATCCGAACACTCTGGCGAAGATCGTATCGACATGCTTGAAGTGGTAATCGAGGTCGAATTTCTCCTCGAGCTCGGCAGTGCTCAGCGCGGCGGTGACCTGCTCGTCGGCCTTGAGCAGGTCGAGCAGCGACAGCCTGCCGTCCGATTCCCACACCTTCATCGCGTTGCGCTGGACGATGGCATAGGCGTCCTCGCGGCTCACGCCCGCCTGCGTCAGCGCCAGCAGCACGCGCTGCGAATGCACCAGGCCGCCCATCCGGTCGAGATTGGCCTGCATCCGTTCGGGATAGACCAGCAGCCGGTCGATGACCCCGGTCAGCCGCGCGAGCGCGAAGTCGAGCGTGATGCAGGCGTCGGGGCCGATGAAGCGCTCGACCGAGCTGTGCGAGATGTCGCGCTCGTGCCACAGTGCGACGTTCTCGAGCGCGGGCAGGGCGTAGGCGCGGATCATGCGCGCCTGGCCGGTGAGGTTCTCGGTCAGGATCGGGTTGCGCTTGTGCGGCATTGCCGAAGAGCCCTTCTGGCCGGGGGAGAAATACTCCTCCGCCTCGAGCACCTCGGTCCGCTGCAGGTGGCGGATTTCCACCGCGACCCGCTCGATCGAGCCGGCGATCACGGCCAGTGTCGCGAAGAACATCGCGTGCCGGTCGCGCGGTATCACCTGCGTGCTGACCGGCTCGACCGTGAGCCCGAGCCGTTCGGCGACGTGCTCTTCCACCGACGGATCGATATTGGCGAAAGTGCCGACCGCGCCGCTGACCGCGCAGGTGGCGATCTCCTCGCGCGCCGCGACCAGCCGCTTGCGGCAGCGGGCGAACTCGGCATAGGCCTGCGCCAGCTTGAGGCCGAAGGTGACCGGCTCGGCGTGGATGCCGTGGCTGCGGCCGATCGTGGGGGTGTATTTGTGCTCCTCGGCGCGCTTGCGGATCGCTGCGAGCAGCAGGTCGAGGTCTTCGAGCAATATGTCTGCCGACCGCGCCAGCTGCACCGCCAGCGTGGTGTCGAGCACGTCGCTGCTGGTCATGCCCTGGTGCATGAAGCGCGCTTCGTCGCCGACATTCTCGGATACCCAGGTAAGGAAGGCGATCACGTCGTGCTTGGTCACCGCCTCGATCTCGTCGATCCGGGCGACGTCGATCTCGGGTTCGGTCTTCCACCAGTCCCACAGCGCCTTCGCGGCGCTCCCGGGCACCACGCCGAGTTCGCCCAGTTTCTCGGTCGCATGCGCCTCGATCTCGAACCAGATGCGGTATTTCGCCTCCGGCTCCCACAGGGCGGTCATTGCGGGACGGGCGTAGCGGGGGACCATGTTCGACTCCGGATTGGCGCGATGCGGGCGCGGCTATCGCCCACGGGCCGCCATGGCAAGCTCCCCGGGGCGAGAAGCGGGCGCTTGCACAAGACGCGCGCCGATGTAGTATCGCGTCGACGACGACGTCTTGTTTCTTTGGGGTTCGCATTTTGCACAGGTTTTCTTTTCTCGGGACGGTCGCGGCCGTCCTTGCCGCAAGTAGTGCCCATGCCGGGGACGAAGTGCTTTATGTCGCCGAAACGCCCGGCTGGGCCGAGGCGGCGGATTTCGAGGCGGCGCTGGATACGGGTGAGACCTTCGTGCTGCTCGACGAGCAGGTGCGGCTCGAAGACGGCACGGTGCACCGCTTCACCGATATCGCCTACCGGATCGAGAACCCCGACGCGCTGTCCGACCTCGGCACGCTCAAGCTCAGCTGGCTGCCCGACAAGGGCGACCTGACCGTCCACCGGCTCGAAATCGTCCGCGGAGACGAGGCGATCGATCTCGTCGGGGCGGGCGTGCGCTACGATGTCCTGCGGCGCGAGCGCGAGCTGGAGAACCGCAGTCTCGACGGCATGTTGACCGCGACGCTCGCGGTGCCCGGCCTGCGCGTCGGCGACGTGCTGCGCTTCACCCAGACCACCACGCGGCGCGACCAGGCTCTCAACGGGGAAGTGCAGGCGACCGAAGGCCTGCGTGCCGAGCCCGGCGATCTCGGTTTCGGGCGGGTGATCGTCTCCTGGCCCGAAGACGAGAACATGAAGTGGAAGCTGGTCCGCGCAGGGGTGGAGGCCGAGCCGGTGCTCGAAAACGGCTACCGTACGCTCACCGTGCTGCAGCCGGTGCCGGAGCCCGACGAAATGCCCGAGGACGCGCCCGCGCGCTATACGATAAGCCCGCTTCTCCAGGTCGTGAGCTTCGAGGACTGGCAGGACGTCTCGCGCGTGATGGCGCCGCATTTCGCCACCGAGGGTACGGTCGAGGCCGGCGGCGGGATCGCACGGCAGGTCGCACGCATCGAATCGCTCACGGGCGACGACCTCGAACGCGCGGCGCTGGCGCTGCGGCTGGTGCAGGACGAGGTCAGCTACCTGCTCAACGGCCTCAACGGTGGCAATTACCTGCCGCAATCGCCCGCCGCGACGTGGGAGAACAAATACGGCGACTGCAAGGCGAAGTCGCTGCTGCTGCTCGCCATGCTGCGCGAGATGGGGATCGAATCCGAGGTGGTGCTGGTTCGCAGCAAGTCGGGCGACATGGTCTCCGGCCTGCTCCCGGCGCCCGCCGCTTTCGATCACATGATCGTGCGCGCGGTGATCGGCGGCGAGGAATACTGGCTCGACGGCACCAGCGCCGGGACGCGGCTCGACACGATCGCCGAAGTGCCGCCGTTCCATTACGCGCTGCCGCTGCGCGAGGGCGGGGCCGACCTGATGCCGGTCGAGCAGCGCTGGCCGCCCGAATCGGATCGCGAGACGCTGCTGACGCTCGATTATTCGGCCGGTCTCGACTTGCCCGTGACTTACGACGTGACCGTCACAGCGCGAGGCGTGCTCGGCGCGCGGCTGCGCCCGCAGGTCAACGAGACCGACGAGCAGGAGCTGCGCGGATACGCCACCAAATATCTCGAGAACATCGTCGGCGAGGGGATCGTCTACGACGCCTCGGTAACCTATGACGAGGACAGCGGCCTGGCGACCTTGCGCGCCAGGGGACTTATGGATTCCGAATGGGCGTGGGAGCGCGGGCGCGGCTCGCTGGCATTCGACCTGCCCAGCACCGGGTTCGAGTTCAAGCCCGACCGCGCGCGCAAGGCGTGGCGCGACATCCCCGTGCAGGTGACCGGCCCGGTCGGTTATGTCGAACAGGTGACCGTCATCCTGCCCGAGGACGCCGAAGACTACGAACTCGGCGGTATCGGCGAGTTCGAGGATGTCGTCGCCGGGGTGCGGATCAAGCGGTCGGTCGCGCGCGACGGGAACAGGTTCGTCATTCGCGACGATGCGCGCAAGATTCCGAGCGAGATCGCCGTGTCGGACCTGTCGGTCGAGCGCGCGAAAGCGGCGCGCTTCAGCGGCGGCGATCCGGTGCTGAGGGCGCCGGGATCGACCACGCGCTACTGGCAATATGCCGACCGCGACACGGCGAAACGCGTCGCGCATCTCGAACAGGCCTACGGCGAAATCATCGCCAACGATCCGGAAGAGGCGTGGCGCTGGTCGCTGCGCGGATCGTTGCGCGAATATCACGGCGACCTCGAAGGCGCGCTGGAGGATTATGACAAGGCGCTCGAAATCGAGCCCACGGTCGAACGCTATTTCGAGCGTGCGGGGGCCTATCAGGAGCTCGGCCGGACCAAGCAGGCGATCGCCGATGCGCGCACCGCCTACGACCTCGACGCGCAGGGTTCGCATGCGATCTACCTCGCACAACTGCTCGCCGAAGACGGCGATCTCGACGGTGCGATCGCCCTGCTCGAACCGATCGACCTGTCGGGCGACGAGCGCGTCAATCTGGTCACCGCCAAGTCCGAAATCCTCGGCGAGGCGGGCCGCCTCGACGAGGGCTGGGAGATGCTCGAGGAAATCGCGCTCGAACGGCCGGGCGACGGCATCGTGCTCAACGCGCAGTGCTGGTACATGGGCCTGTGGCGCTATCGTCTCGACGATGCCGGGCCGATCTGCGACGAGGCGGTCGAGGCGCTCGAATATTCGGCTTCGGTGCTCGATAGCCGCGCGCTGGTGCATTACCGCAAGGGCGACAACGCGCGGGCGCTGCGCGATCTCGACGCCGCGCTGGCGAGCGAGCCGAGCCAGGGTGCCAGCCTCTATTTGCGCGGTGTGATCCGGACGCGCGAAGGCGACGAGGAAGGCCTCGAGGATATCGAGCAGGCCAAGCGGATCTACCGCAATTACGACAACTTCTACGCGCGTTACGACATCGTGCCGTGAGACGCTGAGGTAGGGAACCCGCCCTAGATCAGCCCCTTGGCCTTCAGCGAGCTGTGCCCTTCGCGGCCGACGATGACATGGTCGTGCACAACGATTCCCAGCAGCCGTCCGGCCTCGGCGATGCGCTGGGTGATCTGGATATCGGCTCGGCTCGGCTCGGGATTGCCGCTCGGGTGGTTGTGGACCAGGATCAGCGCGCTGGCGCCGATATCGAGCGCCTTGCGGATCACCTCGCGCGGGTGGATCGCGGCCTCGTCGATCGAGCCGTCGGCGACATGGTCGTCGAGCACCAGCCGGTTGCGCGTGTCGAGATAGAGCACGCGCACGCGCTCGACGGTCAGATGCGCCATGTCGATGGTGAGATAGTCGAGCAGCGCCTGCCAGCTGCCGAGCACGGGCTTCTTCTCCACCTCGCCCCGCGCCATCCGCCGCGCCGCCAGCGCGACAGATTTGAGCGCGGCGGCGCTGGTTTCGCCGACACCCTCGACCTTGGTCAGCGCACCCGGAGAGGCATTGAGTACGCCCGCGAGCGAGCCGAACCGGTCGATCAGCGCCTTGGCCGCCGGCTTTGTATCGCCCTGCCGGATCGCGGCGAACAGCAGGTATTCGAGCACCTCGTAGTCGGCGAGCGCCTCGGCCCCGCCTTCGAGCAGCCGCTTGCGCAGCCGCGCGCGGTGGCCCGACGCTGCATGTTTGCGCGGTTTTTCTTCGGCTTGCGGCACCATTTCCCCCGCCAGTGCGTTGCTTCGCTGCATTGCCTTTACCCGGCGATGCGCGCAAGGGTGGGGCGATGGCCGCAGGCGAAGTGGAAAATCCGGAAAAGAGCCTGGTCCAGCGCTACATTCCGCGCCGCAAGCGCTGGCGCTTCTTTCTCTCGCTCGGATTGCTGCTGCTGATCGCGATCGCCGTCGCGTGGACGCAGCGCGAGGACATTGCCGACAATATCATCGCCGACCAGCTCGACCAGATGGGGCTGCCCGCGACCTACGAGATCGAGCGGATCGGCGGCACGCGGCAGGTGGTGCGCAATATCGTCGTCGGCGATCCTGCCGCCCCCGACCTGACCATCGACCGCGCGACGGTGATCCTGCGCTACCGGCTCGGCACGCCCGCGATCGGGCGGGTCGAGGTCGAGGGCGCGCGGCTGTACGGCACCTGGCGCAACGGGGAATTGTCCTTCGGCAGCCTCGATCCGGTGCTGTTCGCGGAGAGCGACGAGCCGCCCGGCCTGCCCGATCTCGATCTGAAGCTGGTCGATGCGCGCGCGCTGATCGAAACAGATTACGGACCGGCCGGCTTCAAGGCCGAAGGCGAGGGCGAGCTCGACGACGGGTTCGAGGGCATAATCGCGGGCGTCGCGCCCGAACTTTCCGGGCCGGAGTGCTCGGCGCAGGACGCATCGCTGTATGGCCGCATCACCACCGGCGGGGGCCAACCCCGTTTCGCCGGACCGGTGCGGCTCGGCGGGCTGTCCTGCCCCGGCATGCCGCTGGCGCTGCGCCAGGCGGCGGTCGAGGTCGATGTTGCGACCAGCGACAGCTTCGACCGGTTCGACGGCGAGGGACGCTTCTCGACCGCGGCGCTGGCCTATGGCGAGAGCCGTGCCGGCAGCTCCAGCGGACGCATCGAGGCGAGCTGGGCCGACGACGCGCTCAACGCACGCTATTCGCTCGCCGGGCGCGGCGTATCGCTGCCGCAGGCGCAGCTGGCGCTGGTCACCGCCGAGGGGGCTGTGCGCGCCCGCGATGGCTTCCGGCGCGCCGAAGTCGACGCGGAGATCGAAGGCGACGGATTGCGCATCGGCCGCGATCTCGACGACATGCTCGCCGGGGCGATCGAGTCGGGCGAGGGCACGCTGCTCGCGCCGCTGTTGCAGCGGATGCGCCAAGCGCTCCGGCGCGAACAGCGCGGCAGCGAGCTGGCCGCGACGCTGAGCGTGCGCCGCACCGGCGAGGTGATCAACCTGGTGATGCCCTCGGCCAGCCTGCGCGGGGGCAGCGGATCGACGCTGCTTTCGCTGTCGCGCGTGCAATTGAGCACTGCGGGTGCCGGTGCGCCGCGCTTCTCGGGGAATATCTCCACCGGCGGCGAAGGCCTGCCGCGCATTTCGGGGCGGATGGAGCGGCGGCCCGGCGGCGATGCGATCTTCCGCCTGCGCATGGCCCAATATCGCGCCGGTGAGAGCGCGCTGCAGGTGCCCGAACTGATCGTCGCGCAGTCTTCGGGCGGGACGCTCGGCTTCTCGGGGCGGGTGATCGCCGACGGGCCGCTCCCGGGCGGCAGCGCGCGCAATTTGCGGCTGCCGGTGAGCGGCAACTGGTCGGCGGGCGGCGGACTGTCGCTATGGCGGCGCTGCACCGAGATCGGCTTCGACCGGCTCGAGCTGGCGAGCCTGCGGTTCGAGAACCGCGCGGTGACGCTGTGCCCGAGTCCGCAGGGGGCGATCGTGCGCTACGACGGCGCGGGCCTGCGTGTGGCCGCGGGTGCGCCGCGGCTCGATCTGGCCGGCTATCTCGCCGATACACCGATCCGGATCGCCAGTGGTCCGATCGGGTTTGCCTATCCGGGGGTTATGACCGCGCGCGACCTCGACGTTGCACTTGGACCGGCAGGAACGGCGAGCAACTTTCGCGTCTCGAACCTCCAGGCCGAACTCGGCGGCAGCGAGATTGCGGGGAGTTTCACCGAGGCCGACGTCAGGCTCGACGCAGTCCCGCTCGATGTGCTGAACGCCGATGGCAACTGGCGCTACGCGGACGAGGTGCTGACGCTCTCCGACGGCGCCTTCCGGGTCGTGGACCGCGAGATCGAGCACCGGTTCGAACCGCTCATATCGCGAGACGCCACGCTGACGCTGGAGGACAATGTCATCCGTGCATCGGCCACCCTGCGCGAACCGCGCAGCGACCGCGCTATCACCGACGTGGCGATGGTACACGACCTGTCCAGCGGGCGCGGCCATGCCGACCTGCTGGTCGACAATCTGGTGTTCGACGACCGACTTCAGCCGGGGCCGCAAAGTTCGGTCTGTGTCGAACCCGACATGCCGCGCCCGCAGGGAGGGTCGGGAGGCCTGAGTTGCCTCGCATACGGTGTCATCGCCAACGCACGGGGATCCGTCAGCGGCGCGGGCCGCATCGACTGGAACGAGACCGAGGTCACCAGCTCGGGCGAATTCTCGACCGACGGCCTGGATTTCGCCGCCGCATTCGGCCCCGTACGCGGCGCGCGCGGGACGATCCGCTTCACCGACCTGCTCGCGCTCACCACCGCGCCCGGACAGAAATTGCGCGTTGCTTCGGTCAATCCGGGGATCGAGGTGCTCGACGGCGAGATCGAGTTCGCGCTTCGCGACGGGCAATTCCTGTCGGTTGCGGGCGGCAGCTGGCCGTTCATGGGCGGGCGACTGATCCTGCAATCGACCGATCTCAATTTCGGCATCGAGGAGGAACGCCGCTACGTCTTCCGCATCGAGGGGCTCGAAGCGGGACAGTTCATTCAGCAGATGGAGCTGGGCAATATCGATGCCACCGGGACGTTCGACGGAATCGTTCCGATCGTGTTCGATGCTCAGGGCAATGGCAGGATCGAGAACGGGGCGCTCGATTCGCGCCCGCCGGGCGGCAACGTCTCCTATGTCGGCGAGCTGACCTACGAGGACATGGGGGCGATCACCAATTTCGCGTTCAGCGCGCTGCGGTCGCTCGACTACCGGACGATGACGATCCGGATGGAGGGGCCGCTGACCGGCGAAATCGTCACCCGTGTGCGCCTCGACGGGGTCAGTCAGGGGGCGGGCACGACGCAGAATTTCATCACCAGGCGGATCGCGGCGCTGCCGATTCGTTTCAACATCAATGTCCGTGCGCCGTTCTACAAGCTCATCAACGACATCAAGTACATCTACGATCCGGTCACCACGATGGACCCGGGCGACCTGCAACGTCTGCTCGACGGCGAATTGCCGGGCAACCGGCTGATTCCCTCAGTGCCCGATGCGGTCCGGCCCGAAGACCTCATCCCGGATGAACCGCCCATTCAGCCCGAAGAAAGCGAGAGCGTGCCATGAATGCTGCCAGATTGACCACAAGCGCGCGTGCTGCGATTACCCGCTTCATGCATGGTGAGAACAGCGGCGTTCGAAGGGCGAAACGGATATTGCCGTTGATGCTGTCAGGTCCGGTCGTGCTCGCCGGGTGCATCCAGGTCGATGCGCCGAGCGAACCGATCGTGATCGAGCTCAACATCAATATCCAGTCCGAAGTGCTGGTGCGCCTTGCCGAAGACGCCGAAGGCACGATCGAGGAAAACGCGGATATCTTCTGATGGAGAAGACGATGAAACAGATTTCTATGCGCAAGGCTTGGCTCGTCGCCGCCGCCGGCGCGATGGCGATCACCGGCCTGGCCGGAACCGCCTACGCCCAGCGCGATCCGGCCTACGCCGAGGCGCGCGCCAGCGGCAAGGTGGGCGAGAAGATGGACGGCTATCTCGGCATCGTCGGCACGCCGACGCCCGAACTGCAGCGGCTCGTCAACGACATCAATATCAAGCGCAAGGCGGTCTATTCCGAAAAGGCGCGGCAGGCCGGCGCCACGATCGAGGAATATGCGCTGACCGCCGGCTGCATCGCCATTTCCAAGACGGTCCCGCCCGAAATGTACCAGGGACCACGCGGCGAGTGGCTGGAGCGCACCAACGCCCCGCCGCAGCGGGACAGCCGCTGCCCCGCCTGACCGCGATTTTCACCGGCTCGATCGCGAAAAGCCGGGGGAGGCAGGCCGCTTCCCCCGGCTTTTTGCTGCAGTGCCGCAGCACCGGTTGACTTGCCCCAAGCGCCCCCCTAAGGGCTGCGCAGCGCTGGCCGGGGACCCCGGCCGGACGCCCGATATTCAACCCCCTTCGAGCGAGGAAGCGCTTTCGTCGTGGCGAACGATCCCGAAACCGAACCCGTGGGCGAGGACCCGGCCGTCGATTCGCTCGAACAGCGGATCGCGCGGGCGCGTGCGGAGGAAGCGAAGCGGACCGGGCACGACAAGCAGCTGATGGGCCAGGTCCAGGGTTCGGCGATGAAGATCGCCTCGACCATGGTCGGCTATCCGCTCGGCGGGATCGTGATCGGCTACGTGCTCGACCAGTTGTTCGGCACGCTGCCGTGGCTCACCATCATACTCATGTTCCTCGCTTTCATCGGCGCCTGCGTCCACGTGGTGCGGATGAGCAATGATGGGGCCGATGGCACCGGTTCGTCCGGCTCCGACTAACTTCAGGGATTTAGCGAACAGTGGCAGCCGAAGCCCCAATCGACCCGATGCACCAGTTCGAAATCGTCGCGCTTGGCGGCGAGATGAGTGCGTCGCCGTTCGTCTTCACCAATTCCGCAATGTGGATGATGATCGCGCTCGCCGTGATCCTCGTCTTCATGTGGGGCGGCCTGAAGCGTGCCGTGGTGCCCGGCCGGTGGCAGGCCGCAGTCGAGGTGCTGACCGATTTCGTCGGCGACATCACCCGTTCCTCGATCGGGCCCGAGGGCCGCAAATACCTGCCCTGGGTGTTCACCAGCTTCATTTTCATCCTTGCCGCGAACTGGCTCGGATCGATGCCGTTTGCGGTGTTCGGGCTGAAGCCGTTCACCGTCACCAGCCACTTCACCATCACCGGCGTGATGAGCCTGATCAGCTTCGCGATCGTGCTCGGGGTCGGGTTCTGGAAGCACGGGCTGCATTTCCTCAGCCTGTTCGTGCCCAAGGGCGCGCCGCTGCCGCTGCAGGTGTTCATGGCGCCGATCGAATTCATCTCGTTCATGGTACGCCCGTTCAGCCTGGGCCTGCGTCCCTTTGTCGCCATGTTCGCCGGGCATATCCTGCTCAAGGTGTTCGGCTACTTCGTCGTGCAGGGGCTGATGGCCGAATCCGCCGCCGGCGGGATCGTGGCGCTGCTGTGCTTCCTGTTCATCGTCTTCATGAGCGGGCTCGAACTGCTGGTCGGCGCGATCCAGGCCTATGTGTTCGCCCTGCTGACCGCGATCTACATCAACGACGCGGTTCACCTTCACTAATCGATTTGATACCCTACCCAACGGAGTTTTGATAATGGAACAAGAAGCTGCACAGGTTATCGGCGCGGGTCTCGCTGCGATCGGCATTGGCGCCGCCGCCACCGGCGTCGGCACGGTCTTCGGCAGTTACCTGCAGGGCGCGTTGCGCAACCCGGGCGCTGCCGGCGGCGAGCGCATCTGGATGTTCGTCGGCTTCGCGGCGGCCGAGCTTCTCGGCCTGATCGCCTTCGCCGTCGCCATGATCATCCTCTTCGCCGGCGGCTGAGCCGTCGCGGAGCGGCGCGGCGACGCGTCCGACAGCGTTCAGGATAAGAGGCACCGATGCCCCAACTCGACCAGTTGGCACTCGTCTACCAGTCGCAATGGTTCTGGCTGGCAATCACGCTCGGCACGATTTTCTTCGTCGTCGGGATGTGGATCGTGCCGCGCGTGGAGAAGACCGTCGAGGATCGCGACGCGAAGATCGCCGCCGACCTCGAAGAGGCGCAGCGCATGCAGGACGAGGCCGAAGCGAGCGAGGAAGCCTGGCGTAACCGGGTCAACGAAGCGCGCGCCGAGGCACAGGCGGTGACCGCCGCCGCCAAGGAGAAGGCGCAGGCCGACCTCGAGAAGAAGCTCGCCAAGGTCGACGCCGAAATCGCCACGCGGACCGAGGCGGCCGAAGCCGATCTCGCCGAGGCGCGGAGCGCGGCGCTGGCCGAACTCGAGAACGTCGCCAGCGAGGCGACGCAGGAGATCGTCGGCAAGCTGACCGGCGGCAAGGTCGCCAAGGCCGAGGCGCGCAAGGCGGTTGCGGGAGTGCTGGCCGATGCTTGAGCTGATGTTGCTGGCGTCCGAAGGCGAGGAATTCGTCGAACCCAAGGCGTTCGGCGTGATCTCGCCGGGCGTGGCCGTCGCTCTGGCCATGCTGGTGGTGTTCGCCATCATGTGGCGGGCCGGCGTGCACAAGCTGGTTGCCAAGGGCCTTGACGACCGGATCGACGCGATCAAGAAGCAGCTCGCCGAGGCGGAGCAGCTGCGCGCGGAAGCGGCTGCTCTGAAAGCGGCTTACGAGAAGAAGACTGCCGCGGCCGACGGCGAGATCGCCGAACTGCGCGCGAGTGCGGAGAAGCAGGCCGACGAGATCGTCGCCAAGGCCAAGGTCGACGCGAAGAACCTGGTCGAGCGCCGCAAGCAGCTCGCCGAGGAAAAGATCGCCGCCGCCGAGCGCAACGCGGTCGAGGAACTGCGCGCCAAGGTCGCAACCGCCGCGGCGCAGGCCTCGCGCCAGCTGATCGCCAAGCAGCACGGCGAGAGCGAGGACCGCGAGCTGGCGGACAAGATCATCGCCGATCTCTGATCGCGCGACACCGGACTAGCGAAAGGGCGGCCCGCGGGTCGCCCTTTTTTCGTTCTGACATCCTCCCCGTTCCGGGGAGGATGTCAGAACTCGTCCTTCGCCGCCCTGAGTGCTGCAAAGGTCTCGGCGGGCCTATCGCCGCCCCATTTCGCCTGTATCGCCGGATCGTCGGCGCGCAGGAAGGGGTTGGTCTCCAACTCGCGCCCGAGCGGCATTGGCACGGTCGGTTCGCCCTTGGCGCGTTTCGTGTCGATCTCCTCGGCATAGGCCTGGAGAGCAGCATTGTCCGGATCGGCATGGAGCGCGAATTTCGCGTTCGCCTGCGTGTATTCGTGCGCGCAATAAAGCGTTGTGTCGGCCGGCAGGTCGCGGATGCGGTCGAGGCTGTCCCAGAACTGCTGCGGCTCGCCCTCGAACATGCGCCCGCAGCCCAGTGCGAACACGCTGTCGCCGACGAACGCGATGCCTGCGTCCGGCAGGTGGTAGGCGATATGGCCGTTGGTGTGGCCCGAGACGTCGATCACGTTTGCTTCGAAATCGCCCAGGGTGACGGTGTCGCCATGGCTCACGACGCGGTCGATGGGCGAGATTTTCTCCACCTCGGCGGGAGCGGTCACTTTCGCCCCGGTCGCCTCGACGATCGCCTTGTTGCCGCCGGCATGGTCGGGGTGCCAGTGGGTGTTCCATATCTGCGTGATCGTCCAGCCCCTGGCATCTGCCTGCTTCAGGTATTCCGCACCATCTGGCGTATCGATCGCCGCCGTTTCGCCGGTGGCGGGATCGTGCAGCAGGAAGCCGTAATTGTCGGACAGGCAGGGGAACTGGTGGATTTCTAGCATGCGGGCATCCTACGCAGCTTGCCCGGTGCAGGAAAGACAAAGAAAAGCCCCTTATCCAACTCCGACTAATTCGCTGCGCTCATAAGTCTCCGTATCCTTCTCCCCGGGGGAGAAGGATGGTGGAGCTTGCGAGCGCAGCGAGCTAGCGGAACCTGGATGAGGGGCTGCGGCCCCCTCAGTCCTCTTTCTTCTTCAGCGCTTCGCCGAGGATGTCGCCGAGCGAGGCACCCGAATCGGCCGAGCCGAACTGCGCCACGGCTTCCTTCTCTTCGGCGATCTGGTGCGCCTTGATCGAGAAGTTGGGCTTCTTCGAACGGTCGAAGCCGGTGACCTTGGCGTCGATCTTCTGGCCCGCCTGGAAGCGGTCCGGACGCTGCTCGTCGCGGTCGCGGCCGAGGTCCGAGCGCTTGATGAAGCCCGTCGCGCCATCGTCGCCGACTTGCACTTCGAGCCCGCCGTCGCGCACCTCGAGCACCGTGACGGTGACCGTCTGGCCGCGGCGAAGATCACTCGAATCGGTGCCTTCCGCGGACGGCGCACCCTTTTCGAGCTGCTTCATGCCGAGGCTGATGCGCTCCTTGTCGGTATCGACGTCGAGCACGATCGCCTCGACCTGCTCGCCCTTGCGGTGCAGCGCCAGCGCGTCCTCGCCCGAAATGCCCCACGCGATGTCGGACATGTGAACCATCCCGTCGACGTCGCCGTCGAGACCGACGAACAGGCCGAACTCGGTCGCGTTCTTGACTTCGCCTTCGACCTTCGAGCCGATCGGATGCTTCTCGGCGAACTCTTCCCACGGATTGCGCTGGGCCTGCTTGAGACCGAGCGAGATGCGGCGCTTTTCGCTGTCGACCTCGAGCACCATCACTTCGACTTCCTGCGAGGTCGAGACGATCTTGCCGGGGTGGACGTTCTTCTTGGTCCAGCTCATCTCGGAGACGTGGACCAGGCCTTCGATGCCCGGCTCGAGCTCGACGAAGGCGCCGTATTCGGTGATGTTGGTGACGGTGCCGGTCATCTTGACGCCGATCGGGTACTTCGCTCCGACACCGTCCCACGGATCGCTTTCCAGCTGCTTCATGCCGAGGCTGATGCGCTGGGTTTCCTCGTTGATTCGGATGATCTGGACGGTCACGGTCGCGCCGATCTCGATGATCTCGCTCGGGTGGTTGACCCGCTTGTAGCTCATGTCGGTGACGTGGAGCAGGCCGTCGATCCCGCCGAGGTCGACGAAGGCGCCGTAATCGGTGATGTTCTTGACCACGCCGTCGATGACCTGGCCTTCGGAGAGCTTGTCGATCAGCTCGCTGCGCTGTTCGGCGCGGGTTTCCTCGAGCACTGCGCGGCGCGAGACGACGATATTGCCGCGGCGGCGGTCCATCTTGAGGATCTGGAACGGCTGCGGCATGTCCATCAGCGGGGTGACGTCGCGCACCGGGCGGATGTCGACCTGGCTGCCGGGGAGGAAGGCCACCGCACCGTCGAGATCGACGGTGAAGCCGCCCTTGACGCGGCCGAAGATGCGGCCCTCGACGCGCTTGCCTTCGCCGAATTCGCTTTCGAGCTTGTCCCACGCGGCTTCGCGGCGGGCGCGGTCGCGGCTGAGCATCGCTTCGCCGTCGGCGTTCTCGACCCGGTCGACATAGACTTCGACCTCGCTGCCGACTTCGAGCCCGTGCTCGTCGTCGACGCGCATGAATTCCTTGAGATCGATGCGGCCCTCGCTCTTGAGGCCGACATCGACGATCGCCATGCCGTTTTCGATGGCGGTGACTGTGCCCTTGACGACGCGGCCTTCGAAGCCCTGGTCGTCGGCGCCGCCGAGTTGTTCGTTGAGAAGCGCTTCGAAATCGTCGCGCGTGGGGTTGGGCGAAGTCGCCATGTCAGAAGTTCCTGTTCACATTCGCTACCGGCCGCCGGTTTTACCGGGGTCTTTACCCGTCTCCCGCACCATTGCGGGGCAAACGGGGCAAGAGGGCCGTGTTCTCCGCGAGGCCGGATGCCGCCGCGAAGGTCCTTCCAATCCACGGATTGCGAGAACGGGCGCGCGCTAGGCGAGAGCGGCGCGAAATGCAAGCGAATTGCGGGTCAGCGAAGCCCCGCTTCGACCGCTTCGATCGCCGCCGCCACCGCCTCGTCCTTGCCGAGCTCGGTCGTATCCAGCACCAGCGCATCGGGGGCGGCCTTGAGCGGGGCGTCCTGGCGCTCGATATCGCGCTTGTCGCGCGCGGCGATATCGGCCTCGATCTCGCGCAGTTCGAGGTCGAGCTCGCGGTCCTGCATTTCGAGCCACCGGCGCTGCGCCCGGGCCGTCACGCTGGCGGTGACGAACAGCTTCACCTCGGCCTCGGGCGCGATCACGGTGCCGATATCGCGCCCGTCGAGCACCGCGCCGCCGGGTTGCTCTGCGAAGGCGCGCTGACGCTCGAACAGCGCCAGCCGCACAGCCGGATGGATCGAGACGCGGCTCGCCAGCCCGCCGGTTTCCTCGCTGCGCAGTTGCGGGTCGAGCAACAGCGCATCGGGAAAGGCGGTGGCGGCGAGGGCATCGGTCGGGTCGTCGGGATCGCGCCCATCGAGCGCCACCTGCCGCCCGACGGCGCGGTAGAGCAGGCCGGTATCGAGATGCGGCAGCCCGAAATGCGCCGCCAGCGCCTTGGCGATGGTGCCCTTGCCCGAGGCGGTCGGTCCGTCGACGGCGATGATCAACTCTTACTCTCCACTCGATCACCTTGCCGCCTTGGCCGGTCTTGTGCAAACGCTGGCGACATGAACCACTATTGCGGATTTATCGGAACGCTCGAAAAGGTCGACAAGTGGCCCGACGAGCGGATAATCTACGACGCCGACGATGTGAAGGCGGCCGTTCGCGAGGCGTTCAGGAACTCCGCCACTCAGGTCTTGGACACCCGCCATAACGGCGCGGTCGGAATTGCATTTTTCAATTTCTCGAACCACGATGGCGGTGTGCGCGGGATGATCGCCGGTCTGTTCGAAGAGCTTTCGACCTGGGGGCACGGGATTTACGGCTTTTGTTCGGCTTGGGATGACGAAATCGACGGAGGGGACGGGCATTTCGAATACAAGTTCAACTACCCGCCGATAGACTTCGACAACTATCCCGAGGAGAGCTAGCCGCGGTTTCGCACCGCCTTGGCCAAGCCCCAGATCGCGATCGCCGCCCAAAACCCTTCGAGCACCAGGCTCGGCCAGTTGGTGTGGACCACCAGCGACACCGTCAGCAGGGCGGCGCCGGCAAGGTTGGTACCGTGGAGGACGAACGGGTTCGGATTTTCCCTGTGAGTCAAATAGGCGTAGGCGGCGATGATACAGGCCATGCCGACGAAGCCGACGAGAGTTGCCCAGTCGAGATGGTCGGCGGTCATTGGTACGTCCTCCAAACACGTCCCGACACCAAGCCCTCTCCCCATGCGGGGAGAGGATAAGGAGGCTTGGCGACGCAGGAGCCCAGCCGTAGTTGGAGAGGGGCCTGCCACGTCTCGGCGCCGAACGCCCCTCTCCAGGCTCCGCTAGCTCCTGACGGAGCAAGCTGCGCTATCCTCTCCCCGCACGGGGAGAGGGGTGTCTTGAGCGTTTCGGAGCAGCTCATTGGCCGGCCTGTTCGAGCAGTGCCATAAAATCCGGAAAACTCGTCGCGATCGGTCGTGTATCGTCTATTTCCACACCATCCGTCGAGACCAGCCCCGCTACCGCCATGCTCATCGCGATACGGTGGTCGAGATGGGTCGCGACCGGGCCGCCTCCGGGCAGCGGCTCGCCGCCGGTGCCTGCGATAACGAGACCGTCCTCAGATTCCTCGACCCGTGCCCCCGCAGCGGTCAGCGCGGCGGCCATCGCGGCGAGACGGTCGCTCTCCTTCACGCGCAGTTCCTCGAGGCCGCTAGTGCGCGTGGTGCCCTGCGCCAGCGCCGCGGCGACGAACAGCACGGGGAATTCGTCGATCATCGACGGGGCGAGGGAAGGGTCGACTTCGATCCCGGTCAGCGGCGCGTGGCGCACGCGCAGATCGGCGACCGGCTCGCCGCCGACTTCGCGTGCGTCCAGCGCCTCGATATCCGCGCCCATCTGCCGCAGCATCGTAACCAACCCCGCGCGGGTCGGGTTGAGCCCGACATTTTCGATCTTGAGGTCGCTGCCCTCGACCAGCGTGGCGGCAGTGACGAAGAACGCGGCGGAGGAGGGATCGCCGGGGACGTCGATGGTCTGCGGCGCGAGATCGGCCCCGCCGCGGACGCGGATCACGCGCTCGCCGCCGGTCTCCTTGACCTCGATATCTGCACCGAACCCGCGCAGCATGCGTTCGGAGTGGTCGCGGGTCGGGACCGGCTCGATAACCGTGGTGACCCCGGGCGTATTGAGCCCGGCCAGCAGCACCGCGCTCTTCACCTGCGCGCTGGCGACCGGGAGGCGGTACTCGATCGGCACCGCGGGCAGGCAGCCACGCATCGTCAGCGGCAGCGTGCCGCCCGGGCCCGCTTCGAAGCACGCACCCATCCGCGAGAGCGGCTCGATCACCCGGCCCATCGGGCGCTGCGACAGGCTCGCATCGCCGGTAAAAGTGGCGGTGATGCCGTGGCTCGCCACGACGCCCATCAGCAGCCGCGTCGAAGTGCCCGAATTGCCCATGTCGACCGCTTGCCGAGGCTGGAGCAGCCCCCCCACGCCGACGCCGTGAATGGACCATGTGCCGTCGGATTCGCGCTCGACGCTCGCGCCCATGGCGCGCATTGCGGCAGCGGTCGCCAGCACGTCCTCGCCTTCGAGCAGGCCGGTCACCCGCGTTTCGCCCACCGTCAGCGCGCCGAGCATCAGCGCGCGGTGGCTGATCGACTTGTCGCCGGGTACGCGGATGCGGCCCGTGAGCGGGCCTTGGGGCAGGAAACGGCGGGGGACGGGTGGGCTGGTCACGCGACGCGGCTTTTGACAGCGGCACAACCCTATGGCAAGGCGCGCCGCGCTCTTGATTGAGGGCGATTGAGCACCCATCAAGCAGATACGGATTTCGGCCCGTCGGAAAAGCGGCGGGCGGCACTTAAGGATTTACGATGGCCAAGCCAGAATGGGGAACCAAGCGTTCCTGCCCCAAATGCGGCACCCGCTTCTACGACCTCGGCAAGGACGACCCGGTCGAATGTATCGAATGCGGCGAGGAATGGTATCCCGAGCCGGTATTGAAGCCCAAGCAGCCGATCCCGTTCGACGAGGACGACAAGAAGAAGGACGAGGATTCGGATTCGGATCTCGCCGACGACGATCTGGAAGATGTCGACGAGGACGAGAACCGTCCCGACGCCGATGTCGACCTCGGCGACGACAGCGAGGACCTCGCCGTGTCGAAGGGCAAGGGCGACGACGACGGAGATGATTCCTAGTTTTCCGCTCGCGCCTCCGCGCGAGCGTCCTCGGTGTTATTCCTTCGCTTCGCTACGGGCACCTGCGGGCGGGCGGTCGCCCTTTGGCGCCGCTGGTCGCGGCGCGGCTGTGGTCTGGCACCAGGAACCTGGACCAGGCCAGCTGGCTTGGCGGCGGAGCACGGACCCGCAGGGGCCGCAAGGCCGCCCGGCCGCCCGCAGCGACCGCAGGGAGCGAGGAAAGCCTAAGGGCCCGGACGGGCCCGCCGGCGCCTGAGGCGAAACAAAAGACTCTTGCAAACCGGGAAGCGCCCTCATAAAGGGCGCGTCCTGCGGGCTTTCGGAAAGTCCGCGACATGACTGGAACGGGGCCTTAGCTCAGCTGGGAGAGCGCAACACTGGCAGTGTTGAGGTCAGCGGTTCGATCCCGCTAGGCTCCACCAGTCACTGAAAAAGTCGGATTTCCTCGATGGAATTCGCACGCTGGCCGACGAGGTTTCGTCCGCCGGCGTTTTTCGCGTTTACGGGAGTTTCCCAGAAAAAGTCGCTTGCGCTTTTTCGGTTCGGGAAACGACCAGAAAAATCGGATCGTCTTCGGTCCGAAAGTAGTTGAGGTGGCGATGTTCGACAACCTGTCCGATCGGCTCGGCAATGTGTTCGACCGCCTGCGCGGGCGCGGCGCGCTCAGCGAGCAGGATGTGCGCGACGCGATGCGCGAGGTGCGGATCGCGTTGCTCGAAGCCGATGTCGCGCTGCCCGTGGTGCGCCGCTTCATCGATGCGGTGACCGAGAAGGCGATCGGCTCCGAGGTCCTCAAATCGGTCACCCCGGGCCAGCAGGTCGTCAAGATCGTCAATGACGAGCTGGTCGACATGCTCGGCGGCGAGGAAACGGAAGGCCTTACGCTGGAGGCGAAGCCGCCGGTGGTGATCATGATGGTCGGCCTGCAGGGCTCGGGCAAGACCACCACCACCGCCAAGCTGGCCAAATTCCTCAGGGAAAAGCACGGCAAGCGTTCGCTGATGGCGTCGCTCGACGTCAATCGCCCCGCCGCGCAGGAACAGCTCGCGGTGCTCGGCGAGCAGGTCGAGGTTGCGACCCTGCCGATCGTCGCCGGCCAGCAGCCGGTCGATATCGCGCGCCGCGCGATGGAGAGTGCCAAATTGCAGGCCGCCGACGTGTTGCTGCTCGATACCGCGGGCCGGCTCCATGTCGACGAAGCACTGATGGCGGAGATGAAGGCGATTTCCTCCGTCTCGACGCCGACCGAAGTGCTGCTGGTGGTCGACAGCCTGACCGGTCAGGATGCGGTCAACGTCGCCAAGAGCTTCACCGACGAGGTGCCGCTCACCGGCGTGGTGCTGACGCGGATGGACGGCGACGCTCGCGGCGGTGCGGCGCTCTCCATGCGCTACGTCACCGGCAAGCCGATCAAGTTCGCCGGCACCGGCGAGAAGCTCGACGCGCTGCAGCAGTTTCATCCGCGCCGCGTCGCCGAGCGGATCCTCGGCATGGGCGACGTCGTGTCGCTGGTCGAAAAGGCCGCCGAGACGATCAAGGAAGAGGAGGCCGAACGCCTCGCCAAGCGCATGGCGAAGGGGCAGTTCGACCTCAACGATCTGCGCATGCAGTTGCAGCAGATGCAGAACATGGGCGGGCTCGGCATGCTCGCCGGGATGCTGCCGGGCATGAAGAAGGCCAAGCAGGCGATGGCCGCGGCCGACATGGACGACAAGGTGCTGGTCCACATGGACGCGATCATCGGCTCGATGACGGCCAAGGAACGCGAGCGCCCCGGCCTGATGAACGCCAAGCGCAAGAAACGCGTGGCGGCGGGCAGCGGCACCGACGTGCAGTCGGTCAACAAGCTGCTCAAGATGCATCAGGAAATGGGCCGCGCGATGAAGCAGATCAGGAAAATGGGCGGTTTGAAGGGCCTCGGCGCGCTGCTGGGCGGCGGCGGGATGCCCGGCATGGGCGGACCCGGCGGGCCCGGCCCGATGGGCGGCTTGCCCGGTCTCGGCGGCCCCGGTGGCAAGGGTGCCCCCAAGGGCCCCGGCGTCGATCCCGACACACTGCCGCCCGACCTGCGCGATATGTTGAACAAGAAGTGATTTCAGTGATTTCGATTGGAAAGGTGAAGTAACATGGCAATTGCACTCCGTCTCTCGCGCGGTGGCGCGAAAAAGCGTCCCTATTACCGCATCGTCGCCGCGGACAGCCGCAAGGCGCGCGACGGCCGCTATCTCGAGCAGATCGGCATCTACAACCCGCTGCTCGCCAAGGACGACGAGAACCGCGTGAAGCTCGACGAGGATCGCGCGCGCTACTGGCTCGGCGTCGGCGCGCAGCCGAGTGACCGCGTCGCCCGCTTCCTCGACGCCGCGGGTATCCGCGAGCGCACGGCGAAGAACAACCCGCAGAAGGCCGAGCCGGGCGAAAAGGCCAGGGAACGCGCCGAGGAGAAGGCCGCCAAGGCCGCCGAGGCCGAGGAACTGGCCAAGGAAGCCGCCGAGGCACCGGCCGAGGAAGCTCACGCCGAGGAAACCGAGAACGAAGCGACCGGTTCGGTCAAGACCGAAAACACTGCCGAAGCGGTGGCCGACGCGGTCGAGGAGGAAACCCCGGCCGACGCGACCGACGAGGACAAGACCGCGATGGCCGAGGAACAGGCCGAAGGCGGCCCCGCCAACGAGCAGGCCGACGACACCGCCGGCAAGGACGAGGCGAAAGCCGACGACGAGAAGGCCGAGTAAGCTCCGGCGATGACCGACAAGCCCGTCACCCTTGCGGCCGTGACCGGCGCACATGGGGTGGCGGGCGAGGTCCGGCTGAAGCTGCTCGGCGAGGGGCTGGAGGCGCTGCGGCGCTACGAGAGCTTCAACCAGGGGGCCCTGACGCTCGCCAAGCTTCGCAGCGACAACAAGGGCGGCGCGATCGCGCGCTTCGCCGAAATCTCCGACCGCACCGCCGCCGAGGCGCTGCGCGGCACTGCGCTGACCGTCCCGCGCGCGGCGCTCCCGGAACTGCCCGAGGACGAATTCTATCACGCCGACCTGCTCGACCTGCCGGTGGTGACCGACGCCGGCGAGGGTGTCGGACGCGTCTGCGCGGTGGAGAATTACGGCGCCACCGATATCGTCGAGATCGAAAAGCCCAACGGCAAGCGCTTCATGGTCCCGTTGACCGCGCAGGCGGTGCCCGAATGGGATGGCGAACGGCTGACGATTGCTGCGGATTTCCTCGAATAGCCCGCGGAACGATCGCCGATGCGGTCCGCTGGACTCGCATGACACATATATTCACGTACCTTCCGCCTGCCGTCGCCGCTCTCGCCCTTGCGGGGTGCATGGCGGCCGACGAAGCGTCCGATACCGACCCCGCATCCGAACTGCAGCAGGGCGGCGATTCCGCCGCCGGCACACGCCCAGCGGGCTCGCCTGCGCTGGTGACCGTCGAAGGCCGCGTCAAGCAGGGCGTAGAATGCCTGATCCTGCGCACCCCCGATGGCGATGTGTGGTCGTTCAACGCCGGCGAGGCAGATTTCGGCCCCGGCGACTATGTCGAACTCACCGGCGAAGAGGCCGATGCGAGCTTCTGCCAGCAGGGACGCGGTACGCTCGTGCCGCAACGGATCGAGGCCAGGCAGCCGCCCGCGCGCGACCGCGATCCTGCGCGCGCGGGCGGGATCAGGCTGAGCGAAAGCTACGTCACCGGCAACTGGACCGCCAAGGGCGTCGATGCCGATTGCGCCAGGCCGGACTTCCAGATCAGCAGGAGTCCGGGCGCGCTCGTGATCGAAACGAGCGTAAACGGAACGCCCGAAACGGGCCGGGTGGTGCTCGGAGACTATCCGCGAGTCGACTGGGACGAGCCGCTGCCCGACATGCCGCTCGAAAGCCGCGGTCCGGACGGCCTGGCGGTGCTGCGCCCGGCAACCGATGCCGCATACGATCCGATCAGCGTCGGCGGCCATCCGATCGCGGGCGACGGCGTGGTGTTCGTCAAATGCGCCTGACGGACGCGCGCTGACCACATCAGGCTTTACATAGCCGTTCAGTTATATAAATGAGCGGTTATGAGTGATTCGCTCGATCTCGCTTTTGCGGCGCTGGCCGATCCGACCCGGCGCGCAATCCTGACGCGGCTCGCCGAGGGCGAGGCGAGCGTCACCGAACTGGCGCAGCCCTTCGCGATGAGCCAGCCGGCGATTTCGAAGCATCTGAAAGTTCTCGAACGTGCCGGGCTGGTCGAGACGGCGCAGCAGGGCCGCTCGCGCCCGCGGCGGCTCAGCCCGCAGGGGATCGACGGCGCGCGCGCGTTCATCGAGCAAATGGCATCCTACTGGCCCGACCGGTTCGACCGGCTTGCGGCCTATCTCGAACGATCCGGCGAAGCGGAGGGAAACCCGAATGAGTGAGAACGTGCCCGAATTCATCATCACCCGGCGCTTAGCGGCGCCGATCGAGCGCGTCTTCGCCGCCTGGGCCGAGCCGGAGCAAATGGTGCAGTGGTCGGGCCCGCCGGGCGCGAAGGTCGAGATCGTCGAGGGCGAGATGGCCGAGGGGCACAGCACCATTTCGCGCAGCACGTCCGAGCAGATGCCGGAGATGTACACGCTGGCATTGTGGCGCGAGATCGCGCCGCATTCGCGCATCGCATGGGAGCAGAGCTTCTGCGACGAGCAGGGCAACAAGATCATGCCGCCGTTCTTCGACGCGTGGCCGTTGACGCTGCTGACGACGGTCGATTTCGCAGCGAAGGACGGCGAGACCGAGATTACGCTGCGCTGGACGCCGATCGAATACAGCGAGAAAGCGCTGGCGGAGTTCGTCAGGCAGATGGCGGGCATGAAGCAGGGCTGGGGTGGCAGCTTCGACAAGCTCGACGCGTTCCTCGCCTAGCGCCGCAGCGGTCTTTCCTTCGCCAGATGGTTGCGGATCGTCGTTGCGGCGACGCCCGCCTGACCCATCGCGTGGCTGATCTGGTCGAGCCCGACCACCACGTCGCCCGCCGCGAACAGGCCGGGGACGGTGGTTTCGAGGTGGTCGTCGACGACGATGCAGCCCTCTTCGGTCACTTCGGCGCCGACGCCCACGGCGAGGCCCGAGCGGATGCGCGAGCCCAGCGCGGGGTAGACGCTGTCGAACGCCATCCGCCCCTGAGCGGTGTCGAAGGCAATCCGGCGGCCCTCGATAGCGAAGCCGCCGCACGGTCCGGCGACGCGCTCGATGCCCGCATCGTCGAGCTCGCTACTGCATGCGTCGTCGAGATCGTGATCGCCCTCGGGCGAGACCAGCGTCAGGTCGGCGGTATAGCCGCGCAGGAACAGCACCTCGTCGGTGCCGTGGCGCGCGGTGCCGATCACCGCGACGCGCTTGTCGGTGACCTCGTAGCCGTCGCAGACCGGGCAATAGCGCAGCAGGCCGCGCGAAAGCGCCTCTGCGTGGAGCTGCTCGTCGATCCCCTCGGGGCGGTTGTTGACGACGCCCGTGGCGAGCAGCACCGAACGCGCGCGGTAGGTTCGGTCGTCGCAGGTCACGATGAAGCAGTCCCCGTCCCGGGCTAGATCGCTCACCCGCCGCGGCTCGCGCCGCGCGCCGAATTGCACCGCCTGCTCGCGCATCCGCTCGAGCAGTTCCTCGCCATTGATACCGTCGGGGAAGCCCGCATGATTGTGGCTGGTCGGAATCCAGCTCGCCCGGCTGGTGCCGCAATCGAACAGGCGGATCTTGAGGTAATAGCGCGCGAGATAGATGGCGGCAGTAAGCCCCGCCGGCCCCGCGCCGATGATTATGCAGTCGTCTAGGGTCTCCTCCGTCATGACACACGCCTACTCCTCGGGGTGCGACGCGCTTGAACGCAGTCTGAGCGGGGCGAACGAACACACGGCATGCGGATGATGTGCGATAGGCTCAAGCGTGTGTACGAAGTGCCCAGATCCCCGCTCCTTTTCCAAGGGGCATACAGAATAAATCTTCCTTACCTCGGTATTTCTTCGACTCCGAACAGTGCGATTCCAGACATTCCCGTGCGGAATCGTCGTGACGTAACGTGGTCTGGAAACCGAGTGATTTTCTACCCATGCGCGATACCTTGTATATGTCAGAGAGGTGGGCCCGACCGCCGAGGCGTTCCAAGGTCCAGACGAGTAGCTCTGACCATTTTTTGCTCGGCGGAAGTTCCTGTGTCATGAGCATTGCTCCGTCATCGTCCATCAGGAGTTTTGGAATGTTCTCATCCTCGCCCGATTCGTTGCTGAGACCTAGCACGCGCCTTAGGATATCATCCTCAGAGGACTCCCCATCCATTCGCTGCTTCCAAATCTCAGCAAAGGTCTCGATGCTGATCTGAATGTCCCTCACTCTAGCCTCCGAGTTTTTCGAGTTTTTTTTGGGTTAACTCTGACCTTTGAGCGTGTCAATGACATTCGCCGCCACCATCCTGACGCTCTATCCCGAGATGTTTCCCGGCCCGCTGCGGCTGTCGCTCGCGGGGCGTGCGCTGGAGGAGCAGCGCTGGTCGCTCGACACCGTGCAGATTCGCGATTTCGCCACCGACAAGCACCGCACGGTCGACGATACGCCCGCAGGTGGCGGAGCGGGGATGGTGCTCCGGGCGGACGTGCTCGCCGCGGCGATCGACCATGCGCGCCAGCTTTCGCCCAAGTCGCCGGTGCTGGCAATGACTCCGCGCGGGCGCCCGATGACGCAGGCGCGGATTCGCGAGTTGGCGGCGGGGCCGGGGGTCACCATCCTGTGCGGCCGGTTCGAGGGTTTCGACGAGCGCATCTTCGACGGCCGCGCGGTCGAGGAGGTCTCGCTCGGAGACATCGTGCTGTCGGGCGGCGAGCCCGCCGCTCTGGCGATACTCGACGCTTGCATTCGCCTGCTTCCCGGAGTAATGGGCGCGCCCGACAGCGGAACCGAGGAATCGTTCGAGAACGGATTGCTCGAATACCCGCAGTTTACCCGACCTCAGGAATGGGAAGGGCGCACGATCCCTGAAGTGCTGCGATCGGGGGATCATGCGAAGATCGCGGCGTGGCGCAAGCAACGCAGCGAAGACGACACACGGTCACGCAGGCCGGACCTTTGGGAGCGTCACACGGGCGCTCGGGACCAGTCTGCCTCTGGCGCGCGGCACGAAGACTAAGGACTTGGGTCAATGAACCTGATTCAGCAGATCGAGGCGGAAGCCATCGAGAACCTCGGGAAGGACGTTCCCGAATTCCGCGCCGGCGACACGGTGCGCGTCGGCGTGAAGGTCGTCGAAGGTACGCGCGAGCGCGTGCAGAACTTCGAAGGCGTCGTGATTGCGCGCTCCAACCGCGGCATGGGCAGCAATTTCACCGTCCGCAAGATCAGCTTCGGCGAGGGCGTCGAGCGCGTCTTCCCGCTCTATTCGCCGATCGTGGACAGCATCACCGTGGTGCGCCGCGGCGTGGTGCGCCGGGCGAAGCTCTATTACCTGCGCGGCCGCACCGGCAAGCGCGCGCGCATCGCCGAACGCCGCGAGAACGCGCCGAAGGAAAGCTGAGCCTTACCTTCGAATGCCAGAAATTCGAATGGGCGCCCCGGCCAGGCCGCGGGCGCCCTTTTCGTTGCCAGTAACAGGTCCGGTCCCTAGGCTGTTATCTCCTGAATGGAGAGGTTTTTGCTTGAAATGCGCCACCTGCTTGTTGCCCTTGCCGTCTTCACGATCGCAACGCCCGCAATGGCGGAGGAGGAACCGGTGACACCCGCGCCCGAACTTACCTTCGAACGCGTCTTCGCCAGCCCCTCGCTCGACGGGCCGACGCCGCGCAAAGCCAAGCTCTCGCCCGACGGGCGCTATCTCACGCTGTTGCGCAACCGCGCGGATGAAAAGGAGCGCTACGATCTGTGGGCCTACGACCGCGAAAGCGGCGAATGGGCGATGCTGGTCGACAGCGAGAAGCTCGGCACCGGGCGCGAGCTGAGCGAAGACGAGAAGATGCAGCGCGAGCGCGCGCGGGTCGGCAATCTCAAGGGCATCGTCGACTATCACTGGGCCGCCGACGGGAGCGGTCTGCTGGTGCCGCTCGACGGCGATCTCTACCTCGCGCGGCTGGGGGGCGAGGTCGTCCGGCTGACCGATACCGAGGAAAGCGAGCTCAACCCCGCGCTGAGCGAGACGGGCAAATACCTCTCCTTTGTGCGCGAACGCGCCCTGTGGGTCGGCGCGGTCGGCGGTTCCGCGGTTCCGATCACGCCGGAAACGGGCGACAACGAGATCCGCTGGGGCGAAGCAGAGTTCGTCGCGCAGGAGGAAATGGGCCGGCTGACCGGCTATTGGTGGAGCCCGGACGATAGCCGCATCGCGGTCCAGATGACCGACGAGAGTGGCGTAGGAATAGTCACTCGCGCGGCGATCGGTGCGACCGGGACGAAGGTGTTCGACCAGCGCTATCCGGTCGCGGGCAGCGACAATGCGATCGTCGAACTGTACGTGATGGATTCCGACGGGGGCGACCGCGTGAAAGTCGACCTCGGCCCGGAAACCGACATCTACATCCCGCGGGTCGACTGGGCGCCCGACGGCAGCGCGCTTTATGTCCAGCGGCAGAACCGCGAGCAGACCGTGCTCGACATGCTCGAGGTCGATCCGGCCACGGGTGCCAGCGAAGTGCTGTTCACCGAACGCGCCGCGCGCGAGGAGTACTGGATCAACCTCACCGACAATTACAAATTCCTCAAGGACGGCAGCCTGCTGTGGTGGTCCGAACGCGACGGCTACGGCAATTTCTACCGTTTTGCGGAGGGCGAGTGGGAGCAGCTGACCTTCGGCGAGGAACCCGTCACCGAACTGGTCGGCGTCGACCAGCAGCGCGGCAGGGTCTATTACCAGGCGGTCTCCGAGGTGCTCGAAAAGCACATCTACGAACTCGACCTGACGCCCAGGCGTTCGAGCCGGATCCGGATGCTGACCGAGCCGGGTTTCACCAATGCCGCGGTGATGGACAAGGATGCGCGGACGCTGCTGATCACCCGCTCCTCGCCGAGCCAGCCGCCGCAGAGCTATCTCGCCGATACCGACGGCCAGCGCATCGCCTGGGTCGAGCAGAACGCGCTCGATGCCGACCATCCTTACGCGGCCTATCTCGCGAGCCACGTCGCGCCCGAATTCGGCACCATCCGCGCCGAGGACGGTACCGCGCTGCACTACCGTATGATCAAGCCCGAGATGAAGCCGGGCAAGCGCTACCCGGTCTATTTCTACCATTATGGCGGGCCGCACGCGCAGGTGGTCGATCGCGGCTGGGGTGGGGCGCTCGAACAGGCGATCGTCGACAGGGGCTATATCTGGTTCGAGCTCGACAATCGCGGCAGCGCCAATCGCGGGGTCGATTTCGAAGCGCCGATCTACCGCGCGATGGGCGGGGTCGAGGTGCGCGACCAGAAGGCTGGCGCCGAATTCCTCAGGACGCTCGATTTCGTCGACCCGGACAAGATCGCGATCGATGGCTGGTCCTACGGCGGCTATATGACGCTCAAGCAGTTGCAGGCCGATCCGGGCCTTTATGCCGCCGGGATCGCGGGGGCGCCGGTGACCCGGTGGGAACTCTACGACACGCATTACACCGAGCGCTACATGGGCGATCCGCGGCTGGTCCCCGAGGCCTACGAGGAGGCCAGCGCGGTTCCCGACGCGACCGCAATCGCCGATCCGCTGCTGCTGATCCATGGCATGGCGGACGACAATGTGGTGTTCGAGAATTCCTCCGAACTGATCGCCGCGCTGCAGGAGAACAACGTGCCGTTCGAGATGATGCTCTATCCCGGCTACACGCACCGCGTATCGGGCGAGAAGATCAGCCCGCACCGCTACAACACGGTGTTCCGCTTCCTCGAACGGCACGGCGTCGTGCCGCCGGCGGACTAGCGGGTCGCGGTTCCGCGATGGCCGACAAGCCGCAGTCGCTCAGCTTCAACGCCTCGTGGTCGATGGCCGTCGGCGGGATGATCGGCGGCGGCATTTTCGCGACGCTCGGCGTGGTCATTTCGGTCGCGGGCGAATGGGCGTGGCTGAGTTTCGTCATCGGCGGGCTGATCGCGCTCGCGACCGGCTACAGCTACGCCCGGCTGACGCAGCAGCTCGATTGCGCGGGCGGCGCCTTCGCCTTCCTGCGCGCGCTGGGGGCCGAGCGGGCCGCGCGGATCGTCGCTTGGACGCTAATGGTGGGCTACACGCTGACCGTCGCGGTCTATGCCTACACCTTCGGCGCCTATCTCGCGCATGCGGTCGGCGGACCCGGCTGGCTGCCGCAGGCCGCGGCGCTGGCGGCGATCACGGTGCTTGCAGGCGTCAACCTGATGGGCGTGGGCGAGAGCTCGGCGGTCGAGATCGTCGCGGTGTGGGGCAAGCTCGCGATCCTGCTCGCGCTGGCGGTGATCGGTCTGGCGCGCTGGGCGCCGGACCAGCTGGCCTCGCAGCAGGCGGCGGGTTCGGGCCTCACCGGCGCGATCGTCGGCGCGGCGACGGTCTTCATGGCCTATGAGGGCTTCCAGCTGCTAGCCTACGATTACGACGATATGGAGGACGGCAAGGCGCAGATCGGCAAGGCGATGCTGTGGGCGATCGCGGCGACGATCGTGGTCTACGTGCTCGTCGCGCTGGGCACGGCGATGCTGGTCGGGGCGGATGCGATCATCGCCAAGAAGGAAATCGCGCTCGCCGATGCCGGGCGCGCGGCGGCGGGGACGGCGGGCTTCATCGCGGTGACCATCGCTGCGGTGTTCTCGACCGCCTCGGCGATCAACGCGACGATCTTCTCGACCGCGCGGCTGGGCAAGGAGGCTGCCGACGAGAACGAGATGCCGCCATGGTTCGCACGGACCGACGGGGCGGGGGTGCCGTGGCTCGGCGTGGTGCTGATTTCGGGGGTTGCCGCACTGCTGGCGCTGTTCGGCGGACTCAGCCAGCTAGTCCAGGGCGCGAGCTTTGTCTTCCTCGGCGTGTTCGCGACGGTCAACATCATCGCGGTGCGCAAGGATGTGGCCCATCCCGCGATCGCCTATGCTGGCGCGGCCGGAGCGGTGGGCGCGGCCGCGTTGCTGGCGCTGCATCTCGCGGGCGCGGTGTAAGCGCAGGTTGCGCGTCTGCAGGCAAACGCCACATTGCACTTGGCCCGTACTCGTCTAGAGCGGGCGCCCAGCAAGATACGGAGAAGCTGAATTGGGTTACCGGGTGGCAGTGGTCGGCGCGACCGGCAATGTCGGGCGCGAGATGATGGCGATCCTCGCCGAACGCGAGTTCCCCTGCGACGAGGTCGCGGCGGTCGCCTCGTCGCGCTCGCAAGGGGTCGAGGTCGAGTTCGGTGACAGCGGCAAGATGCTGAAGTGCAGGAATATCGAGCATTTCGACTTTTCCGGTTGGGATATCGCGCTGTTCGCAGCCGGGTCCGGCCCGGCGAAGGAATACGCGCCCAAGGCGGCCAAGGCGGGCTGCGTGGTGATCGACAATTCCTCGCTGTTCCGGATGGAGCCCGACGTCCCGCTGATCGTGCCCGAGGTCAATCCCGACGCGATCGACGGCTACAAGGCGCGCAACATCATCGCCAATCCCAACTGCTCGACCGCGCAGTTGGTGGTAGCGCTCAAGCCGCTGCACGATGCGGCCACGATCAAACGCGTGGTGGTGAGCACCTACCAGTCGGTCTCGGGCGCGGGCAAGGCGGGCATGGACGAGCTGTTCAACCAGAGCCGCGCGATCTTCGTCGGCGATCCGGTCGAGGCGGAGAAGTTCACCAAGCAGATCGCCTTCAACGTGATCCCGCATATCGACAGCTTCCTCGACGACGGCTCGACCAAGGAAGAGTGGAAGATGGTCGTCGAGACCAAGAAGATCCTCGACCCGAAGATCAAACTGAACGCGACCTGCGTGCGCGTGCCGGTGTTCGTCGGCCATTCGGAAGCGGTCAATATCGAGTTCGAGAAGGAAATCTCGGCAAGCCAGGCGCAGGAGATCCTGCGCGAGGCGCCAGGTTGCATGCTCGTCGACAAGCGCGAGGACGGCGGATACGTTACGCCGGTCGAAAGCGCGGGCGACGGCGCGACCTATATCAGCCGCGTACGCGAGGACCCCACGGTGGAGAACGGGCTGACGCTGTGGTGTGTCTCCGACAATCTGCGCAAGGGCGCCGCGCTCAACGCGGTCCAGATCGCCGAACTGCTGGGGCGCAAGCACCTCAAGAAGGGGTAGGGCAATGCGGGCGCTCGTCGCGGGATTTGCCTGTCTGCTCGCTGCGGCCTGCGGCTCGCAGGAAGCCGCGTTTCCTGCGGAAGCGCCCGAGCTCGTCGAAAACGGAACGTCGGCGGCCCCGCCGCAACCCGACGGCATGTCGTTACAGGTGAGCGGGTCCGGTATCGGCTGGACGGGCAGCGGGAGCAGCATCGCGATCGCGTTCGGGGCGTCGCGTGCGGAAATCGATACCGCGCTGTCGGCTGCCTTAGATGCGGCAGCGGAGAAATCGGCCAACGACGAGTGCGGCGCCGGGCCGATCGAATTTAGCCGCTACGGGGCGTTTACGGCCAATTTCCAGGACGATGCGTTCGTCGGATGGTCGCTCGACGGCGAGAGCGACATAGCGACCGGCGACGGTCTGACGATCGGCTCGCCACGCGGGCAGGTGGCCGCCGTGCGCGGCTACGAGCCGATCCTGCAGAGCACGCTGGGCGAGGAGTTCATGGTCGGCGACATATCGGGCCTGTTCGGCGAAGATGGCGTCGAGCGCCTCTGGGCGGGGACGAATTGCATCTTCCGCTGATCCGCGCGACAAGGCGGCGATGACCCTGACTGCCGATCTCTATTTCAGCTTCCGCTCGCCCTACAGCGCGCTGGCGATCGGGCGCTATCGCGAACTGACGGAGACGCACGATCTCGCTATCGCGCTGCGCCCCGTCTATCCGCTTGCCATCCGCCAGCCCGATTTCTTCGAGCGCAACCACCCCAACTGGCTGCGGTATACGCTGCTCGACGTGATGCGCGTGGCGCAGTTCGAGGGTATTGCGTTCGGCCCGCCGCGGCCCGATCCGATCGTGCAGGATATGGCGACGCGCGAGATCGCCGCGGAACAGCCCCATATCCGCCGCATCACCCGGCTCGGGCAGGCGGCGGCGCGGCGCGGCAAGGGCCTCGCATTCGCCGCCGAGGTCGCACCGCTGATCTGGGGCGGGGCCGACGGCTGGAACGACGGCGACCACCTCGCCGGTGCCGCCGCGCGCGCCGGGCTCGACCTCGCCGAGGTCGATGCGGAAGTGGCGGCACGGGGTGAAGAACTCGACGCCGAAATCGCCGCCAACCAGCAGGCGCTCGAGGATGCCGGGCACTGGGGCGTGCCGACGCTGGTGTTCGAGGGCGAGCCGTTCTTCGGACAGGACCGGATCGCCATGGCGAAATGGCGGATGGAGCAGAAGGGACTGGAGAAGCGATGAGCGGGACGGTCGAAAAGAGCGGCGGCTGCCAGTGCGGACGCATCCGCTACACCGCGCAGGTCGACCCGGCGCAGGCCTATCTGTGCCACTGCCGCATGTGCCAGCGCGCCACGGGCGGGGTGTCGATCGCCTTCGTCAATCTCGCGCGCGCCGATTGCGTGTGGGAAAGCGGGCCCGACTGGTACCATTCCTCGCCGATCGCCAAGCGCCCGTTCTGCTCGCAATGCGGCACCCCGCTCGGCTTCCAGTTCGACGACGACGGCGAGAAGATGGACCTGACCGTCGGCAGCTTCGACGATCCGGCGGACTTCGGCCCCAAACACCATTTCGGCGCCGAATCGCTGCACGAGGCGTGGCTCGATACTGCCGTCCTGCCGCGCTACCGCACCGACGAATACGACGTGCTGGTGCAGAAATGGCAGGATGCCGGCGCGGAGCCTCCGGCGTGAGCGAGGTTTCCACCGAGCGGGTCAGCTCTTTCGACGGCGTCGAACTCGCCGTACACCGCATAGGTGAGGGCCGCCCGGTCGTGCTGCTCCACGGGCTGTTCTCGAGCGCGGAGATGAACTGGATCCGCTTCGGCCACGCGGCCAAGCTGGCGGAGGCCGGGTTCGAGGCGATCATGCCGGATCTTCGCGCGCATGGGCGAAGCGCCGCGCCGTACGATCCGCAGGCCTACCCGCCCGGTGTGCTGGCAAAGGATGCGGCGACGCTGGTCGAGGCGCTGGGGCTCGGCGACTACGACCTCGTCGGCTTCTCGCTCGGTGCGCGTACGGCGGCGCGGGCGGTGATCGAAGGCCTGCGTCCGCGAAAGCTTGTGCTGGCGGGGATGGGGCTCGAAGGGCTGGCGGGGTGGAACCGGCGCGCCGGCTTCTTCATCGACGCGATCGACCGCTTCGACGAGATCAGACACGGCGATCCGGCCTTCTATGCGGTCAGCTTCATGAAAACGATGAAGGTCGATCGCGAGGCCGCACGGCTGCTGCTGCAGGCGATCGACGACACCTCGATCGAGGAACTCGCCGCGATCGCGATGCCGACCATGGTGCTGTGCGGCACCGAGGACGACGACAACGGTTCGGCCGAGCGGCTGGCGGCAGCGTTGCCCCACGCGCGGCATGTCGCCATTCCGGGGACGCATATGGGCTCGGTCACCGAGGGCGCGCTGGGCGATGCATTGGTGGAGTTTTGCAATGGCTGACAATCGTTTCGAACGTCTGTTCCGTATCTTGTGGCCCGCCGGTCTTGTGCTGTTCGGGATCATCATATGGATCGGCTGGCCGCTCAATATCGAGGCGGTGCCGGGCGGGATTCTCCATCATCAGTCGGCAGCTACTGCGGCGCGGGTCGACGCGATCCAGCAAGCCTGGACCGCGGCGGGTCTCTACGAGCGCGCGTTGGTGGCGATGGCTGGCGATATCCTGTTCATCACCGTTTACGGGCTCGGCAGCTGGTACGGGGGGCTCGCCTTCATGCAGGACGACCGGCCCAGGCTGCGGCGTATGGGGATGATGCTGGTCGGGGCGGCGATACTGTTCATCGCGACCGACTATGCCGAGACCTTCTCGCAGATCATCCAGTTGTGGACCCGGGAGGGCAGCGATACGCTCGCGGGGATCGCAGCGACGGTACGACCGGTGAAGATCGTCGCCTGGCTGGTAACCTTTTTCGGCATCCTCGCCGCGCTTGCCGTTCGTCGATTTTCCAAGCCGCCAGCTTGATTAAGCCCGGTTGCAGGTGCAATCCGGTAGCAATGGAAACCGGATTTCCGCTGGAGAGAGAAAAATCATGAAATTCGCATCAGTCGCCTTGTCGGCGCCGATCCTCGCCGTGGCCGTCTCGCTCGCAACCCCCGCGTTCGCCGATCATCATGCCGCCGAAGCGATGGAAGAGGCCGAATTTGCCTATCCGATGACGCCCGAAGGTGCGGCGGAGTTCGTCGCCGCGGCGGAGGCGGACCTGTTCGCCCACTCGGTCGAAGCGGCGCGCATCGACTGGATCAACGCGACCTACATCACCCACGACACCAACGCGCTGGCGGCGAAGATCGGCGCGGTCGGGACCGAGAAGACCGTCCGCTACGCGCTCGAAGCGGCCAGATATGCCGAGATCGAGGGACTCGATCCCGACGTCGCGCGCAAGCTCGACATCATGCGCACCTCGGTCAACCTGCCCGCTCCCACGACGCCGGGCTCGGCCGAGCGTGCGGCCGAACTCGCGGTCAGCCTCAATTCGCAATACGGCGCGGGCAAGGGGACGCTGAACGGGGAAGCGATCTCGGGCTCCGACATCGAGGCGGAGATGGGTAATCTCGAGCGCACGCCCGAGGAATATGCCGAGATGTGGGCGAGCTGGCACAGCAATGTCGGCGCGCCGATGAAGGACGAGTACCGGGAGCTGGTCGAAATCTCGAATGCGGGTGCGCAGGAACTCGGCTTCGCCGATGTTGGCGCGATGTGGCGTTCGGGCTACGACATGACGCCGGAGGAATTCGCCGCCGAGACCGAGCGCATGTGGCAGGAGGTCAAGCCGCTCTACGACAGCCTGCACACCTATGTCCGCTGGAAACTGAACGAGCACTACGGCGACGAGGTCCAGCCTGCCACCGGTCCGATCCGCGCCGACCTGCTCGGAAACATGTGGGCGCAGGAATGGGGCAATATCTACCCTCTGGTCGCGCCCGAGGGCGCGGGCGATATCGGCTACGATCTGACCGAGCTGATCGCGGAGAAGGGTCTCGACGAGCGCGGTATGGTCAGGGTTGGCGAGCAGTTCTTCTCCTCGCTCGGCTTCGAACCGCTGCCCGAAACCTTCTGGGAGCGCAGCCAGTTCACCAAGCCCGCCGATCGCGAAGTGGTGTGCCACGCCAGCGCGTGGGATCTCGACAACAAGGACGACATCCGCATCAAGATGTGCATCAAGCGCAATGCGGACGATTTCATCACCATCCACCACGAGCTCGGCCACAATTACTACCAGCGCGCCTATAAGGAGCAGCCGCCGCTGTATCTGAACGGTGCGAACGACGGGTTCCACGAGGCGATCGGCGACATGATCGCACTCTCGATCACGCCCGAATACCTCGTCCAGATCGACATGCTCGACCGCGCCGACGTGCCAAGCGCGGACAAGGATATCGGCCTGCTGCTGCGCCAGGCGATGGACAAGGTCGCCTTCCTGCCCTTCGGCCTGCTGGTCGACCGCTGGCGCTGGGGCGTGTTCGACGGCTCGATCGCTCCGGCCGAATACAATTCGGCGTGGCACGGGTTGAAGGAGCAGTACCAGGGCATCACCCCGCCGGTCGAGCGCCCCGCGGACGCATTCGATCCGGGGGCGAAGTATCACATTCCGGGCAATGTCTCCTACACCCGCTACTTCCTCGCGCGGCTGCTGCAGTTCCAGTTCTACAAGGCGGCGTGCGACCAGGCCGGGTGGGAAGGACCGCTGCACCGCTGCTCGTTCTACGGCAACGAGGAGGTCGGCGAGAACCTCAACGCGATGCTCGAACTGGGCGGCTCGCAGCCCTGGGCCGATGCGCTCGAGGCGTTCACCGGCGAGCGGCAGATGAGCGGCAAGGCGATGGTCGAGTATTTCGCCCCGCTGAAAGAATGGCTCGACGAGCAGAACGAAGGCAAGCCGAGCGGGTGGTGATGGAATCCCTCTCCCCGTGCGGGGAGAGGATACGCAGGCTTGCGAGCTTGCTCGCTAGCCGGGGTTGGAGAGGGGTTTCCGTCCCATCGGCGGTGCGTGCCCCTCTCCAAGCTCCGCTAGCTACTTCGGAGCAAGCTGCGCTATCCTCTCCCCTCGCGAGGAGAGGGATGCTATGGAGACTGTTCGATGCGTAAGCTGCTGATTCTTCCGTTCTTGTTGACCGCCTGCACTTCGGTGGCGGAAGATGGCCCGCCCCAACCCGCAGCCGGCGACATCACCGGAACGCTGTTCGTCGGCAACAAGCGCGAGGACACGCTGTCGAAGATCGACCTCGCGACCGGCGAGGAGGCCAGGCGCGTCGCGACCTGCGACGATCCGCACGAATTGTCGGTTTCGCCCGACGGCGCGCATGTCGCGCTCGCCTGCTACGGCGGGACGGGGATCGAGATTTTCGCCACCGACACGCTCGAGAAAGTCATCTATGTCGAACTGGGTCCCGAAGCGCGCCCGCACGGCATCGTCTGGCACGCCAACGGCCGGCTGATCGCCACGGCCGAAGGGCGCGGCACGATGTTCGTCGTCGCCGACCCGCTTGCCGAGGATCCGGGCATCACCGAGATCGGCGACAATCGCGGGCCCGGCCCGCATATGGTCGCGATCGACGAAGCGTTCGCCTTCGCCTGGGGCGTGGTGATCCCGACCGGGGAAGTGATCCGCTACGACCTCGCCACCGGTCGTGAGACCGGGCGTCGCGATTTCGACGGGCAGACCGAAGCGGTGGCGCTGTCGCCCGACGGCAGCGCGCTGTGGGTCGGCTCGAATTCGGGCGGCACCGCCTGGCGCCTCGACCCGCAAACGCTCGCGTTGGAGGAGGAAGTGGCGACGGGCCGCGTGCCGATCCGCATCGCGGTGCATCCGAGTGCGAACCGGGCGGTCACCTCCAACGTCGCCGACGGCACGCTGAGCGTGATCGATACCGATACCAATCGCACCGTGCGCACGATCCAGGTCGCGGACGGGGCGGACAAGACGCTCGTCACGCTGGTGTTCTCGCCCGATGGCGAGCGGCTCTACGCTGCGCAGACCCGATCGAACATGATTGCCGAAGTGGATTTCGCGAGCGGCACGGTACTGCGCCGCCTGCCGACGGGCGAGGGTGGCGACGGGCTGGCGGTGGTCGATTGAGCACGAAGCGCAAGGACCTCCCGGTGGTCGGCTGGCGCGAGCTGGTCCACCTGCCCGACCTCGGCCTGCACGAGGTGCCGGCCAAGATCGACACCGGCGCGCGCACCTCCTCGCTCCACGGCACGGTGATCGAGGAATTCATGCGCGACGGCGAGAAATTCGTTCGCTTCGCGGTCGATTTTCCCGAGCAGCGGGTGCGGCAGGTGTGCGAGGCGGTACATGTCGATATCCGTGGCATCACCAGCTCGAACGGCGAGAAGCAGCGCCGCTACGTCATCAAGACGCCGCTCAGGATCGGCGAGGAGGAGTTCCGCGCCGAAATCAGCCTTGCCGATCGCTCGGACATGAAGTTCCCGATGCTGATCGGCCGGTCCTCGCTTCGCCGCAGATTTGTCGTAGATTCGGGCTACTCGTGGCTGCAGACGCCCGAGCGCAAAACCACGAAGGGTCACAAACCATGAGGATCTGGCCATGAAAATCGCCATGCTGGCACGCAATCCCAACCTCTATTCGCACCAGCGGCTGAAGGAGGCGGCGGAGGAGAGCGGACACACGCTCGACATCCTCAATACTACCCGCTGCACGGTGCATATTGCCAGCCACCGGCCCGAGGTGTTCTACAATGGCGAGCCGATGGTCGGCTACGACGCGGTGATCCCGCGCATCGGCGCCTCGATCACCAATTACGGGCTCGCGATCCTGCGCCAGTTCGAGATGCGCGGCTGCTGGCCTCTCAACGAGAGCGTGGCGATCGGGCGCAGCCGCGACAAGCTCAGGAGCATGCAGATACTCGCCAAGCACGGGCTCGGCCTGCCGCTGACCGCGTACGCCAACGATCCCAAGCAGGCCGAGGAGATCATCAGGGCGGTCAAGGGGCCGCCGGTGGTGATCAAGCTGCTCGAGGGGACGCAGGGGATCGGGGTGGTACTGGCCGAGACGATGTCGAGCGCCAAGTCGGTGATCGAGGCGTTCCGCGGCGCCAACGTCAACATCCTGGTGCAGGAATTCATCAAGGAAGCGGGCGGCACCGATATCCGCGCGCTGGTGGTCGGCGGCAAGGTGGTCGCGGCGATGAAGCGCACCGGCGCGGCGGACGATTTCCGCTCCAACCTCCACCGCGGCGGCAGCGCGCAGGTGATCAAGATCACGCCCGAGGAACGCTCGACCGCGGTGCGCGCGGCGCGGCGCATGGGGCTCAACGTGTGCGGCGTGGACATGCTGCGCAGCAATCACGGGCCGGTGATCATGGAGGTCAACTCCTCGCCCGGGCTCGAGGGGATCGAGAAGGCGGCCGGCAAGGATGTCGCCGGGATGATCGTCAAGTTCATCGAAGCGAACGCGAAAGAGGGGCGGACGAAGACGAAGGGGAAGGGGTGATGCGGCGACTGGCCAAGGCGGCGATGGCATCGGCAAGCCTCGCGCTGGCGGTGCCCGTTGCCGCGCAGGCGCCATCGTCGATGCCGGTCATCAATGACGGCGAAACGCTGGTTCTGGTCGAAGCGCACGGGACCACCGAGGTCGTGCCCGACTACATGGTCGTCGAAGCCGGCGTGGTGACCTCCCGCGCGACGGCACGGGAGGCCGTCGACGAGAATAACCGCAAGATGCAACGTGTCATCGAAGCGCTCCGAACGGACGGGATCCGGCCCTCGGAAGTGCGCACGACCGATTTCGCGGTCTCGCCGCGTTACCGGGACAGGAACGAGACCGAGATCGTCGCCTACGAGGTCCGCAACGAGTTGTGGATCGAACTGCGCGATTTTGCCCGGGCCGGGGATACGATCAGCGCGCTGTTCGATGCCGGGGCGAATTCGGTATCCGGCCCGCGCTTCAGGATCGACCCCGATACCGAGCTGGTCGCCGCAGACGCAGCGCAGAGGGATGCGATCGACTTTGCCCGGAACCAGGCGGAACGCGTTGCCGAGCAGCTGGGGTTGCGCGTTTCCCGAGTGCTGCGCGTGTCCGACCGCGACATTCGCTTCAACAGGGAGTACGGGGGCGATAGCGGCGGGTTCATCGTCGTGACCGGGAGCCGGATTGCGTCTACGCCGATCGAGCCCGGCGTAATGCCCTTCCACGTCGACCTCTACATCGAATTCGCGCTCGTGCCGAACTGAGAGCCGACTTCGAGGCAGACCGACCATCCGCGCACGAACCTTGCTGGAACTGCATTTACAAGTGTAAACGCTCTCGATAGGCAGGACTTCCCGACTTGCGAGGAGAGCGCGAATGCGAGCGATGGTACCGGTGCTTCTCTGCGGTCTCGCCGGGTGCGTCTCGATCGAGGCCGATCCCCACCGATACCGTTTCGAAAACGGTTTGTGGTACGCCGACGGAGCGTTCGAACGGCGCACCGCCTACATAAGCGAAGGGCGCCTGCATTTCGGTTCCACCGACGAAGCGGCCGCACAGACGATCGATCTCGGAGGCGGCTACGTCGTTCCGCCCTATTGCGAGGGTCACAATCATAATCTGGGCGGGCATGCCGACCTCGAGGCGGTCGACGCGACCGTGCGCGAATACCTCACCGACGGCGTGTTCTACGCGATGATGCCCGGCTCCTTCGCGCGATACCGCGCGCAGATCGCGGACCGGCTCGACCGGCCCGATTCGGTCGACGTGGTGTTCGCCAACAACGGCATCACCGGCCCGGGCGGGCATCCGCGACTGCTGCGCGAGCAATTGATGGAGCGCTTCGGCCTCTATTCCGAATTCACGCCGGAGACCCTGCCCGACAAGGGGTATTTCGAAGCCGCCGACAGCGCCGAATTGCGCGAGAAATGGCGCCTCGTCCTCGCCGACAAACCCGATTTCGTGAAGGTCATGCTGTTGTTTTCGGAGGAGTTCGAACAGCGCAAGGACGATCCGGGATCCTACGGCCGGCGCGGGCTCGATCCGGCGCTGCTGCCCGAGCTGGTCGCGCTTGCCCACGGCGAGGGATTGCGCGTCGCGGTGCATGTCGAAACCGAGGCCGACATGGTCGTAGCGATCGAGGCCGATGCCGACATCATCGCGCACCTGCCGTCCTACGACGCGAACCGGCGCCTGTCGGACGAGACGGTCGAACTGGCGCGCGCATCGGGGATCGCGCTGGTGACGACCTTTTCGCTCGCGAAACGTATGGAGCAGCGCGATCCGGAGGAGTACGCGGCGACCCTGGCCTCGCAGAAGGACAATCTGGCGCGGCTGGAGAAGGCGGGCGCCTGGCTGGTGGTCGGCAGCGACAACACGCGCGACACGTCGCGCGCCGAAGCGAACCATCTCGCCGCGCTCGGCGCGCTCGACAACGCCGCGCTGCTGCGGATGTGGACTGTCGATTGCGCGCGGCTGCTGTTTCCCGAGCGCAAGATCGGGCGGCTGGCGGAGGGCTACGAAGCGAGCTTCCTCGTGCTCGAAGGCGATCCGCTGGCGGATTTCGCAAGCACTGCGAAGATCGCGCTCCGGGTCAAGGACGGCAAGGTGCTCGAACTGTCAGAATAGGTGCGGCTTCCGCTCCGTACTACATTTGCAGGACGATCAGGACGAGCCCGCCGACAGACACCACCGAAGTGAACACGCCCAGCACGCGCGAGCGGATCCACCCGCCGATCCCGATCGCCGCCAGCAGCGCCACCATCCCGGTCACGAACGAGGCGGCCAACATTGCGCGCAAGGCGTCGGTGGGATTGTCCGCCACGGTGGGCGGCGCGGCCGGATGCAGCGTGAAGGTGAGGGTCACGCTCGTGCCCGCCGCGACGATGAACGCGACCGCCGCCAGCGCCGATGCCCCGATCGACATGCGCGCCACCGTGCCGGGCTTGGCCAGCGTGAGCATGGTGACGAAGAAGGTCGCGGAAAACCCGCCGAGGAAGGTCGACAGCGACCCGATCTGGTTCGCCAGCGCGAGCTGGTAGGACGCGTCGAGCTCTATCATCCTGCGAACATTACCGAAATGGCGGCTCGTTGAAAGCCCGCAATTTGCGCGAATGCAACCGCACGCCTTCCTCGCGCAGCCGCCGGCATGCCGCTACCCCGATCTGCAGATGCGCGGCGATCGCTTCCTCGTAGAACTTGTTGGCCTGGCCGGGCAGCTTGATCTCGCCGTGCAAGGGCTTGTCCGAGACGCACAGCAGCGTGCCGTAGGGGACGCGGAAGCGGTAGCCCTGGCCGGCGATGGTGGCGCTTTCCATGTCGACCCCGACCGCGCGGCTCAGCGACATGCGCAGCGCCGAGCTGGTGAAGCGCAGCTCCCAGTTGCGGTCGTCGGTGGTGACCACGGTGCCGGTGCGCATGCGCTTCTTGAGGTCGGCGCCGTGTTCGCCCGAGACCTCTTCCGCCGCCGCGGCGAGCGCCTGCTGCACCTCGGCGATCGCGGGGAGCGGGATTTCGGGCGGCAGCACCTCGTCGAGCACGTGATCGTCGCGCAGATAGGCGTGCGCGAGCACGTAGTCGCCGATCTTCTGGCTCGGGCGCAATCCGCCGCAATGACCGATCATCAGCCACGCCTCGGGCCGCAGCACTGCGAGGTGGTCGCAGATCGTCTTCGCGTTGGACGGGCCGACGCCGATATTGACCAGCGTGATCCCGCCGCGGCCTTCGCCGATCAGATGGTAGGCGGGCATCTGGTGCCGGCGCCACGCGGTGTCGGACAGCTGCGCGCCGGCGTTGTCGGTCTTCTCGGTCAGGTGCAGGCCCCCTGCGCCGTAGAGCGCCGAACAGCCGTCGCTGCCCAGCTGCGCGCCGGCCCAGTCGACGAATTCGTCGACATAGCGGTGGTAATTGGTGAACAGGATGAAGCGCTGGAAATCCTCCGGCCGCGTGCCGGTGTAATGCGCCAGCCGCGCGAGGCTGAAATCGGTCCGCAGCGCGTCGAACAGCGACAGCGGGATGTCGTCGTCGGGGCCCGACAGGATCATTCCGTCGGCGAGCTCGTCGCCGATATCGGCCAGTTCGGTCGAGGGGAAATGGCGTGCGATCTGGTTCGGGTCTACCCCGGCGAGCTCGGCCCCGGCCGCGCCGTCGAGCACGTAGGGGAAGGGGATCTCCTGCCGCGAGGAGCCGACCTCGACCTCGATATCGTAGTTCGAGGCGATGAAATCAAGCTGGTCGGCGAGGTAGTCGCGGAACAGCGCCGGGCGAGTGACGGTGGTGGTGTAGAGGCCCGGCGCGTTGAGGCGGCCGAAGGCGCGGCTGCGGTCTTCGGGCTGCTCGCCGCCGCGGAACTGCAGCCGCAGTTCGGGATAGGCGTAGGACCCGTCGGTACGGCGCTCGGGCGCGGGCACGTCGCGCGTGCGGCCGAAAGCGATCACGTCCTCGCGCAGCCGCGCGACTGCGGCATCGTAAGTGCTTTCGAGCTTGTCGAGGATTTGTGTGGTCGATTCCATGGGGCTGTTCTCCTGCCTCTTGTTGTTCTGTGTTCGCAATCCCGGCTTACGCCTGAATGACGGCTGTTACAAAAAAGGCGCGACCCGCAGGCCGCGCCCCTCTTGAGCTTTGCATGCGCGAAAGAGGATCAGCCCTCGGCGCTCTCGTCCTTGGCTTCTTCCTCGCCTTCGACGACGGTGTCGCCTTCGGCCGGGGTGACGCCCTCTTCGAGCATCTCGGCGGGGATTTCGCCCGGTTCGAGGTTGGGGTCGACGCGGTTCGCTTCGGCCGCTTCCTCGATTTCCTTCTGTTCTTCTTCGAACAGCTGGGCGAGGACGTCGACGCCCTGGCTCTGCAACTCCGCTTCGTCGTCGGAGCGGGCGACATTCGCCTTGACCGTCACTTCGACTTCGGGGTGCAGTGCGACGGTCACATCGTGCATGCCGATGGTCTTGATCGGGCTACCCATGATAACGCGCTTCTTGTCGACCTCGTGGCCTTTGTCGGCCAATCCGTTGACGATGTCGCGAACGTTGACCGAGCCGTAGAGCTGGCCGGCATTGGACGACGCGCGGATCAGCACGATTTCGGTGCCGTCGAGCTTCTCGCCGGCCTTCTCGGCTTCGGTGCGCTTCTCGGCGTTTTCCTTCTCGAGGCGTTCGCGGTTGGCTTCGAAGACCTTCTTGTTGGCCTCGTTGGCGCGCAGCGCCTTCTTCTGCGGGAGCAGGAAGTTACGCGCATAGCCGTCCTTTACGGTGACGACGTCGCCGATCGAGCCGAGATTGCCGATGCGTTCGAGGAGAATGATATCCATGTCCTGTCTCCTCAGCGCACGATGTAGGGCAAGAGGCCGATATGGCGCGCGCGCTTGATCGCCTTGGCGAGCTCGCGCTGCTTCTTGGCCGAAACGGCGGTGATGCGGCTGGGCACGATCTTGCCGCGCTCGGACATGAAGCCCTGCAGCAGGCGCACGTCCTTGTAGTCGATCTTGGGCGCGTTCTTGCCCGAGAACGGGCAGGTCTTGCGGCGGCGGAAAAACGGGCGGGCCATCAGTTGTCTCCTCCGCGGTCGCGCTTCTTCTTGTCGCGGTCGCTCTTGCGCATCATCGCCGAGGGGCCTTCCTCATGGCTCTCGACGCGGATCGTCATGTAGCGGATGACATCCTCGTTGATGCGCGTCTGGCGCTCGAGTTCCTCGACAACGGAGCCGGGGCCCTCGATGTTGAGCATGACGAAATGCGCCTTGCGGTTGCGGTCGATCTTGTAGGCGAGGCTCTTGAGGCCCCAGGTCTCGGTCTTGGTGACTTTGCCGTCGTTTTTCTCGACGATTTCGGTGGCTTGCGCGGCCAAGGTATCGACCTGGCTCTGGCTCAGGTCCTGGCGCGCAAGGAAGACATGCTCGTAGAGAGCCATTCCTTGTCCTTTCACTTCTGCCGATCGCTGGCTTGTCCGCGCGGATCGCGGGGCCCCTCCGGCTTTCTTCGTATCCGCCGCCTGAAGGCGAGGGATGCGCGCACATAGCGGGATTTGGGCGGAATGCAAGGCTTGCAGCGGTCGCGCAGGGCGGGCAGGGGCGCGGGAACTCAAGTGGGAGAAACCCGCATGCCCGGCGGTCTGGTAGCCTTGTTCGACGATATTGCAGTCATCGCGCGTACGGCGGCTGCCTCGGTCGACGATATCGGTGTCGCGGCCAGCCGCGCGGGAACCAAGACCGCCGGGGTGGTGATCGACGATGCGGCGGTGACGCCGTCCTACGTCACCGGCCTCGATCCGTCGCGCGAACTGCCGATCATCGGCAAGATCACGCTCGGCAGCCTCAAGAACAAGCTGATCCTGCTGCTGCCGGGGGCATTGATCCTGAGCTGGCTTTTGCCGCAGGCGATCGTCTTCATCCTGATGGCGGGCGGGGCGTATCTGTCCTACGAAGGCGCGGAAAAGATCATCGAGAAGCTGGGCGGCGCCAAACACGGCGAGACGCTCGAGGACCCGATCGAGGACCCCGTCGCGTTCGAGAAGAAGCGCGTGTCGGGCGCGATCCGGACGGACCTGATTCTCTCGGCCGAGATCATGGCGATCACGCTCAACGAAGTCGCCGCAGAAACATTGCTGGTGCGCGCAGGCGTGCTCGCCATCGTCGGGGTGGCGGTCACGGTGTTCGTCTACGGCGCGGTCGCGCTGATCGTGAAGATGGACGATGTCGGGCTGCATCTCGCGGAGAAGAGCTCGGCCACCGCGCAATCGATCGGGCGCTTCCTGCTGCGGGCGATGCCGTGGCTGTTGAAGGTACTGTCGGTGGTCGGGACGGTGGCGATGCTGTGGGTCGGCGGGGGCATCATCCTGCACGGGTTGCACGAGCTGGGCATCCACAACCCCGCCGATGCCGCGCACGGGGTGCAGCATGCGGTGGAGCAGGTTTCAGGCGGGATAGGCGGGATTCTCGGCTGGGCGGTCTATGCCGGAGTTTCGGCGCTGGCAGGGCTGGTGCTGGGCGCGGTGCTGGTGTTCGTGCTGCACAAGGTGTTCAAGCTCGGGCACGAGGCCGGCGAGCATTGAGCCCGCTCAGACCGGCGTATCGGGCTCCTGCGAGAGGTCGAGCCCGCATTCGCTGCAGATACGGTTCGGCCAGGGCCACGCCCATCCGCCGCGCAGGAACAGGTTGCTGTCGCAGCGCGGGCAGGTGAAACGCGAGATGCGGAGGTTCATTACCAGCAGCAGGATCGCGGTGGCGATGAAGGGGATTTCGCTGCGCCCGAACTGCCGCTCGAACAGGATCGTGACCACCACCCCCAGCAGCGTCGCCGCGAGCAGCAGCCGGACATGGTTCATCGCCAGCCGGTAGATCACGACAGCCGCTCCAGCAGGTCGCGCGCGAAGGCGGACAAGGTGTCGTCCCGCGCGCCCATCACTACCACGCGGTCGGCGGGCCGGGCCTGGGTGACGATGCGGTCGCCGACCGCCTTGCGGCTGGGGATGTATTCGGCGTGGCCGCCCGCTTCGCGGATCATCCGCACGATCCGCTCGCTGCCCTCGCTGCGGTCGACCGTGCCGCCGAAATAGACCGGGTCGCACAGCAGGGTCATGTCGGTATCGTCGAGTTCGCGGGCGAAGGTTTCGGCGAGTTCGGTCCCCATCTGGCGCAGCGGGCCGTAGCCGTGCGGCTGGAAGAAGGCGATCACGCGGCCCTCGTGCGATTTGAGCGTGCGCAAGGTGGCGGCGCATTTCTCGGGATTATGGCCGAAATCGTCGATCACGGTGATACCGGTGGCGCTGACCCCGACGAGGTCGAAGCGGCGGGTGAGGCCGGCGAAGCTGCCGAGCGCCTCGACCGAGGCTGCCACCGGCACACCCGCCGCCGCCGCGCCGGCGATCGCGGCGAGCGCGTTGGAGAGGTTGTGCCGCCCGGGCATGGCGAGCGTCAGCGGGTGTTCGGTGCCGTCGTGACGGTCGACCACCAGCGCCGCCTGCCGCAGCGGCCCCTCGGCCTCGCTGCCGGGCACCACGCCGACCTGCGCGTGCTCCTGCTCGACGCCGAAGGTGATTGCCTCGTTCGCGCGGGGCAACAGCGCGAGCGCCTCGGCATCGTCGGCATTGATCACCGCGATCCGGCTACGCTGGAGATAGTCCCCGAACAGCGCGCGCAATTCGTCCATGCTCTTGTGGTCGAGCGACACGTTGAGGAGGATGCCGACCGCGGGGCGATAGAGCGCGATCGAACCGTCGCTCTCGTCGACCTCGCTGACGAAGATGCTGCGCCCGCCGACCAGGCTGCTGGCGAAGGGGCGGTCGGACGAGACGAAGTTCTTCATCACCGCGCCGTTCATCACGGTCGGATCGCGACCTGCGACGTGCATGATCCAGCCTAGCATCGCGGTGACGGTCGACTTGCCGCTGGTGCCCGCCACCGCGAGCCCCGCGCCGCTGGTGTTGAACAGGATCGAATTGAGCTCGGCGCGAGTCATCCGTAGGCAGCCGAGTTCCTTCGCGCGGCCGATCTCGGGCACGCTGTTCTCGACCGCGGCCGAGGCGACGAGGATCTGGTCCTCGGACACGATCCCGCTACCGTCCTGAGGGTGGAGTTCGAACCCCTGGGCTTCGAGCGCGGCGAACTTCTCCGGCGTCTGCCCCTGGTCGAAGCTGCGGTCCGATCCTGCCACTTTCGCGCCGCGGCCCTGGAGGATCTGCGCCAGCGGCAGCATGCCCGAGCCCCCGATACCGCAGAAAAAGAACGGTCTGGCGAGAAGCTCGTCATAGGTAGGAAATTCGCTCATAAGCGCTCCGCTATGCGCTTGCGAATGCGAACACAAGCTGACTAGGACGACGCCATGACACGCATCGCAATCTGCGCCCCCGGCAAGCGGCTCGAACGCGAGCATGCCGACGCCGTGCTCGACATTGCCGCGAGCATGCCCGGGGTCGAACTCGACTTCCACAAGCAGTGCTTCGCGCGTCACGGCCACTTCGCAGGCGACGACGAGACGCGGCTCGAGGCCTTCGTCGAAATCGCCAACGATCCCGGCTACGATGCGGTGTGGTTCGCGCATGGGGGCTACGGTTCGAACCGCATCGCGGCGCAGGCGGTCGCGCGGATGGACGAGGCGGCGGGCGCCAAGACCTTCCTCGGCTATTCGGACACCGGCTACATCCTCGCCGCGCTCTACAAGGCCGGGATCGGCAAGCAGGTGCACGGGCCGATGGTGGCCGACGTGCGCCGCGACATGGGCGACATGGCGGTGCGTCGTTCGCTCGGCTGGCTGACGGGCGATCACGAAGGGCTCGAGCCCGAACTCGGCGCCCATCCCTCGGTCGCCTTCAACCTGATGACGTTGGCGATGCTGGCGGGCACCGAGCTGATGCCGAACCTGTCGGGCCACGTCGTGCTGGTCGAGGAGGTGTCCGAGCATCTCTACGCGATCGACCGGCTGTTCTTCCACGTGTCGCAGCATCTCGGCGGGGCGGCGGGGCTGCGGCTCGGCCGGATCAGCGATGTGCCCGAGAACGACCGCCCGTTCGGTTCGAGCGAGGAGGATATCGCGAAATACTGGTGCGGGAAGGCGGGCATTCCGTATCTCGGATTCGCCGATATCGGCCACGATTCCGCCAACAAGATCGTCCCCTTCGGACTTGCCGGATAGCGCGTAGCCGCATAGGCCGCGCCTCCGGAGGTAGTTTCCATGAGAGCATTCGTATTTCCCGGGCAGGGGAGCCAGAAGGTCGGCATGGGCGCGGAGTTGGCCGATGCCAGCGCCGCCGCGCGCGAGGTGTTCGAGGAGGTCGACGATGCGCTGTCGCAGAACCTCTCCACCATCATGCGCGAGGGGCCCGAGGGCGACCTCACGCTGACCGAGAACGCGCAGCCCGCGATCATGGCCAATGCCATCGCCACCTTGAGCGTGCTGGAGAAGGAATTCGGCGTGTCGCTGGCGGAGAAGGGCGATTGCGCCGCGGGTCATTCGCTCGGCGAATACACTGCGCTGTGCGCGGCCGGGGCCTTCTCGCTGGGCGAAACGGCGCGGCTGCTCAAGCTGCGCGGGCAGGCGATGCAGGCGGCGGTGCCGGTCGGGGTGGGCGCGATGTGCGCGCTGCTCGGCGCCGATCTGGCGAAGGCACAGGAGCTCGCCGCCGCCGCGGCCGAAGGCGAGGTGTGCGAAGTCGCCAACGACAACGATCCGACCCAGGTTGTGCTGTCGGGCCATGCCGGCGCAATCGAGCGCGCGGTGGCGATGGTCAAGGATTTCGGCATCAAGCGCGGCATTCCGCTACCGGTCTCGGCGCCGTTCCATTGCTCGCTGATGCAGCCCGCTGCCGAGGCGATGGCCGAGGCATTGTCGGAAACCCCGCCGCAGGGCTTCGGCCTGCCGCTCTATGCCAACGTCACCGCTTCTGCGGTCACCGATCCCGGCGAAGAACAGCGGCTGCTGGTCGAGCAGGTCACCGGCCGTGTCCGCTGGCGCGAAAGCGTGCTCGCGATGCGCGAGGCTGGCGTCGAGCACTTCGTCGAGCTGGGCGGCAAGGTGCTCGGCCCGATGATCGGCCGGATCGACGGCGAGGCGCAGGCGGTCAGCGTGATTTCGATGGAGGATCTCGAGGCGCTGGCGAAGGAGCTCTGACGATCGCCCCGGCGCAGCAATGGCGGGTCGAGTGGATCGACGCCGGCAACAAGGCGCTGCTCGACAATGTCGCGCCGGGCGTTTTTGACAATGCGATCGATCCGGCGAGGCTCGCCCGCTACCTGTCCAATCCGGCCAACCGGCTCGCCGTTGCAATCGCGGACGGCATGGTCGTCGGCCAGGTCATGTGCGTGGTCCACGATCATCCCGACAAGCCGACCGAACTGTTCCTCGACGAGATCGGCACGGGCGAGGACTGGCGTCGGCGCGGCGTGGCCCGGGCGCTGATGGAGGCCGTTTTCGCCTGCGCGGATAGCGAGGCAATCGAGGAAATCTGGCTCGGCACCGAACCCGCCAACCTGCCCGCGCGCAGCCTTTACGAGCAGTACTCCGCGGCAGGCGAACCGGCTCTGATCTACTATCTCGAATGGTAAGTCTGGCAAAATAAATGTAATACTGTATCATTCCGCTCGAAGGAGAGGCGATGATGATACGATTTGCACGCCATGGCGTTTTCGGCGGAGTGGCGGTTGCGATGCTCGCCGCCTGTACGCCGGTAACCGATAGCGAACGGCCCTCCGGTGAACAGGGCCTCGCCGGCTTCGCCTCCGAAAACGCGCTCGACCGCTTCGCGCGCAAGATGGCGCGCATCGAGCGCGAGACGGAATACGCGGTCATGTCCGACGCCGCTCCCGCACCGATGGCATTGGAGCCAAGCGTCGATGCCGCCGAGCCCGCCGCCGAATCCGCCACCGAATCGATCACCAACACGCAGGAAGCCGGGGTCGACGAAGGCGGGATCGTCAAGCATGCCGGCGACTATCTGGTGGTGCTGCGCCGCGGGCGCGTGTTCACAGTCCGCACGGGCGGCGATGCGCTCGCGCGGGTCGATGCGGTGGACGCCTTCCCGCCGGGCAAGGAGAATCCCGGCGATACCTGGTACGACGAGCTGCTGGTGAAGGGCGACCAGGTCATCGTGATCGGCTATTCCTACGGCGATTTCGGCACCGAGGTGAACCGCTTCCGCCTCGGCGAGGACGGGACGCTGCGCTATCGCGACACGCACTACCTGCGCTCGGGCGACTATTACTCGTCGAGCAATTACGCCTCGCGGTTGATCGGCGACGAACTGGTCTTCTATGCGCCGGTCTGGTTCGTGTGGGACGGCTGGCGCGAGCATATGCCGGCGCTGCGCAAACGCGGCGACGAGGGCGCGGGCACACCGCTGGTCGCGCCGGAAAACTTCTACGTCGCGGAGCCCTATCGCGACGCGCGCACGGCGCTCGAAGTGCTGCACACCGTCACCCGTTGCGATCTTTCAGCCGCCGAACTCGCATGCGAGGCGAGCGCGATCGCTGGGACGTGGAGCCATGCCTTCTACGTCTCGCGCCAGGCGATCTATGTCTGGACCGGCACGGCGGACGGGCCTGCCGACGGCGACGGGGAGACGGCGACGCCGGGCCAGATCTACCGCATCCCGCTCGACGGCAGCCGTCCGGGCGCGGTCGCCGCACAAGGTGCGCCGGTCGACCAGTTCTCCTTTGCCGAAGATGCCGAAGAGGGGCTGCTGCGCGTGGTGCTGCGCGAAAGCGGCTATGGCGAGGGCATGTGGGAGGGCGAGTTCAGCGAGGGCGACGTGGCGCTGCTGTCGGTCCCCTTCGCCCGCTTCGGCGACGGCTCGGACAGTCTGGGACGCGACGCCTATCGCAAGCTGCCGGAGGTCGAGGGCTGGCGGTTCCACAACCGCTTCGTCGGCGACTGGCTGTTCTACGCGGCGGGCGCCTATGGCAGCGAAAGCGACGAGCCCTACGTCCACGCCGTGCCGCTCGACGGTCGCGATCCGCAACGGCTCGCCCTGCCGCACGGCGTAACCCGGTTCGACGTGCTCGGAAGCGACGGGGTCGCGATCGGACCGGGGCCGGACGATACGCTAGGCTTCTCGGCGATCGCGCTGGCACGCGATGCGCAGGTCGAGGACACGTACATGCTTGCTTCGGCGGGCGAGGGCGAAACGCGGAGCCAGGCGTTCTTCTATCGGCCCGATCCAAGCTCGCAGGGCGGCGTGAGCGGCACTCTCGGTCTGCCGGTGACCCGGCGGCTCGACCGGCCGGGTGCCGAATTCCTCGGCAGCGGTTCTTCGATCTTCTTCCTGCGCCGAGATTCGCGCACGTTCTCTCCCGCTGGCGAACTGGTCGCGCGCACAGCGGGCGCGCAACCGGACAATTGTATCGCGTCGTGCGTCGACTGGTACGGCAATGCCCGCCCGATCTTCCTCGGCGAGCGAGTCTTCGCGCTGATGGGCTACGAACTGGTCGAGGGTGCGGTCGAGCGCGGACGCATACGCGAAGTGCGCCGGGTGAATTTTGCCCCGCCGGGCCGGCCGCGCGGTTGACCTCGCGCGCGGCGCCGCGCAACAGGCCGGGATAATTCGCTACTCGGAGAATCCCATGTTCAGCCTCGAAGGAAAAACCGCGCTCGTCACCGGCGCCAGCGGCGGTATCGGCTCTGCCATCGCCACCGCGCTCGCGCGGCAGGGGGCGCGGCTGGCGCTGAGCGGATCGAACGGCGGCAAGCTGCGCGCCTTCCGCGAGCAGCTCAACGACGAGATCGGCGGCGATCATGTCGAAATCACCTGCGACCTGTCGAACAGCGAACAGGTCGAGGAGCTGGTGCCTGCGACGATCGACACGCTCGGGAGCATGGATATCCTCGTCAACAATGCCGGCATCACGCGCGACAATCTCGCGATGCGGATGAAGGACGAGGAGTGGGAACAGGTGATCCGGATCAATCTCGAGGCCGCCTTCCGCCTGATGCGCGCCGCCGCGCGGCCGATGATGAAGGCTAGGCACGGGCGGATCGTGACCATCACCAGCGTGGTCGGCGCGACCGGCAATCCGGGGCAGATGAACTACGCTGCGGCCAAGGCGGGGCTGGTCGGCATGTCGAAGAGCCTCGCGCAGGAACTCGCCAGCCGCGGGATCACCGTCAATTGCGTCGCGCCCGGCTTCATCCGCACCGCGATGACCGACGAATTGCCCGATGCACAGAAGGACGCGCTGAACGCGCGCATCCCGATGGGCAGGATGGGCGAGGGTGAGGATATCGGCGCCGCAGTCGCCTATCTCGCCAGCGACGAGGCGGCTTACGTCACCGGCCAGACGCTGCACGTCAACGGCGGCATGGCGATGCTCGGCTGATCGAGTTGGCGCGGCATGTCGTCCTGTGCGGAGACTCGATCTTCGACAATGCCGCTTACGTCGGCGAAGGTCCCGACGTTGCGGCCCAATTGCGTCGCAGCCTCGATCCCGACGACGAGGTGACGCTTCTGGCTGTCGATGGCAGTATCAGCCGGCATGTCGCCCGGCAATTCGCCGACCTTCCGGGCGATGCGACGCATCTGGTGGTATCGACCGGAGGAAACGACATACTGCACAATGCCGCCCTGCTCGAACGTCCGGCCGGTACCGTTGCCGCCGCCATGGCGATGCTGTCGGCAGCTCGCGCGCAATTCGTTCCTGATCACTGGGCCGTGGTCGAAGCGGCGCGGGAAATCGATCTGCCGGTTGCGTTCTGCACCGTCTACGATGCCAATATGGGGCCTATGATCGCCACTGCGCTTTCGATTTTCAACGATGCCATAACCCGTCACGTTCATCGGGCCGGACTCGATTTGATAGATCTGCGGCTGGTCTGCCCGGAGGCGAATGACTACGCGAACCCGATCGAGCCCTCGGTTGCCGGCGGCGAGAAGATCGCTGCAGCTGTCGCCGGGTATGCGCGGGCGGCTTCTTCCCGTGGAGACCGGACGCGCGTTTTCGTGTGATCCGCTCGATCCCGGCATTTATCCCCAGCGAATCCCCCGCCAGGCGCAACTCGGCTTGCTCCGGCACGTGCCCTCGTTAATGTCGACAGGACTTTTCCGGCGCTGAGGGGCGATTCCGGTCGCCGGCGCTCAAGAGGGACATGAGTAGGTACCGATGAAGGCGACAATCGAACGCGCAACACTGCTCCGCAGCCTCGGCCACGTGCAGTCGGTGGTGGAGCGGCGCAACACCATTCCGATCCTCTCCAACGTGCTGATCGAGGCGGGCGAGGGCGGCGCGGTCAAGGTGATGGCGACCGATCTCGATCTGCAGGTGGTCGAGACCATGCCCGCCGCCTCGGTCGATACGCCGGGCGCGATCACCGTCTCGGCGCACCTGCTGTTCGATATCGCGCGCAAGCTGCCCGAGGGCACGCAGGTCAGCCTCGAGGTCGCCGACAACCGGATGACGGTCAAGGCCGGGCGCAGCCGCTTCCAGCTGCCGACCTTGCCGCGCGACGATTTCCCGGTGATCGTCGAGGGCGACTTGCCGACCAGCTTCGAACTGCCCGCCAAGGTGCTCGCCGAGCTGATCGACCGCACCCGCTTCGCGATCTCGACCGAGGAGACGCGCTACTACCTCAACGGCATCTTCTTCCACGTCGCCGACGACGACAAGCCGGTGCTCAAGGCCGCCGCCACCGATGGCCACCGGCTCGCGCGCTACACGATCGACCAACCCGATGGGGCCGACGGCATGCCCGACGTGATCGTGCCGAGGAAAGCGGTGGCCGAGCTGCGCAAGCTGCTCGAGGAAGCGCTCGACGGCAATGTCGAGATCGACCTGTCGGCGAGCAAGATCCGCTTCACGCTCGGCGGCGAGGGCGGGGTGGTGCTGACCAGCAAGCTGATCGACGGTACCTTCCCCGATTATTCGCGCGTCATCCCGACCGGCAACGACAAGCTGCTCAAGCTCGATCCGCGCAGTTTCTTCGAAGGCGTCGACCGGGTGGCGACCATCGCCACCGAGAAGACCCGCGCGGTCAAGATGGGGCTCGACACCGACAAGGTCACGCTGACCGTGACCAGCCCCGACAACGGCACCGCGGCGGAGGAACTGCCCGCCGACTACAAGGCGGACGGGTTCGAGATCGGCTTCAACGCGACCTATCTCAAGGATATCCTCAGCCAGATCGACAACGACACGGTCGAACTGCACCTCGCCGATGCGGGCGCGCCGACGCTGATCCGCAAGGACGAGAAGAGCCCTGCGCTCTACGTCCTGATGCCGATGCGAGTATGACGATGCGCGGCTGGAAACTCGCCACGGGCGCGGCCATGCTGGCCATGGCGGTACCGGTTGCGGCGCAGGATCTCGGCACACCGGCGGAAAACCTCGACTGCGCTGTGTGGGCCTCGGTGATCACCGGCACCACCGACGATCCCGAAGTGGCGCAAGGTTTCGGTTACGTCATGAGCTGGTTCATCGGGCTCTACGAAGGTGCCACCGGGACCAGGATCGACGAGGCGATGGCGGTGCGTATCGCCCAGATCGACGATGCCGAATTCGAAGCGATCGGCGAACGCTGCGCACCGCGCATGGGAGCATTCGGCACCCGCCTGGGCGAACTGGGCCGGCGGCTCCAGGCACAGGGCAACTAGGCCCTCAAATTTCAACTGCAATCTTGCCGAAATGCCGGTTCGCCTCCTGATGGCGGAAGGCGTCGGCGAGGTCGGCCAGCGCGAAGCTGTCGCTGACAACCGGCTTTGTGCCGTTCGCCTCGATCGCGGCGATCATCGCCTGCTGCATCGCGCGGCTGCCCACCGTCAGACCCTGCACAGTGAGGTTTTTCGAGAACAGCAGCGCGGTCTGGACCGGCCCGGCGACACCCGTCAGCACGCCGATCAGCGCGATATGCCCGCCGACGCGCGCGGCGAGCATCGACTGGTCGAGCGTGCCGGGCCCGCCGACCTCGACCACGCAGTCGACCCCGCGCCCGCCGGTCAGTTCGAGCGCTTTCGGGCCCCAGGCCTCGACTTCCTTGTAGTTGATCGTGTGATCCGCACCGAGTGCCCTGACCCGCTCCAGCTTCTCGTCCGACGAACTGGTCGCGATCGCGCGCGCGCCTGCCGCCTTGGCGAATTGCAGCGCGAAGATCGACACCCCGCCGGTGCCCTGCACCAGCACCGTGTCGCCCGGCTTGAGCGCGTAGTCGACGAACAGCGCGCGCCACGCGGTCAGCCCGGCGCAAGTTAGCGTGGCGGCCTCGGCATGGCTGTATCCGGCGGGCGCATGGGTGAACCAGCTCGCGGGCGCGGTGACGGCCTCGCGCGCATAACCGTCGATCCCGTCGCCGGGCACGCGGCGAAAGGCGGAGGTGGGCGGGTCGCCGTCTAGCCAGTCGGGGAAGAAAGTCGAGACCACCGCATCGCCGACCGCGAATTCGCTCACGCCTTCTCCCACCGCGGTCACTTCGCCCGCGCCGTCGGACATCGGGATGCGGCCCTGCTCGGCCGGGATCATGCCGGTGACGACGGCATAGTCGTGATAGTTGAGCGAACTCGCCTTAAGCGCGACCGTGATTTCGCCCGGGCCGGGCGCCTGAGGTTCGTCGATATCGACGAGCTCGAGTGCGTCGAGCGTCGACGGCGCGGCGCCGGTGCGGATGGCTTTCACTGTGTATCTCCCGATGGCCCGAATTGACCGTGGCGCCCGTCGCCGCGGGCGAACCGCGCCGCGCCCGAGCGGGTCTCGCCGCTCTCGACGATCGCCATGCCGAGCCGCATCTCGTTTTCGACCGCCGTGTCCTCGCCGAGCGACCACTGCTCGATCGCCGAGCGCCGGTCGCTGCGCATGCAGGCCTGCGGGAAAGCGGCGATCTCCTGCGCCAGCGCGATCGCATGGTCGAGCGCGGCGCCGCTCGGCGCGATGCGGTTGGCGAGGCCGATCTCGTACGCTTCGCGCGCTTCCACGGGGCGGCCGGTGAGGATCAGGTCCATCGCGCGCGAATGGCCGATCAGGCGCGGCAAGCGGATCGTCCCCATATCGATCAGCGGCACCCCGAAGCGGCGGCAGAACACGCCGAGTATTGCGTCCTCGGCCATCACCCTGAGGTCGCACCACAGCGCCAGTTCGAGCCCGCCTGCTACCGCGTGCCCCTCGATCGCCGCGACCACCGGTTTCGACAAACGCATCCGGCTCGGCCCCATCGGCGCGCGGCCTTCGAGCGAGAGGCGGTTGCCGTCGCCCTCGGCGATCGCCTTGAGGTCGGCGCCGGCGCAGAAGGTGCCGCCTGCGCCGGTGAGCACCGCGACGTGCGCCTCGTCCTCGGCCTCGAACCGTTCGAACGCCTCGACCAGTGCCTCGGCGGTGGCGCGGTCGACGGCGTTGCGCCGCTCGGGCCGCTCGATCGAAACGATCGCGACCGCGCCGTCGCGCCGATAGCCCACCGTCACGCCTCTATTCCGCCGCCTCGGCCAGTTCGGCGCGCTGCGGACCGCGGATCAGGCCGCCCGGCGTGGCGCCGGTCCATTCACCCTCGCGGAAGGTGACCGTGCCGTTCTTGATCGTCGCGACGTAGCCCTCGGCCTTCTGCAGCAGCCTTTTGCCCCCTGCGGGGAGGTCGAAAGCGAGCCATGGCCTGCCGAGCTTCAATCGGTCGAAGTCGATAATGTTGAGGTCGGCGAGATAGCCGGGCGCGATTACCCCGCGATCCTCCAGCCCGTAGAGCCGCGCGGTGTCGGCGCATTGCCGCTTGATCGCGTTTTCGAGCCCGATCCTGTCGCCGCGACTGCGGTCGCGCACCCAGTGCTGGAGCATGAAGGTCGGGCTCGCCGCGTCGCAGATCGTGCCGCAATGCGCACCGCCGTCGCTGAGCGAATTGACCGTGTCGTCCGAATGCTGGAGCGGTTCGAGGAAATCGAGATTGCCGTCGGCGTAGTTGAGGATCGGCAGGTAGATGAAACCCGAATAATCGTCGCGGCACAGCATGTCCCAGGCATATTCCTCGGGCGAGATGCCGGCCTTGGCGGCGCGCGCGGCGACGCTCGCTTCGGGGCCGGGTTCGTAGTCGAAATCCTCGTCCATCTCGAACTGCATCGTCCAGCCCGCCGAGACGATCATCAGCAGCCCGGCGATATCCTGCGGCGCTTCGGACAGGTCGATCTGCTCGGACAGCACCTGCGCCTTGAACGCCGGATCGGCGAGCTTGGCCTTCTGCTCCTCCCACGGCAGGTCGGCGATCGCCATGTAGCTCGGGCGGAAGCGGAACGGGTGGACGGTGCCGCGCCACGCCATCACGATGCCGTTGCCGCGCAAGGCGATCTGCGCGACGATATTGGCGCCGTTGTCGTTCTCGGCGCGCATGGTCTCGATCTGCTCGTCGAGGGGCATTTCCTTGGCGATCGACTGGAGCGCGGCGAAGGTGACTGGGAGGCCGGTCTCGCGGCTCAGCCGGCCCATCCAGCCGAATTCGTCCCATTCGCGGCGCAGATCGCTCGCCATTTCGAACACGCCGTGCCCCGCGCGGCCCATCGCGCGGCCGAGCGCGATCAGCTCGTCGGCGGTGGCGGTGGTGCCGGGCACCAGCACGCCGTCGACATCCTTGTGGATCACCGTCCGGCTGGTCGAGAAGCCGAGCGCGCCCGCGCGCACGCCTTCCTCGACGATATCGGACATCGCCGCGATATCCGCCTCGGTCGGGACCGCGCCGGGCTGCTCGCGCTCGCCCAGCACATAGGCGCGCACCGCGCCGTGCGGCACATGCGTGCCGACATCGACCGTCCGCGGCAGTTTCTCGAGCGCGTCGAGATATTCGGGGAAGGTCTCCCACTCCCACGTCATCCCCTCGGCAAGCGCGGTGCCGGGAATGTCCTCGACTCCTTCCATCAGCCCGATCAGCCAGTCGTGCTGGTCGGGCCGGGCGGGGGCGAAGCCGACGCCGCAATTGCCCATCACCACGGTGGTGACGCCGTGCCAGCTCGATGGGGCCATCTCCGCGTCCCAGGTTGCCTGCCCGTCGTAATGCGTATGGATGTCGACGAAGCCGGGGGTGACGAGGTGACCTTCGGCGTCGATCTCCTCGGCGGCGTCGCCGGCCACTTCGCCGACCTGCGCGATCAGGCCGTCGCGGATCGCGACATCGCCGGTGAAGCGCTCGGCGCCGGTGCCGTCGACGATGGTGCCGTTGCGGATGATCAGGTCGAATGCGGGCATGGTGGCTGTCTCCTCTCTCCGGGAGAGAAGGTCTCACATTGCAACCGGTGAGTCCAGCATCCTCCCCGGAACGGGGAGGGGGAGGACCGGGGTTGCGGCAAGCCAATCTCCGTCTAGGTTGGCGCGCAAATCGAGGGAGCGCACATGCACAGAATTCTGATCACACTACTCTTTGTCTTCGCCGGTGCGGCTCCCGCCGCGGCGCAATCGCAGGACAAGCTTGCAGAGCTCGAACAGGCGATCGCGGCGGAGAAATTCGGCCAAATTACCTCGATCACCGTCCGGCAGGGCGACGATTTCGCCTGGGAACGCCATTTCGACGGCGGCTCTCCCGACACGCTGCGCAACACCCGCTCGGTGACCAAGACGATCACCGGCGCGCTGGTCGGGATCGCGATTGCGGAGGGGCATATTGCCTCGCTCGATGCAAAGGTGCTGTCGTTCTTCCCCGAATACCGGCCCGCCAATCCGGATTCTCGCAAGAGCGAGATGGCGCTCGGCGACCTGATCACCATGACGGGCCCGCTCGAATGCAACGACTGGAACGAATATTCGCGTGGCAACGAGGAGCGGATGTATCCGATCGAGGACTGGATCGGGTTCTTTCTCGATCTGCCGATCGGTGCGCCGCCGCCATGGGAGCCGCGCGCCGAGGAGCGTCCGTACGGCAAGGTGTTCTCCTATTGCACCGCGGGCGTGTTCACGCTCGGGCGGATCGTCGAGAAGGCGACCGGGCGCGAGTTGGAGGATTACGCCCGCGAGAAGCTGTTCGACCCGCTCGGGATCGGCGAAGTGAAATGGCCGTTCTCCCCGGAAGGTATCGCGCAGGGCGGCGGCGGGATGGAGCTGACCCCGCGCGACCTCGCCGAATTCGCGCGGCTCTATATCGATAAGGGGATGGCGAACGGCCAGCGTATCCTGAGCGAGGACTGGGCGGTGCGCTCGGTCACCCCGCATGCGCAGATCGACGACAGCGCCGATTACGGTTACCTGTGGTGGCTCTACGAGGTGCCGTCCGGGGAGGCGCGCGCGCCGCTGTGGATGATGAACGGTTCGGGCGGCAACAAGGTCGTCGCGCTGCCGCATCTCGATGCCGTGGCGGTGATAACAACGACCAACTTCCGCCGCAGCGACGCGCACCGGCTGAGCGAGCGGATCCTGCTCGAATATATCGTTCCGGCGCTGGAAGAGCGGGAAGGGTTCTGATCGAAAGCCTGCACGTTTCTCCCCGGTACGGGGAGGATTAGTTCAGGCTGCGTAGCATGCTTTCGATATCGACGAATTTCTCGCGCGGGGCGCCTTCGCGCGCGGCGGCGGTCTCGGCTTCCTCGATCCGCTTCCAGTCGCGGAAGGTGACGAGGTCGAGCCCGCGCGTGGCGGCGAGCTGGTCGAACCCCTCGCGTCCGCTCCTGCCACCGGTGCCGAGCGCGCCGCTATCGATATCCTCGACGATCTTCTCGACCAGCGAATAGCCGTCGGGCCGGTTGGTGCCGATCGTGCCGGAGGGACCACGCCGCGCCCAGCCGACGCAATAGAGGCCCGGGAGTATCCGCCCCTCGTCATTGGCGAATTTTCCCGCGCGTTCGTCGAACGGTACGTCGGGGATCGGCGAGGTGCGGTAGCCGATGCAGCTCACCACCAGGTCGGCGGGCAGCGTGTAGGTATCGCCGGTGCCAACCGCGCGGCCCGCCTCGACCACGGTGCGCTCGACCTCGACCGCCTCCACCTTGCCGTCGCCGGTCAGCGCCTGCGGGCTGGCGAACATGTCGAACGCGATCTCGACCGGCTTTTCGGCGTGGATGTTCTCGGGGATGGCGGCAAAGCCGCGCAGGTGCGCGACCGATTTGCGCAGGCCCGGTTCGAGGATCGCGTCCTCGGCTTCCTCGGGCAAGTCGGCTGGATCGACCCGCGGGCTGGCGCGTTCGAGCTGGCCGAGTTCGCCCAGTTCCTTGGGCGTCATCATGATCTGGTGCGGGCCGCGGCGGCCGAGGATGGTGATGGTCTCGATATTGCTCGTGCGCAGCGCGTCGAGCGCGTGCGTCACGATGTCCGATCCGGCGAATTCCTGCTCGGTCTTGGCGAGGATGCGCGCGACATCGAGCGCGACGTTGCCCATCCCGATCACCACCGCGTGCTTGCCCGAGAGGTCGGGGTCCAGCCCGGCGAATTGCGGGTGTCCGTTGTACCAGCCGACGAAGCTCGCGCTGCCGAAGACATTGGCGAGATCCTCGCCCGGCAGGCCGAGTTGGCGGTCGTTCGGCGCGCCGGTCGCGAGCACCACCGCATCGTAGAGTTCGCGCAGTTCGGGGATGGTCACGTCCTTGCCGACGGTGACATTGCCGACGAAGCGGACATGGTCGGTCAGCGCGACCTTTTCGTAGCGACGGCTGACGCCCTTGATCGACTGGTGGTCGGGCGCGACCCCGGTGCGGATCAGGCCGTAGGGCACGGGCAGCATGTCGAAGATGTCGACCCGCACCTCTTCGCCCCAATGCTTCTGCGCGGCTTCGGCCGTGTAATAGCCCGCCGGCCCCGAGCCGATGATCGCGATGTGGCGCACTATTGCATTCCTCCACGTGTCCGTTCGTCCTGAGCCTGTCGAAGGACGCCAGCGCTCCCCCACGGTCCTTCGACAGGCTCAGGACGAACGGGGGAAGGAGAACGTCCCGGCATCAGGCTGCCGCCCTGGCCTCCCCTTTGTCGGGCTGGTCGAGAAACCGCCTGATCGCCGAAACGCTCTGTTCGCGATGGCTGAGCAGGAACAGGTGCCCGCCGCCCTCCATGATTTCCAGCTCGCTGTTCGGAATCAGCGAATTGAGCAGCTTGCCGTTCGCCAGCGGGACGATCTGGTCGTCGTCGCCCATAAGGATCAATGTCGGTTTCTTCAGGAAGGGCAAAGCGGGCGCGCTGGTCCAGCCGAGCATGGCGAGCAGCTGGTAGAGATAGCCGCGCCGCGAGGGCGGCTTGAGCCGCGAGATATGCCCTTTCGCGCCCGAAGTCTCGCCCACCGCGCCGCCGTAGAGCGTGCGGAAATGCTTCTCCATGAAGGCGGCGTCGATATAGCGGCGCGGATCGGCCATCTTGCTCAGCGCGGCCGGATTGCCGGGCACCATCACCATCCCGGCGCTGGTCGCCACGAGGATCAATCGGCGGGTGCGGTTCGGATGCTGGAGCGCGAAATGCTGCGCCATCGCACCGCCCCAGCTGACTCCCATGACATCAACCCGATCGAGCCCGAAACGGTCGAGCAGCTGTGTGGTCGTCCACGACATGGTGAAGGCATTGTACGGGATCACCGGATCGGGGGACTCGCCGACGCCGGGCATGTCGAACATGATGAAGCCGCGGTCGTCGAGCGCCTCGGCGAGCGGCGCGACCGCTTCGATATTCGCGCCGATCCCGTTGAAGAACAGCACCGGCAGGTGCTCGCTGTCCATATCGAGCCGCCAGCGGGCGACCCGCAATTCGCGTCCGCCGATAGTCTCCATCGAGATCTCGGCGGTATCCATGGCATCGGGCAAAAGCGTTTCCTTGCGGCGAGCCATCGGGCTCAGCGTTCCTCGATTACATACAGGCCGGGGGCCGGATCAAGCGGCTTGAATTTGCGGTTACCCACCGATTTCGGCGCCTTCTTGCGCTTGCCCGAGCGGGTCTGGACCCATTCCATCCAGTAGGGCCACCAGCTCCCGGCGACTTCCTCGGTGCCTTTCAGCCATTCGTCGGCGGTGGCGGGAAGGGCGGCGTCGCCATCCTGCTGGAGGTAGTATTTCGCTTTGGGATTGCCCGGCGGGTTGAGGATCGCCTGCATGTGTCCCGAATGGCTCAGGACGTAGGTCACGTCCTCGGACCCGAACAATTGCGTCGAGCGGTAGGTCGCTTTCCACGGGGTGATATGGTCGGTCACCCCGCCGAGCACGAACAGATCGGCCTCGACCTGCGACAGGTCGATCTTGTGCCCCGCCATTTCGACCTCGCCCCTGCGCGTGAAGGCGAGAGTCTCGAACAAGGTCATGAAATCGCCCATCAATGTCGCCGAGAGGTTGGTCGCATCGGCGTTCCAGAACAGCACGTCGAAGGCGGGCGGGTCCTCGCCGAGCAGGTAGTTGTTGATCACGTAGTTCCAGATCAGATCATTGGGCCGCAGCCAGGCGAAGCCGCGCGCGAGATCGTCGCCCTTGATCACGCCCTTCTTGGCCGCACGGCGCTTGGCGAGTTCGAGGCCGTTCTCGGTCATCAGCGAGCCGGCCTCGATATCGTTCTGCTTGGGATGCAGGACGCACACCATCAGCGTCAGCGCGCCGAGGATGTCGTCGCCGTCCGCAGCGAGCGCGCTCGCCAGCACCGCCGCGGTCTGCCCGCCCGAACAGCCGGCCGAGACGTTGACTTTGTCCGACCCGGTGATAGCCGACACCGCCTCGAGCGCCTCGCGGCACGAGGCGATGTAATCGTCCATCCCCCACACGCCCTGTTCCTTCGACGGGTTGCGCCACGAAATGACGAAGGTCTGGATGCCGTTGTCGACCTGATATTTGACGACCGATTTCTCGGGCGACAAGTCGTTGATATACATCTTGTTTATCTGCGGCGGAATGGTCAGCTGCGGGACCTCGTAGACTTCGTCGGTGGTCGGCGCGTAGTGGATCAGCTCCATCATCTCGGTGCGCAGCACCACCGCGCCTTTCGAGGTCGCAACGTTCTCGCCGAGCTTGAACGGCTTCTTGTCGACCTGGCTGACCATGCCCTTGTTGTGGACCATGTCGTTGTAGGCGTTCTTGAGTCCCTTCACGAGGCTCAGCCCGCCGCTGTCGATCAGCCGTTTCTGAGCGGTCGGATTGCCCGCCAGCGTGTTGGTCGGGGCCAAGCTGTCGATGATGATATTGCTGATGAAATTGGCCCGGTCGCGCTCGAGTTCGTCGAGTTCGAGATCGGCGAGCCAGCCGCGCATCCCCTTCTGCACCGCGAGGTAGTATTGCGCGCCGGCTCGGAAGAACGGGTTGTACTGCCACGCCGGATCCATGAAGCGCTTGTCCTTGGGATGCGGCGCGAGGTCGGACTGGCCGGTCATGATCTTTATCATGTCCTGCCCCATTTCTTGCGCGTGCTTCATCGTGCGTTGCGGATCGGAGGCGGTTTCGCGCAGCAGCAGTGCGATCGCGCCCATGAAGTCCTCGCGCGCCAGGCCGACCAGCGGGCCGAGCGCGGTAGTCGATTGCGCCGCCTCGTCTTCGAGCTTCGTTTCGCGCGCCATCAGATCCTCCGTTTCCCGGGCCGTTTCATGCACACGGGTTAACGGCTTGGCAAGCGCGACGAATCCCCGAATTGTCCCGATTTCCGGGGCTTGCGGTTAACCCTTTTTCAAAAGCCTGTCGGGCATTGAGCATACATGGGCGGGGCGAACCCCAATACGGCCCCGGTGCGGCGACGCACCGTGGGAGCACAGGCTGCACCCGTGCGCGAGAGCGCGCAGGCGGAATCCGGCCGCCCCGCCGCTTCGACTCCCCCAAATCGTGAAACCCGTAGCAAGCCGCCGACCGACCGCCGCTCCGCCCGAGGCAGGTCGGTCGCCAAGTCCAAATCTGTTTCCAAGTCTTCCAAGGCTGCGAGCAGCCGGAACCGCGACTACGTTCTGCCCGAGACCTTCCCGTGGATGGCGCTCGGCATATCGCTGGCTTTCGCGGTGGCGATGGCGGTTACGCTGAGCCTGCCGACCGTGGTGGCGGCAGCCGTCGGCGCGGGCGGTTCTCTGATCGCGCTCGCAAGTCGCTTCCTGATCGCCTGGGAGCGCAAGCGCGACCGCAACCAATCGCTGGCGTTCTCGCTCGGTGCGCTGGTCGTGCTGTCCTCGGCGCTGGCGACGGGGTACGGCTTCGGCCACTGGCTGTATGCCGGGGGGCTCGACGTGCGGATCGGGCTCGCTGCCATGGTCAGCCTCAACGCGGTCTTCGCGATGGTGCTCGGCGGGCGGACGATCCTGCTGGTCGCGAGCAAGCTCGCCTGCTGGCTGCCGCTGGTGGTGTTCGACGGCAGCATCTACGCCTATGCAGGGCTCGTACTGGCGACGATCGTAGCGGCTGCGGTCGCTCGCAACCAGGCGAAGGTCGACCGCGAGAACGCCGAACGCGAGGAAGCGCAGGCGCGGGTGCGCGACCGCGCGCAGAGCATTCTCGACGATTACGAGGAAACCGGGCAGGGCTGGTTCTGGGAAACCGACCGCCGCGGGCAGCTGACCTATCTTTCCAAATCGGTGGTGCAGACGCTCCGCCGCAAGGAGCGCGATCTGATCGGTCGCCCTTTTACCTCGCTGTTCGAACTCACCGACGACAATCGCGAGGGCGAGCGCACGCTCACTTTCCACCTTTCCGCGCGCTCCTCCTTCCAGGAACTGGCGGTACGCGCCGCCGTGTCGGGCGAAGAGCGCTGGTGGTCGATCAACGGCCGCCCGGTCTACGACCAGTTCGGCAATTTCTGCGGCTTCCGCGGCTCGGGCACCGACCTGACCGAGAAGAAGCGCAGCCAGGAGAACGCCACCCGTCTCGCGCAATACGATTCGCTCACCGGCCTCGCCAATCGGCTGCAGATGGCGGAAACGCTGGAAAAGATCCTCCAGAGCCCGCACGATCGCGAGCGCGAATGCAGCGTCATGCTGCTCGATCTCGACCGCTTCAAGAACGTCAACGACACGCTCGGCCATCCGGCCGGCGACGCGCTGCTCAAGCAGGTCGCGCAGCGGCTCGAACGTGCGGTAGGCGAAGTCGGCCGTTGCGGCCGGCTTGGCGGCGACGAATTCAAGGTCATCGTCCCTGGCCGTTCGTCAAAAGAGAGCCTCGCCAATCTCGCCCACGAGATCATCCATTCGCTGTCGCAGCCCTATTCGGTCGAGGGGCAGCGGGTGGTCATCGGCGTGTCGGTCGGTATCGCGATCGCACCCGACAACGGCGAGAGCAGCGAATCGGTCATCCGCAACGCCGACCTCGCGCTCTACGCGGCCAAGGACGCCGGGCGCGGACGCTATCACTTCTACTCCAACCACCTCCATTCGCAGGCCGAGGAGCGCAACGAGCTGGAACAGAACCTGCGCGATGCGATCGCGCACGGGCAGTTGCAGCTGTTCTACCAGCCGGTGGTCGATGCGGCGACCGACCGCATCAGCGGTTTCGAAGCGCTGCTGAGGTGGGAGCACGAAGTCCACGGGTGGCTGTCGCCCGAGAAGTTCGTCCCGATCGCCGAGGATGCCGGGCTTATCGCTGCGATCGGCGAATGGGCGCTGCGCACGGCGTGCCACGATCTCGCCCGCTGGCCCGAGGACGTGCGTTGCGCGGTCAACGTCTCGCCGCTGCAATTCGCCAATCCGCAATTCCCCGGCGTGGTTACCAATGCCATCGCGCAGGCGGGCATCGACCCTTCGCGGCTCGAGCTGGAAATCACCGAAAGCGTGTTCCTCGGCGACGACCAGGAAACCGACGCCATGTTCGCCGCGCTCAAGCGGGTCGGGGTGCGGCTCGCGCTCGACGATTTCGGGACGGGCTATTCCTCGCTCGGCTATCTCAAGCGCGCGCCGTTCGACAAGATCAAGATCGACCAGAGCTTCGTGCGCGGCGCTACGCAGCCCGAAAGCCGCAACGCCGCGATCATCGCCTCGATTTCCAATCTCGCCCTATCGCTCGGCATGGATACCACCGCCGAGGGGGTCGAGACGCTCGACGAGCTCGAACTGGTCAAGCGGCTCGGCTGCAGCCACATCCAGGGCTATGTCTATGCCAAGGCGCTCGACAGCGAGACTGCGACCGCGCGGCTGTCCGAAGGACTGGCGATCGAGCCGCACGGACCCAAATCGGCGCGCGCAAAGCGACAGACGATGTTCCGCAAGGTCGTCATCGAGCATGCCGGGCAGTATTATCAGGGCACGATCCGCAACATGTCGCGCAGCGGTGCGCTGGTCGAAGGGTTGTGGAACGTCCCGCCGGGGACCGAGTTCAGCATCGCGCTTTCCGACAGCATCACCGTGACCGCCACCTGCCAATGGAGCGAGCGCGACCGGATGGGACTTGATTTCGCTACCCCGCTGGCGGTCGAGGACGACGGGTCGATATCGATGCTCGTGAACGAGAAATCCGCCTATGCGCGCTCGCCGATCAAGCGGGCAGCGGACGGATAGCGCGCTACCGACGTCTTGCCTGCAGCCGCGGCCGGCGGATGGGGACGAGGGACAGCGGCGAAAGGAAAAGGACCGTAGCGATGGCCATGGGTGGGCTGTTTTCGAGGAAAGGCGGCGGAGACGCCGGCCCCTCGCGCTCGCCCGGCAGCAATGCGAAGCTGCGCCCCATTCGCCGCGACGATGCCGAGCGGAGGCTCGCTCTGCTCGACGATTTCGAAGAGTCCGGCCTCGGCTGGTTCTGGGCCACCGATGCCGAGGGTCGGCTGACCTATCTCACCGCCAATGCGGCGCAGCAGCTCGAAACCGGGGCCGATGCGCTGCTCGGCCGGAGCCTGTCCTCGCTGTTTGTTCCCGATCAGGAGGAGGAACAGGAATCGCAGCGCACGCTCGGCTTCCTGCTCAGCTCGCGCCACTCGATCGCGGATCTTCCGGTCAGGGTCGCAGCGGGCGAGCGCGAGACGTGGTGGACGATCTCGGGCAAGCCGCAGCTGGATGGCGAGGGCAATTTCCTCGGCTATCGCGGTTCGGCGCGCGACAGCACCGCTCAGCGCGAGAGCCAGCGCGACGCGGCGCGGCTGGCACAGTATGATTCGCTCACCGGGCTCGCCAACCGGCACCGGATGAGCAAGCGGCTGACTTCGACGCTGACGGCCTACCGGGCGGCGAAGCGCAGCTGCGCTCTGCTGATGCTCGATCTCGACCGTTTCAAGCAGGTCAACGACACGCTCGGGCACCCGGCCGGCGACGAATTGCTCAAGCAGGTCGCGCAGCGGATCGGCTCGCTGATCGGCAAGCGCGGCGAGATCGGGCGGCTCGGCGGGGACGAGTTCCAGATCATCCTGCCCGACATGGACGATCGCGGCGAGCTCGGCGATCTCGCCGCGCGGCTGATCCAGATGGTCTCGCAGCCATATTCGATCGACGGCAGCCGAGCGATCATCGGCAGCTCGGTCGGAATCGCGATCGCCCCCTATGACGGGCTCGAGACCGAGGAACTGGTCAGCAGCGCCGATCTCGCGCTCTACGCGGCCAAGGGTGGTGGCAGAGGGCAGTACCGCTTCTATTCGTCCGAATTGAAGGACGGCGCCCGGCTGCGGCGCCAGATCGAGGAGGATTTGCGCGACGCGCTCCACGCCGGTCAGATCGACCTGTGCCTGCAGCCGATCGTGCGCGTCGACAACAATACGGTGTCGGGCTTCGAGGCGCTGCTGCGCTGGGAGCATCCCGATCGCGGCCCGATCGCGCCCGACGAGTTCGTCCCGATCGCCGAAGAGAGCGCGATCATCAACGAAATCGGCGAGTTCGCGATCGACCGCGCCTGCGAACTGGCCGCCGCATGGCCGGTCGATCTGCGCGTCGCGGTCAACGTATCGCCGGTACAGTTCGCCTCGGGCGACCTCGCCGGGGTGGTAGAGCGCGCACTGGCGCGCACCGGTCTCTCGCCGCATCTGCTCGAACTCGAGATCACCGAGAGTGTGTTTCTGGGCGATCAGGAGGCAACTCACAGGCTGTTCAAGCACTTGAAAAAGATCGGCGTGCGTTTGTCTCTCGACGATTTCGGGACCGGCTATTCCTCGCTCGGGTACCTGCGCCGCGCGCCGTTCGACAAGATCAAGATCGACCGCAGCTTCGTGCGCGGAGCGACGCAGGACGACAACAACAACGCTGCGATCATCACCGCCATCGTCAGCCTCGCCGAAGCACTTGACATGGAAACCGTGGCGGAGGGTGTCGAGGCGATGGACGAGCTCGAGCTGGTGCGCGCACGCGGCACCAGCCACGTCCAGGGCTATATCTACAGCAGGCCGCTGACGCAGGTCGAAGTGCTGGAGCGTCTCGCCGACGACAAGCTCGAATGCGAGCCCGAAGGCCCCGCCAGGCACCGCGCCGACCGACAGACGGTGTTCAAGCGCATCGGGGTGATCCACGAGGACCATCGCTACGACGTGGTGCTGCGCAACCTGTCGCGCACCGGCGCGCGGATCGAGGGACTGCTCGAAGTCCCGGAGGGGACCGACCTGGTGCTGGACCTCGGCGGCGGGCAGCTCGCGGTGGCGGTGGTGCGCCGCTCAGACGGTTACACACAGGGTCTTGAATTCGAGACCCCGCTGGTGCGCGACGGCACCGACGGGCTGTGCACGCGCCACCGCGTCTCGCCCTATGCGCTCGCTGCGGCGGGCATGCCGCTCGCCTCGCTCCCGCCGGGGCACTACCCGCTGTTCAACGCCGGCGAGGAGGGTGGGTCCCGATCGCGGCCCAAATTCCTGCAGGTCGATCTCTCGCACGCAGGGAGCAAGGCCGCCTGATTGTCTGCTGACAGGTCGCCGCGGCGCGGGTATGGGCGCGGCGATGACCGATTTAACCAAGATCCGCAATTTCTCGATCATAGCGCATATCGACCACGGGAAGAGCACGCTTGCCGACCGGCTGATCCAGGTCACGGGCGGGTTGACCGATCGCGAGATGAGCGAGCAAGTCCTTGATAACATGGACATAGAACGCGAGCGCGGGATCACCATCAAGGCCCAGACCGTCCGCCTGAACTACACCGCGCGCGACGGCGAGACCTACGAGCTCAACCTGATGGACACGCCCGGCCATGTCGACTTCGCCTACGAGGTCAGCCGCTCCCTCGCCGCCTGCGAAGGCGCGCTGCTGGTGGTCGATGCCGCGCAGGGGGTCGAGGCGCAGACGCTCGCCAACGTCTACCAGTCGATCGAGCACGACCACGAGATCGTCCCCGTCATCAACAAGATCGACCTCCCCGCCGCCGAACCCGATCAAGTGCGCGCCGAAATAGAGGACATCATCGGCCTCGACGCCAGCGGATCGTGGGAGGAGGGCGGCGCCGTCCTCACCAGCGCCAAGTCGGGCATCGGCGTCGAGGACGTGCTCGAAGCCATCGTCGCGCGCATCCCCCCGCCCAAGGGCGACCGCGACGCCCCCCTCAAGGCCATGCTCGTCGACTCCTGGTACGACCCCTATCTCGGCGTGGTCATCCTCGTGCGCGTCATCGACGGCGCGATCCGCAAGGGCCAGCAGGTCAGGTTCATGCAGGGCGGCACGCAGCACCTGATCGACCGCGTCGGCGCCTTCACCCCCAAGCGCACCGACCTGCCCGAGATCGGCCCCGGCGAGATCGGCTTCATCACCGCGCAGATCAAGGAGGTCGAGCAGGCCCGCGTCGGCGACACCATCACCACGGTCAAGGGCGGGGCCGAGGCGCCGCTGAAGGGCTACAAGGAAGTCCAACCGGTGGTGTTCTGCGGGCTGTTCCCGGTCGACGCGGCCGATTTCGAGAAGCTGCGCGAGAGCATCGGCAAGCTGCGCCTCAACGACGCCAGCTTCTCCTACGAGATAGAAAGCAGCGCCGCGCTGGGCTTCGGCTTCCGCGCCGGCTTCCTCGGCCTGCTCCACCTCGAGATCATCCAGGAACGCCTGAGCCGCGAATACGACCTCGACCTGATCACCACCGCGCCGAGCGTGGTCTACCGCGTCCACCTCGGCCACACCAGGACCGAGGACGCCAAGGTGATCGAGATCCACAACCCCGCCGACTGGCCCGACGTCAACCGGATCGAGGTGGTGGAGGAGCCGTGGATCAAGGCGGTGATCTACACGCCGGACGACTATCTCGGCGCGATCCTCAAGCTGTGCCAGGACCGGCGCGGGATCCAGACAGACCTGACCTATGTGGGCGGGCGCGCGCAGGTGAGCTACGAGCTGCCGCTGAACGAGGTGGTGTTCGACTTCTACGACCGGTTGAAGAGCATCAGCCGCGGCTATGCGAGCTTCGACTACGAACAGATCGGCAGCCGCGAGGGCGACCTCGTCAAGATGAACATCCTGGTCAACAACGAGGCGGTCGACGCGCTGTCGCTGATCGTCCACCGCAGCGTGGCGGAAGAGCGTGGCCGCGGCATGTGCGAGCGCCTCAAGGACCTGATCCCGCGGCACCTGTTCAAGATCCCGATCCAGGCCGCGATCGGCGGCAAGATCATCGCCCGCGAGACGATCGCGGCGTTGCGCAAGGACGTGACCGCGAAGTGTTACGGCGGGGATATTACGCGGAAGAAGAAGCTGCTCGAGAAGCAGAAGAAGGGCAAGGCGCGGATGCGGGAGTATGGCAATGTGAGCATTCCGCAGGAGGCGTTCATCGCGGCGCTGCGGATGGGGGAGGAGTGAAGGTACGAGCATGTCGCCACTGGCACGTCGAGACGCTATCCTAGTGCCGCGTGTCGGGAGGGACCAAACTCACCTGTCGCGAATAACGATGCGGAGCTGAGTATGAAGACACTTGAAGAGTATCTAGCGGGAGATTTTCGCGGCGATAGCCAAGAAATCGAACGGCTCAGTCGCGCGTTGGAACAGGCTGCGTGGACGTTCAAAGCAAGCTTTCAGGAAGACTACTGGCCCTACCAATACAAGACTGACGGCACACATAGTGGCAAAAAGTCGCAGGGCACATTGGCTATGGTGCTATGCGCCACAGGCAAGTTGCTTGGCAAATGTAGGGTTCAGGGTCGCACCGAAATCATCAACGACAATCAACTCGCCGCCCACTGGGAGGTGGCCATAAGTGCGCTGACCAATGGTGTCGATCCAGCTCCCTCCCCTTCGAGTAAGAAGGGATCAAAGCCAACACCCGACGGCGGCTTTCAGTCGACGACTTTTGGCACCGACAATGCCATGACGCTCAGCCATATCGCGGAACTTGAGGCTGCCCTAGTTTCACATGAAAGTCTTGCGGCAAGAGTAAAACCCAAGCTCGAGATCGCAATCGGAAAGCTGGCCACCGAGATAGCCAATTCGATTGAAGCGCCGCTCCTTTTTCCCGATCACGACACTGGGATCTATCGCCCAAGCGGCTTTATACTTCTAAGATTGCTGCGAGCCTGTCGAGATGTTGGGGAAGAAGGACCTGTAGGTCAGCTCCGGAAATATTTTGAATCGGGCCTACATGACCAGCTGTCTTTTAGTGCGATTCCAGACAGTCGCTTCGATCCGGCTGAAATGCTCTTCTGTCTTGAGGGTCTCTTGGTTTGCGCTCCGGAGGCGGTAGATGGCGCAGCATTTCAACGGATATTAGAAGTACTCGCCGAAAAGCAAAATACGAGCGCGCACTGGCGACCGAACAAGCCATTTCTGTCTTCCGATCGTGGAGCGATCATGCTCCCGTTGAGTATCGAATGTGCCAATTCACTCCTGCGCTCCGTGGCCATTATCGACAAGCACCGAACCCATGATATGTTTGGTTCGAGAACTCTTCCATTACTTCACCGGTTCTGGAGCTGGCTCGAGGCCAGGACTGTAACATTCACCCCTACAAATGGTCCGGCCAAGGGTCAGCGCTGCGTTGGATGGCATTCCGAGCACATCAATGAACCCGATCTAATCCATATTTGGGACACCAGCCAAGTCGTAGAGTTCATGATCGGCTATCGCGCACTGCTGCTCAAACATGTCGCCCGTACGACGCTTGACCTCTCAGGAGTCTTGGAACGAAAGCCAAAACCTCTGAGACGCTCGCTACCAATTAAGCGTGATGCAACAGGTAAGGAAATAGAGGGGGCAACATACGGCTGGGACGAGGTGGTGGCAGACCGCGAGCCGCTGAAGGATAACTCAAAACAACAAATTTTCGCAGACGTAGGGAAATATTTCGTCGATCCGCGATGTAACCCGCCCAAAGGCAAACCGGCATACTCAATGCTGTTATTCGGTCCACCAGGTACAGGGAAATCTTCCTTGGCGGAATTGATGGCGGATACGCTCGGGTGGTCGATGCTGACGGTGACGGTCAGCGACTTTCTCGGGTCTGGCGGCGCAATGGTCGAGGCGCGTGCCAAGGCCATCTTTCAGATGCTGGAAGCACAGTCCGATGTGGTGATTTTGTTCGATGAGATTGACTCATTCTTGCTCGACCGCGATTCAGAATTCTACCGAAAGCAAGAAACCCTTTTCCAATTCCTCACCCCCGGAATGCTCACTAAAATTAACGACCTCCGCAAGGCGAAACGGTCCATCTTCATCATTGCAACGAATTATGCCAACCGCATTGATCCAGCGATCAAGCGGATTGGACGGATCGACCATAAATTTCTCCTACTGCCGCCAAACTTGGAGCGTAGGCTCAGGATGATCGAGAAGGCTTGGGGGGAAGAAAACGAGAAGCGGGCAGAAAAAGGGAAGGATCCGATAGCCATTCCCGAGCCAGCCGAAATCATCGAAGCGGCAAAGGCTGCGTACTTTCTCGGTTGGAACGATATTCAGGGTGCGGTGAAGGCAAAGATCGATGATGCGAAGCTAGATTTGACCTTGGAGCTGAGCAAGGCGGAACGTTCAACCGGCGCCAACTTTTACGGACGCAGATTTCCCGTTGAGAAGCCTTTTGTCGACCAAATCCGTGACGAAACACGCTGGCTATACACGCTTGCGGACGAAGCAGGGAAGAAAAGCGACTTCGAAGAGCGATTCAAGGCGAGTGCGTCCTCTGCCTACACCGGGGACGAGGCCGGCGCTAAGAGCTTGGAAGACCAAGTAGATAAGATGCTGCAGGACATCAAAGAGAGCGATTTCAAGTGATTGGCGACCTCTCTCCTCTGCATCGCGCCGTGATCGAGGCGTGGGACTGCGCTTTCTCCGGTAAACGCGTTGCCTATTTAAGCGGTCCGATCACAACTGGCCTGCGTCAGATCGAACGCATCCGCGCGGGTGAGTTGGGCAAGCAGGCGAAATCTGCAATTATTCGCGAGAACTCCGACGTCCTGATTGCCACGGCGAAGAATCTCCGTGCGGAGCGGGGTATATCGCTTGTCGAGCCAGCCAGCCTCAACATCCCCGATTGGTCGCAGGATGATTATCTCGCGTTGTGGGAAGCTTTCATCGAGCGGCATGTCGACCAGATCATCTTCATGCCCGCTTGGGAATACAGCATTGGCTGCGCTATCGAGTTTGCGCGCGCGGCGCAGCACGATGTCCGGACCGAGGCGATCTCGGGTGCGCCGATCACTGTCGAAGATGCGATTGGGAAGATTTCGGTCGCACGCGACGATCTGAGGAGTGGGAAAGCCGTCAAGGCGCTGCGCGATTTGGCGGACCGTATGGATGAGGTGATCGCCCGATTGCGTCGCCTGCTCAAGCCAGCACAGGTCCTCACCGAAGAAATGCGCAAAGACGCGTCGCTCGATTGGCTCGCGGCGAACGGCATGAACGTGGCGCAGTTCGTCAGCTTTGCGCCTGCGTCCCGCGGTGCAAAGCAGACCTATGCGCGGATCGCCGGACGCTCGGCGAACACTTCGCTTGGTTCGTTGCACAGGGCCATATGCGCGCTGCTCGAACGCAGTTCGGATGGGTCAGTAAATGTCCGTAGCTATGAGCCCTTCAATCCTCAAAGCCGCGAGTTCAAATATGGCATTGCGGATCCGGCCGAAGCAGCTAGCCATGTCTTGAGGCTTAGCGCGCAAGGCCTGCACACCATCGTCAACGAAACCGTCGACATCCATGATGGCGGCGTCTCGGGTGTGCTGATGGGCGATGTGGTCGAATTCGCGCCCGACGACACGCCGCGCTGCGTCGAGAAGCCCGGGATCGCCTCGCTCCCGCGTGGATGGGGGCGCGAGCTCCTGTCGACGGTCTACCGGTTTCCGGTCGATTTGGCGGTCCCGCTGGCCAGCCGCCTGGAATTCAGTCTGCATCCGAAGCCGCGCGGTTGGATGCAGACCAACATCCTTACTTGGGAGTTTTCCGAAGGACACTACGAGGCCTCGCAGCCACAACTCATTTGGCCCAACCGCTTCAGCGAAGTGATCGGCGACAAGACCTTCGGATTGCTGGTCGCGCATCATATCGGCCTTCCCGTGCCGCACACGACTGTGATCAATCGCCGGATCGCTCCGTTCAGTTTCGGTCGCTCTACTGGTCGGGAGGAAATCTGGATCCGAACGGCGCCCAGTGAACAGACGCCCGGAAAGTTCACCACGCATCGGGGGTGGATCGATCCGTATGCCCTCATGCACGGGGAGGACCCGGCTGGAACGTCGATCAGTTCGATCCTGTCACAGTCGGGCGTTAGGCCGGAATATTCGGGTGCTCTGATCGTCGGTGCGGACGGCAAGAAAATAATCGAGGGAAAGAAGGGAGCTGGCGACACGTTGATGCTGGGCGACAGCTTGCCCGAAAAGCTACCCAAGTCGGTGAAGGCGGAAATCGGGCGGTTGTTCGATTTCGCACGAGAGGCACTCGGTCCGGTCAGGATGGAGTGGGTGTTCGACGGCGAGCAGCCGTGGGTCGTCCAGCTGCATCGCGGCGCTACCGAAACCGACGCCGCGCGATTGACGCAGATGGATGCGGATCGTTGGGTTGATTTCGATGTTTCGCAAGGGCTCGAAGCCTTGCGCGGAGCGATCGCAAGTTTAGGCGAGGGAGACGGGATCGCGCTTAGAGGCCGAGTTGGTCTGACCAGTCACATCGCTGACGTCCTTCGCAAGGCCCAGGTTCCGGCCCGGATGACGTAGTTCGCCGCGCCGGCTTCCTCGGCCTGCTGCACCTCGAGATCATCCAGGAGCGCCTCAGCCGCGAATACGACCTCGACCTGATCACCACCGCGCCGAGCGTGGTCTACCGCGTCCACCTCGGCCACACCAAGACCGAGGACGCGAAGGTGATCGAGATCCACAACCCCGCCGACTGGCCCGACGTCAACCGGATCGAAGTGGTCGAGGAGCCGTGGATCAAGGCGGTGATCTACACCCCCGACGAGTATCTCGGCGCGATCCTCAAGCTGTGCCAGGACCGGCGCGGCATCCAGACCGACCTGACCTATGTGGGCGGGCGCGCGCAGGTGAGCTACGAGCTGCCGCTGAACGAGGTGGTGTTCGACTTCTACGACCGGTTGAAGAGCATCAGCCGCGGCTATGCGAGCTTCGACTACGAACAGATCGGCAGCCGCGAGGGCGACCTCGTCAAGATGAACATCCTGGTCAACAACGAGGCGGTCGACGCGCTGTCGCTGATCGTCCACCGCAGCGTGGCGGAGGAACGCGGCCGCGGCATGTGCGAGCGGCTCAAGGACCTGATCCCGCGGCATTTGTTCAAGATCCCGATCCAGGCCGCGATCGGCGGCAAGATCATCGCCCGCGAGACGATCGCGGCGCTGCGCAAGGACGTGACGGCGAAGTGTTACGGCGGGGATATTACGCGGAAGAAGAAGCTGCTGGAGAAGCAGAAGAAGGGCAAGGCGCGGATGCGGGAGTATGGCAATGTGAGCATCCCGCAGGAGGCGTTTATCGCGGCGCTGCGGATGGGGGAGGAGTAGCACCCGTTCGTCCTGAGCCTGTAGAAGGATGCGCATGGGCTAGGGGTAACCCAGTTCCCCCTCTCCTTTAGGGGAGGGGATTAGGGGGTGGGGGAAGTCTCGCGCTCCGGCTCATTTTATTGTTTCGCACGAAGACGCGAAGGCACGAAGAGGTACGGGAGCGCCGCAGGCGGCCTGTTCTTGCGCTGGCGTGGAGGAATGTTCAAATTCCCCAGGATGTGTTTATTGCGCCGCTCAGTATCGCGTTGAGCAAGTTCACGCTGGATTTCGAAAGCCTTTTATTTCCTCTCACGACAAATCTAGACGGGCACAAGCTTCCCAATGATAGAAATTCCAATTCCAAGAGGAGTGTTTATAACAAGACCCATAAAGTGGAGAAAAACATGGCAGAATTGGCTACTATTAATCTGGATGGAACAGAAGTCGTTATAGAGGTTGAGCCCATAGATGAGGTAATACCCTCACGAAGCAGCGTTGGCCTTCCGGTTGGTGCCGAGCCAACCGGCTTTTCCGATAGAATCGAGAAAGCGGGAGATATACTAAAAAATAATGTGAGCGGGGTGGCCAACATCGCGCGTAATGCTCTTAAGGATATTGAACCTGACGAGTGGACCGTGGAGGTTGCAGTTAAGTTTGTCGGCGAGAAATCCCCGATTCCGGTCATCACTAAGCTCAGCGGCGAAGCAAGTATAAAGGTCACAGCGACGTGGAAGAAGGCATCATAGACTTCCATCCGAAAACGCAACGGCTTTCAAGAGCGGTCGTCCGTGTTTTGGACCGCGATTCGAAGTTTTTGGGGTCGGCGTTTTTTATCTCTCCGACTGTCGCGCTAACGGCCCGGCATATCGTGAATGAACGGATGCCTGCTGATGTCGTCCTACAAGTAAGTTGGCACGGGATATTTCATGCGAAAGTGCAGGAAATTCTCTTGGATGATGACCCCAACCTTGACGTAGCATTGCTGAAGGTCGGGGTTGAAAACTCGGCACCTGGCGACGCTATTGTTTCGGTGGGACGAGCAGTTCCATTAGTTTCAGGTGCTCAATTGAGAATAGCCGGTTTCGCGGATGCAGTGTCATCGATCGAGTTCCGACCAGCTACTGTTACTGGCATTGATGGGATTGCAGAAGCGACAATTATAGACCCACCACCCGGGCTCGGTATGAGCGGGGGGCCGGCTCTTTCGCCTGACGGACAGTTAAGGGGCATGATTTGGGCCAGAAATATCGATCAAGGGCGGGGATATTGTACGCCGATTTCGTCAATAATGGCGTTCCTAGAACGGCAGTCAGTTGAAATCATTGGTATTAACAAGCCTATTTTTGAATATCCAGCGCTGAATGAAGACATTGAGCGAATAGAAGAAATTCGAAAAGTACTGATTTTGTGGAGGTCCAAGTACTTAGATCGAAAACAAGAATTCAATAGGTTGTCCACCATATCTTCGGCCTACCAACATAAGCGTGCAACTTTCGATGAGAACGAAGTACGTCACCTTCTTGAGGTGGCTGGGGAGTTATGTAACGAATTTTTGGAAATCCCGATCACAAATCTGAACTTTGCTAGCCCCTATGGGCTCAGAGTTCATTACGCTGTCTTTGCTGGGGTCGCGTTGTCTGTCGTGCTTGGAGAGTTGAAAATTATGCCTCTGCGAGATGATCTCAGTGAGATTAGAGATGATGCTTACCTATTTGAGAGTGCAAAACGCGTATTTGAGTCGGCCAATGCAATGTCCGATTTCTTACCTGACAGTCTTCCTAGAGGTTTTGTGGACCCCAATTTTGATAACGCGCATGATGATTTGTCCAGCGAGCCTTTGTTTGCGGCAACAACTGCCGGATCGAGAGTTGGAATATTCAGTTTCAAGCGCAAGCTAGAGCAAAAAATTGAATTTGTCGCTAGACCTCTAGGCTTACAGTTGGAGTGCTTGGCCAGATTAAGCGATGGAACGATTGATGGCGTCGCACATGACGGTCAAAATAGATATAGGTGGCAAAGCAAAAGCGCCAAACCTATCATGCAGTACGCGTACGAAGAATTGCTTTACATCGATTACTTGGACACGTCTGCGGGTACATCTCCGATTGGGATCGACAAATTTGGCCGGGCCTTCGAAATTTTTCTTGATGGGTCTTTTAGCGAATTGACTGCGGGCTTGGATCAAGAGTTGGCCGCTGCGGGAGTGTGGCGCGATGAAGCTTCAAATTCCAAGTTGCTTATCAATCGAATTTCGAAAACAGGCTTGATTGATGCAATCGAGGCAGGTTCTGCAGAGGTGCTTGCACAAGTCGATATGAAATCCTTTTGGCACGACCCGCATTTCGATCTCCAAATGGGTGCGTCGGAATATCAAACCGAAATAAAATACCGGTCAGTGCTTGGTTTTCCGACTATGGTGTTGTTCGTTCATTATCCGACTTGGACGAGACTTGCATTTCTCGATCCGAGTACGCTCACGCCTATACGGCCGCAACTTTCGCTCGGAGGCCGTACAGTGGATTTCGATATTCAGGATGGGCGATTGCTGATCGTAAGCCATTGGGGCGTGGACATAGGAGAGCCGGTTTTGTCGAAGTACGCTCTCAACTCAGATTCTGAGGAACCGATATCGGTATTCAAAAACACGGGCGAATTCAGATTGGATGTTGAATCTTTCGCTCTTTATGATGGCAGGATCATTTGTTCCAATGCGTCGTTGTCCGACACTCGGCCTGCAGAAGTTGCCCTTATAAATACCGATTTTTCTGGTGCCCAGAATCTCGATGTAAGTCTTCGTCAAATTACAGTTGTCAATTAGAAGGGAATTCCGGGGGGCAGTATACAAATTAACCCTCCGCCCGCTCAATCAACGCCAAAGCCGCCTTCGGGTCCGCATCCACCATCCCCAGCAGCGTCCGCGCCGGGGCGTCGGGTGAGCGGCGGTGTTGTTCCCAGTCGCGCAGGGTGGCGACGGGGACGCGCAGTTTGGCGGCGAACTTCGCCTGGCTGAGCTTGGTCTTGGCGCGGATGGACTTGACGTCGGGGCCGGAGGCGACGCGGCCCTTGGTGGTGTCGCCTTCGGCATAGGCAATGGCATCGCCCAGCCCGCCTGCGATCTTGTCGAATGCTTTGGTCATAGGGGTACTATACGGCAATGCCGGACCAAGAGGCGAGGGGTCTTTTGCTTACGCCCTCAAACGCCGGGCGGGGCGCATCCGCGCCCCTTGGCTTCCTCGCATAAGCTCGGGCGCGCGGTCACGCTTGCGGTCGGCTGGTCGCCGACCGGGCCATTCCTGGCCACTAGCGGCCCGCTACCATTGGTCATCCTTCAACGTCCTGACCCGTGAGCATTGTTCCAGCTCGCTCTCCTCCGCCTCCGGCGCCTCCTCATCCGCCGGCGGCAAAGCGAGGATCGCTTCGCGGACGTCCACCTGCTCCGCGTCCCGTGCCTCGCGCTCCTGTGCTTCGGCTTCGGCGATGGCCTTCTCGCTCTCCGCATAGTCCGGCAGCTCCACCGCGCGCCCCAAATCCCGCGCGCGCAGTTCCTCCCAGCGGCGGTAGGCGGCGCGGGTTTCGGGGGTGAGGGTGCGCCACTCCGCCGCGCGGCGGGCGAGGACGCGTTGGCGCAGCTCCTCCAGCTTCTGCTCGATCAGCGCGCGGGCCTCCGCCGCCTCCTCCATCCGGCGGCCGGGCAGCGCGGCCTCCCATTCCTTGCGCCATTCCCTGCGCCACTGCTTCTTCTTGCGCTTCAGCTCCATCTTGCCGATCGCGTTGAGCGCCTTGGGCTTGCCCTCCGCGAAGCGTTCGGGGGCGCGGTTCCTGAGCATGAACATCAGCAGCCGGTCGTTGTAGATGCGGCGGGTGCCGCGCAGCTCGCCATAGACGTAATAGGGCACCTCGACCCCGTTGAGCGCGCGGTCCATCGCCACGTCCTCGATCTTCTGCACGCCGAGGTCGAGCGCGGCCTGCCACGCCTTGCGGAATTCCTCCGCGCCCTCCTGCCGGCGCAGGTGGTAGGCGCCGACCGTGCTCATATTGACCGCGCGGCACGCGGCCTCGACGCTGCCGGTGTCGGCGAGCGCCTCGATGAAGCCGCGCTGGCGCTCGGGGGTCCAGCCGTCGTGCCGCTCGCATTTGCGCGGGACGGGGGTGAAGGCGGGCAACTCGCCGCGCGGGACGGGGAGGCGGGTTTCGCGGGGGTCGGCTTTGCGGGTCATCCGTTGATCCTTGTTTTCCGCAAGCGCATCCGCGCTCGCGATATCCTCGCTCATGCGACCGGAAGGTCGCGTCGCTGCGGGCGGCCGGTCGGCCTTGCGGTCCTGCGGACCGATCAGTGTGAAGCACGAAAGGGGGGCTGTAGGAAAATTCTTTTCGCGAGGAGGCGCGGGGCATAGGTTGGGGTGCGAGAGGGAGGTGCGATGCGGCGAGGTCCGTTCGGTGGCAGACACGCAGGTCCGGTGCTGGCCGGGCTGGCGGCGGTGGTGCTGGTGGCGGGGCTGCATTTCGCGCGCGCGCCGGTGCTCGAGCGGGTCGGGCTGCAGGTGTTCGACGTGTGGCAGCGCGCGGCGGCGGGCGAGGCGGCTGGCGGCGAGGGCGATGCGGCGCGGGTGGTGGTGGTCGATATCGACGAGGAATCGCTGCGCCGGCTCGGGCAATGGCCGTGGCCGCGGACCGAGCTCGCGCGGCTGAACCGCATGCTCGGCGAGGCGGGGGCGCGGGTGGTCGCCTGGGACGTGGTGTTCTCCGAGCCCGACCGCACCTCGCCGGCGGCGGTGGCGGGGCGGATCGGGGACCGCGCGCTGGCGGAGCGCTTCGCCGGGCTGCCCGATCACGACGAAGTGTTCGCCCAGAGCTTTGCCGAGGTGCCGGTGGTGCTCGGCATGATCCTCGATTACCGCGCGGGCGGGCGGGTGTTCGAGCCCAGGGTCGGGATCGCGCGGCTCGGCTCGCTGCCCGGCGCGGTCGAGACCTATCGCGGCTCGACCCGCGCGCTGCCGGTGCTGGAACGGGCCGCGGCGGGGGCGGGCTCGATCAGCCATGCCAAGGATTACGACGGCATCGTGCGCCGCGCGCCGCTGGTGGCGATCCTCGGCGGGGAGCTGGTGCCGACGCTGTCGCTCGAGGCGCTGAGAGTGGCCGGGGGCGGCGATTCGGTGGTGGTGCGCACCAGCGACGGCAGCGGCGGGACGGCGGGCGCGCCGGGCGCGGTGGTATCGCTGCGGGTCGGCGACATCGCGGTGCCGGTGACCGACGGGGGCGAGATCTGGCTGCGCCATGGCGGCGGCGAAGCGGTGCGCACGGTCCCGGCCTGGCGCCTGCTCGACGGGGCGATGGACGAGGCGGAGATGGCGCGCACGTTCGGCGGGGCGATCGTGTTCGTCGGGGCGAGCGCGGCGGGGCTGCGCGACCTGGTCGCGACCCCGCTCGCGACCGAGGTGCCCGGGGTGCATCTCCACGCGCGTGCGACCGCACAGATGCTGCGCGGCGATTTTCTCGAGCGGCCCGACCTCGCGCGCGGGGTCGAGCTGTTCCTCACGCTGCTGCTAGGCGGGGGGCTGGCGCTGCTGCTGCCGCGGCTCGGGGCGCGCGCGGGCGCGGTGGTCGGCGCAGCGATGATCGCGGCGGTCGCAGCGGCGGGATGGTTCGCCTTCGCCGAAGCGAGCTACCTGTTCGACCCGACCGCGCCGGTGCTCGCCGTGGTGCTCGTGTACACACTGCAGACGGTGCTGGTCTATTACCGCGAAGAGCGCCAGCGCGCCTATATTCACGGCGCCTTCGACCGCTACCTGTCGCCCGAACTGGTGCGCCGGATCGCCGACGATCCGGGCAAGCTCGAACTCGGCGGCGAGGAGCGCGAGATGAGCGTGCTGATGTGCGACATCCGCGGTTTCTCGCGCATTTCGGAGCGCTACACGCCGCAGCAGGTAATCGATTTCCTGATCGGCTTCCTGACCCCGATGAGCGACATCCTGCTCGCGCACAAGGCGACGCTCGACAAGTATATCGGCGACGCGATCCTCGCCTTCTGGAACGCCCCGCTCGACGATCCCGACCACCACCGCAATGCCGCGCGCGCGGCGCTGGCGATGGGCGAGTCGCTCGACGAATTGAACGGGACCATGCCCGCGCGTGAGGGGCAGACCTGGCCGGGCGAAGTGCGGATCGGGATCGGGCTCAATTCGGGCCTGTGCTGCGTCGGGAACATGGGCTCGCGGCGGCGACTGTCCTATTCGCTGATCGGCGACACGGTGAACCTGACCGCGCGGCTCGAAGGCCTGACCAAGACCTACGGCGTGCGGATCGTCGCGGGCAGCGACCTCGCCGCGCATCTGGACGGCTTCGCGCTGCTCGAACTCGACCGGGTGCGGGTGGTCGGCCGCGACGCGCCCGAAACGATTCATGCGCTGGTCGGCGACGAGGCGCTGGCGGCATCCGACGCTTTCATGGCACTCCGCACCGGTAACGATGCCATGCTGCGCGCCTATCGCGCGATGGCGTGGGACGCGGCGCGCGAGGCATTGCAGCGGCTGGGCGAGGCCTACGATCGCGCCGGGCTGGAGAAGTTGCGGTTGCTCTATCTCGGGCGGATCGTGGCGCTCGAAGCCGATCCGCCGCCACCCGAATGGGACGGGGTGTACGAAGCTACGAGCAAGTAGACTGCCCGCCTCCGGAGGAGAGCCGGGTAACCCCTCCCCCTTGACGGGGGAGGGATAGCGGAGGTTGCTAGCGAAGCGAGTTACCGCAGCTTGGGTGAGGGGGAATGGCGGGACGTTTGCGGGCGCGATTTGGCAAGCGCTGCGCTCCCCACCCTCATCCAAGCTCCGCTAGGCGCTCACGCGCCAAGCTGCGCTATCCTTCCCCCGTCGAGGGGGAAGGGGGAGACATGCGACGGAATACGCCCCCGAACAGCCCCCCGTCAGTCGATCGGCTGCTGCCCGCGGCCGGCGGTATCGTCGTTATCGTTGTCGTTGACCGGGTCGGGGGGATCGTCGTCGCCGGTCAGCACCAGCACCGCACCCGCCAGCGCCGCCGCACCCGCGAGGATGCCGCCGAGCCCGAACCCGCCGCCATTCGCCCGCGCGACCGAGGGCTGCAGCTCGTCCTGCAATTCTGACAGGCCCGAAGCCGAGATGCGGAACGGGCCGATCGGCTGCGCGCCGCGGCGCGGGATATAGGCCGCGAGCATCGGCTGATCGAGCGTCACCGTCTTGCCCGCTGCGCTGACGGTCGCGAGCCCGACCGTCAGCCCGCCCTCGGTCGCCGCGCCTGGGCCGCGCAGCACCACCAGCGTGGCGGTGTCCTCGTCGTGATCGGTGTTGTCGGGAATCGCCGGTTCATCCTCGGCGATTTCCTTCGCTTCCTCGCCGACGATCCCGTCGAGTGCGGTGCCGCGGATGCCGATCGTGCCGGTCGGGGTGTCGATGGTTGCGGTCGAATTGGCGTTGTTGCTGCCCGACAGGAAGCGGAACGCGCCCTCGATCACTCTCCCGAAGAAGGAGCGGCCCTCGTTCGGATCGTAGATATAGCGGTCGATCACGACCCGCGCGCGTTCACCGATGCTGAAAGTCGAGCGGTCGAGCAGCATGATGTGCAACTGGCTTTTCTTGCGTGTGCGGATGATGTCGCCCCACGCGATGCGCTGCTTGCGCGCGATCTTGCGTTCGCTGGGCGCGGCGGGGCTGCTCATGCGGACGTCGCCGACGATGGCCGAGGCGATGCCGACCTGCGTCTGCTGCGCGGATGCGCCGCCTGCGGCGAGCAGCGAAACGGCGGCGATGGTCAGCAGTGGGGCGAGCAGCGGGCGGAGCAGGGAACGGCGCATTCGCTCAATCCCCTCCGGCAAAGCCGCATTGGGCGCGCACTTCGGCGAGAGCCGCATCGTCGTAGTGCTTTTCCTTGAGCTTGGTCATCGCCACGGCCGCGCCGGTGCGGTCGTCAACCTTGCACAGGTACAGTACCTGCAGCAGCCGGCCCCCGCGCGACTTCGGATTTTCCGCCAGCACGCGTTCGAGCGTGGCGATCGCTTCGAGCCATTCGCCGCGCGCCGCCTGTTGCTGCGCGAAAGCGATGCCCGATTCTTCGTCGACGGCGATATCGGATAGCGCATCGAGCTGTTCGAGCGTGTCGGCCGCCAGCGGCGCGGCAGTCGAACCGAGCGCCGCAGCGAAACCGAGCATGGCCGGCCGCATCGTCCTGAGCATCGCTTCGTGCATGGCGAGACACCTCCCGGGTCGCTGCGATCATGCCACGAAGCCGCGCGCGCTAGCAAGGGCCGGGAGCAAGAGACGCAACTTCACTTGGCGTTCAGCGCGGGCGGGGTTATAGCCCCGGCCCATGACCATGATCCCGCGCTCGCCCGCCAAGCTCGCTCTCGCCGCCGCCCTGTGCTGCGGCGCTCTCGCCACCTCGGGTTGCGCCGCCTTCGGCGGCGGCAACGACCCCGTCGACACCGCCTATGTCGCGCGCGACGTGGAGACGCTCTACGCCGCGGCGAAGGACAAGCTCGACCGCGGCAACGCCCCGCTCGCCGGGGCCCTGTTCGACGAGACCGAGCGGCAGCACCCCTATTCGCCGTGGGCACGCCGCGCGCAGCTGATGAGCGCATTCAGCTATTACGTCGCCGAGGATTACAACAAGGCGATCCAGGCGGCGCAGCGTTTCCTGTCGATCCACCCCGGCAACAAGGATGCGCCCTACGCCTATTACCTGATCGCGCTGAGCTATTACGAGCAGATCAGCGACGTCCATCGCGACCAGAAGATCACCGAACAGGCGCGCGCTGCGCTCAACGAGGTCGTACGCCGCTTCCCGCAAAGCGAATATGCCGGCGACGCGCGGCTCAAGCTCGACCTCGTCAACGATCACCTCGCGGGCAAGGAAATGGAGATCGGCCGCTTCTACGCCCAGTCGGGCAAGTGGCTGGCGGCGCAGCTGCGTTTCCAGAACGTGGTCGACGAATACCAGACCACCAGCCACGCGCCGGAAGCGCTGTATCGCCTCACCGAGTCCAACCTCGCGCTCGGCATTCCCGAAGAGGCGGTGAAATACGCCGCGGTCCTGGGGGCGAACTATCCGGGCAACAAGTGGTACGACCGCGCCTACGAGCTGGTCCAGGATCACGCACCGGGCGTTACCGCGAGCTGACCGGGGCGTGGGCCGTCAGGCCTGCGACCATCTCCGCACGAGGTTGTGATAGAGCGCGGTCAGGCGCAGCACTTCGGCATCCTGCTTGCCGCGCTCGGCGCTGAGCGTCTGGACCGACTGGTCGAGTTCGTAGAGCATTTCGCGCGCGGCATGGTCGGCGACGAGCGATTGCAGCCAGAAGAAGCACGAAACGCGCTCGCCGCGCGTCACTTCGCTCACGCGGTGGAGGCTGGTCGAGGGGTAGAGCAGCATGTGCCCCGCGGGCAGCTTGTGGCGCGCGCCGCCGAAGCTGCCTTCGATTTCCAGCTCGCCGCCGTCGTATTCGTCCGGGTCGGTCAGGAACAGCGTCGCCGACAGGTCGGTACGGATGCGCGCGCCGGTCGGCCCGTGGAAGCGGATCGCGTTGTCGACGTGCAGGTCGAATTTCTCGCCGCCGCCGTAGCGGTTGAAAAGCGGCGGGAACACCGTGTGCGGAAGCGCTGCGGCGAGGAACTGCGCATTCCCCATCAGCGCCGCGCTGACCTGCTCCTGCGCCTGCTGCGTCGCGGCGCCGGTCTCGGGCAGCTGGCGGTTGCGCTTGGCCCCCGCGGAGCCCGAGCCGCTGGTTACGTTCCCGTCGACCCACTCCGCGGAGAGGATTTGCTCGCGCAATGCGAGCGCCTCCTCGCGCGCCAGGACTTCCGGGATTGCTAGCAACATCTTTCCACTCCCGTTCGCCCTGAGCCTGTCGAAGGGTCTTGCACCAGGCTAGCGTGCTTCGACAAGCTCAGCACGAACGGAATAAGGGATTCAGAAGCTCGCCTCCAGCGTCACCGTTCCCGAACGGCCCGGCGCGATATAGGCGAAGGGCGAGCCCGAGCGGTAGATCGCGTCGTAATAGGTCACGTCGGTCAGGTTGAGCCCGTTGATCCTGATGCGCAGGCTGTCGCTGATCTGGTAGCGCACCACCGCGTCGAGCCGGACGTAATCGTCGACAAAGCCGGCATTGGGCACCAGCGTGCCGCCGAACAGCTTGTCGCGATAGCTCACCTGCGCGCCCAGCTCGAACCCGTCGAACAGCGCATAGGTGGCGAGCAGCGCGGCGGTGTGTTCGGGCACGTTGGCGAGCGGCTGGCCGATATCGGCCGGGTCGGAGACGCTGTCGGTCACCTCGGCATCAAGATAGGTGTAGCCGCCGAATAGCGCGAGGCGCGGGGTGAGGTTGCCGTGGACTCCGAATTCGAAACCGCGCGCGCGGATTTCGCCGGTCAGTTCGAACACGCCCGGGGCGGTCTGCTCGCGGGCATTGGTCTTCTCGATCTGGAACAAAGCCGCGGTCAGCAGCAGGTCGCCGAGCTCGTATTTGGCGCCGATCTCGTAGGAGGTGTTGCGCTCGGGCTCGAGGTTCTCCTCGCCGTTGCCGAGCCCGCCATAGGAGGATGAGGTCGAATCGAGCTGTTCGCCCGACGGGTTCGACGAGGTCGCGAAGCTGGCGTAGATCGACGCCGCCTCGACCGGCTTCCACAGCAGGCTCGCCTGGTAGTTCCAGAAATCGACCTGCGCGCTGCGGGCGAAGGCGCCGCCGCGGCCGCTGCCCGCGCTGTCGATGTCGAACGTGTCGTAGCGCACGCCGAGCGTCGCCTTGAGCTGCGGGGTGAGGTCGATCGTGTCGATCGCGAAGAAGGACAGGCTGCCGACATCGGTGGTGGTCGGCGGGCTGTCGGGATCGACCGTCGCGGGGATGGTGAAGCCGAGCACCGGGTTCGGATCGAACAGGTCGCGGGTGAAGCCGCCGGGCGTGTCGATGCGGTCGCCGTTCTCGTCCTCGACCAGCTCGGGGAAGGCGAAGCGGCGGTTGGTGATCGATTCGTCGGCGAATTCGCTGCCGAACACCAGCGTGTGCTGCATGCCTCCGGTGGCGAAGCGCGCGGTGACATCGAACAGGCCGGCGAGGTATTCGTTGGTCGCGTTGCGCTGCGGCGACCCGGTGTCGACCACGAGGTCGCCGGGCTCGAAACCGGCGGCGAGATCGTCGGCGTTCTCGGCCGGATCGTCCGAGACGACGCGCGGGGCGCGCGGCACGCTGACGACATAGCGGTTGAAGGTCTCGCCGTAGCGCAGCATCGCGCGGACCGAGAAGATATCGCCGTCGTCCCATTTGGCGCGCAGCGTGCCGATGTCGGAGCCGTTCTCGAGGAAATCGCGCCCGACCGCGCCGTAGAAATTGTCGCGGTCGACCGCGTAGGGCTGGCCGGTCGATGAATCGAACGGGTGGCCGTAATCGGACATGCCGTCGAGGCGGAAATGGTAGTAGTCGGCGAGCAGCTCGACATCGGAAGCGGGGCGCCATGCGAGCGCCACCGCGCCGCCGTAGCGGTCCGAGTCGACATAGTCGCGTCCGGGGATGTCCTGCTCGTGCCACAGCCCGTTGACGCGGACGCCGACCGTTTCGCCGAGGCGGTAGTTCGCATCCACCGTCCCGCGCAGGAAATCCTCGGTGCCCACGCTGCCCGAAACGATCGCGAAGTCGCGGTCGAGCGGCTGCTTCGACTGCAGGCTGACCAGCCCGCCGGTGGTGCCGCGCCCGCCGAAGCTGGAGGAGGGGCCCTTGACGATCTCGATCTGCTCGACCGCGAAGATCTCGCGGCTGATCACGCCCGGATCGCGCAGCCCGTCGATATAGATGTCGTTGCGCGCCTCGAAGCCGCGGATGAAGATGCGGTCGCCAAACGCGTTGCCGCCTTCGCCGGTGCCGAGCGTGACGCCCGGCGTGGTGCGCGCGATCTCGCGGAAGGTGGTCGCGCCGACGTCCTCGATCACTTCCTTGGGGATGATGACCTGCGTCTTCGGCGTGTCGCGCACCTCTTCGGTGAAGCGATCGTTGGCCGAACGGTCGATCTTGTAGGCCGCATTCGGGTCGGCATACGGATTGACATCGTCGCCGCGCTCGCCGGTCACGACGATATCGGGGTCGGCGGGTTTGTCGCCGCCATCCTGCGCCTGTGCGGTACCGGGCAGGATCATCGCGCCGAACGCACCGGCGAGCAGGGTTCCGCCGATATGGGCGGGGCGAATCGAATTGCTGGACATCAAAAACTCCCTCTGTCGCGGCGCCTATTGCGAATCATTCGCACCGGGTCAATCGCAAATGCGAATTATTCGCAAAACAGCCGGAGGTGTCGAAAAAGCGCCACGATGCGGCGCGGATGCGTGACGCGCCCCAACCGTTGGACTAAGGGAAGACGACGAGCCCATGCTGACCCATCTCGCCATTCGCAATATCGTGCTGATCGAGGCGCTCGCGCTCGATTTCGGGCGCGGGCTGGGCGTGCTGACCGGCGAGACCGGGGCGGGCAAGTCGATCCTGCTCGATGCGCTCGGCCTGGTACTGGGTAACCGCGCGGATAGCGCGCTGGTGCGCGCGGGCTGCGACAAGGCGAGCGTCACCGCGACGTTCGAATTCAATCCGTCATCCCGGCGAAAGCCGGGATCTGGTGCAGCGGGGTCGGACCAAGCGGATGGAGATTCCGGCTTTCGCCGGAATGACGGGTGGCCGGAGACAATCATCGCCGCGCTCGACGAGGCGGATATCGAACTCGAGCCGGGCGAGCCGCTGCTGATCCGGCGCCAGCTCAAGGGCGATGGCGGCTCGAAAGCCTGGATCAACGACCAGCCGGTCGGGGTGGCGCTGCTGCGCGAGATCTCCGGCGCGCTGGTCGAGCTGCACGGCCAGCACGACGATCGCGGGCTGGTCAATCCGCGCGGGCACCGGGCGCTGCTCGACCGTTTCGCCGGGGCCGACCGGGCCGCGGTGGCAAGCGCGTGGGAACAATGGCGCGCGGCGGAAGACCGGCTCGCCGAGGCACGCGCGGCGATCGAGCAGGCCAAGGCCGACCAGGACCTGCTGCTCGCGCATCTCGCCGAGCTGACCGCGCTCGAACCGCAGGCGGGCGAAGAGGCGCGGCTCGCCGAAACGCGCGCGGCGATGCAGAAGGGCGAGAGACTGTCGGGCGATCTCGAGGAATTGCGGCATGTGTGGGAGGGCTCCGATTCGCCGCTCGCGTCGTTGCGCGTCGCGGCGCGGCGGCTCGACCGAATCGCGTCCGAGCATCCTTTGCTGGCCGAGGCGCTCGCGGCGCTCGACCGCGCGGTGATCGATGCGGGCGAGGCGGAGGACAAGCTCGCCGCCGCCGCCGAGGCGCTGGTCCACGATCCCGAAGCGCTCGACGCGGCCGAGACGCGGCTGTTCGAACTGCGCGCGCTCGCCCGCAAGCATCGCTGCGAGGTCGACGAACTTCCGAAGACGATGCGCGAGATGCGCACCCGGCTCGACGCGATCGACGCCGGCGAGGCCGAGCTCGACGCGCTCGAAGCCGCGGCGGCGGAAGCGGGCGAGCGCTACCGCGCGAAGGCCGAAGCGCTCACCGAGGCGCGGCTGAAGGCGGCGAAAACGCTCGACCGTGCGGTGGCGGGCGAACTGGCGCCGCTTCGGCTCGATGCGGCGAGCTTCCTCACTTCGATCGGCAAACTGTCCGAGGAGCGCTGGGGGCCGCACGGCATGGACAGCGTCGAATTCCTGATCGCGACCAATCCGGGCGCCGATTTCGCCCCGCTCGGCAAGATCGCCAGCGGCGGCGAGCTGTCGCGCTTCATCCTCGCGCTGAAAGTGGCGCTCGCGGAGCAGGGCGGGGCGGCGACGGTGATCTTCGACGAAATCGACCGCGGCGTCGGCGGCGCGGTCGCCAGCGCGATCGGAGAACGGCTGGCGCGGCTGGCCTATGGCGGTCAATTGCTGGCGGTGACGCACTCGCCGCAGGTCGCGGCGCGCGGGGGGACGCACTACTTGATCGCCAAGTCAACCGAGGGAACGGTGACCAAGACGAGCGTCTCGCTGCTCGACGAGGCTGGGCGGCAGGAAGAAATCGCGCGGATGCTGAGCGGGGCCGAGGTCACGCCCGAAGCGAGGGCGCAGGCGGACCGGTTGCTGGAAGGAGTGTGAACGTGGAATATCTCGCCTTGGTCCTGGTCGGGGCGGCGATTCTCGCCGCAGCTTTCTGGCTGCGGCCGTCCCATTCCGAAGTTCCGGATTCCGAGAGGGGCGTTCTGCAAACGCCGGCGTCTCCGGACTATCCCGAGCTTCCCGACGATGCGGATGCTGCGATTCGCCGCGAATGGTTCTGGCAGATCGTCGAGTTGAGCCGGGAAGGCGATCCCGCTCAGGAGGAACAGATCGCGCAGCTCAGGGCGATACTCTCCAAATATCCGGCAGAGCTGATAGAGGTCTTCGGGTCGGAGTTCGACGCGGTGCTGAGTGAGACCTATTCCTGGGATCTCTGGGGAGCCGCCTACGTCATCATGGGGGGCTGCAGCGATGACAGCTTCGAGTACTTTCGCGTCTGGATGGTTTCGCGCGGCAATGCCTTCTTCGAGGCCGCCCGAGAGAATCCGGATCGAATGGCGGAACTCATCCCGCCAACGTTCGACGACCTGCCCGACTTCGAGTTGTTTGCCTATGCAGCTGGGGACGCCTGGGCGCTCAAGACCGGCGAGGAGCCCTACGAAATGCCCACGGCACCCAATATGATCTATACTCGAGAGCCGGACGGGCAGCCTTTCGGTGAAGAGGATGACGACTTCAGCGACCGATATCCGATGTTGTGGGAACGGTTCGGCGCTCGGCCGCTTGGCTGTGATCGCGTGGCAAAGAGTGGCAGCCTGTTCGAGCCGCCTGAGGCCGAGGGAGCATGAAGCATGCAGCATTCCAGATCGCGCTACTGATGGCTGCGGGTTGCTCGCCCTCCGGCGATACCGGGTCTGCGACCACGCCTGCTCCAAACTACTACGGCACCGACGCGAACCTCGCCCCGTCCGAGCCCGACGCAATCCTCCGCTACGCCGATCACCCGCGCGGTTTCGCCGAACTGCGCCTCCCGCCGGGAGACGGCCCGTTCCCGCTCGCGGTGATCTTCCACGGCGGGTGCTGGAAGACCGGCATCGCGACGCAGCATTACATGACCCCGCTCGTCGCCAGCTGGCAACGGCAGGGTATCGCCAGCCTCAATGTCGACTATCGCGAGGTCGGCGATGGCGGCGGGTGGCCGGGCTCGTTCGAAGACTGGCAGGCGGCGAGCGCGCTCATCGCCGAACTCGCGGCGGACTACCCCATCGACCGCGAGCGGGTGACGCTGGTCGGGCATTCGGCGGGCGCGCTGCCGGCGCAGTGGCTTGCGGCGCAGCAGGGCGAGGACGGCCCCGTCGGCGCGCGCGATCCGCTCCATGCGAGGGCCGCGGTGATATTCGACGGGCCGGCCGATGTCGGCGCCGAGCGCGCGGCGTTCGATGCCTTGTGCCGGTTTTCGTCGGTCGATCCGTTCATGGGCGGCGCACCCGGCGACGTGCCCCAGCGCTATTCCGCCATTGCGCCGGCTGCACATCCGCCGCAGCTCCACGAGGTGCTGTTCGTGCAGGCGGTGCTCCCGCCCGCGCCCGGCGAAGCACAGGCCGCGATCCGCGCGGGCGGAGCTGAGCTGACCGTGCTGGCCAATCCCGGCGCGAGCCATTTCGAGATCATCACCCCCGGCTCGGCGCTGTACCGAGAGCACGAAGCCGCGATCCTGCAGGTGCTGCGCGGGCGCTGACAGCTATTCGGGCGCCAGCGCGCGGTCGAGGAAAGCGAGTATTTTCGGCCATTGGTCGCGCCGCGCGGCCATGTCGCCCTCCGCGGTGCCGCCCATCTGCCCGAGATAGGCGCGGTCGCTCTCGTGCAGGCCCTCGAGCGGGCCGAACGCCCAGTGCCCGGCATCGTCGTAGGCGAGCAATTCCGCCTCGCTTGCGCGATCCTGCGCCGCGCGCGCCATCGCGCAGCCGGGCCATAGCGAATCCTGCTCGCCGCAGATCAGCAGGATCGGTGCCTCGATCCGCTCGACCGGGATCGCCGCCTCCGGATATTGCCCGCGCGCGTCCCAACTGGTGCGGTACATCTTGCCGAGCGTGCCCATGCCGCCGGTGATCCATTCGTGCCATGCGGGCAGGATGTAGGGCACGTAGGGGAGCGGCTCGCCGCCCGCGCTCCACGAGGAATCCATCGCGCTCTGGTCCATTCCGGCGAAGTCGAAACCCTGCCACACGACATCGCTCGGCATGGCGGCGACCACTGCCGCGACCTCGGGATGGCGGCTGGCGACGAGCAGCGCGCCCTCGGCGCCCTTGGAATGGCCGACAACCGCGATGCGCGCCGGGTCCACGCCTTCGCGCGCGGCGAGCCAGGCGAGTGCGGCGTCGAGGGTCTCGAGGGGCACAAGTTCGAAAGCGCGGTTGTCCTCGCGGGTCATGTAATAGCCCGGATAGAGCACCGCATAGCCCTGCGCCGCGAGCTGCCGCGCGAGCGCGTTGCGCGTTTCCTTGAGCCCGCCCTCGGAGCCGCCAAGCAGCAGGATCGCCGGGCTGGCATCGCCCCCGGCGCCCGGTCCGCCCGCCGGGTAGAAATTCGCCGGTGCCTCGCCGAGCATCATCCGCTCGCCGCCGTCGCCCGGTTCGGCGACGACGATCGGGCGTGGTTCGCGGGTGAACCAGAACCACGCGCCCGCGCCGACGATCAGCAACACGATCGCCAGGCATCCGATTCCGATCTTGCTGCGTGTCCGCATCGCTCTCCCCTGTCGCGGTAGGTGCTTCTGTGCGAGAGAAAACGCGACATGTTCGAAAGGCAAGCGATTCTTCGATGAACGACCCGTCCGCCCCGTCCGGGATGAGCGAAGCCGAAGCCGCTAACGAATTGATGCGGCTGGCGAAGGCGATCGCACGTCACAACCGGCTCTACCATGCCGAGGACGATCCCGAGATCACCGATCAGGAATACGATGCGCTGGTGAAGCGCAACGAGGCGCTGGAGGCGGCATTCCCGCATCTGGTGCGCGAGGATTCGCCGTCGCGGGCGGTCGGGCACGAAATCGCCGCCTCGCCGCTGTCCAAGGTGACGCACGAGGTCCGGATGATGAGCCTCGACAACGCCTTCGCGGAGGAGGAAGTGGCGGAGTGGCTCGCGCGCGTGCGACGTTTCCTCAATCTCGCCGAGGACGAGCCTGTGGCGGTCACCGCCGAGGACAAGATCGACGGCCTGTCGTGCTCGCTGCGCTACGAGAAGGGGCGGCTGGTGCGCGCGGCGACGCGCGGCGACGGGCAGGTCGGCGAGGACGTCACCGGCAATGTCGCTCATATCGCCGACATCCCGCAAATGCTGCGCGGAAAGGCGCCGGACGTGTTCGAAGTCCGCGGCGAGGTTTACATGTCGAAACAGGACTTTACCGCGCTCAATGCTGCGCAGCACGAGGCGGGCGGGAAGGTCTTCGCCAACCCGCGCAATGCTGCGGCCGGATCGTTGCGGCAGAAGGATGCGTCGGTGACCGCACAGCGGCCGCTCAGGTTCTGGGCGCATGGCTGGGGCGCGGCGAGCGAAGTGCCCGGGGAAACTCAATTCGAGGTCATGCAGCGCATCGCGGAGTGGGGCCTGCCGATCTCGCCCGACCTGAAAATGTGCGGTTCGCTCGACGAAATGCTGCAGCATTACCGCGGCATCGGCGAAGGGCGGGCCCAGCTCGGCTACGAGATCGACGGCGTGGTCTACAAGGTCGACCGGCTCGACTGGCAGCAGCGATTGGGCTTCGTCGCGAAGGCGCCGCGCTGGGCGCTGGCGCACAAATTTCCCGCCGAACGGGCCGAGACCACGCTCGAATGCATCGACATCCAAGTCGGCCGCACCGGCAAGCTGACCCCGGTCGGGCGGCTCGCACCGGTGCTGGTCGGCGGGGTCACGGTGACCAATGTCACGCTGCACAATCGCGACGAGATCGAGCGGCTCGGCGTGCGGCCCGGCGACCGGGTGCTGGTCCAGCGCGCGGGCGACGTGATCCCGCAGGTGGTCGAGAACCTGACCCGCGATGCGAAGCGCGAACCCTACGCATTTCCCGACACCTGCCCCGAATGCGGCAGCGAGGCGGTCGCCGCCGAGGGCGAGGTCGACGTCCGCTGCACCGGCGGGCTGATCTGCAAGGCGCAGCAATTCGAGCGCTTGAAGCATTTCGTCAGCCGCGGTGCGCTCGATATCGAGGGGCTGGGCGAGAAGTCGATCGCCGAATTCCTCGACCTCGGTTGGCTCGACAAGGGGCCCGGCGACATCTTCCGCCTGCGCGAGCATCGCGACGAGCTGCTCGAGCGCGAGGGCTGGAAGGAGAAGTCGGTCGACAATCTGATCGCGAGCATCGAGGCCAAGCGCGAGCCCGACGCCGCGCGGCTGCTGTTCGGGCTCGGCATCCGCCATGTCGGCGCGGTGACGGCACGCGACCTGATGAAGCATTTTCACGAGTTGCCGGCCTTGCGCGAGACGGCGGAGAAGGCGCGATCCTCCCCCAGCGGGGGAGGGGGACCATCGGCGCCAGCCGATGGTGGAGGGGCACCCTCGGGTGCTCCGGACCGCGATGGCTCGGATCAGTCGAAGGTGCCCCTCCACCATCCTGCGGATGGTCCCCCTCCCCGTGCCGGGGAGGATGCCTACGCCGAACTCACCGCCATCGACGGGATCGGCAGCGCAGTGGTCGGGGCGCTGGGCGATTTCTTCCACGAGGATCACAACAAGGCGGTGTGGGACGATTTGCTCTCCGAAGTGTCGCCGCCACGCTACGAGGTCGAAACGCGCGACAGCCCGGTGGCGGGCAAGACCGTCGTGTTCACCGGCAAGCTCGAAACGATGAGCCGCGACGAGGCCAAGGCTCAGGCGGAGCGGCTCGGCGCCAAGGCCTCGGGCTCGGTCAGCGCGAAGACCGACCTGGTGGTCGCCGGGCCGGGGGCGGGCAGCAAGCTCAAGAAGGCGGAAGAGCTCGGCATCGAGGTGATCGACGAAGCGGGCTGGGCGGCGATCGTGGCCGCGGCGGGCTGATTTTTCTGCCCGCCGGTCGAATCGGGGCCGCCGCGTCCGTCTTCAGGCCGGACCCGCTTCATTCCGGCGCGGGCCGAAAGGAGAAACGCGATGCAATACCTGCTGCTGATCAACGAGGACGAGAGCATCTACGAAGGCGAAAACGCCGCGAAGGTGATGGAGGAAACGCTCGCGGGGCATATGGCCTTCGCGCAGGCGCTGACCGGGAAGGGCGTCGAATTCTCGGGCAACCGGCTCAACCCCGCCGCGACCGCGACCACGATCAGATGGGACCATGGTTCGCACACGCTCCATGACGGTCCGTTCGCCGAGAGCCACGAGGAGCTGGGCGGATATTACCTGATCGAGGCGGCTTCGCTCGACGAGGCGATCGAATGGGCCAAGCTGATCCCGGTCCCCGGCACCGGCGGGATCGAGGTGCGCCCGGTGTGGCCGATGGACGAGTGAGCGCAGGGTCGGCGATCGCGGCTGCACGGCCCAGGGTGGTCGCCGCCCTGGCCGCGCAGTTGCGCGATCTCGACCTTGCCGAAGATGCCTTCGCCGAGGCGGCGCGGGCGCTGATCGAAAGCGGTGCCGCACCCGACCGGCCGCAGGCCTGGCTCTATGTCACCGCGCGGCGCAAGGCGTTCGACATGCTGCGCAAGCGGCGCGCCGAGGCGCGGCTTCTCGAAACCATGGGCGCAGAACCAGACATGGCCGAGGTGCTCCACCTGCCCGATCCGATCCCCGACGAGCGGTTGCGGCTGATCTTCATCTGCTGCCACCCCGCGCTCGCGACCGAGGCGCGCGCGGCGCTCGCGCTGCGGGTGGTGTGTGGCCTGCCGGTCGCCGAAATCGCGCGCGTGTTCGTGATGACGGAACCGGCGATGTACCAGCGCATCACCCGCGCCAAGGCCAAGATCCGCGAGGCGCGCATCGCGTTCGAACTGCCGCCGCGCCGGTTGTGGCAGGAACGGATCGAAGCGGTGCTGCTGACTCTCGAGCTCGCCTATACCGCGGCCTATCAGGACGCGGCCGGCGAGCGCGACGGCGAACTCGCGGCAGAGATCGACCGGCTGGCGGCAATGCTCGCCGAACTGCTGCCCGGAGAACCGGAAATCCTCTCGTTCGCGGCACTGGTCGCGCTGGCACGTTCGCGCGAGCAGGCGCGGGTCGATGCGCGCGGCGCCATGGTGCCGCTGTCGCGGCAGGATACGGCCTTGTGGGACTGCGCCGCGATCATGCGCGCGCAGGACCTGCTCGAGCGGGTCAACCGGGTGGGCGGCGGCGGTGCCATGCGGCTGATGGCGGCGATCCAGCTGGCGCATGCGCGGCGCCTGTTCGATGGCACGGTCGACTGGCCGGCGATCGTCGCGCTCTACGATGCGCTGCTGGCTGTGCGCCCCGACCCGGTGGTGGCGATCAACCGCGCGGCTGCGCTGGCTCGCGCGGAATCGCCGGCTGCCGGGCTCGCCGCGCTCGACGACATTCCAGGGCGGAGGCTGGCGCGGTTTCGCCCCTACCATGCGGTTCGCGCGGAACTGCTGGCGCAAGCGGGACAGCGCGAAGCGGCCGGCGATTCCCTGCGCGCGGCCCTCTCGCTCGATCCGCCGGGCGCGGAGCGGTTGTACCTGGAGGACAGGTTGGAGGCTCTGCCGGAGCTTGGCGATTGAAGCTTCGTTCCGGAGCAACAACCGTTCGTGCCGAGCTTGTCGAAGCACATGTATCCGCTGTTTCGCCAATAGTCCTTCGACAGGCTCGGGACGAACGGATCAAGATGTGCTGCTCGCTCCCCTAGCCGTGCAGGCCGCCCGGCTTTTTCGGCAGCGCGCCCTGCGGTTTCGGCTGCTCGCCCGGGGGTACCGCCGGCCGGTGGACGATCCCGAACGGGATGTTCGACCAGATCCGCTCGTGGAAGAAGTACAGGATCAGCTTGGTGATCACTTCGAGCCCGCCGATCGACACCGCGGTGGCGATATTGCCGGTGAAGAACCATGCCAGCACCATCGTGTCGAGCGAGGCGAGCGTGCGCCAGGTCGCGGTCTTGGTGGTGGTGCGGGTGTAGGTTTCCTTGCGCTTGCCGTTCACCACCGAGGTGCCCCATTGCAGCCACGCCCAGAACCGCTCGTGCCCAAAATAGAGCACCATCTTGGTCACCACTTCGGTGATCGCGATATAGCTCGCCGCCTCGACCGCCTCGCCGGTGCTGGTCTCGAGCCCGAAGATGGGGCCGAGATAGGTGATCAGCAGGTAGGACAGGATCAGCGTGTCGATCGTACCGACGGTGCGCCAGGTGATCGCCTTGGCGACCGAGCGCCATGCGGAAATGCGCGGCGGGTTGGGCGGGTCCAGCCTGGGGCTCTCGGGGCCGAAGATCGGCTGTTCGGGATGCTCGCGCATTCGGCTCTTGTGGCGCTATCGGCTGGAATTGTCGAGAGAATCCGGTTTCGGAATCCACTTCATCACTCCGCCCGCTATGGGCGTCCAGCGACCGATCTTCACGCCGGCGCTCGCCAGCCTGTCGGCGGTCCACTGGTTGCAGCTGTTACCGATATGATAGCGGCCCGGCGCATCGTAGAAGATGTCGTATTCTGCATAGCCGGGATAGATCGCCCGGCTGCGGCGCGGCAAAATCTGCGCCTCTACCTCGCCGACCAGCCGCAGGTATTCCTTCGGGCGCAGGCGAAGCACGCGTACCGTGCCGCTCGGCGAAGGGCGGACGTAATGGGCGATATGCAGCAACCCTTCGCCTCCGGTGGCAGCGCCGAATGCCGTCGGAAGCGAGAGATCGGACCAGGTCGGCGTGTTGAGGAAGACTTCGCGTTCGCCCCAACTTGCGGAGATATGCGTGTAGGGCCGGGTGGAGGCGGGCAGGTCGGTGGCGGGAAAGTCCTCGCGCCAATCCTTGTACTCCGTCACCAGCGGCATGACGATGCCGGTGTGCACGCCGTTGGTCTCGACCATGATCTCGATGCCGGCGTCCGGCTCGGTCCAGTCCGAATTGCGCGGTATCGAGCTGCCGATCCACGCGGCGAGCAGGAGCAGGGTGACCACGCCGGCCAGCACCGCAAGCGGCCACAGCACGAGGCGCTTCGCCCAGATCATTGCGTGCGGCGTTTCCTGAGCCACAGGATCGACCAGTCGCCCTCGACCAGCCGCGCGGCGAGGCGGAAACCGGCCCGGCGCCAGGCGCGCCGCACCGCGCGCTCCTGCGTCTCGAGCAGGCCTGCGAGAAGGACGTGCCCGCCATCGGCGACCGCGCCGGCAAGATCGGGTGCCATGTCGATCAGCGGCCTGGCGAGGATGTTTGCGATCAGCAGATCGAACGGCGCGCGCATCCGCAGCAGCGGATCGTCCATTCCGTCGGCGACCAGCATCGTCAGTTCGCCGGGACGGTGGCCGGAAGCGATGCCGTTGAGCGCAGCATTGTGATCGACCACGCCCGCGCACACCGGGTCGATATCGCTCGCGGTCGCGCGCGCCCTCGGCCACAGGTCGAGCGCGGCGAAAGCGAGCAGGCCGGTGCCGGTGCCGATATCGGCAAGGTCGCGCGCGACTACCCCGCGCGCCTTCATCGCGGTGAGCATGGCGAGGCAGCCCGCGGTCGTCTCGTGATGACCGGTCCCGAACGCCTGGCTCGCCGGGATGGCGAAGGAGCGGACCGCGGGATCGTCCGACGCGGCGTAATCGGGGGTGTGGACATGGAAGCGCCCGGCGCGGATCGGTTGCGCGCCCTGCTGGCTGAGCGTGAGCCAGTCTGCCGGGGGCAATTGCTCGCTTTTGAGCCGCGGCGGTCGGTCGTCGAACAATGCGCGGATCGCCCAGCGATCCTTCGCGGTCGGCTTGCGCGGCATCCATGCTTCGAACACCCACTCGTCCGGACGGTCGGCGGCGATCTCGCGGCCCGAGAGCGCGATCTCGCCGTCCCATTCGTCGAGCGCGGCGTGGGCATCGAGCGCAGCCTCGACGACTGCCTTGGGCGCAACGGCGGAGAGTTTCCAGCTGGGCACGGCCTATCCTGTGTGTTTCAGCGCCCGGCGCTCGTCCGCGCTCAGCCTGTGCGGCTCGGCGATCGGCAGCAAGGTGTCGGGGTCGAACAGCGGATTGCGCCGCCGGTCGCCCGACAGCAGGTCCTTCACCATGCGGACGAAGAACCGCCGCATCAGCCGGCCTATCGACATCCTGCGCAGGCCGCTCTCCGCACAAGGCGCATCGTCGAGAAACAGGTGCCCGAGGGGTTCGCCCAGCACACGATCGCGTCTCGCACCGTCGCAATTGGGGACCAGCGTGGTGATGTAGGGTATCTTCCCGTTCGCGTAGCTGTTGAACATCGGCGTGCGGCAGCACGCGGCGAACCAGCGCAGCGTCGGCTTCTCTGTCAGGTGAATGCAGGCGAGATGGTCGCGGCCAATGTGGATGTCCACGTGCGCGCAGCGAGACTGGTAGAGGTCGGTCCCGGCGTTGCGGTCGAGAATACGGTCTTCGGCTTCGCAGTAACGGGCGAATTCCTGGCAATTCGTGCAGTGGCACACCACCCGATCTCCCTGCGAAGGACCGGCATTGCGGATGGTCCCGCGCACCGTGCCGCAACGGCACGCGAAGCCGAGATCAGCGGACATAGCTCGCGCCGTTGGCGTCGATGGTCGCGCCGGTCATGCTGTCGGGCGCGTCGAGCGCGCAGAACACCGCGATCTGGGCGATTTCCTCGGGTTCGGCGACGCGGCCGAGCGGAATGTCGGCGAGCAGGCTGGGACCGCCGCGGCTGGCGAGATAGTCGCCCGCCATCGCGGTGTCTGTGAAACCGGGGGTGATGGCGAAGCTGAGGATGTTCTCGGCGGCATAGGCGCGGGCGATGGTCTTGTGCAGCGCCAGCATCCCGCCCTTGGCCGCGGCGTAGTGCCAGTGGCCGGGCGAGTCGCCGCGGTGCCCGGCGCGGCTTGCGATGTGGACGATCCTGCCGGGCACCCCGCGCTCCTGCCAGTGGCGCACCGCGAAGCGGCTGAGCTGCGCGGCGGAGGTGAGGTTGATCCGCAAGGTGTCCTCCCACGCGTCGAGCCATTCGATGTCCGAACGGTCGAGCCGGTTTTCCTCGAACAGGCCGGCATTGTTGATCAGGACGTCCACTTCGCCGTCGGCGCGGTCGAGCGCCTCTTCCCACAGGCCCTGCGGCGCCTGCGGGTCGGCGAGGTTGGCGCCGACGGTCTGCTCGTCGTGGTCGAGCGTGCCGTGGCCGATCACGCGGACGTTCCGGGCTTCGAGCTGTTCGCGGATCGCGGCGCCGATACCGCGTGAACTTCCGGTAAGGAGGATGGTGGGCATGGGGGCGGACTAGACCTCCGGCTCGCCGGAATAAACCCTCTCCCGGTGGGAGAGGGATACGCAGGCCTGGCGACTTGTCGCCTGGCCGGAGTTGGGTGAGGGGCTGCGTCGGTAGTGGTTCACGCATTCCCCTCATCCAAGCTGCGCTAGCTCGCGCTGCTCGCAAGCTTCGCTATCCTTCTCCCGCCGGGAGAAGGAGGTTGCGCATCCTTGCCTCGCCTGCACAGTGCGCTAAGGGGAGGCCACGCACGCGAACATCCGGAAACTGGACATGGCCGACAGACCGCTCTCACCGCATCTCAGCATCTGGAAATGGGGGCCGCACATGGCTGTCTCCATCCTCCACCGTATCACCGGCGACGGGATGGCGCTGGTCGGGCTCGCGGTGCTGCTGTGGTGGCTCGGCGCGCTGGCGAGCGGAGCGGAGGCGTATGCCACCTTCGCCGACTGGATGACCTCGCCGCTCGGCTACGTCGTGCTGGTCGGGCTGAGCTGGGCGTTCTTCAACCACATGACCTCGGGCCTGCGTCACTTCGTGCTCGATATCGGTGCGGGCTACGAGCTCGACACCAACAAGGCCTGGTCGGTGGCGTCGCCGCTGATCGGCATTCTTCTCACCGCGGGGTTCTGGGCCCTGCTGCTGCTTCGCTGAGGGTCGCACACAATGGGTAACGGAACCTCGATCGGACGCGTGCGCGGGCTCGGCCCGGCGCATGAGGGCGTGCATCACTGGCTGGTGCAGCGCTTCACCGCCATCGGCAATCTGGTGCTGGTGCTGTGGCTCGCGGCGAGCATCGTGCTGCTCGGCGATCTCTCCTACGCCACGGTCAGCGGCTACCTGTCGCAGCCGCTCCCGGCGACGGCGATGGCGTTGCTGATCGTCAGCACCTTCTGGCACGCGCGGCTCGGGCTGCAGGTGCTGGCGGAGGATTACGTCCACACCGCCGGCAACAAGTTCGCGGTCATCGCGCTGCTCAATCTCGCGACCGTCGGCGGGGCGGCGTTCGGGCTGTTCTGCGTCGCGAAACTCGCTCTCGGGGGAGCCGCCTGATGGCCAGCCAGAACGCCAACGACACCGGCGCCGCACAGCGCGATTCCGCCGCTCCGGCATACAAGATTGTCGACCATACCTACGACGTCGTCGTGGTCGGCGCGGGCGGCTCGGGCCTGCGCGCGACGATGGGTGCGGCCGAAGCGGGGCTGCGCACTGCCTGTATCACCAAGGTCTTCCCGACCCGCTCGCACACCGTCGCGGCGCAGGGCGGGATCGCCGCCAGCCTCGGCAACAACACGCCCGATCACTGGACCTGGCACATGTACGACACCGTCAAGGGGTCGGACTGGCTCGGCGACCAGGATGCGATCGAATACATGGTCCGCGAGGCGCCGCAGGCGGTCTACGAGCTCGAGCATGCCGGCGTGCCGTTCAGCCGCAACCCGAACGGCACGATCTACCAGCGCCCGTTCGGCGGGCACATGCAGAACATGGGCGAGGGCCCGCCGGTCCAGCGCACCTGCGCCGCCGCCGACCGCACCGGCCACGCGATGCTGCACGCGCTCTACCAGCAGAGCCTCAAATACGACGCCGATTTCTTCATCGAATATTTCGCCATCGACCTGATCATGGAAGACGGGCCCAACGGCAAGGTCTGCCGCGGTGTGGTCGCGCTGTGCCTCGACGACGGCACCGTGCACCGGTTCCGCGCCAAGGCGGTGGTGCTCGCGACCGGCGGCTACGGCCGCACCTATTTCACCTGCACCAGCGCGCATACCTGCACCGGCGACGGCGGCGGGATGGTGCTGCGCGCGGGGCTCCCATTGCAGGACATGGAATTCGTCCAGTTCCACCCGACCGGCATCTACGGCGCGGGCGTGCTGATCACCGAAGGCGCGCGCGGCGAGGGCGGGTACCTGACCAATTCCGAAGGCGAGCGCTTCATGGAGCGCTATGCTCCTTCCGCGAAGGA